>JABAOH010203580.1_pt2 | contig 15320 bp, 13 predicted proteins | sample 7062181 | NCBI WGS metagenome assembly JABAOH01 (sample SAMN14538630, study PRJNA623070) | marine sediment metagenome | biome: marine biome [ENVO:00000428]; feature: marine pelagic biome [ENVO:01000023]; material: deep marine sediment [ENVO:00002113]; isolation source: pool of 5 deep marine...
TGACGATGCAGGTATCCATGTTCCCGTTGAAACCAAAGTATCCGATGGCACCGGCGTACAGCCCTCGTTTCTCCGGTTCCAGTTCGCTGATAATCTGCATGGCCCGTATTTTGGGTGCTCCAGAGACGGTGCCGGCAGGAAAGCACGAGACAAACAAATCCGAGGGCCGCTGTCCCGCCAGCAACTTGCCACGAATATTGGACACAATGTGAATAACGTGGGAATACTTTTCAATCGCCATGAGCTCGTTGACATTGACGGATCCGATCTCCGCCACGCGACCCACGTCGTTTCGTCCGAGGTCCACGAGCATGATATGCTCCGCTCTTTCTTTCGGGTCAGACAGGAGATCTTCTTCGAGCCTCTTTTCTTCCACAGGGGTCTTACCCCTGGGCCGGGTACCGGCGATAGGCCGCAGCTCAATAGTGTCCCGGTTGAGGCGGACCATGGTTTCGGGGGAGGAGCCGATCACTCTGAGCTTGTCCAGTTCCAGGTAGAACATGTAAGGCGACGGATTGACAAACCTCAGGGCCCGGTAAACTTCAAATGGGTCCGCGCGGGTCTCCGTCTCCAGCCTCTGGGAGAGCACCACCTGGATGATATCGCCAGCACGGATGTAGTCCTTTGCTTTTTGGACCATCCGGCGAAAGGTGGCCGGACTCACGTTGGGCGTCGGCTTCTTCTTGACCGAATCGACATCGATGTCTCTCGCCTCCAACCGGCTGGCGTTCTTTTGCAATGACGAGACCAGTTTATGAATCCTTCCAGCCGCGCCTCGATAGGCGTCCGCTAGGCTTTCTTTCCCGTCCAACTTGACATTGTCGATGACCTTGATGGTGTGCTTCAGGTTATCAAAGGCCACCAGGGTCCGAACAAAGATGAAGTAAATGGAAGGTGTCTCCACATGTTCTTTTTTTACATTGGCGATGTCGTGAAGGTGCTCCACGGCGTCGTAGGAAACGTAGCCAAGGGCACCGCCAAAAAATGGCGGCAGGCCATCCACAGNNGCAGGCCATCCACAGGAACGGGGCGATACCGGCTCATGAGTTCTTCCACGATCTGAAGGGGTCGGTCAGCGTTGAAGGTCCTTCGTTTCCCGTTTTCAATGATCTCGACGTCGTGTCCTCGCGCCTTGAAAACTAGGTAGGGGCTGGTGCCCAAAAAGGAATGACGGGCCCAACGTTCACTCCCTTCCACGCTTTCCAGCAAGAATGAATATCGGTCCCTTTTGAGCCTTCTAAAAAAGGAGAGGGGGGTTTCCAGATCCATGAGGACTTCTTGATAAACGGGAATCAAGTTGCCTTGCTTGGAGAGGCGAGAAAATTCTTGAAACGATGGCTGGATCATTGCTTTCAGGATTTGATTCTTAGAAATATCGGGTGAAAGTGCATCTGTCACCCTATGGCGAGAGCCACGGGCCATCAAATGTAGTACATCTGGCTTCGCTCTTCTGGTTTACAGAGATCGGCGAGGGACACCTCAGCAAGAACCTTTTCCGATGCCTCCATGGCCTTTTGCCACGTTTCCATGAGCCTACGTTCAATGGTGGACGCCGCCGCAGGATTCTTTTGACCTTTGACATCGAAAGCCGAAGGACGGCCCTCCAGGCATGTGACTACCTCTCCAACTGTGATCGATTCAGGTGGACGGGCCAATTGATAACCGCCCCCGGGTCCCCTCGTGCCTCGAACGAGGTTGGCGCGCTTAAGTAAAACCATGATTTGACCCAGGTACTCTTCGGGTATCTTCTGTCTCTGAGCGATGTCTTTTACCTGAATGGGGCGATTGGTCTTATAGTTTTGTACCAGTTCCCCCAAGGCGAGAAGACCGTAAAGTCCTTTTGTCCCCATTTTTATGGAACCCGCTGAAAAATCTATTCATTCTAGCTGAAAAGGACCCGTGGGGACAACATGAGAAGAGTTCGAAGGGCGGAAATCGTAAATATCATTGGCATTCCGGGGTGGGAGTGCTACATAGAACCAGGAGGAAATATGAAGTTTTTTCTGGATACTGCGGACATCAACGAGATTACTGAAGCCCATAGCATGGGTCTCATCGATGGAGTCACAACAAACCCGACGTTGGTCTCCAAGACGGGAAGGAACTTCGAAGAGGTGGTGAAGGACATCTGTTCGCTGGTCACGGGACCCGTGAGCCTGGAAACCGTGAGCCGGGACGCCGAGGGCATGATTGAGGAAGGCGAGAAACTCGTGCGCTACGGGAAAAACGTGGTGGTGAAAGTGCCCTTGACTACGGAGGGACTCAAAGCGGTACGGGCGCTGAAGGAAAAGGGAATTAAATGTAACGTGACCCTCTGCTTCACTCCGGTCCAGGCGCTGCTTGCGGCCAAAGCCGGAGCTGCGTACATCAGCCCCTTCATTGGTCGACTGGACGATATCTCACAGACCGGCATGGACATCATCGAGCAGATCGTGAAAATCTACAAAAATTATCAGATGACCACGGAAGTTCTGGTAGCCAGCGTCCGCAATCCGGTCCATGTCCTTTCGGCTGCGCTCATTGGAGCGCATGTCGCAACCATTCCCTATGCTGTACTCAAACAGCTCGCTCAGCACCCTTTGACCGACATCGGGATTGAGCGATTTCTCAAGGATTGGGAGAAGGTTCCGGGTAAGTTTTGACCCTCAGGATGGCCCCAAAGGCCACTCCCCCCACCGTTTGACAACCCTTATCGCCCTAGTATAGATTAAAACGCTTTTTTGTTATGGTCGATTCCGCAGTTCCTCGTCTCGGCCATGAGCCTTTTTAAATTGGAGGAAGTATGGTTCGGAGAGAGAAGTCGAATTACGTCATTCACTCTGTGTCGCACGCGCTGGACGTGCTGGAGCAGTTCCCTGGCGCGGGCGATGAAATTGGGGTTACTGAGCTCAGCAAGAGATTGAAACTTCATAAGAACAATGTTTTTCGCCTGCTCGCGACTCTCGAAGCGAGGGGATATATCGAGCAGAACAAGGCAACGGAAAATTATCGTCTTGGACTGAAATGTCACCAGCTCGGCCAGGCCTATGTTCGGCAGATCGGTTTTTTACATCAGGCCCAGTCCACTTTAAGCTCCCTGGCTGAGGAGTCGGGGGAGAGTACGTTTGTTGCGTTGAGGAAGGGAACCGAGATTGTTCCGTTGGATTTTGTTGAATCAAAGAACCCCGTAAGGGTAGCGTCTTTTGTTGGTGAAACATTGCCGCTTTACTGCACGGCCCCCGGCAAGGTTCATCTAGCATTCGCCTTCGACGATGAGCTGCGCAATGGAATTCCCGAATCGCTGGTGCGCTACACGGAAAAAACCATTGTGGACCGGCAGCAATTACTGAAGCAGCTCCAGGAGGTCAGCGAAGGGGGATTCGCCACGGATATCGGTGAATTTATTGACGATGTGCGATGCGTGGCCGTACCCGTGCGTGATCATACCCGGGTTTTGGTGGGAAGCCTTTCGGTGATCGGTCCTGGCCATCGCCTGAGTCGGGAAAAAATTGAGAAGGAAATCATTCCCATGGCTCTGAAAGGCGGCAACGATCTGTCGCAGCGTCTCGGATATCATCTATAGGTTGCGAGCAGCAGAGCACAAAGCGCCAAGCGCATAGCGTCCTAATTTTCGCTCGTCGATTCCTGCCATCGATCCCCGCTTTGTGTTAGGCTGTATGCGGTTTGCAATCTTTTCAGAACACTTATAGTTACTAATCGACTTCTGACTGCTTCGACCGGAACTCCCTCCGCATCGGAGCTTCACGGTAAAGTTGCATTTTTTTAATGTTGTTTGGCTTGCATCCATTGTTGACCATGCAACTCAAAAAATTTGGGGGAAACAACGTTTTTTAGGAAAATCCCATGCTCACAACGGTGGAAAAAATTGCCTTCCTCGTTCTTGCAATCGCGTGCCTGGCGTACGCCGGCATAGGCTTCTTTCGCGTCTACCAAGCCGTCACGTCTGGAAAGGCGAGCGCACGCCTGGACCATCCTTTGCAGCGAATTCTTCGCGCGCTCTGGATTGTTTTAACTCAGCAAACCCTTTTCAAAAAACGTCCCCTCGTGTCCATCCTGCACGCCATGGTTTTCTATGGCTTCGTCTATTACTTTCTCGTCAATGTCGTGGACGTTCTGGAAGGATTCTCACCCTGGGTTGCGCGCGGGGGCATCTGGAATCCCTTTAACCTGGTGGCGGATCTGCTGACGGCAAGCGTTTTGATCGGCATCCTGGGTTTGATGGTCCGTCGTTTTATTGCACGGCCAACGGATTTTAATATCGCCTCCAATATTCCCCTCCACGAGAAAGTCAGAAACGGCATACCCAGGGATTCCGCCATCGTGGGAGGGTTCATAATATTTCACGTTGGCAGCCGCTTGCTTTCCAAGAGCACCCAGATTGCCCATGAAGGGCCGGACGCCTTTCAGCCAGTGGCCGGTCTTTTTGCCGGGCTGTTCTCAGGCATGGATTCCGGTTTGGTGGTGGGTTTACAACACTTTTTCTGGTGGGGAGCCCTGGGCTCTATTTTTCTGTTCCTGCCCTATTTTCCCCGGTCCAAGCATATCCACATCATGCTAGCGCCATTGAACCTTGCGTTGAGGAAGGAGAAACCCGGGGTCCTGGAGCCCATGGACTTCGAGAACGAGGAGACCTTCGGCGCAGCGACCCTCAAGGATTTTGCGTGGCCGCGGCTGCTGGACGCCTATAGCTGCATTATGTGCAACCGATGCCAGGACGTTTGCCCCGCCTATGCCACCGGAAAGCCCCTGAGTCCCGCCGCCATCCTCATCAACGAGCGCTACGAGATGAACCAAACCCTGGGAGCATTTGCGAAGGAAGATGGGAAGCACCGACCCTTACTGGATTTTGCCTTGAACAAAGAATCCACTTGGTCCTGTACCACCTGCAACGCCTGTGTTGAGGTTTGCCCCGTGGGGAACGAACAGATGCTTCACATTATGGACGTGCGCCGAGAACGGGTCCTGATGGAAGCGGACTTTCCCAGCCAGTTAAAACAGGCCTTCAACGGAATGGAAAACTCTGGAAACCCGTGGGTCCTCCCGGCGGAACAGAGATTGGATTGGGCGGCCAAGTTGCCTTTTCAGGTACCGACGGTGGAGCAGAACCCCAATCCCGATGTCCTCTACTGGGTAGGGTGTATTCCATCCTACGACCCTAGGGCCCAAAAGATAGCGGTGAGTATGGCCGAGATCCTGCACGCCGCAGGTGTCAACTGGGCAGTCCTGGGTTCACAGGAGAAGTGTACCGGGGATGCCGCCCGGCGCGCTGGCAACGAGTACCTGTTCGCCGAGATGGCCATGGCCAACGTGGAAACCTTGAACACCGTGTCGCCTAAAGTGATCGTGACGACCTGTGCCCATTGCTTTCATACCGTGGGTAACGAATACTCCCAGTTTGGCGGCGACTACGTGGTCAAGCACCATACGGAGTTTATCTCTGACCTGGTAAAATCTGGAAAGCTAAAGCTCCCCGCTACGTCGGGAAATTCGGTGACCTACCATGATCCCTGTTATCTCGGACGGCACAATGGAGTCTATGATCAACCCCGGGAAGTGATGGCCCGTCTCGGATTTCAATTGAATGAGCCGGGTCGAAGCCGCAATAACAGCTTTTGTTGTGGCGCGGGCGGCAGTCAGTTCTTCAAGGAAGAGGAGAAAGGAACCGAGCGCGTAAGCACCAACCGCTTCCGTGAGCTCAAGGAAACCGGCGCCAAAACCATCGCCACCGGCTGTCCGTTTTGCATGCGCATGTTTTCCGATGAGGGCGATAAGGACGAGACGGGCACAGCGCCCGAAGTCATGGATATCGCCGAGCTCGTGGCAAGGGATCTGCGTGAGTCTCGATAAAGCCTCCGCGCAGAAACTCCATCGAAGCCGTAGGGATGAAGTGCGACGTAGGTTGAGTTTCAGGTGCGCTCAATTTTTGAACCTTTGTCTCTTGAGTGGATTATTGTTTGCGTGTGAATCTTCCCCCCGTGTCGTTATCCAGAGCCAGTCAGGTGAAATCCCCATAAAGGTGGAAATCGCCGACACCCCCGCCGAGAGGACCATGGGATTGCAATACCGTCAGGAACTGGCAGAGGACCATGGGATGCTTTTTCTCTTCGATACGGACAGAGATCAGGTCTTCTGGATGAAAAACACTCCCATTTCACTGGACCTTATCTTTATCAGTAGCGGGAAAGAGATCGTTGGCATTGTACACAGTGCGGTCCCCTACTCGACAAGGTCCTTATCCGTGGGACATCCAAGCCGGTATGTACTGGAAATCAACGGTGGACTCGCCAGCAAGCACGGATTAAAGGCGGGCGATACGGTGCGGTTTGAAAACGTCGACCTACCAACCGAGCCGTGAGCACCGGTCCGGAAGTTCTCTCAAGGTTCGGTCCCGGTCTTAAATTTCACTGAAAAAATAACGTCTTAAGGGCTCGATGCGTTCTTCGTAGGATTCGGGATGGAGGAACCAGAGAGTAGCGGCGATACTGCTGAGTAAGGAATTCCCGTCCTGGGGGGTAAAGCACATGCCAACCACTTCCCTGTCACCTCTGAGGGCCAGGCTCTTTGTCGGGATTACGGTTTGATTGAGAATACGACCAAACAGACCGTGGTCCCGCCCGAAGGAGAACACGGAAGCCATAGAGGATTTGTTGGTGGTGGCGACTCGCCCATTGGCTCGAATCCTTCGCATCACTTCCTCGATGGTGACCCGTCGCAGGAGCTTCAAGTCGAAATAGATGGTGTGCATGTACTGGGTGTTTAGTTTAAGGACCGAGGAAAAGATATTCAGGTCGAAGTCCAGGGTTTTGAACAGGTGGTGGGCGTCCCTTCCCTGGTGCGTTCCGTATTGGGTATCGTCATGCTTACCGATCTCAGGGGCCGGGATGTAACCCCCGTCTTCGCTCAGGTCGTTGGCGCGCCGCATGCAAACGAAACGGCCCTCATCGAGGTTGTTTTCCTTTTCCGGACCCAGCGCAATGGTGTCGATGATCGCCGCCAGGTTGTGAGTATTGCAGCTTACCACCTGGATAAACTGATCCTTCTCTTTATCCAGGGCACTGTCGTTGATCCCCCGAGCATACATCTTGCCAAACCCAAACTCGCTTCCCTGAGCGATGAATCCACGACCATTGGTGGCGTAACGCTTATAGTATTTTTCCTTGTTGTCGTTACCTACCGGTGTACAGTCGATGACCACATTGGCTCTTTCGATGGCTTCTTCGGCCTCGTAGCGGGGTTCCATCCCCAATTCTCTAAAGTTACCCCACCGGTCTTTATCCACGCAGAGCCCGGCGCCTTTTTGACCGAGGGCGGTAACTTTTGAGCGGTCGTTTTCTCGTGGAGTTCGCTTGTGGTAGGTAACCTCGTCCACTCCAAACTCCTCGCGGAACGTGGAAAGGATTCCGATTAGGGGTTCCCCAATGGTCCCCGTTCCTACGACATGTACAATATTCTTCGCCATTTATTCCCGGTTATCTATGATTTCTAGTCGAACATTGGTCTGTTTATTACGCTAATCATATACTATACTCTTTTTCAAGGGCATAAATTCAGCCCTAGAGCGTATGAAAGAGGAGAATTCGCATGGCTCAAGAAGTGATACCCGCCACATCGTTTTTCGACCAGCGATTCGGTGTCACGTCACGTGATCTCGACAAGGTCCTTTCCCGCGCCTTGGAAAGCAAGGCCGATTATGCGGATCTTTATTTCGAGTACCGCACCAACGAGGCCATCAGCCTGGAAGAGGGGATGGTAAAAAATGCCTCCAGTTCCTCTGCTAACGGGGTGGGGGTTCGCGTTCTGGCGGAAGCCAAGACCGGATACGCGTTTACGGATGACATTACCATCGAGAACCTGGAACTGGCCGCACGAACGGCACGCTATATCGCCCAGAACAAGCAGTCGGCCATGCCCGTGCCGGTGGGCGGAAAGCCCGGCACAGCCCACAATCTTTACCCGCTGGAAAGCGGTGCGGGAGATCTCAAACTGGAGGAGCGGATTGCGTTGCTTCATGATATGGATCGATTGGCCCGGGGCATCGATTCGCGGGTTAAAAACGTTTTTGTCAGCCTAGTGACGCAGCGAAAGGTTGTTCTCGTGGCCTCCTCCGATGGATGGGTGGTCGGTGACGTTCAGCCCCTCATCCGGCTCAACGTCACCTGTATCGCCGAGGACGGCGGCAACCGGCAAATGGGAAGTTATGGTGGCGGAGGAAGGGTGGGGTTTTCCTTTCTGACGGAAAAGAAGGACTACGAACGCTATACACGCGAAGCGGTCCGACAGGCCCTGTTAAACCTCGAGGCGGAAGATGCACCGGCGGGAGAAATGGACGTTGTTTTGGGTCCGGGATGGCCGGGCATTCTACTCCATGAGGCCATCGGTCACGGTCTGGAAGGCGATTTCAACCGGAAAAAAATCTCCGCGTTCTCCGATCGAATCGGCCAGAAGGTGGCTTCCGAGCTCTGTACGGTGGTGGACGATGGCACCATCCCGTCGCGCCGGGGTTCGCTGAATCACGACGACGAGGGGACCCCTACTCATCGGACCGTGCTGATTGAAAAGGGCGTTCTTACGGGTTACCTGCAAGATCGTCTCAATGCCTCCCTCATGGGTATGGCTCTTACAGGAAACGGCCGTCGGGAAAGCTATGCGCATATTCCCATGCCGCGGATGACCAACACTTTTATGCTGGCGGGGGAGTCTTCCCCGGAGGAGATCTTGCGATCCGTCAAAAAGGGAATCTATGCGGTAAACTTTGGCGGCGGTCAGGTGGATATCACCAATGGAAAATTCGTCTTCTCGGCCAGCGAGGCCTATCTCATCGAGGACGGAAAGACGACGCGCCCCATCCGCGGAGCCACGTTGATCGGGAACGGTCCGGATGTTTTGAAACGCGTCTCCATGGTGGGGACCGATTTAGGCCTGGACGAAGGGGTGGGAACCTGCGGCAAGGACGGACAATCCGTACCGGTGGGAGTGGGACTCCCAACCATCAAAATCGATGGGATCACGGTGGGAGGAACGAAGGCCTCGTAATCGTTACTCGTGTAACTGTTGTGCGTTAAATCGCCATAGGTTGATCGCGATCTAATGAATCACGCGGCGGCAAGGGAAGCTGCCATTCATTTCCTAAACGAGTAACCAACAAACGAATATACTAATAACGGAGATACAAAATACTCATGGATCGTTTAGAACTGAGTCAGGAATTGGCTCGAGAAATTTTAGACCAGGCAAAAAAAAATGGGGCGACGGACGGGGATGTGGTCATGGTGGATAGTGAATCTTTCTTCGTGACCGTGCGCCTCGGTGAGGTTGAAAAGATCAGCCAGGCGCAGGAAAAAAGACTGGGGCTGAGGCTATTCTTCGGCAAGAGCTCCGCCACCGCATCCACTTCCGACATTTCCCGTAATTCGCTCGACAACCTGGTCAAGGACACGTGCGTGATGGCCCGCGCCACGGTACCGGATGAGTTCAGCGGGTTGCCGAGCCCGAAGGACCTGGCCAAGGGGGTGGCCGATCTAGACCTCCTCGATAACCAGGCCCGATCCCTGCCGGTGGAAGAAAAGATTCGCTTTGCCCGTGAAGCCGAGGAGCGGGCCTTGGGTCATGATCCTCGCATTACCAATTCCGAGGGGGGCGAATTTTCAAATCAGTTCAGCCGTTTGATCTATGCCAACAGCGCAGGATTTTGCGGTGAGTACGAGGGCTCGGCTTTTAGCCTGTCCGCGGCGCCGGTGGCGAAAGTCAATGGCTCCATGCAGCGCGATTATTGGTTTTCCTCACAGCGTAAATTCTCCCGTCTCGAATCCCCGGGAGCGGTGGGTCAAAAGGCCGCCGAACGTGTGCTGAGACGCTTGGGTGCGCGAAAAATCAAAACCTGTGATGTTCCAGTCATATTTGACCCTGAGACTGCCGCTTCTCTCATGCGTCACCTTTCGCGGGGCCTTTCCGGCGACGCGCTTTATAAAGGTGCCTCCTTCCTGATGGGAAAGGTCGGGCATCAAATCGCGTCTGAATTCGTAACCGTGATGGATGACGGGACGATTCCCTCGGCCCTTGGCTCCAAGCCCTTTGACGGCGAAGGGCTTCCTGTCAAAGAAAAGAGGATCGTCGACAAGGGTGTCCTGAAGAGCTATCTATTGGACACATACAGCGGTAAAAAGCTCGGCTACCCTTCCACGGGCAATGCCTCCCGGTCCGTTGGAGATCCGCCGGGAGTGGCCCCCACAAACTTTTTCCTGTCCCCTGGCTCCCAGACCCCGAAAGAGATCATTGAATCCGTAAAGAACGGTTTCTACGTGACCGAACTCATTGGGTTCGGAGTCAATATGGTATCCGGGGATTACTCCCGCGGCGCGTCGGGGCTGTGGATCGAGGACGGTAAAATCACCTATCCCGTCGAGGAAGTCACCATCGCCGGAAACCTTAAAGATATTTTCATGAATATCGAGATGGTAGGGAACGATCTGGATATGAGATATCGAATCTCATCACCCACGGTGAAGATTTCGCGTCTCACGGTTGCTGGAGACTGATTCTTTTAGTGAAGCAAATCACAATACATGGTAACCTTCTTTTAGGACCGCTCGAAGCAGGTCATCCACTTGGATTTGCTCCGGGTCGAATTCAACAACGGCCACTTTTCGCTCCAGGCTGAGATCGACCTTGTCGACGCCGGGAACGGTTTTAAGCAAGGCGGAAAGTTTTGGCGCAGAAACCGTATCCAATTCTTCAATCGAAATAATGGCTGTTTTTGTTCTCCCTGGCATTGACTGTTTTTGTCAAATTCGACGCGTCAATGCAATAACGATTTGATTCAAAGCTAGGAGAAACACCCCGTGAATCAAAACTGGCTGGTCACCGTATTCTTCTTTGTCCTGTTACTGGTCATCCTCTACCTCGCCTATCTTATCTTTAGCCCCTTCCTCGAAGCCGTGGCCTGGGCGGCGATCCTGGCGATGATTGTTTATCCGGTTTACAAATGGTTGTTGCGATTGTTGAAAGGGCGCGCGACACTTGCTGCCCTTATCCTAACGGTGCTCATCATCTTCGTCATTGTTGTGCCGGCCATGAGGATCTCCTTCTTTTTGACCGAGGAGACAGTGGAGTTGGCCAAGGCCATGAGGAGTTCCGTAGGCAACAATGAATTGGCAGCCTGGACCGGACATCCCTGGGTGCAGAGAATTATCAACGCTTGGGATTCCGTCTCGGCGGAGCTCGAGTTCTTCGATATCGATATAAGGCAATCCGCAGCTCAGGGGGCACAGGTCGCCTCCGCCTTTCTTGCCTCCCAGGTGAAAGACGTGGCGCAGAACATCTTCTTGTTCACCATCAACTTCGTCATTGCGCTCTTTACCCTCTTTTTCATGTTGCGGGACGGGCAGGCGCTGGTGGACCGGATCCATGCCCTCCTCCCTATGGATCAGCAACACAAGGACCATCTCTTTCAGAATATTGTCAACGCTCTTTTTGCTGTCATTCACGGCGCCCTCATCACAGCGATGATCCAAGGGATGCTTGCGGGCCTGGGATACTGGTTTTTGGAAGTGCCTTTTTATATCGTCCTGGCGGTAACAACCGCCTTTACCGCTCTGTTTCCCATCGGGGGATCATTGCTTGTGTGGTTGCCTACCTCCATCTATCTGGGGTTTATTCAGGGCCCGTTTTGGAAAGGCGTGGCCTTGTTTCTCTGGGGCTGGCTCATCGTCGGATCTATCGATAACTTTCTCAAACCGCTGCTGATCGGTAACCGTCTTCGGCTTCCCATCCTGATTTTATTTTTTAGTATCCTGGGTGGACTCAAATTGTTTGGAATCATTGGCCTCATTCTCGGTCCCATGATCGTTGCCCTCCTCTTTGCGTTACTGGATCTCTACATGAAGGAGTATGTAAAAGCGTAGCTCAGTCCTCAGCACTTTTAACTCGTAACTAGTTTTGGGGCAGTCCCCCGAGCCCAACCTTCCCTCATTAAACGGAATGCCAAGCGTTCCTCGCTCTCGGGGGCGAGCCCTTCCGGGCGATGGCAATAGGTTAGTACCTTGAGGTGGGCTTCAAATGAAGAAGGTTGAGCGCGCTACGCGAACAGGAGCGATAGGTTGATTGCGATCGTGTACAGGTCATTGTTGCTTTACGCTCGATGCCCTCGCCCTTCATGACTCACCCCTTCGGCTGCGGACAAGAAATTCCCACCGCCATTGTTGCTGTCGGTGCATTTTCTATTTTGCCTTTGCTCTCTGATTCTCACTCCTTGCAACTTGCCCTATGCGCTTTGCTTCCTATTCTGTCTCTGTCCCTATCTCTGTCTCTTCTTCGCGCAGTCCTCAACACTTTTAGCTCGTAACTGGTTTTTGTGGCGGGCCCCGGAGCCCAACCTCCCTGATTAAACGGAATGCCAAGCGTTCCTCGCTCTCGGGGGCAAGCCTTTGCGGGTAATGGCGATTGGACCGTTTGGCCCAATGAAGGTTAGTATCTGACGGAGGATTGAAAACAGTTAACGGGTGGATCGGAGAATCTTTTCTATCTCCATCCCGGTCTGATCGGCGGATCCACTAGGGACAGCTTTTTCGAAGATGGGAAAAAGGGTTCTCTCTTCTTGACGCACGTGACGTTCGAGAATATCCCCGAGGTCAAAGAGAGTCTTGGATAAGCCGGTTCCTTTATCAAGGGCGCTCACCGTTTTAGTGATCCGTTCATGATCGCGGTGCAGTTCCTCGATTAGCGTTTCTGAGTCACTAGCCGCGTGGGCCTTGATTACCGGGAAAAGAATATCTTCTTCCGCTTTAAAGTGGCTTTGGAGGTTTTGAGCAAAAAATTCCTTTACCTCCTGGGCAAGTTTCTTTGACGCATCAGGGTCTCCGGGGCTGAGTTGACCCAGGGCGTGCTTGCGACAGCGAAGCGCCAACGCAAGCGCGTGATGATGATCGTGGGATAGGAGGACAAGACTTGGATGGCGTTTGGCCATTAGAATAGGAAAAATTCATCGCGCCAAGACGCCAAGCCAGCAAAGAAAGGCAAATTCTTAACTTTTCCGGGCTTGGAATTCCTTTGCGTCTTTGCGAGAGTTATTCCCCTCTGCGTTAGGTGATTAAAGGCTCGCGATTTATAGCACTTAGGTGAGACCAGCGCAATTGACGCCATGCCACCTTTGCGCTAGGCTTGCGTGCAAAATCAAATGAGCCGAGGGAGGTAACGACCAGTGGCTGAAGATGTAACTGTAAAACGAGAGATTCAAATGGAAGCGGATGCGGAGACTCTGGCAAAGATGCGCAAAGAGGGCCATGCCAGGGGCTTTACCGTTTACTGTGATGAAGGCGAGCGTATCGGCGGGGAAAATACGGCCCCTCCGCCACTGGCTTACTTTGGCCTCTCCCTGGCCTTTTGACTACTCACCCAGATTTCCCGGTACGGGGAAATGATGAAAACGAAGATCGACAAGGCGCGGGTAGCGGTAAAGGCGCGATTCAAAAGTGAGGGTTCTGTGTTGGCAGAGACCGTGCAAGCCAGGGGGCTGGGATTTGAAACTCACCTCGAACTGGATTCTCAAGAGACACCGGAGCGGGTCGCGGCAGTGGTGAGAAACGCGGAAAAAGGTTGCTACGTCATGCAAACGATTCTTCAGCCCACACCGGTGGAACGGACCTTTGCCCTGAACGGTTCCAGCTTTGACCCGGAGAGCTTTCCAAAAAAAGGCAAACGGGCATAGGGTGAAGTAAAAAGGTAAAAGTAAAAATTAAAAAAGTTGTAAAATTCTAATTTTTGGATCGGCGAATTCTTAATTACGATTTCGCAGTTTGAAGATCATTGCGCGAAGTTCTGCCGCATTGAAATCCGAAATTCCAAGTACGAAATTTCAAACAAACGAAGCCTTATGATGCAAATGAAAAAAGTCGAAAACGGGATTATTCGGAAGATTATGATTTTTTATTATTTGAACTTGTTTCGAATTTCGGATTTCGGGTTTCGAATTTGAGAGAACTATGAACCAGTGGACCATAGAAGTCAGTGAAAATGATTTTGAGAAGGAAGTCGTGGAGCGATCCCATCAATCGCCCGTGATGGTAGATTTCTGGGCTCCGTGGTGCGGGCCCTGCCGCGTTTTGGGGCCGGTGTTGGAAGGGTTAGCGGAAGAGTACAAGGGAGACTTCATCCTGGCCAAAGTCAACGTGGATGAGAACCAGGGTTTGGCGAGTCTGTTCGGAATCCAGGGTATTCCCGCAGTGAAGTTATTTAAGGACGGAAAACTCGCGGATGAGTTTACCGGAGCATTGCCGGAAGAGGCCGTAAGGGAGNNACGGGTACTCGAAGGGAAGAATCTTGAGGACCAAGGCAAACCGGACGAAGCCGACGCCGTGTACGAGGAAGTCTTGCGGGACTCACCGCTGCATCCGGGTGCTCTTCTCTCTATGGGACGGCTGATGCTATCCAAGGGTAACGCTGACGGAAAGAGTTTCCTGGAAAGGATACCCCTCACAACGCCGGAGCGAGATGAAGCCGAAAAGCTCATCGCACGGCAAAATCTTAAGGAAGGTATCGGAGAGGATGAAGCAACGCTTCGGGCCGCTCTGAAGGCCAACCCCGATGATCTGGAGACACGTTTCAAGCTCGGGTCGGTGTTAGCAGCCTTCGAAAAGTATGAAGAGGCCCTGTCAGAATTTCTTAATGTGATGAAAAAACAAAAAGACTTCCAGGACGGCGGTGCCCGCAAGGCCATGCTGCAAATCTTCGAAGTCCTGGGGCACCAGCATGAACTGACGGATCGGTACCGCTCAGAGCTCGCCAAGGTTCTTTACAGTTAATTCCAATAATTATTTGAGCGAAATCAATTTCCCCCCCCGCTCTTTAACGTTTGCCGCGAGGGTCTCTCACCTGGGAAAGATCATAGTTGCTAGTGTGCTGGCGCAGACACTGCCGATGCTTTCTTTCCCATCTTGGTTTTTAGTCGCTCGGCCAGTCGAGGGTAAAACCGCAGCGGGTTGTCAAAGAAAATCTTTCGCTTCAACTCCTCACTGATGTCTTTCCGCGCGGTCNNGATCACATCCTCGGACAGCACTTTTGCGGCGAGGGGTAACGCGGTTTCGTCAACTTCGGCGGCGAAGAAAATGTTGCCGCGCCGCAAGTATTCACTTGGCTTTACCTTGCAACGGGGAGAGTACTGTCCCTTGCGTTCGAGTTCCTCATCCATCCGGTCCATCATGTAGGGAACCCATCCAACGCCGCATTCGAGGACACCGAAGCGAAGCTTTGGATAGAGCTCAAAGACCCCTTCAAAAATGGTGCTGACCATCTGGCGCATCTGAGCGAAAGGGTGCTCGAGACAATGG
>JABAOH010152529.1_pt1 | contig 15316 bp, 22 predicted proteins | sample 7062181 | NCBI WGS metagenome assembly JABAOH01 (sample SAMN14538630, study PRJNA623070) | marine sediment metagenome | biome: marine biome [ENVO:00000428]; feature: marine pelagic biome [ENVO:01000023]; material: deep marine sediment [ENVO:00002113]; isolation source: pool of 5 deep marine...
GTAAGAGCTGCCTATAGTAAGGGCGTAGCCCTATTTTCACTCAAAAAATATGCTGAGGCCAGATTTTACTGCCAAAATGCCTTGGATTTAGAGCCTGAAAATGTAAAGGCCCTATGCTCTATGGTATGGGTTCTAGCTCATATGAAAAAATACGAAGAGGCTTTGCCTTTTTGTGACAAAGCCATTAACATCAATCCTGGCTATGTTTATGCATTAAGTTACAAAGGCAAATTACTTCTTGAATTAAAAAAATACGATGAGTCTTTGAAGTATTATAATCGTGCCTTAGAAATTGAACCAGACAATCAAACTGCAATTTATCATAAAAATAAAGTTCTATGGCAAATTGAAAAAAAGAAACGTGGTTCGTTTTTAGATAAAATTAGAAAATAAAAAATCCTTATTTGCCGCCGCCAGTCGGCGTATGACTGCTTGTGTCATCTCCATCATGAGGAGTGGTTGATTCAGTAGTACCACCTGGCATTGCTTGGCTTCCTCCAGCAAAGTTTTTCAAATCGTTACCAGTAATCATGTCTTCTTCTGGTGGTACATAGTCGACAACTCCGTGTCTTGCTTTGCCTGGATACTTTGCTTGCGTAGCATATGCCACTACGATAAACAATGCAAATGAAATGATTGGTGGAATCATTGTATCTAATCCTGCTAATTCTTCTGGTATTGGTGTTGTTTCTGGTAAGAAGAAGATGAATCTAAGAGCAGAACCAACAATTAATGATGCTATTGCAGCAGGCATGTTTGCCTTACTCCAGAACAAACCTAACGTAAGCGGAGCAAATGCACCAGCAAAGACTACATCAAAAGCTAAAATTAGATAAATTCCAGGCGCCGGCAAAAAGTATCCTAGAGCAGTACCTGCAACCATCATTGGAATAATAATAATTCTTGTAGCAATGAGCAACCTACCATCACTCCATCCAGGTTTATTCAACCAACGTCGCCGGATAATTCTTTGAATAAAGTTACGCGAAACTACACTGGAAATGGCTAACAGCCCTCCACTAGCCGTAGACATTGACGCACCAATAACGCCCATCAGTATTGCAGCTCCTATTGCAAATGGCATGTGTTCTGTTGCAAGTAATGGTAATGCCAAGTCTGGAACGGTGTCTGCTGGTAAAAAGTAGAAAGCAACAATTCCCAACATGCTTGTTGGAAGAACGGTAAACAGTGTTAGACCACCTCCCATTAGCGCACCTCTTCGCGCAGTCTTCGGATCTCGAGCAGCAAATACCCTCTCCATAAAGTCTAAAGCTACAATATCTCCTAATCCTAAGGCCAAAATAGCAGCCCAATTAAGCAGTGCACCATTAGCTATATCCGTTAATCCTGTTATATCCAAAAATTCCGGCGGGACACTACTAGTAATGGTGTTCCATTCTACTCCTGAGAATCCTCCAGCAAAGTAAATGAACCCAGCCCAGAATGCCCCTATAGCAAGATAGACTTGGAACAAATTGGTCCATGCAGAAGCAAATAATCCTCCTGCAATAGTATAAGCTACCACGACAAGAGCTGAAATCAATATGCCCCAGAAGTAATCTATTCCAAATACTACTTCTAAGATAAATCCACTTGCTGCAAGGTTTCCTGCAACAAGAATTGTAAAACTAATAATCATTAAAACTCCAGAAATTCCTTCTGCACCATTTCCAAATCTTCTAAAGTAAAAGTCTGGCAAAGTAAACATGGACATTTTGTTCAGTTTTTTGGCATATCCTATTCCCGTTACTAGCAAACAAACACCTAAACCAATTGGGATTGCAGCACCGGCCCAAAATCCAAATTCGAAAACTAATGCAATATTTCCTAAAGATGAATTTCCGTCAACTGCTTGAGCAGCTAACATTGTACCAACTAATGCTAATGGAAGACTTTTACCAGCAACGATTAATCTACGTCCACTTTTTTGGACCATTTTTGAAGAAATTATGCCAACAGCAAGAGTAAGTACAATAAATGCTGCTACTGCGATGCCGAATTCTGAAAATTCCGCCAATTTCCCCAAGATTGCTATCTACATTAATTATTTAAGTATTCAATTAAATCCGTACTTTACCCTCATCAAAATGATTAGGGATACGTATAGTACATGATTTAACAAAAGTAATACCTTAAGAAAGTAGTTTTTTCAGATTTTTAGAAAATTGGTTTTTTGAGAAATTGAGGAAAAATGTAGTTTTACTAATTGGGAACAAAAAAAATTAAAAAAATAAAAAATGAAATTCTTATTAATTTTAAAAATAATTTTTCAGCATGGACATTCAGTTTGGTATGGCAGTTGTAGTAATCTTGTTAGGATTAGGATTAACACAAATTGAAGGAGGAGAGAGCGGATTTATGTTAGGTGCTGCATGGGGAACAATTTCAATGGGATGTCTTTGGGTTGCAATTAGAGCTTTCAAAGCATACAAAAAGCGATCATAATTGATTTTCAAATATACAAAATTATAAACATCGAAAAGATCCTAGGATACTATGCCGGGGCAAGGATATTCTACTATTGGACTAAAACCTGTGATTTTAGAAAAACTGCATAATGTTACAGATGAGTATTTTCCAGGAATGTTTCTTCCAAGTACCCTAATCATTATGATGAATGAGATTAAGCGAGGATATTATACTGTAAATTCTCACAAATTGAGGTTAAATTTAGAAGGAAATTACAATTCTATAACGATTCGCTCAGACGTAAAAGAATGGCTTGAGGAAAATTATAGAATGTTCGAAGAAGAATATCAGAAAAGATATCGAGTAAAGAGTTTTGCTCAATTCTTAAGTTATTTTTTGATTAACATGTTCCAGTCAAAAACCGAAGCTCAAAATCATGTAATAAAACTAAAGGCATCTGATTTTAAATGGCTGATAGAAGAATACAAAAAACGACAAGAAATACAAAATAAAACTGATCAAACATTTGAACAGTTTGCAGGTGATTTTCTTAAAGAATTATTGAGTAAAGTTAACGAGGCAAAAAAAATTCTAACAACTTAATTTTTAGAGTTTAAAAAATTTGTTAAAGGGGAGTCATAGTATCAATTAATCTAGCGTTTGTTACTTCTCCAGATTTTTCTTGAATTTCAAGATCTACAGTGTACTTAAGATCATTTCGCATAAAATTTACTTGGACATCCCAAGCTTCTCTTTCTCCTTTTTCTGGCATTGCAAAGGTTTCATTTACTCGAAAATCAGATACATCCCCATATAGTGTACTAATGACTTGTTTTGATTTTGTTTCAATGTCTTGAGGTGTACTTACTGCTGCCATGTATAATTGTGCGAATAATAAATATAAAAATATAGTGAGGTAGATTACCGATCTAAAATAATTGGTATAATCTAGATAATGAAACAGTTTTTGCTGGATCTACTGAAACAAGTTCACCATTGACTTTTACTTTAAAAGTTTCAGGATCAATGTCAATTTTTGGAGTTAGATTATTGTAGATCATGTCATCTTTGCTAATGTTTCTGCAGTTTTTTACTGGTAAAAGTTGCTTCTTTACATTAATCTTTGATGCAAGATCGTTATCTATAGCTGCTTTTGATGTAAAAGTCACTGATGTTTTTTGTTTTGCAGATCCAAGTGCACCAAACATAGGACGATAGTAAACTGGTTCAGGTGTTGGAATTGACGCATTTGGATCGCCCATCAACGAATATGCAACAAATCCGCCTTTGATAATCAGCTTAGGTTTTATTCCAAAAAATTGTGGTGTCCACAAAACAAGATCAGCAATTTTTCCAGGTTCTATTGACCCAACATATTCTGAAATTCCGTGAATTATTGCAGGATTGATTGTAAGTTTTGCCAAGTATCGTTTTACTCTAAGATTATCATTTTCACCAGTTTCTTCTTCTAATCGTCCTGCCATTCTCTTCATTTTATCAGCAGTCTGCCAAGCCCTAGTTGTTACCTCCCCAACTCTGCCCATTGCTTGGCTATCAGAAGAATACACGCTCAAAATCCCCTTATCATGAAAGACGTCTTCTGCCGCTATAGTCTCAGCCCTAATTCTTGATTCTGCAAAGGCTACATCCTCGGGAACAGAAGGGTTGAGATGGTGACAAACCATCATCATATCCAAGTGCTCATCTATGGTATTGACTGTAAATGGACGAGTTGGATTAGTTGATGAAGGTAGAACGTTTTTTTCTCCGGCAATTTTCATTATATCTGGTGCATGTCCTCCACCAGCTCCTTCAGTATGATAAGTGTGAATAGTTCTACCGCCAATTGCATCAATTGTATCATCAACAAATCCACATTCGTTTAATGTATCAGTATGAATTGCAACTTGAGTATCAGTTTTGTCAGCAACTTTTAGAGCAGCATCAATTGTAGCTGGAGTAGTACCCCAATCTTCATGTAATTTTAATCCAAGTGCACCTGCTTCAATTTGTTCTAAAAGAGCTGGTTCTTGCGAATCATTTCCTTTTCCTAAAAATCCAAAATTCAAAGGCAGTTCTTCAACTGCTTCAATCATTCTATGAATATTCCAAGAACCTGGAGTGCATGTTGTCGCTTTAGTTCCTTCAGCAGGTCCTGTTCCTCCTCCGATCATTGTTGTTGTGCCATTACAAATTGCTTCGATAGCTTGTTGAGGAGAAATAAAATGAATATGAGAATCAATTGTTCCTGGAGTACAAATGCAGTGCTCACCAGAAATTACTTCAGTGTTTGATGAAATAATCATATCAATCTCATCCATTACATTTGGATTTCCTGCGTTACCTACACCAACAATTAGTCCATCTTTAATGCCAATGTCAGCTTTTACAATTCCTATTTTGGGATCTAAAACTATTGCATTAGTTATTACAAGATCAAGTGAATCTTTTCGAGACACACCACTTGCTTGACCACATCCATCTCGTGCACTTTTTCCACCACCAAAAACAACTTCATCACCATATTTGAGAAGGTCTTTTTCAATTTCAATTATTAATTCAGTATCAGCTAGTCTAACCTTGTCTCCAACTGTAGGACCAAAAAGTGCAGCATATCTTTTTCTTGGAATGGAAAGTGTCATTTATGCTCCTTTGAACCCCTTTTCTTTTGCCTTCTTCAGCGCATCCGCTTTTTTAGACTCGAGTTCACCATTTACAAGCCCACTGAATCCAAAAACAATTTTTTTGCCTCCATATTCTGAAATTTCTACTTCTTTTGATTCTCCAGGTTCAAATCTAACAGAGGTTCCTGCTGGAATGTTTAGATGAAATCCATACGCTTGTTCTCGTGGAAAATCTAGTGCTTTATTTACTTCAAAAAAATGTGTATGAGAACCCACTTGAATTGGGCGATCACCAGAATTACTTACTTTGATTTTTCTAGTTTCTCTATTTTTATTTGCAATAATTGGATCATCTGATAGAATGTACTCTCCAGGAATCATTTCATACCACTATTGGATCATGAATTGTTACAAGCTTTGTTCCATCATCAAATGTAGCTTCTACTTGTACAGTATGCATCAATTCAGGAACTCCGGGTAAAACATCATCTTTAGTCAAAACATTTCTTCCAGAACTCATCAACTCTGAAACACTTTTACCATCACGAGCTCCTTCGATCACAAAATCAGCTATAATTGCCATTGATTCAGGATAATTTAGTTTCAATCCACGATCTTTTCTTCTCCGTGCAAGTTGTGCTGATAAAAAAATGTACATCTTGTCTATTTCTCGTGGAGTAAGCATCATTGATAATCTAAATAAAATATCAATAGTATCGACTAAAAAGTATTAACTTGATCGTGTTTATGTAAAGATATGATAGCGATCTCATCTGTTATTGGCAACATTTTTCAGGATAAAGAATTAGCAGATGAATTTGAGAAGATACAAAAAACAATGGCTTGTGAAATTTTGAAATTTTCCCGATCAGAATTAGATAAAAAAAGATTTCGAAAACAAACCGATAAAGGAACCGACGTTGGTTGTATTCTTGATTCAGAAAAAAAATTACAAAATGGAGATGTGCTTTATTCAAATCCAGAAAAATTCATTGTGATTGAACAAATTCCCGAAAAAGTAATTTCAATAAAAATAAAGAAAATTGAAGGTAATCCTGAAGAAATTTTAGTAAAATTAGGTCACATTATTGGAAATCGCCATAGACCTATTCAAATTGAAACTAATGGAGAGATAATTTTTCCAATACTTTCTGATTCAGAATTAGAGACTTTTACGAATCTTTTTTCAGAAATTTTAGACCATTTAGAAATTAAAGTCGAAAAGAGGGTTTTTGAGCCTAAAAATGGGATGGATGCACATGAGCATGGATAAGGAATTTCAAATAATGCAACTATCGGATTCATTTTTTCCTTCAGGAATGTTTAGTATGTCTGGGGGATTAGAATCGCTTTTTAATCAAAAAGTTATCACAGATAAGAATCAGGTTTATGATTTTATTTTAGAGCAGATCAAATTTCAATTGCTTCCTTGTGATTGTAGTGTTCTATTATTAACAATGAATGCTGTTAAAGAAAATAATATTTCAAAGATACTAGATGTTGATGAAAAATTCTATTCAATGAAGCTAACAAAGGATTTGAGAAATTCTTTAGTAAGATCAGGAAAACAAGTTTTCAATTGTTTAATGTATACAGTTAATGCTGATAGTGAAAAAATCACTTTCTTAAATGAGCTAAAAATCAAAATTGAAAATAATCAAACACCATGCACTTATCCAGTAGCATTTGGAATTTATGCTCAAATTTTTGAAATTCCATTAACTAGTGCTTTAAAAACAATGTTGTATTCTTTTAGTTCTAGCGTAGTTAGCGCAGCGATTCGTTTAGGAATAATTCAACATTTAGATGCTCAAAAAATTTTAGGAATGTTAGCAGATCCGGTAAATGATTTTGTTTCAAAAAAACTTGAAGAACAAACCACAGACATTTGGCAATTAACTCCAATGACAGAAATTCATCAAATGTATCATGAGCATAATGAATCAAGGATGTTCATCACGTAGTGTTGGTAATGATTATGAGTTTTAAATCAAAAATTCCAAAATTGGGAATAGGCGGACCTGTTGGATCAGGAAAAACAAAACTAATTGAAATGCTTGTTCCAATTTTAAAACAAAAAAATATTCGCTGTTGTATTATTTCTAATGATGTAATCTCAAAAGAAGATGCACAACGAATGCAAAGAATTCTTTCAACAGAATCTAAACTTATGCCAGAAGATATGATCATTGGAATTGCAACAGGTGGATGTCCACATACTGCAGTTAGAGAAGATCCATCAATGAATTTAGCAGTAATTGAAGAAATTGAAAAAAAAGATCCATCCTTAGATTTAATCATTTTAGAGAGTGGGGGGGATAATGTTATGACGACTTTTAGTCCTGCTTTGGCGGATTATTTTATCTACATAGTTGATGTTTCTGGAGGAGACAAATATCCTAGGAAAGGGGGTTTAGGGATAGAAAACTGCGATCTTCTGGTCATAAACAAGATTGATCTTGCTCCGCATGTAGGAGCAGATCTTAGCATTATGGAAAACGATGCGAAAAAAATTCGAAAAAACAAACCATCTCTTTTTGTAAATTGTAAAAATGGAGATGGTGTTGAAAAAGTAGTAGAGCAAATTGTAAATGATCTATTGTTTGATAAAAAATCAATTTCAAATCAAATGATTAAAGAAAAGGTGAATTAGTTATTCAGATAAAAGATCAAAATATAATTTTTGGAATGGAAGGTTTAGTAGATGTTGAGCTTAGACAAGAAAAAAATTCTAAAACTGTAATTAAAAATTTGTTAGTTAAACCACCATTGTTAATTCAAAAAGCATTGTATCCTGATACATGCAATCCAAATACTGCACACATTTACGTAATGTCATCTGCTGGAGGTATACTTCAAGGAGATAAATTACAAATTAAAATTAAAGCTTCAGAAAATTCTAATGCAATTATTACAACACAATCAGCTACTAAAATTTACAATACAGAAAATCATATTCCTTCTCAGACAATAGATATCATAGTTGAAAAAAATAGTTATTTGGAATTTATTCCAAAACAAATCATTCCTCACAAATATGCAGAATTTCTTCAAATAGCAAATCTAAAAGTTGATCATAGTTCAACATTAGTTTATTCTGAAACCATTTCTTGTGGAAGAATTGCCCATGGAGAAGAATTTGATTTTAAATCATTAATTTTTAGAACTAAAGCAGTTAATGAAAATAATGAAATTTTATTCTCAGATGCTATGAATATTGAACCAAAATTAGGAAAGAAAGCTTTTGAAAGTCTTTATGGTAAGAAAAAAATTTTTTCCACAGTGTATATTATTTCAAAACAATTTGATAATGAAAAATTAGATACTAGGATTAATTCATTTTTGATAAAATCAAAAATTATGGGAGGAGTTTCCCAGCTTCCTCATGAATCCGGAATTATTGTCAGAATGCTTTCTAATTCCATAGATGAAATTGAAGAGATAATTTTCAATATATCAAACATAATAAAATCAGAAAAATCAAGTATAATTAAGATAAAAAATTAACAAAAATCTAATCTTAAAATATGCTTTAGTTTTATCAAATATTGAATTGTTCAAAAAAGTTCTAGTGGTATTTACCACAACTACACATACAGAACATACCTATCAAGCTACATTTGAGATTGCAAAAAAATTTGATTCTGAGATTACTTTTGTAAAATACATTATGAAGGAACCACCAAAATTTGGTTTTTTTGAAACAAGTGGTGAGAAAGAACAACATGAAAATGAATTAAGTGAAGCAAAAGAATCACTTCTTCGTCTTGAGAAAAAAGCTAAAAATGAAAATTTATCAGTAACTTCAAAAGTTGTATCAACTGAATCATTTGCTGAAGATCTTATTGATTATATTGAATCAAATAAGGTCGATCTTGCGATAATAGATGTTCATAGTTTAGACGAAGCAGAAGAGTTAGAACACAAAGATCTTGTTCATAAAATTTTTAAAAATACCTCTTGTCCAATTCTTACATTAAAATAAAAATTTTAGATCTCTAAATTTTTCAAAATAATGATAGATTTTAATATTTACAGAGCATATTTGAATGATTGAAATATCCTGATCTATTGAATGAAGATGTAGCTCGAGTTGGGTTACAGATTGCACGAAAATATAATTTACAAGCAGGTATTTTATTGACTGATTCAATCAAATCATCTTTTGGACCTCGTGGATTAGATAAAGTGTACATGGATATTCAAGGAGATGCAACAATTACAAAACACGGTGGAGCATTTTTAAGAAAAATCGATGTTGACCATCCTGCTGCAAAGGCGATAATTGAAGGTGCTAATGCCGTTGATACAAACGTTGGGGATGGAACAATTACAGTAGCTGTTTTGATAGGGGCTTTGCTAAGAAAAGCTGAAGAACTATTAAAAATGGGAATTTCACCTGCGTTAATTTCTCAAGGGTATGATAAAGCTGGAGAAATGGCACAGGAAATTTTGTGGAATATTGCTCAAAAATCTAATTCTTCTGATAGAAAAATCATGCAAGATCTTGTAATTTCTTGTTTGAAAGGTAAGGCATTGTATAACATGTCTTCAGATGACGTACCAATTGCACAAATGATAATTGATGCAATCTGTATGATTACTGATTTTTCAAAAAATCAAATTGATGTTGATAACATAAAGATTGAAGAAAAAGCTGGTGATGTCTCTGATATTGAATTAGTAAAAGGAATTGTAATTGATAAAACAATTGATAATTCTGCAATGCCTCAAGTAATTGAGAATGCAAAAGTCCTACTAACTAATGATGATTTAGAAAGAAGAAGAACAAAAACTGAATCAGAAATTTCAATAAATTCTCCCCAGCAAATGAGTGTATTTTTAAACCAAGAAACAGATGACCTTCTTGCCAAAGTACAAAAAATTGTTGATTCAGGAGCAAACGTGGTGATTTCTAGAAAGGGAATTGATTCTCTTGCACAGGAGTATTTTGCGAAGGCTGGAATAATTTCTATGCGTAGAGTAAAAGCAAATGATCTTTGGTGGGTCGAAAAGGCAACAGGAGCTAAGACCTGTAAAAGCTTGGAAAATATTTCAAAAGATGAGATAGGCGAAGCAAAAAGAGTTTACCAAAAAAGTGTGTCCGATGATAAAATGGTATTTGTTGATGGTTGTAAAAATCCTAATGCAGTAACGCTTTTACTTCGTGCAAATTCAAAAAGATATCTTGACGAATTTCATCGAACTGCGTTAAATGTTATTTATGTTCTAAGAGATTTTATTGAAAAACCTTTGATTGTAGGAGGAGGAGGGGCAACTGAATCAATTATGGCAAATAAGATTAGAAACAAAGCTATCAATATTGAAGGAAAAGAACAAATCGTTATTGAGAAATTTGCAGAGGCTTTAGAAGAAATTCCCATAACCCTTGCTAGAAACGTTGGAATGGATACAATCAATACGCTAGTTGAATTGCGAAGACAACACGCTAAATTTTCAAATGGAAAGTTTTCGTGGATTGGCGTAGATTCTGAAAAAAGGAAAATTTCTGAGATATTCTCTAAGCGCGTTATTGAGCCAGCAGTGGTTAAAGAACAAGTTCTCAAGACAGGAATTGAGGTAACAAATATGATAATGAAAGTAGATGATGTGTTTATCAAAGACATAATTGATAACACTCATTGCCATATTGATGGAACTGTTCATGCACACCATGACGGTGGAAAAGCACATAATCATTTTGAGCAGGAAGGGTTAGAACAAAGACAAATGCATCATTATTATTAAAAAAATTTAATTTTAAAAAATAGTATTTTTACGGTTCGGGAGGATTAAATTTAGCGTAAATTTGTTCTTCTTCAGCCTCTTCAGTAGTTCCTATTTCTTCTGCGATTTCTTCGCCTTCTTGTGAATCTTCAGAGCCTTCAAAACCAACATAGAAAATTAGGTTTATGATTACAAATACGACAATGATTACTATCAATCTTGTTTTCATTGATAATTTTTTTCTATTAGATGGAGGAGAATTTGGTTTCAATGATAGATGTTAAAATAACAACTATTTTTCTTTAACGAATTTACTCTAAAGTGATTTTCAAAAGTATTAAAACACCAGCTAATTCAGCAATTGTTACACCCAACATGTATGGAAATACTTCATGCGCAAAGATTTCGTGCATTGAAAAGTATGCAAAAGCACCAATAGTATTATGCAAAAATAGCATACCAGCAAAAATAATCATTCCAAGTGGCAGTTGTGCTTTTGTTTTTGAGTACATTTTTCCAAAACATACCATCAAAATTCCCAAAACAACCATATTTGCGATTGAGAAAATTGATAAAATGGCATCAGTAGGTTCCAATTAGAAATCAGCACCCCAACAATACTTATTTACTTTTTCCCAATTTTTGTACAATTTCATCAAAAGACTCCATGTTTACTTCTAAGAATGTAGAAATGAAATAATTAGCACCGTACTTTTCTCCGGTTTTTGTTATAATGTTATTTTTTTCCAATACTCTAATGTGATGTTGAATGGCTTTGTAATCTAAGCCAAGTTCTTTTGTAAGTTGATTGGCATTAAGGGGTCTTTCCTTTAATATTGAAACAATTTTTAATCTATTCATGCCTCCCCTTGAGCCGGCAAATAAAAACCATAAAAGGCGTTTAGAATTCGGATCATTTGCCATATGACTACGATTTTTGTAAAACTGGCATACTATAAGGTATTTCAAAAAGCATACACACTAAAATGATAAATTACATTTGATCTAAGGAGTTCTATGATGCTAAATTATGACTATCCTATGTATAGACCTCCTTCAGAGGCTAGGTCCCTAATATTTCAAGTTACATTGGGATGTTCGTTTAACCAATGTTCTTTTTGTGATATGTATAGATCAAAAGAATACTCAGAAAGACCATGGGATGAAGTGAAGACAGAAATTGATATGATGGCAAAACAAGTTCCAGATACATCAAGGATTTTTCTTGCAGATGGAGATGCATTGAATTTAGATACTGAATACATGATAAAGATTGTAAAATATCTATACGAAAAATTTTCTAATTTGGAACGTGTTTCGTGTTATGCTATGCCTATGAATTTGTTGAAAAAAACTCCAGAAGAATTAAAAAAAATGTATGATGCGGGGCTCAAAATGCTCTATATTGGAATAGAAACGGGTTCAGATGTAGTATTAAAGAAAGTAACTAAAGGTGCTACTTCTCAAACAATTATCCGAGCATGCAGAAAAGCAATTGATTGTGGATACACCATATCATGTATGGTAATTCTTGGATTGGGAGGAAAAACACACTCAAAAGAACACATTAGGGGAACAGCTGAAGTTCTAAGTGCAGTATCTCCTCATTATTCAGCTGCGCTTACTTTGATAATTGAACCTGGAGTTAAAGATGAATTTATGACAAAGTTTGGAGAACCATTTATTCCAATTTCAGATTCTGAAGCATTAAGTGAATTAGAAGATCTAGTTTCAAAGATTGAAACAAAAGATGAAATAATTTTTAGAGCAAATCATGGTTCAAATGCATATACCATCAAGGGTACTTTTCCTCAAGACAAACAAGCCATGTTAGAAAAAATTGCATGGATGAAGGAACATCCAGAAGCAATGAGACCAGAAGGTCTTCGTGGATTCTAAAAAATTACAAATTATCTATTATTGGTTTTAGATTTTCAGGAAGAGTTGGAAGTTCAGTATGACTTTCATTGTTTTGCAATATCTCAGGTCCAATTCTTCTAACTCTTTGAGTTCCAATTAGAGTGTCAATATTTCTTTGAACTTCTTTTTCTGGAAGTATAGAATTTAATTTTTGAATTACTTCTTCCTCATTTTCATATTTTTTAATGGCGTATTGAATTAGGATTACTTTTTCTTCAGAGGTATATTCAGTCATATTTTTTGAATATAACTTACGGCTAATAATCGTTACAGAGCAAAAAATGGTTAAAATATGATGAAAACCAAGCTTAACTGCTTGGTAAGCAAATTAGAATTAATTTTTAATGTATTAAAAATAAAAAAATATGCTACTATTGCTATAGTTAGTGCTGTAGCATTAGGAATTGTATATTATTTTTTGACCATGTCTTTACTGCCTACACATTTTGATACAGCAATAGAGCTAGCTCCCTCATACGTTGCAACATCAATTGGATTGACAGTAGTTATTTCTGCATTGGCTGGAATTAATTTTGCAATGATGGCATACAAGATCAAAAGGATGAAGATGATGAATTCAGTCAAGTCTAATTCATCAGCAGTCTTGGGAGGTGCCTTTGCAGCATTTACCCCAGGTTGTCCAGCATGTACTGCCCCATTAGCAGTAATTTTAGGTGCAATTGGTGGATTGTCGTTGTTTCCTATGCAAGGACTAGAATTAAAATTCATTTCTGTTGGAGTGTTGATTTTTTCAGTTTATTGGATAACACGTGGTCTGCAAAGTCGTAGTTGTTGTAGTATAAAGTAAAAGGATTTTTTTGAAGGTTTTACTTGTAAAGTTTTGTAAGTTTTACTAGAACATTTGTTACAATCATAAAAACTACAAACGCGATTACTTGTGCCATTACTGAAGCTTGATATGCTTCAAATCCAATATTTAGAAAATGGAATTGGAAAAACCATCTACTACTTAGATAAGCCACTTCACCTATTCCCACTGAAGATAAAATTTTCTTTAAATCAGATTTTACAGATTTCCAATTAGGATTTTCAGAACGAAATTTGTATTTTTTTCTATTATCAAACAAAAATAATAAAATAAAAATTGAAAAATAAGTAACAAAATCAACTGCAAGAGTTATTGTAGTATTTAGATATGGTTCAAGATCTGATAATTGTTGGGCTACCCAGGCAGATATTAGAAAATCTATGCCGGCAGCTATGAGCAAATTTTTGTTTAATTTGAGATATTCTTTGTACTGTGGATTCAATGCGATGTGTTCAAACAATGATAATTTAATGTAAAAGGTATGGGCCCACGGGGATTTGAACCCCGGACCTTCGCCGTGTAAGGGCGACGTCATAACCGAACTGGACCATGAGCCCAGCAAAGTACCTTGTTAAAATCCATTTAAACTTTGAGAATTGAAAAATAAAAAATCTAGAAATGGGATGATTTTCAAACTAATTTATGAAAAAGGTGATATTTTTCTGTAGTCCAATTGGATTAGGACATGTAACTAGGGATTCAGCAATTGTACAACATCTTCAAGATATTTCAACAAAGTTTGTTACAGGAAATGGTGGAGCAAAATTTCTTGAACAATCAAAACTTAATGTAGAAAATGCGTACATTCCTCCTCAATTTACTGTAGAAAATGGTTTGTTACAAAATCCCTTAAGGTGGTTATGGAAATATTACAAGTATTACAAAGATTGTAAGAATATTTCTTCAAAAATTATTAAAACAGAAGTACCTGATGTAGTTGTAAGTGATGAAGATTTTGCTTCAGCTGCAATTGCTCAGGAACAAAATTTACCCATAGTACTAATCACAGACGTATTAGAAACCAGATTTACACGGGGGTTTGGATCACTAATAGAGAAAAAAATGAATAATTCTATGAGAGATATTATGAAAAAATGTAATGTTGTAATTTTACCCGAAAATGGAGAAGATCAAGAGAACATTATGCGAGTGGGACCAATTGTTAGACCAACAAATTCTTCTAGAGAAGAGCTAAGAAAAAAATTTTCGTTTGATAAAAAAACTATTGTAGTAAGTATTGGTGGCACAGATGCTGGGAAATTTTTAATTGAAAAGACATTGAAATCACCTGTAATAAATGAAGATTGTGAGTTAATTATTGTATCAGGACCTTCAGTGAAAAAAGATTATAGTAAAAAAGTTAGAAATTTAGGTTTTGTAAATAATTTACATGAAATAATTTTTGCAGCAGATCTAACAATTTCTCTTGCAGGAAGATCTACTATTGATGAAGCAAAATCATTTGGAACACCGGGAATTTTCATACCAATAAAAAATCATTTTGAACAAGAAGATAACGCAAAAGAAGAAGGATTTTCATATGATGATGTTAATAGATTGGATTCATTAATTTCTCAAAAATTAGAAGAAAAACGAAATCCTCAAAATTATGATGGTGCAAGAAAAGCAGCTGAAATAATTAGAAAATGTATTCCATGATGAAAAACAGGTTTTAAGATAGAGTTTAAACCAATGATTAATACAGGATTGGAATTTTTCTTACAAAGTATTGACTAAATTAGTTATAGCCAAATTTGGTGGAAGTGCTATTGGAGCAGACGGACTTTCTATTCCAATTATAATTCAA
>JABAOH010003401.1_pt1 | contig 15314 bp, 19 predicted proteins | sample 7062181 | NCBI WGS metagenome assembly JABAOH01 (sample SAMN14538630, study PRJNA623070) | marine sediment metagenome | biome: marine biome [ENVO:00000428]; feature: marine pelagic biome [ENVO:01000023]; material: deep marine sediment [ENVO:00002113]; isolation source: pool of 5 deep marine...
AATCCACCCAGAATCCAGGTCATTCCGTCACAGTATGATTTTGGAGAAGTCCCATCAAAGGAGTTAAGCCATACCTTCATAGTCAAAAATAGTGGAGAATCTGATCTGGAAATTTATCATGTCTGGACCTCCTGCGGATGCACAAAAGCGTCCATCGATAGGAAAATGATCGAGCCTGGAAAGATCGCTAGGATGGTGGTTAATTACGATCCCAACGTCCATCGTTCCTCGAAGGAGAAAAAAAATCTCCAAATAAGACGGACCATCTTCATTCGAAGCAACGATCCAAGGGCTCCCGAGAAATCGGTATTTATCTATGCCACGATCACTGAGGGGGAGTAGTCAGAAAACCGTGAAAGAATTCCTCCTCCTCTTAATGCTGTTTCTCTTGTCACCGTTTTTCACTGCCTCCGGGGGCGAGGCGTCGATTTTCGGGAAGGGGAAGGCGACCATCTATTACAATGAGGCGTGTCACGGATGTAAGGGTTACATTGAAGATTCGCTGATTCCGCTCCTGAAGGATTCGAACATCCAGGAAATCATCAAGAAAGACTACCTTAACGAGCCGGCCAGTCGGAGAGAACTCTTTGAAACGAAGCAGGCACTAGATGTCCCACCAGACATGCAGGGTCATATCACCACCTTCGTTAACGATAAGATCATCCTCGAGGGGCACGTTCCCTCGGAGATAATTAGGGATATCATCCGTCTGGAAATCAGCGAGAGGTACCCACGCTTGGTGATTTACCAGGATAAGATGGAAAACCCAACCCACTATCAAGTTTGGGTTGGTAAAGGGAAGCCCGAGACCTTTTCAATCGATGCTCCCATTTCGGTCGCATTGGGGAATCTCCGACCCCAGCCCTCTTCAATAGAAACTGAAGGGGAGATTCTCTTTTCCGCTGTACTGGCCACAGGGCTTCTCGACGGTGTTAACCCTTGCGCCTTTGCTGTCCTGCTCTTTTTCATCGCCTTCCTTTTCACTATTCAGAAGACCAGACACAGCATATCGTGGATGGGGATAACTTATATTGCCGCCATTTATCTCACTTACTTTCTGATCGGACTCGGGTTGCTCAAAGCTTTCACTATTAGCAGCGCTCCCCATCTGATGGCGAGGGTGGGTGCCTTCTTGGTGATCTTTTTGGGAGCGATTCATATAAAGGACTACTTTTTCCCAAACCTGCCTATAACCGTGCGGGTTCCCAAGGTTGGTGAGAATGCTATCGTCACGTGGGCCTATAAGGCGACCTTTCCTGCGACGATAGTTTTAGGCTTTCTCGTAGGACTGTGTACTTTTCCCTGCTCAGGGGGGATCTATGTGGCGACTATTGGACTCCTTCAGTCCAAAGCCACTTTCTATAAGGGCCTAGGATACCTCGTACTCTATAATCTGATGTTTGTGCTTCCCCTGGTCGTCATTCTGGCCGCTGCCTCTTCTAAGATAATGGCCGGGAGACTCCTCCACTGGGAACGAGTCTGGAAGGGGAAGATGCATATCTTCTATGGGGCGACCATGATCGGAGTGGGGGCCGTCATCCTGGCCTGGTTTGTGTAGATGGGGTGAGCTGGAAGTTCGTTAGAAGAAGGGATGTATCAAAAAGAGCAGCAGGTGCTCCATTTCGCTCACAAAACCATTTAAAAGGTCCTCCTCCAGTAGGATAACCAATCGTTTCTGTTGAGATTTTTTTCGTCTAAAGTTTGGCATACTCATTGCCTCCGAGACGTTTAGGTTAGGTTGTTCGACGGAGAATTGATAAAAGTTAGGGTCAAGGGATTGACAGACGCGGGGATTTTGTGTATTTTTTCACTAAAATGCAATCCTATCGGAATCCGATTGTGTCGGCTGGGCTCTCTCTGGTTCTTGTCATCGGCGCAGCTTCGATGATGGGTTTGGGTTGTTTCGGTGTTTGCAGTCCAGGCTCTGATGCAATGCCGCTCGATCATGTATCCTGTCCGGGTGGCAACCCGCTCCTTGTCCCGGCTCTCCTTGTGCTCCTTTTGATCCTGACGGTGGCCGGCTCCGTGTCCGTTTCCGCCGCCTCTGTCACCGAGAGTGGATATTTCAGCATTCTCTTTCGACCACCTCGGTTGACCATGCCCGAGTAACCTGAAGATCCCTTTTGATCCCTGGTTAACCACAAACAAGAACAATCCTATGAACAGTCTCTTTAATGTCTGCTCGATGGACTAGAGAGAAAGATGACGTCAATGACAAAGACTCTTTTGCCTTATTATTGGATCATGGCCCTCGCGTGTGTGATTCCCGTGGTGGCCTTGCTGGCCATGCCCGATGGAATGAATAAAGATGCGATCTATTTCGCCCTTCTCTCTTTTGTCCCCGTGGTATTCGTGGCTGGCACCCTTTTGGTCAACTGGAAGAGGAGAGATGGGTCCACACCCTCGGAAGGAGAGCGTTGAGGGTGGCGAGATTAAGCATTCTTCTATTTGGTCTTTCCCTTCTCGTCTTACCCTTTTCTTCTCATGCGGAGGATGTTCTGCCTCAGTCGATCGGCCCATTGAGGCTGGAACAATTTCAATCCGGCGAGGAGGCGCGGCGAGAAATCGATCAATTGCATGGAAAGCGTATCAACTTCCGGGCGGGATACATCGGGACTTATGGAGGTGCAGACGGGAAGGCAAAGCTTTGGGTCTCAGATTATGACTCAGAGAACGAAGCTATCGAGGCGATCGGCAGGATGGCCCAAAGGCTCCAAACAAGCGAGGAGAGAGGGTTCTGGCACTTCCGGGAGATCGCCATTGAAGGTCTCCCCGTGTTTTTCGTCGTGGGAATGGGTCAAGCTCACTATTTCTTTCAGAAAGGAGTGAGGCTGATCTGGCTGGCCGTAGATCCCTCCCTCGCAAAAGTTGCCATTCGGGACTTGATAACGAAAGTAAATTAGAAACTTTTCGAGAATTAAGGATATAGTCATGTTGCAAATTTCGACAGTCAAGGGAGCATGAGCATGATCGAGATTGGAACCTTCGCCATTTTTCTTGCCCTTATTCTAGCAGCGTATTCGGGGTTGTCGATTATTTTTGGGTTGAGGACTCAAAGGGGAGAGATGATCAAAAGTTCCGAGAACGGAATTAAGGCAACCTTCTTCTGTCTCACCGTAGCCTCCCTCGTAATGATTTACGCACTCATAACCAGAGACTTTCAGGTTGCATACGTCACCCAGTACACCAACAGGAGTCTCCCGTTGGTTTACACCCTGACGGCTTTTTACGCTGGACAAGAAGGATCCCTTCTATTTTGGGCTTGGCTCCTGTCCCTTTTTGCCGCCATTGTTATCTGGCAGAACCGGGAGAAGAATCGGGATATCCTTCCCTATGTGAGCCTGGTTTTGCTATCGATTACCTTTTTCTTCCTTATTCTCATGGCTTTTGTGACGAATCCCTTTGAGAAGCTCTCTACGGCACCACCTGACGGCCAGGGATTGAATCCGCTGCTCCAGAATCCTGGAATGATCTTCCATCCCACCACACTCTTCCTTGGATACGTGGGTTTCGCGGTACCTTATGCTTTTGCCATGGCGGCTCTCATCACCGGACAGCTCGGAGATACATGGATCAAAACTACCCGACGGTGGACTCTCTTTTCCTGGTTCTTCCTGACCATAGGAAACCTGTTCGGAGCCCAATGGGCCTATGTGGAATTAGGTTGGGGTGGATATTGGGCCTGGGACCCTGTTGAAAACGCTTCGTTTATGCCCTGGCTTGTGGCAACAGCGTATTTGCACTCGGTGATGATACAAGAGAAGCGTGGAATGCTGAAGGTTTGGAATATCGTACTCATCACCTTAACGTTTCTCTTTACTATTTTCGGGACTTTCATCACCCGGAGCGGCATTATCTCATCCGTTCATACCTTTGGCCAATCCGCTTTGGGATGGATATTTCTGGTATTCTTAGGGATTGCCATCGTTGTATCTTTCAACTTGCTGATGAACCGTCTGCCCCAGCTTCGCAGTCGAAACGAGTTGGATTCATTTCTTTCAAGGGAGAGTAGTTTCCTTTACAACAACTTGATCTTTATCGGTATTACCTTTGCTACACTCTGGGGGACCCTGTTTCCCATCATCTCAGAAGCCGTTCGCGGCGTGAAGATCACGGTGGGTCCTCCATTCTTCAACAAGGTAAACACCCCTTTTGGGTTGGCGCTCCTAGCTCTGACCGGCCTCTGTCCATTGATTGCCTGGCGTAAAACCACATTAAAAAATCTGAGGAGCAACTTCCTTTTGCCTTTTGTCGTAGCTGTTATAGGGGGTTTCCCTCTGTTTCTCCTGGGAATTCGACAGGTCTATCCGCTGTTGTTCTTCACTGTGTCCATCTTTGTCGTAGCTTCTATCATTATGGAATTCTATCGCGGGTCAAGGGCAAGAAAGGAGATGGCAGGTGGAGGGATGTTCAGAGCCCTCTGGACCGTTGTAAACAGAAACAAGAGGCGCTACGGCGGGTATGTCGTTCACCTCGGCATCGTTTTGATCTTTGTCGGTATCACAGGAAACGCGTTCAAGTTGGAGAAGCAGGCAACGGTAAAGAAAGGGGAGTCCTTTAATATCAAGAACTATACATTGAGATACGACTCCCTCGCCCGATATCCGACTGCCAATAAGGAAGTGGTCGTAGCCAGCTTGTCCCTGTTCAATTCGGAATCGAGACTTGGCATACTGACTCCGGAAAAGAATTTACACAGAGGACAAGATCAACCAACCACGGAGGTGGCGATCCACTCGAACCTCAAGGAAGATCTTTATGTAGTCTTAGCCGGGTATGAGGGAGATGTTGCCACGTTCAAAGTCCTAGTGACTCCCCTGGTGATTTGGATTTGGATTGGTGGTACGATCATGGCCCTGGGAACAACCTTTGCCATGTTCCCAAATCGAAAGAAAAGTGGGAGTATAGCCCACCAAACTCCCGACGAGGAGGCAATTCGATGAAGAGACGAGGAAAAATGTACAGCATGCTTTTGATAGTGGGGATAACATCCTTTGTCTATGGCGCTTCTCTTGCCTCTGCCGTGACTGTGGGAGAGATTGCCCAGGGATTGACCTGCACGTGCGGCTGCAACATGGTCGTCAGTGCCTGTGAAGGAACCATGGAGTGTGGTGCGGCAGCGAACATAAAAGATCAGATCGTTGCAAAATTAAACACGGGACAAACAAAGGAAGAGATCATTGCCTTTTTTGTAAACCGATACGGGGAACAAATTCTAGCTGCACCTACCAAGCGTGGCTTTAACCTGACCGCCTGGATTTTGCCCTTTGCGGCAGTCATATTCGGAATTGGTGCCCTTTACGCTCTGCTCAAGAGCTGGGCCTCACGAAAAAGGCCCGAAGGTGAAGTGCTGCCCTTTAAACAGGAAGATAGTGCTTACCTGGAACGGATCGAAAAGGAACTGAAAACCTTCGATAGTTAACGGGGGAAGAGAAATGTGGGAATACGGGGCCATGCTAGGAATCCTGGCCGTGACGGGGTATTGGGTGTTCCGTCCTTTGTTCCGGCCAGAGCCGCTCGAGAGTGTCTCGCCAAAGAAAAAAGAGAACCAAGAGCAAATCCTTCAACGAAGGAAAGAGGAAGTCTACGAAGCCATCAAGGAGATGGATATCGATTACGGGATGGGAAAAATCTCTAAGGATGATTACCAGGAGCTGACGTCTCAGTACAAGGCCAAGGCCATCCAAATTGTCAGGGAGCTCGATGCGGTCGAGGGAGAAGATGACATTGATCGGGCGATCGAGAGGGAGGTCCAACAGCTCCGAAAAGAAGGAAGGCCAAAGGAAAAGAAGCGGAATGGGAAAGGGGCTGTTTGGAATATCAATTTCTGTCCTCAGTGTGGGAGAAAAGTCGATCCAAACGACAATTTTTGCCAAGACTGTGGAATGACCCTGGCCTACCCCACGGGGAGGGAATAAGGTGATGGTATCCATCCGATCAGTTATCGTGTTTGCTTTGACGGGACTCATGTTTCTATTACCAGCAGGTTCGCTTGCCGAAAAAGACGATTCCGCGGGCGTGATCAGTGGCAACTTGATCAACAGAACGACTGGAGAAAAGATCTCTGGTGTCGAGGTGATCCTACAGAAATATGAAGGGAATCAGGAACAAGGTAAACAAAAGGCAGATTCAGATCCCAACGGTAAATACAGATTCTCCGACCTCAACCGCCGCAAAGGGCACAGCTATATGCTTCAGACCGTATATAAAGGCGTGGAATATTACAGTCCTATCGTCTTGTTCGATGATCAAAAAAAGGAGATTTCTCTGGACATAACCGTCTACGACACGACCGACTCGGATGAGAAGATCTCCGTCATCATGCATCACGTTCTAACGGAGCAAGCAGAGGATACCTTTTCGGTGAGAGAGTTGATGATTGTTGAAAACACCGATAATAGGGTCTTCGTGGGTGCCCATGAGATTGCACCAGACAAAAAGGAGACTCTCAGAGTATCGCTACCTCCGAGGGCTCAGGAGCTCCAGCCATTGCGCGGGTTTATGAGCTGCTGCATCGTTGAGACTCAGGACGGTTTCGCCGATACGATGGACATTAAGCCTGGAAGAAAGGAATACCAGTTTGCCTATAAGATCGATTATGGGTCTTCGAGCATCGATTTGAGAAAAACGGTAAATCTCCCAACGGCCTCCTTGGATTTTTTCATTCCCAATCAAGGAATCCGTGCAGAAGGAGAGAATCTAGAATATGCCGGACTCATTGGAGAACCCGGGAATCAGTTCCTTCATTACGCAGCAAAAGAGTTGGTTAAGGGCTCACAGGTTGTCCTAAGTCTGAAAGGCTTCCCTTGGGGAAAAAGGTTTTTCAGAAAAATCCTACCCCTCCTCGGGATAGCCCTCATGGGATTGGGTTTAGCATACCCGCTTATCCGAGTCGGAAGACGGAAAAGGTTGGATGAAAATGAGACGAAAGCAGGAGATCAACCGAGGGAAGAGCCAACGCCCCAAGAAGAGAGAGGTGCCGTCCTCTTAGCTATCGCCGAGCTGGATGATCAGTTCGATTCTGGCAAGATATCGCAGGAAGAGCACGACAAGAAGCGCCGCGCTTTAAAAGAAAAAGCCATCAGAATTACGGAGAGTGTACAAAAGGATTCATAAGATACGGGAAAAAGAAACTTCAAAGACGAGGGGCCAAAAATGAAGAGCAAAAAGACCAAGTTAATCCTCATTACGCTAGTCGCAATGGCCGTCATCGGATACCTTGTCTACACGGGGGTCAGGGATACCATGGTCTACTACCTAACCGTCACTGAACTTGTCCAGAATGGCTCCCAACCACCGGATGGCGGTGTCAGAGTTGGTGGAATGGTTCTCGAAGGGTCTGTTGTTTGGGATCCTAAGGACTTGAAGCTGAGGTTTACGATGGGCGACGACGGGGGAGCCACGCTGCCAGTTGTCTATCAAGGGGTGGTTCCGGACTCCTTCAAACCGGGAAGAGAGGTGATTATCGAGGGCATTTACGCAAATGGGAAGTTTGCGGCTAGTCAAATCATGCCGACGTGTCCATCCAAGTATGAATGATTTCAACGATGAGAGAATAGGCCCGGCAGTCAGGATTCTCGATTTAACAAAGCGTTTTGGGTTCAAAACAGCCCTGAATGACATCGACTTCACCCTGAACCACGGAGAGCTTCTGGCTGTCTTCGGGCCCAATGGTGCAGGCAAAACCACCCTTATCCGCATCCTGTCCACCCTAATGAGGCCGACCTCAGGAAAAGTAACGGTTCTGGGCCATGATCTAGAAAAAGAAGGAGACTCTCTGAGAAGGGCTTTTGGAGTCCTGACCCACCGCCCTTTACTCTTCGACAACCTGACAGCCCGTGAAAACCTCAAATTCTATGGTCAGATGTTTGCGTTAAGAAACCTCAATGATCGGATCAACGAAATTCTCACGGAAGTCGGTCTAATAGAATATCGAGACCAACAGGTTGAAACGTTCTCCAGGGGCATGCAGCAGCGACTTGCCATCGCGAGGGCTATCATCCACAAGCCTCACCTCCTGCTTTTGGATGAACCCTATACTGGACTAGATCAGGACGGGATCGTCTTTCTAAGACAGACCCTCAAGGCCTTCTTGGATGAAGGTAAGACAGCCATTATGACGTGCCACGATTTCGAATTTGGATTAGAACTGTGTAGTAAAGCAGCGATCTTCAACCGTGGTCACCTCATTTACTACGGGAACCCTTCAGACCTGGATGAGAGTTTCGAGTCCCTATATCAGAAATGCGTCGACTCAGGCGCATGAGGCGGATATGACTTCTCTTAAAAAGGTTTGGCCCATCGTCTGGAAGGATTTGATTTCAGAGCTTCGCTCCAAAGAAGTCTTGATTTCGATGTGTTTTTTCTCATTTCTGGTTCTCATCATCTTCAATTTCGCATTTTTTACAAGCATAGGGGAGACCGAGGGAATCTTGTCTGGCATGTTATGGGTGGCGTTTATTTTCGCAGGCCTTTTCGGCCTGAACCAAACATTTGGTGCAGAAAAGGATAGGGGGTCGCTGGAAGGATTGCTCCTCTGCCCGGTAAACCGATCCACCCTTTACCTGGGTAAGGTGATCAGTGGGCTGCTTTTCATGTCGATAATGGAGATCCTCATTCTGGGGCTCTTCGCCATCTTATTCCGAGTGAACGTCTGGGGCATGCTCATCCCGCTCGCGTTCGTCGTCTTCTTGGGGACCCTTGGTTTTGTATTTGTAGGAACCATCTTTTCAGCCATGTCTGTCAACGCCAAGGCAAGAGAAATCCTCCTGGCAATTATTCTGTTCCCCATTGTTGTCCCCCTGGTCATCGCTTCGGTCAAAGCGACGGAGAATATATTCAAAGGGGAATTTCTCCCTGAAATTTATGGATGGCTCAAGATTCTCATTGCCTTCGACATTATCTTTTTCCTGGTGTCCTACTGGACTTTCGATTTTGTGGTAGAGGAGTAGAGGAGGTTGATGTTGGGTAAAGCAAAGGTTGGGAGTGCGGTATTCTTGGGACTGACTTTATGTGCGATGCTCCTCAGTTTGTACGCAATCTTCATCTATGCCCCCATCGAGAAGACCATGGGAATTGTCCAGAAGATATTCTATTTTCACCTCTCCTTGGCATTTTTGTCCTTTTTTGCCTTTTTCATCGTCTTTGTCGCAAGCATCATCTACCTCTATAACCGGGACATCAGGTGGGATACCTTCGCTCACAGTTCAGCGGAGGTGGGGGTCATCTTTTGCTCTTTGGTGCTCATCACGGGTCCGATTTGGGCAAGACCCATATGGAACGTTTGGTGGACCTGGGACCCGAGACTCACGACCACGCTTATCCTGTGGTTCATGTACGTTGCCTATCTCATGATCCGGAAGTTGCTGAAACACGGATCCCAACAGTCAAACGTGGCGTCTGTCTTTGGAATCATCAGTTTTATTAATGTTCCCATCACGTTTTTTGCCATTCGGATGTGGAGAACCATCCACCCCGTTGTGATCGACACGAAAGGGGTCCATATTTCGACACCCATGCTCACAACCCTCGTGATCACATTAGGTGCCTTCACGCTACTTTTCGTCCTCCTACTGAAAATCGCCGTAAGGGTAGAGAATACAATGCGGGAGTATCAGGATCTTCGCCTCTCGTTCGAAAAAAACAAATTCAGACCTATGAGGAAAGGATAGATATGGAGAACTTAAGCTTTCTTTTTGCCGCATACAGTGCGACGTGGGTGGTTCTTTTCCTTTATGTCTACACCTTGTGGAGAAGGCAAAACCGAATCGCAGATGAAATCGAGCGGCTCAAGGAGAGGATCGAAGGTGAATCTTGACACTTCCCCAGGGAATCTAACGTAGGGCATCGGGTACACCAACCAGATCGTCGGAAATAGCTTCCGAAAGGACGAGCCTTTGTGAACACATAAGCACTGGAACTAAGCGACTTCCGCCTGGACATCAATTACCGAGTCTTCATGCTCGAGTTTGCTTGCGGATTCCAGCATTCGAAGTTTATAGCGATCCATGTCGGCGAGGTTTCGATTCTTCTCGGTGCAACCGGGACAAATCCGATTAAACTTACCTTGAGCCCAGAAGAGCTGGTCGCATCTGAGACAGCCGCGCTTAATGCGGTGCTCCTTTATTTCCACCCTTTGCTCCTCTCGCTCGACGAGTTCACGGCAGATTTGACACATTTGGGTTGCGTTCGATCTGTCTAATTGCTTTCCACAGACTTCACATTGCATCTCTTGGTCCTCCGAGAGAACCTCTGTTTCAAGAGGCGATCCACCCGGTGGAAGCAAGACACATGCCAGATAATGGCAAAGGAGGTTACTAGAAGAATCGGCGTTCGAATTTGCTTTTAGGCATCTCGAGGAAGTCATGATCCGCTGCGTAAGAATCTCGCGAAGTGAAGGAATTCCAACCCGATTGTGTATAGTTTCTACGCGACTCTTCCAATGGGAAGTTCGCTTCTCCCTTTTAAGCCGCCATGGGATAACGGCTCAGGTATTGTGCTCTAATTTTGTCTAAGCATACACCCTATACCCAGGTCCAGAGTCAATCCCGATGCGGCATTTCTGAAGTCTGAGGATAGAATTTTCCTTAAATATCAGTCCTGAGACTGGCGATCCTTGATTGCTGGTCGGTATAATATCTATTCAGTACATCCCCCTTTCCACTGGGTACTTTTCCAAGCGCGAATTCTCTCGGTGGGATTCGTCGGTAGGAGATGTGACGACCAGAGGCCGCCTTTGAACTGTGAGAAACAGACCCGTCCACGTTGTTTGTCGCAGGCGAGCAAGCCTTAAAGCCAAGTACGAGGAAGGAAAAAATATTGTGAAGAGTTTCACTCGCCGAAGCTTTCTCAAACAGGGTTCGATGGCCATCATGGCCGCCGGTACCATCGCTTTGAATCCATTCGAGGTCTTTGGGGGAGATCCTGAATTGGAACTTGTCTGGGATAAGGCGGCCTGCAGGTTTTGCGGAACTGGTTGTTCTGTCCTCGTTGGGGTGAAAGACGGAAAGATCATGGCAGTCAAAGGCGATTCGAAGTCATCGGTCAATCAGGGGACACTCTGTGCCAAGGGTTACTCCCTTCCCTTTATCCAATATGGCAGAGATAGGCTCACGAGACCCCTGGTCAGAATGAAGAATGGACAATACAGCAAAGGGGGAGACCTAACCGAAGTATCCTGGGATGAGGCCTTGGATCATATCGTAGAAGAGGTAAGACGGTCAATAGAGGAGAGTGGACCCGCCTCTGTGGCCATTTTCGGGTCGGGTCAGTGGACCATTTGGGAAGGATACGCGGCAGCAAAACTCTGGAAAGGAGGATTGCGTTCCAACAGTCTAGAGGTCAATGCACGGCATTGCATGGCCAGCGCCGTTGCCGGCTTCATGACTACCTTTGGGATGGACGAGCCGATGGGAACCTATGAGGATTTCGCTCATGCCGATGCTTTCATCCTTTGGGGAGCGAACATGGCGGAGATGCATCCTATTCTCTACTCGAAACTGACAGACAGACTCCTGTCAAATAAGAATTCTCAGCTAATCAATCTCACAACCATCTCGAATCGTTGCTCTGAAATGGCTGCCCGAGAGATCATCTTTAGGCCTCAATCTGATCTTGCCATTGCGAATGGTATTGCCAATCTTTTGATTCGAAAAGGACTGATTAACCAGTCGTTTCTGAAAAAACATGTTGTGTACAAATCGGGTAAGGAGAATATCGGCTACGGACTCCAAGATCATTTCACATTCAAGGAAGATGCCAAACAGGTGGGGTTTGACATCTACAAAGAATACGTTTCTAAGTATACGCCCGAATATGTGGAAAAGATAAGCGGCGTTTCACCATTGGACCTCGACCATCTCGCCGAGATTTACGGAAACCCCGAATTGAAAATCATTTCCTTTTGGACCATGGGTGTCAATCAGCACACCCGGGGAACATGGATGAATAACTTGATATACAATCTCCACCTGCTAACTGGCAAAATCAGCGAACCGGGCAATCAACCCTATTCCCTCACAGGTCAGCCGAGTGCGTGTGGCACATGCCGTGAAGTCGGCACCTTTACCCATCGCCTTCCAGCAGATATGGTGGTAGCCAATCCAGAACACCGTGCCAAGGCTGAAAAGATATGGAAACTTCCATCAGGCATCATTCCTGCCAAACCGACATACCATGCGGTCGAAATGATCCGTGCTCTGGATAGGGGTGAGGTGAGGGTTTTCTGGAGCATGACAGCAAACCCATTTCAGGACTATCCGAATCTAAATCGATACCGGAACGGCGCATTGAAGGAGGGGCGCTTTATCATCGTTTCAGACGTCTACCCGACCCGTTCGACTGAAGTTGCTGACGTCGTTTTGCCCAGTGCCATGTGGGTCGAGAAAGAGGGAGCGTTCGGTAATGCCGAGCGGAGGACACAGTTCTGGAAAAAGATGGTGGATGCGCCCGGGGAGGCCAAATCCGATCTCTGGCAGCTAATTGAATTTTCGAAGAGAATGGGGCTCGGCAAACTCTTCGCCTATTCGCCGTCGGATTATCCCCTGCCAGCAGACCATAAGAGATCCGATGCGAGCGAACGGGCTGGTTTTTACGTAGAAAGAGCGCTGTGGGAAGAATACCGGCAGTTCGGTGTCGGGTCGGGTCATGATTTGGGTCCCTTTGAGCTTTACCACAAGACAAGAGGCCTGAGGTGGCCTGTAGTTGATGGGAAGGAGACCCTCATTCGCTACAGAGAAAAATACGATCCATATGTAGAAAAGGGGAGAGGTATCCAGTTCTACGGCAACAAGAAAGACGACGACAGGGCGATCATCTGGCTCCGCCCCTATGAGGTACCTCCTGAAGTGCCCGATGGGGAGTATCCTTTCTGGCTTTGCACCGGAAGAGTCATGGAGCATTGGCATTCAGGGACAATGACAAGACGGGTGAGAAGTCTTTACAAGGCCTACCCCCATGCGACGGCAAACCTCCATCCCAATGATGCGAGGAAGCTTGGCCTAAAAAGCGGTCATAAGATTAGGATATCATCGAGAAGAGGTGAGGTCATGATCTATGCTGAGGTGGGAGGAAGGGTAACTCCTCAAGAGGGGATGGTCTACGTCCCTTGGTTTGATGAGGACGTAATGATCAACGAGGTCACCCTGGACGCTTACTGCCCCATCTCCAAGCAAAATGACTTCAAGAAATGTGCCGTGAAAATTGAGAAAATCTGATAGGAATAGGGAGCGCTGATATGACCTTTTCAAGCAGATTGAAACTGTTTCTTCTTATGCCCTTACTTGCACTAACATTTGGCTTAGGCGTCTCCTTCTTGAGGGTCTCTCTGGGCGTCGGTCTCGCTTCGGGTGAGCCTGGAATGAACATCTATCCTGATAGTGCACCCGGGGAGACAAAGAGAATTGATCGGCCTTTTAAGGGCGCGCCCCCTCTTGTCCCACATGACGTGGTCGAATTCAACATCAGCAGGTCTGCGAATGACTGTCTCGACTGTCATCTGGAAGGAGTTGAAATCGAAGAAGGACATGTTGCGACTCAGGTTCCACCCTCACACTATCTCAATGAATATCGGGGGGAAGAGCAAAAAGATCAGGTCACCGGGATACGATACAACTGCCTCCAGTGCCACCTTCCTCAGGCTGCGGGAGAGCCCCCAGTTTCCCAAAAGAAATCTAGGTGATGGAGGTTTTCATTCTCTCAAATACGGGTTCCCTAATTTTCTACAGGTCTCGTATTTACAGAATTCTCCTCAACTCCCAATGCCTCCTCGCCTGCTGAAGATCGAACTTCTTGGACCTTTTGTTCGGAAAAGACCCTGTTTGTGTCCATAGGCAGCCCACATCCGCATCCACAACTTCCATCTTCGCAGAGTTGAGACATGTTAGGATCGCCTGCCACTTTTTGCTTATTTTTCATCTTTCTTGCCTCCCCTTGCTCTCAATTTTTCAACCAGCCGCGTTTTCAGGCCTCAGTGGGGTACGGCAGAATACTTATTTTGCCTTTCAAGGTTAGCATACTCGCTATACCTAGGTACAAAGTCAAGCTCTTTTTCGAGTTACGGCTCGTGTCAGATTGTTCTATATCGGTGTAAAAAAACTTTGCAGCTTTGTGGGTCGGGCGGCGACGATGGTGAAAATATTATCCAGCCTTTAATGAGCCTCCATTTGACCTCTCTTTCATATTAAAGATTTGCAAATGATATCAATAACTTAAATAATAGAAAATCTTGAGTTTTTTTGCTTGGTTGGCATATCCATTGCTCTAAGCTCCCAAAGGGGAATTGGATTAAATCTTTTGGACTCGTTCCCAAGGAACGATGTCCTCAGAATGAACATAATGAGATTTTTTGGGGTCCCCGTTTTGGCGAAGGTCTGGAGTCAGAAATAACTCTGAAACGCCCAGGCAGTGCGTCTGACTGGAGAATAATTTTCCTCAAACCATGCTGAAGGAGCCAATAGGATGTTATAATTCGCCATGGGAAGAACAGACCATGATAGGGAGGTGAAGCTGATGGCAGTCGATCCGATTTGCAAGATGGAAGTGGACGAGAAAAAAGCAGCGGCTACCTATGAATACAAGGGTAAGACGTACTATTTCTGCGCGGTAGGGTGCAAGGAGAGATTCGCCCAAGACCCTGAGAAGTACATCGAAGAGGAGAATCAGTAACACAGCATTCTCAATTGCTTGCAGCCGTTTTCTGTTGAGGAATTCTCGCTGCATCCAACATCAGAGATTCTCTGGACTTTGATGCTTAGGAAGAGTTCGAGATATTGATCAAAGACGATTCTCTGGTCGACAAAATCCTGGTAGACAAGAACACGGGTTGGATGCGCTCGGTGTATTGAAATCCTCAGGCTTTCCAGAAGCCCATTGGCTTTTAGGAAGCCTTCCAGTTTCTGATCTAAGGGAGGAGGGGAATGTACTCAACTCACTTTAACCATATTCTGACACACTGGGGCGGTCACGGATGGGGCATGGGCCCAGGGATGATGGGTTGGGGATACGGCACGGGATGGCTAGGAACGATCATCATGGCCGCTTTCTGGATCGCCATAATCGTGGGTATCGTTTTTTTGATCCGGTGGTTAGTGATCTCAACGCGTGCGGGAGGTCAAGGGGCAAGCTCGGTAGACTCGCCCCTGGAAATCCTCAAGAGACGGTATGCCCGAGGAGAAATCAACAAAGATGAGTTCGAAGAAAAGAAGAAGGACCTAGGATACTAAAGAGGGGGTTAGGAAAATGATGGGGGGTTTTGGAATGGGCTTTATGGGGATCTTCTGGATTGCAATTATCGCCTTGATCGCCGTTTTAGTGTG
>JABAOH010027162.1_pt1 | contig 15311 bp, 13 predicted proteins | sample 7062181 | NCBI WGS metagenome assembly JABAOH01 (sample SAMN14538630, study PRJNA623070) | marine sediment metagenome | biome: marine biome [ENVO:00000428]; feature: marine pelagic biome [ENVO:01000023]; material: deep marine sediment [ENVO:00002113]; isolation source: pool of 5 deep marine...
TCTGTCGAAGGTAGCGATGACGAAGACCACTTTGGTATCTATCGAATCGATGTTCAAACAGGCGATGTTGTTCCTATTTTACAAGTTGAGCCTGGAATAAAAATCTACTCGCATAGGTGGTCTAATGACGGAAAGTCAATAATTTATACTCTCGACGATGGCGCAACAAAGAAGGGCACTCGCCTCCTTGTCTATAACCTCGAAACAGACCAAGATAAGCAGCTTCAAGGTGCGCCCACTGATGCTAAGGATATCGACATCTCTCCGGATGGGCGTTGGCTAGCCATGATAAACCGAGAAGAAAAAAGAGTGATTAGAATCATGCCTACTACAGGAGGAGAGCCCCGAGAAATATACACATGGGAGGAACGAGAACATGTTATTGTTTCTCCTGCCTGGACTGCTGATGGACGCCATATCCTCTTCTCTAGGAGCCAACCTGATCCTAGTAGTGATCAATGGGATCTATGGCGAATTCCTCAAGAAGGTGGAGAACCGCAAAAACTTGATTTAGCAATGGTTGGATTCCGCCATTATAGTGTTCATCCTGACGGCAAAAGTATTGCCTTCTCCTCACGCGGCTCTAAAATGCAATGGCAAGAAATCTGGGTGATGGAGAATTTTTTGCCGGAAAAAAACCAGAAAACATCCAAATGACAATTTTTTACATTCTTTTACTATTGTTTGACACCAGAGGAAAGCGACAGAGTTATATTGTTAGTGAGTATGAAAATCACCAGCAGGAGGAAGTAAGATGAATATCAAAAAAGCTTCTGTTTTTTTTGCTTTTATGGCTGTACTATTAATTGCTTTTGGATTCCAGAATTCATCTGAGCACAAGGTGTTATTCGAGAAGGCGAAATTCACCATGGAAACCAAAGGCGATCTTAAAGGAGCGATTAATCTCTTTGAGCAGATCATCAAAAAGTATCCGAATGAAAGAGAATATGCTGCCAAATCTCAACTCTATATTGGTCTCTGCTATGAAAAATTGGGACTTAAGGAAGCACAGAAAGCCTTCCAGAAAGTAATTGATGACTACCCTGATCAAGCAGAAGTGGTCAAAGTCGCCAACGAAAAACTCACCTTTATTTTAAGAGCTCAGTCTGTTGTCGAAAAAGGCGATAAAGAATTAAAAATCCGGCAGGTCTGGTCAGGCTTGGGAGTAGATCACTGTGGAGCACCGTCTCCTGACGGACGCTATCTCACCTATGTGGATTGGGCGACTGGTAATCTTGCTATCCGAGAATTAGCAACCGGAAAGACTCGCCAATTAACCAAAGAAGGGACTTGGAAAGCTCCCATTGAATTTGCACTCAATTCGAGAATTTCTCCTGACGGAAAAATAGTCGCCTATTCTTGGTTTACTCCTCAAGAAACCCATGAGCTGCGTCTGGTCGGAATCGAGGGCTCAGCTCCTAAAATTCTTTGTTCTAACAAAGCTTATGAAGCTTACCCTCAAGATTGGTCTTCAGATGGAAAACATATTGCAACATTTCTTTTTAAGAAAGATGATGGAGCAAAACAGCTCATCTGGGTTTCTGTTGAGGATGGCTCCACTCGTGTTCTGAAGAGAAGCGTAAAAGGGCACACGACCGCAGCGTGCGTGCGTCATTCACCTGACGATCGATACATTGCTTACGAGGATGTTGTCGACGAAGGCTCTGATGACTTCGATATATACCTAACTGCCACCGATGGAGGCGGAGATATTCCTTTGATTGAGCATCCAGCCAATGACAGACTGCTTGGTTGGGTGCCTGGTGGTGAGGAAATATTATTCTTAAGTAACCGCACAGGAACCTGGGATGCCTATATGGTTCGCATCGCGGACGGCAAACCTCTTGGTTCACCCATACCTGTTAAACGCGATATAGGTCAAATCGGACCGATGGGAATCACGCAAAATGGCTCTTTCTATTTCAACCTCCATATCCGGCATTTTGCGACTCACATTGCTCCGTTTGACTCGGAAACAGGAAAACTTCAGGCCCAATTAAGCAAACCTTTATTAGGTTCAAACTTTTCTCCTGAATGGTCGCCCAGCGGTGAATGCCTAGCCTATGTCACGGAACAGAGAAGAGCAAGAGGACCTGGTTTTTATCATCGCCCCCTTCGTATTCTTAATCTTAAAACTGGAAAGGAACGGGAATTAGTTACTGAGTTTACGGTCAGAGAGCCACGCTGGTCTCCAGATGGCCGCTACATCCTTGTCCCAGGTTTCGATACTACTAAATCTCAAGAAAAGGGCTACAATGGGGGATTTTACCAGATCGATGCCAATGATGGTCAGGTTACGACTTTGGTGGAACTTGATTTGAACTGGTTTGACTCTGTAGCTGAGTGGTCTGCTGACGGAAAATCTATTTTCTATACAAATCAAGGACGACTTTCAAAACGGGATCTCGAAACGGGGCAGGAAAAACAGCTATATGAAATCAAAAACTTAGAAAGAATTATGGATCTTTCTCCTGACGGGAAAAGATTGATTTTCGGGGATTATGATCGTGACGAAGAAACATTGATTATATTGATTATGTCAATCCAGGAGCAACAGGTCAGGGAATTGATCAAAATTCCGAGGGTTAGGAGAAGAGGAGCCGATGCAATGTGGACACCAGACGGGAAATATGTGCTTTTTAATAAATACGATATTGATGAGAAAGAGTCAAGCTTTTGGCGAATTTCATCAGAGGGAGGAGAGCCCCAAAAGCTTTGGCAATCAAAGACATTTAGCGGTAATCTGAGTATCCATCCCGACGGAAAACAAATAGCTTTCACTACTCTTAAAGAAGAGATTGAAATCTGGGTGATGGAGAATTTTTTACAGGAAGAGAAAAGTTATCAATAATTAGAATCCCACTCTAAATCCAAAAAATAAAATAAAAAAGTTAAAAGTATAGACCTTCCCCTCTTTTTTTATATTATTTTATGAGATTGCTTCGCTTCGCTCGCAATGACCTAAATCTATGCTCTCAATGACATTCGAATCATAAAAGCTATAAAGGCCTGGCCCCACTTTTTGCCCCATTTTTTGTTCATTTTCGGTCAACGGAAGTGCATTGAGCTGCGTTTTAATGTATAAAAAGGATGAAATGAAGTTTTATGATAGAAGCAATACGCATAGTTGAGATGAAAGAAGAAGCACTCATCAAACAAGCCCAAGATGGAGATAAAGGGGCTTTGAAAATGTTATTCGAGGAAAACAAAAAGAAAATCTTTTACCTGGCTTACCAGTATGTGCATAACGCTGAAGATGCTGAGGATATCTTGCAGGAAACATTCATCAAAGCCTTTCATTCCCTCCCTAAGTATGACTTTCAGAACGGAACCAGCTTTTCTCCCTGGCTTTATCGGATCGGGATCAACTGCAGCATCGATTATTTGCGAAGGAACAAAAGGGCTAGAGAGACTCGAGGCATAGACGATTTCCCGAATATTCCCTCCAACAGCCAAGATTCAGACCCTGAATATTCCAGCCGGCTGAAAGAAATAAGGGAGAAAATCGATGTATTTCTAAAGAAACTGACTGAAAAACAGAGAATGATCTTTGTGCTCAAACACTATCAGGAATTAAGCATCAAGGAAATTGCCGAATACATGAACTGCTCGGAGGGAAGCGTAAAAAAGCAGCTCTTTCGAGCAGTCGGATCTATAAAAAAACAGTTTAAAGATTTTTTTACGGAGAATAGCTATGAGATGCAAGAAATTTAAAGAAAAAATAATTCTCGACCTCTACGGAGAACTTTCAGAGGAAGAAAAAACAGCCTTGGAGAGTCATCTCCAGGAATGCGCTGAATGCGCTCGTGATCTAGAATACACCAAAAAGGTTTTTCAAGCCTTAGAGTACACCAAAAAAGCAGACATCCCTGAAGCGAATTGGGAAAGAGCCTGGGAAGGAATAAGCTCAACAGTTGAGGAAAGGCCCAAAAGGCAGATGAGCTTATTGCTCTTTCCTAAATGGGCCTATGCCGCCGCAGCCATAGTTTTTGTTTTTGCTCTGGGAATAATCGTCGGAAGTCTCTGGTTCCCTACTCTTCAGAAGGGTCCTCTACCCCAAAAGGCTTCTCTGGTTTCAATGGACCAGAGCTTGAAAGAACACTTCGAGAGCCTCAAGCCTGTTTTAGCAGAATACGCTAATTATTCACCTGCTGAGGAAAGAAACGGAACAATCACCGTAGATAAGGAGATACTGGAAGGTCTCTTAATCCAGAATTACCTTTTAAAAAGGGCTATCGCCAGCCAGAAGAATCCAGCCCTCCAAGAATTGCTGGAGGATGTGGATTTGATCTTGAGAGAGGTTACCAACCTCAGAAAGGGCGATAAGCCAACGTTATCTTTGATTAAAGACACCATTAACCAGAGAGATATTCTCTTTAAAATGGAAATCTTTCAAAAAATATAAGGAGGTCTGAAATGAGATCTGTAAAATTTATATCACTGTTCTTAATGTTCTTCTTGGCCTTTAGCGGCTTGACTATAGCTCAAGAAACAAAAGAAGAAGTCAAAGAAGCTCGGAAAGCCTACGACAGAGCCAAGAAACTCATCTACAGCAAAGAATGGCAGAAAGCAACCCAAGAGCTAAGAAAACTCGCTGAAGAATACACAAAGAGTGAATATCTGGATGATTCCCTGTATTGGCTGAGCTTCAGCCTGAACAAACTGAGTGAAGAAATGGATAATCTGGAAGTGGAGATTGAGCTACAAAAAGAAGCTTTAGAAAGATTGAACCAATTCATTGAACAATTTCATGATAGCTCTTGGCTCGATGATGCGGAAGTCCTCAGGATCCAGATTGCAGAAGAGCTAGTAAAGAAGGGCTTGAAAAATTACCGAAAGTATATAAATGGAGCTCTGGGTGAGTTAGAGCATGGGGTACCGATAGATGTCGAGGTTGACACGCATTACGAGCTAGGTGAACCGGTGAAAGTCATAAAGGTAGATCCCNNATGAAAAGGCTTTTCCTATCCTAGTGAAGGTTGTCAAGGAAAACGAAGATCCGAAGCTGAGAGAAAAGGCGCTCTTCGTTCTCAGCCAGGTTGAGCACGTTGAAGTTGTGCCAGTATTGGTAGAAGTGGCCACCAAGGATAACGTCATTGAAGTAAGAAACAAAGCCATCTTCTGGCTCGGCCAAAGAGAAGACAGTGTTGACGCTCTGATCAGAATTTACAACCAAACCACTGACCCCAATTTAAAAGAAAAATTGGTTTTTGCCTTCTCCCAAAATGAAGGAAACGAAAAAGCCATAAACATGTTGATTGACATTGCCAAAAACGACAAAGACCTGGAAATAAGAGAAAAAGCCATCTTCTGGCTCGGCCAGAATATGAATGAAAAAGCTCTCAACGCTCTTCTCGATATATACAAGAAAACTACAGTTACCAGGACGAAGGAAAAAATTATTTTCTCTTTCTCTCAAACTAAGAGAGCAAGAAAAATATTACTCGATATCGCCAAAAACGATAAAGACGTGAATGCAAGAGAAAAAGCCATCTTCTGGTTAGGTCAGGATATGACAGATGAGATGCTCGATGTCTTTGTTGATTTATACTCCAAGACAGGCAAGATGAACATCAAGGAAAAGATCATTTTCTCCATGGCTCAAAGTGAAAGCGATAAAGCGATAAAAAAATTGATCGAAATAGCCAAAAAAGAGAAAAACCACGACCTGAAGAAAAAGATCATCTTTTGGTTGGGCCAATCAGAAAACGAAGCAGCGATAAAATATCTCCAAGAGATCATCGAAAAATAAAGCCTGCCTCAAGTCATGGCGAGCGACGAATTCATAATGTCATTTCGAGCGAAGCGAAGCAATCTCATAAGAAAAATAAAGATGAGATTGCGACTTCGCCACTCGTCGCTCGCCATGACTTTTATTATAAAATGATGGAAATAAAGGAGGAGAGAAACAATGAAGAACTCAAATAGACATCGTCTGGCTGCTACACTAATCTTGTCCCTGCTTTGGATTGCTTCATCTGGCTATGGTGAAGAGGCAACCAAAACTCTGAAGGGAGAAGTTTATTACCTGGAGAAGCCGGACCTTTCTTTGTCCAAGAGGTTCGAATGGGCCCAGAAGGAATTTGAGTCTTTAAGAAAAGGAGAATATTACCTGGCCGGCTATTCTTTTGAGAGCAGGAAGGAAGTCAACATCCATGGCCATTGCACTAAGTTAACCGATTCGTATCGAGTCAAACTCAGAGAAGGTGAAATTGTTATAAGCAGAAAAGGAGAAACTGGAAAGCACTTCAGCACTGATGAAGGAACAGAGCAAGTCGGTATCCTCTTTCTCCATAAGGTTTCAAAAAAGACCCCGCTGATAATTGATGCTGATGTAATTGATTTCGACAACACCTATGAATTCAAGGAGACACCTCTCTTCTGGTTAGGAAGTGTAAACACGGATGAGAGCGTGTCTTATCTGGAAGACCTGATCAAAGGCGGAAATCATGACCTTCAGCAAAAAGTAGTCTTCGTATGTAGTCTGCACAATAGTCCAAAAGTCTATGATTTCCTCAAGGGTGTGGCCCTGGGAAATTACAGTCACAAGGCCAGGAAAAACGCTATTTTCTGGTTGGGATCTCTTAAAGATAAAAAGAGTATTGATTATTTAAAAGACATCTCTAAAAGAGTAGAAATCACGAAGCTAAGAAAGCAAGTTGTCTTTGCCTTCCAGATGAGCGATGAGAAAGAAGCTATCGAAGAGCTCATAAGAATAGCTAAGACAGATATGAACCGGGAAGTGAGGAAAAACGCCATTTTCTGGTTGGGGCAGAAGGCATCTAAAGAATGCGTCAAAGCCCTTAAAGAAGTCCTAGAAGAGTCAGAGGATGTGGAGCTGAAAAACAACGCTGTATTTGCCATAAGCCAGCTCCCCGATGATAGGGCTGTTCCGATGCTTATCGACATTGCCAAAACCAATAAAAGCCCATCGGTCAGGAAAAAAGCCATTTTCTGGTTGGGGCAGACTGGAGATAAGAAGGCACTCAAGTTCTTCGAAGAAATACTGTTGAAGAAATAAAATATAGGCAACATAATAAAGGGGACGGTTCAGAAAGAGCCGCCCCTATTTTTTTAACTATTTTCCCCTTTATGTCCCTTTTTTACTATTGTTCATTATAGAACATCATCTGTATAGCTAGCGAACACTTTTTTATTGAGTATTTCTAGACTACCCTTAGTTTCCCCTGGAGAAAAAATTGGCATATTTATTGCAAAAGTCATAGGTGAAATGAGCTTAAGAAAAATGGAGGTCAAAATGAAAGCCCTAAGAAATATATCCATCGTAACCAAGATTCCCTTTATCGTGATCGCCGCGCTCCTGACTTTATTATGGTTCAACATCATGGTTTCTTCATCCCTAGTGGATATTATGAAGGCTGGAAAAAACGCGCCTCTTGAAATTATACTCAGGCGATAGGTGTTAAATTGATGATTAAAGCAACATCATGGCTCTTCCGAGACTACAAGGTGTCTATAATAGATTCCTTACCTCATCAATATAAAGTCGGCCTGCTGGCCTGACTCAATTCCTCTCCTAGGGGGCGGTTCAATAAGAATTGAATCGCCCCCTTTTTTTTCAATATGGGGTCAGACCAAGCTATCTCTTTTAATACTAAAGAGATAGAGTCAGTTTATGCCAATTTTTTGCCCTTAAAGTGCCATTTTTATGGGTAAAATCATCAGTTTAAGCGAGCAAGGGATCCATGTTTTATTTTGCTGTCTTAAAGTGATGATTTTGGCCATAAAAAGGCTGTTCTAAGACTAAAAATCACCCCAAAAAAGCACTCTATTCCTTTAATATCAATAGCTTAGCTTGGTCTGACCCCAATCTTACATTTTTACTTGTTTTTTTAAGGTTGATTCATTAAAATCATTGAAAATCGAATTGGAGATTATCCCTGTAGGGAGTTCTGAAGGGCTTCGATAATGGGACAAAAAAAGCAATGGATGAGGGGAAGCTCTAGGCTCATCGAACAGAAATATAAAAAGGCAGAAAAAATTTTACTGAAGGCCCTAAAAGCAAAAGATGACAACCCTATAGATAGACATTTTACCTATAACCTCCTCATCAAACTCTACATTCAACTGCAGGATGAAAGAAAAGATGCCCTGGAGAAGTGTATCTACTATTGTGAAGAAGACATAAAGCAGCTCCCAGAGTTTCTGGACGCCTGGAAGGAAGAACACGGTGACATGTCTCATCTAAGAATTCCAGCCATAGTTCAGCTGGCGAAAATCCACGAAAAGAATGAAGAATTTCAGAAAGCCATAGATTTATACAGCCTCGGTCTTGAACTTGGATTAGATGATGATAAAAAAGAAGGATTCCAGGGCAAGGTGAATAGATTAAAAAAGAAGTTGAATTGAATCCGGAAGAACCGAGGAAACCGTCCCCTATGCTTTCATAACGCTGGCCAAGAACGGGGGAAGAAAAGCTTTTCGTACAGTGCTAAAGCATAGCGGTCACTCATCCCAGCTATGAAATCGCCTACCCTTTTTTCCAGTGAATCGCCTTCAGGATACAGCTTCGCATAATCCTCTGGATTTTCGAGGAGATATTCATACAAATCAGTCAGTATCTTTTTAGCCTTCTCAATCTCTGGCTTGGAATTAGGGCTGAAATAGACTCTGTCATACAAGAAATCCCGAAGCTCCATAACTGCGTTCAGAATCTCCTTGCTCATCGCTATCTTTTCCAATCCTTCCTTCAAGCTGACTTCCACCACATCCTCTACCATCTTATCTATCCGGGAAGCATGCCATTGGCCAAAAATTTTAATCATTCGCCGGGGAATGTCGCTTTCTTTTATGATTTCTGCTCTTAAAGCATCGTCAATGTCATGATTGACGTAAGCGATGATATCTGAAACTCTGACTACTTGCCCTTCCAGCGTATGGGGCATCTCGTCCTTATTTTCTTCGAGGATCTCTCCCCTTCCCTTGGAATGCTTGTGAATGCCATCACGGACCTCGAAGGTCAAGTTCAATCCTTTCCCTTCATACTCGAGTTTCTCCACTACCCGCAAGCTCTGTTCGTAGTGGGTGAATCCATCTGGAAGAAGCTTGGCCAGAGTTTCCTCTCCAGCATGCCCGAAAGGAGTATGCCCCAAGTCATGACCTAAGGCAATGGCCTCTGTTAGGTCTTCATTCAACCGCAACGCCTTGGCGATAGTCCGGGCTATCTGAGAAACTTCAAGGGTATGGGTCAATCGGGTGCGGTAATGGTCCCCGAAGGGAGCTAAGAACACTTGCGTCTTATGCTTCAGCCTGCGGAAGGATTTGCAGTGGATGATGCGGTCTCTATCTCTCTGGAAGCCTGTGCGTAAAGAATGGGGCTTCTCAGGTCTTTCTCTCTCCTTGCTTTGAGAACTTAGGCAGGCTTTCTCGGCAAGAGTCTGTCTTTCTACTTCCTCAATCTTTTCCCGGATACTCATCGGTTCTTTTTCTTTCTTTTGGGGTCAGACCAAGCTATCTCTTTTAATATTAAGGAGATAGCGCTAATTTGTGCCAATTTTTTACTCTTAAAGTGCCATTTTTATAGGTAAAATCATCAGTTTAAGCGATTTGTGATCTATAAGCCTTATTTTACTATCTTAAAGCTTAAAGTGACGATTTTAACTCCAAAATAGCCACTCTAAGGACAAAAACCGCCTCAAAAAAGAACTTTATTTATTTTATATCAATTATATAGCTTGGTCTGACCCCATTGTTTCCATTGTTTTTGTTTCTAGGCCTTCTTGAAGACGTAATTCAACTGGCCGCTGGGCAGCTTATTGGCGACTGTCTTCATTTCTAAACCCAGTTTTATCTCTTCATCCGGAACATTACTGGCAATTCGGCCGAAAACCTTATAATCTCCATAGTCTAAGACAGCAATGAAGTAAGGCAGGTCATCTTCAAACCCCACCGGAGCATACTTCAACTTGCTGTAAGCCTCGAGCCTTCCCTTACCTGAAACCTCAAACCATTCTATGTTGCTGGAAAAGCATTTATAGCAATCAGCCCGGGGCGGGAAGAAAACCATGCCACAGTCTACACACCGGGTTCCCATGACCTTACCTTCCTCTAAATAATCAATAAAATCATTGACCTTGGTAAGCGAAGTATAACTCACTGTCCCGAATTTCTTAAACCGGTCATCTATCTCTTTTTTCTTGCTCATTCTCTTACCTCCCAAGAATGGTGACAGCTCCGTAAAGACCCACACCGCCGATATTGTGAACCAGCCCAATTTCTGGATCCTTGACCTGCATCTCTCCTGCCTCGCCCCTGAGTTCGAGGACAATGGTTCTGATCTGGGACCCACCTGTGGCTCCGATCGGATGACCTTTGGAGAGCAAGCCGCCATCCATGTTGACCGGGATGCTTCCCTCTTTATAAGTCTCTTTGCTTTTAATGAGGTCCTTTCCTTCTCCTGGTTTAGCAAAACCTAGGTCCTCATAGGCTATTATTTCTGATATAGTAAAGCAGTCATGAACTTCTGCTACATCAATATCTTTCTGGGTCACACCAGCCATTTTATAGGCCTGCTCAGAGGCTTGACGGGCAACGGCCAATCCTGTGAACGAATCCCGGCCAGACATGTTGACACTGGCTGAGGCAGCTCCCAGTCCTAGAATCCAGACTGGTTTTTTGCTCAGAGCCTTGGCTTTATCTTCGCTGGCCACTATCAGGCAGGAACTCCCATCAGCATTGGCGCAGCAATCTCCAACACAAAGAGGACTGGCAACTGGCCCGGACATGAAGTGTTCTGGATCAGAAAACATTTCAACCGCTACGGGCTTACGGAACAGTGCTTTCTCGTTGAGCTGGCCGTAGGTAGCAGACTTCACTCTGACTAGAGCAAGGTCTTCATTGGTGGTTCCGTATTTTTCCATATGAGCCTTGGCGAACATGGCGTAATAAGCCGGCATCATGGTTCCGAACGGACTTTCCCACTGGATATCAGCTCCTCGGCCCATCCTTTCCTGTGATTCAGCCGAGGAAATCTCGGACATTTTTTGAAACCCGAGAACTGCCACTACCTCATGAAGTCCTGATTTGACCAATGAATAGGCCATTCTCAAGCCCATGCTCGTGGAAGAGCACAGACTTTCTAGATAAAAAGTTGGCTGAGGCGTAAGCCCGAGATATTCAGCAAAAACTCCGGAGGGGGAGCGTTGCTTATCGTATTCTGGGGCTGAGCAGATGATAGAAGCATCGATGTCTTGGACAGAGATTTGGGCATCCTGCACGGCTTCCTTGAATCCCTCAAAAGCCAGTTCCCTGATGGAGCCGGGGTAACCGCGGACAAAAGCACTCTGTCCCACACCAATAATCGCAACTTTACCCATTAAGTACCTCCCTAAAATTCGTGGCTTTAGAGCCATCTCGAATTGATTTCTTTAATTTTCCTTCGCTTCTCCATTATACCTGGATATCTATTTATCTGTCGTGGAATGATTCCTATCCCAACAACTCGAACAAATCAAGTTAATCTAACAAAAACGGCTGGCCTGGTTTTTATATATATTGGCCTCCGTCGACCTTGATGACTTCCCCGGTGATGTGCTTGGATTTCTCGCTGCAGAGGAAAGTTACCAGATAGGCAACATCTTCAGGTTTTCCGAGGGCATTAAAAACAGTTTCTGCCTGGGACCTCTGTTTGAAATCATCTGGCATGCTTTTGATCATATCTGTCTCAATCAATCCTGGAGCCACTGCGTTGACGTTCACCAGGAATTTTCCCAGCTCCTTGGCCACGGTTTTGGTTAAGGCTATTGTCCCTGCCTTGGCAGCAGTGTAATTGGATTGTCCGAATCTCCCTCTCATAGCGTTTATGGACGTGATGTTCACGATTTTTCCGGATTGCTGTTCTTTAAAAATCGGGGCTACAGCTCGAATAAAGTTAAAGGTCCCTTTAAGGTCAACATTAATGACTGCATCCCACTGTTCTTCTTTCATTTTCCAGACCACTCCGTCCCAGTTCATGCCAGCATTATTGACAAGAATATCTAAACGGCCAAATTCTTTTATGACTTTCTCCGTCAGCTTCTGCGCAGCCTCAAAATCAGAGACATCCACCTTGTATTTCTGAGCTTTGCGGCCCATAGCTTTAATTTTATCAACAACTGCCTGTGCTTCTTCTTCGTGTTTACGATAGGTTAAGCCCACATCTGCCCCATTCTGGGCCAAATCCAGGGAAATCGCTGTGCCGATGCCCATGCTTCCTCCAGTTATAAGGGCAACTTTTCCCTCTAAATCCATTATTTCCTCCTAAATATCATGTATATTAATTGTCATGGCGAGCCTTTACATCTGTCATGGCGAGCGAAGCGAAGCAATCTCATACAAATAAAAAATCCATTGTATATGAAAGAAAATAAATTGTCATGGCCAGAGTTTAAAAGCTTCATTGCAAGCTTCCGAAGGAAGCGTGGTAATCTCTACCTTTTTTAGGTCATTGCGAACCTTTGGATCTGTCATTACGAGCTATTAGATCTGTCATTGCGAGCGTGTCCGTGACATAAACATCGAGCTTATTTCCGTTTGAAATTGGGCTCTCGTCGTTCGACCGCAGCTGTCAAGCCTTCCAGAGCATCTGGATGCTGGAAAGCTGCGACCAAATGATAATCCAATTCGTACTGAGCCGCTTCATCCAGAGATTTCCCTTCGAGGATATCATCAAAGCCCTTGCTTATCAAACTCTCTGCTATTTTCACCGCCTGGGGAGAGTTATTGGTTACCCGTCGAGCTATTTTCTCCACCAGGATCTTGCTTTCTCCTGTAAAAGGAATTTCCGTTTTTCCCTCGGCATAAGCATAGAGCGTAGGGATAAGATCGCTCTTCAAGAACAAATCCTTAATGATACTCAGCTCGTTTTCTTCTTCAGGAGTAAGTTCTGAAGGCAGCTCTTCGATCTTTAAAGATTCTATTTGCTCAGAAGACAAAGGCTTGCCTCCATTATCAATAATGGCTTCAACTAGAATCTCAGCTGCCTCATCTCGCTCCCGCGCAGGCACCAGAAAATCTACCAGGCCCAGATACTTCGCAATCCTTGGGAACATGGCCCTGACTCCTCCGGCCAGAATATAATAACGGCTAAGAGCTAAAGCTAGCTTAATATCGCCCCTCGCTTTATAAATAACCTGGGGCAGGGTCACCGTTCCTCTCAGCCCGGGATATATGCCCAGCTGGGTTTCAGGAAAGGCAAAGGAAGTCCTGTCAGTCGCAACCACCAGCGAATCCGGGTCCAGAGCAAAGGCCAGGGCAACCTCTGCTCCTCCTCCCAGGGCTGCTCCATCCACGATAGCGATTTTCGGTTTTCCTTGACCTGTCATTTCGTGGAAGAGAACCTCCTGCCATCTCGCCGTGACCTCTTTGATACCCTGATAGTTCGCTTGTATGAGGTGGCTTACGAAATCCTGAACATTAGCACCGGCAATAAAAGTCTTTATAGGAGCTGAATCAAAGATAATAACTTGAACATTTTCATCCTGGTTTGCCCTTTGAAAAGAGGCCTTTAAATCCTCGAACACCTGGTTATCCAGGGCATTGGCGGCTTTGGGATTAGAGATCATTATGCGGGCGACTCTCCCCTTCTCTTCCAGCAAAAAGATGATCGAGCTGATTTTAAGAGGCCAGGGTTCATTCTTTTGGGCCTGAGAAATGAGTAACCTGGGGATCGGAAAATTGATTTCTTGACGGTGAGAAATTTCCATCCTTTCAGTAACGATCCGCAGAGCCTCTGGGATTCCCACCTTATTCATGAGGGCAAAAGGGCCCTCTCTCCAGAGGAAGGCGTTCTGGCAGAGCTTTTCCGCTTCTTCCAGCTCGATGACTCCTGACTCTACAACTTCAGTGGCTGTCATGAACGCCACTGCCAGAAACCTGTTCTTGAGCACTTCAACCAGCATCGAGTCTTCGGGCTCCTTTTTGGCTTCCTCCTCCGATACCCATTTAACCTTGGATTTATCCTCAGCTTTTTCGTACTCCTCTATTAATCTTTTATAGCTTCCCGGTGGAGTGAAGAAATTGTTATAGACTTTGTGCAGAGGGTCATCAGGATTTGATGAATCTGAGAAAGAGTTCATGGCCAAAATCCCGAGAGGAATTCCGTTGTGATCCATTAAGCTCAGAAAACCCATAGGCATGTTGAATGCCTTTTTTCCTGCGGTTTCGACGCTCGGGACATCCGCGCCCTCGTCAACCATCCTGGCGGCCTCTAGGAGTAGAGCAGTAAAAATCACATCAGCCGCTCCTCCCTTCCGGCTGCTGAGGACAGGAGTTACCACTTTGCCTGCTAGTTTCATGTACTTGGCGGCAGTTTCGATGCTTTCTCGGGAGGTGGTTTCTGTTCCTCCATACTCCCCAGCTCGATTCTTATGGGGAAGGTAAAAATAATGCATCCAGACAACTTTATCCGGCCGATTCGTTTCCTGAGCCAGTATGTTTACATCCAATGAGGAAGTGTTCGAAGCTAGGACAACCTGGGGGGCACAGAGCGCATCCAGCTTTCGGAAAATCTTCTTTTTTGTCTCGATTTCCTCGGTGGCGGTTTCAATGACCAGTTTGAGGTTCTTGCCCTGGCAGGCTTCTTGGTAGCTTGTCGTGGCCAGAATTTGCTTTCTTATTTCCTCGACCTGGGAATCCGAAAAGACACCTGCTTTCTGCCCGGCATCGAGTTCACTCTCTATGGTCTTTGAGGCACGTTCAAGGATTTCATCACTAATATCAACTACTCCAACATTGAAGCCACTCTGAGCATAAGCCTGAGCGAGGCTGGCCCCCATTATTCCGGCCCCGACGATCAAGATCTCGATGTCGTCCCAGGAGATATCAGGAGTCTTTTTTACGAGATTATGAACCATATTTCGTATTGCTTTCGATTTATTCTTCGACTGGACGAATAGAAGGATGTTGAAACAAACTTGTTCTTATTCTTTTGGCTTGGGTAAGACTGCCTCCATGAAAGCTTCATCCACGGACTTGCCCTGGGCAATCAACTGCCTGTACTTGATAAAATCTATAACATCCTCACCTGTTATTTTTTTCGTGTTAAAAGCATGGAAACCCAGGAATGCCTCTGTGCTCATGTTCACAGCCAGCCAGTGACGGTTATAGTTTTTGGAAAAATCCCAGAAAAACTTCTTCTTGGCTCTCACGCTATCCAGCGACTTTATGAGACAGCCAGGAAAGAGGTTGGTGAATTTCCAGATAACATCATTGACGGCTTTATCCAGCAGCTCGAAATCGATCTGAGCTGTCTTGAGAAACTCTCGCGCTTTCTTCCCTTCTTCTCCTTTGACGAACTCACCGTAAACAATATC
>JABAOH010004549.1_pt2 | contig 15305 bp, 13 predicted proteins | sample 7062181 | NCBI WGS metagenome assembly JABAOH01 (sample SAMN14538630, study PRJNA623070) | marine sediment metagenome | biome: marine biome [ENVO:00000428]; feature: marine pelagic biome [ENVO:01000023]; material: deep marine sediment [ENVO:00002113]; isolation source: pool of 5 deep marine...
GAAGAGAGCAATTTGCCAACGTTCGTGGCTGCGGCGCTGGCTTGAGTAACAGTCTGTGGGATGTCTTTGGGCGAGGAGAACATGCCGCAGACGAAGACTCCAGGCCTAGAAGTTTCGATAGGATCGAAAGTTCGGGTTTGGCAGAACCCGTGCTTGTTCAACTTCACACCGACGCTCTTAGCAAGTTTTTTGACTGTTTCAGATGGGGTAAAACCGACCGAAAGGACCACTAAGTCGAAATCTTCTTCGTGGGGTGTTCCGCTTTCGCCCTCAAACCGTATCCTTAGGTTTTTGGTTTTAGGTATTTCCTCAACTTCTGATACTCTGCACCTGATAAACCTGACTCCATACTTGTTTTTTGCTCTTTCAATATATTTGTCGAAGTCCTTCCCATAGGCTCGAAGGTCGATATAGAAGATTGTAGGTTCGATCTGGCTCATGTGCTCTCGAGCTATCACGGCTTCTTTCGCTGCATACATGCAGCAAACAGAGGAGCAGTAGTGGTTTCCGCATGTGGCATCTCTCGAGCCTATGCATTGTATGAACGCAATTTTTTTAGGGATCTCTCCGTCTGAGGGCCTCTGTACACGTCCCATGAAGGGTCCAGAAGCACTCAAGATACGCTCGAACTCAATACTTGTAACTACGTTAAGATATCTTCCATAGCCATACTCACTCTTCAGTTTCGCATCGAACTCTCTAATGCCTGGGGCTAGAACGACGGCACCAACGTTCAGCTCAATTTCCTTTTCCTCATCCAAGTAGTTTATGGCGTCGCCTAAGCAAACGTTCCTGCAGAGTCCGCAGCCTATACACTTTTCGCGATCAATCATGTAAACCAAAGGAACAGCTTGTGGGTAGCTGATGTGGATCGCAGTTCTGTCACTCAAACCTTTATTGAAGGCGTCTATGGCGTCAACGGGACAGAACTTGGCGCACAGGCCACATCCATTGCACTTCTCAATGTCAACGTATCTTGGGCGTTGTCTCACTGAGGCGGTGAAGTTGCCTGCCTCTCCAGAAATCTTGGTGACCTCGGAGCATGTCAAAACCTCGACATTCAGGTGCCTTCCACACTGGACAAGCTTCGGAGACAGAATGCACATGGAGCAGTCGTTGGTGGGGAACGTCTTGTCGAGTTGAGCCATGACTCCGCCGATAGCTGAAGAGTTGTCCACTACGTAAACTTTAAATCCAGACTCGGCTAGGTCAAGCGCAGTCTGTATCCCCCCAATTCCTCCTCCTACAACCAACACGGAACCCACTTTGTTTTCTTTGAAAACATGGCCATGCGGGTCCAAGTTTGCGTTCTTCGCTTTTGCTGTTTTCATCTCTCGTCGTCCCGCCTTCGATACTTGGGACTATTTCCTTTGACTCCCACGAAGGAAAGCAGTCCTTCATGCTCCAGAGCGACTATGTTTCTCAGCACTTCACTTGGAGAAGTTTCCACTCTCTCCGCTATTTCCTTAATAGAGAGAACGTCTTCTCCCATAGAGAGCAGTATCTTCCATTTTGCAAACTCTCTTTCGATGGTGTGGAGCACTAGCTGGTCGAACTCTTTTTGTGGAACCTTCTCCTCAAAGACATTTTTGCTCTCGACAAGCTCTTTTTCTCTGCCTATGAGCCATCGAAGCCTCTCTTGGGCGAGCGCTTCTTTGGCTGCAGCTAGACGAATTTTAAGCTGTTGTGACCGCCAACGCCTTTCGCTGCCAAGCGAACCCAGCTTCCTTATTCTCTCGGTGAATTCTTTCATTAAGGTAGCAAAACGTTCGCCCTCAGCTGCGGACAGCCAGTCGACTAGCAGACGTTCAGGAGACAGCCCTGCGTTCTTTAAGACATTTCGTGTCGTCTTCATTCTCCCTTCAGTGAAGTAGTTTCCTGTTATGTAGTGGCAGTCGCCGAGGTGGCAGCCCAGAACCATGACGCCGTCTACTCCTCTGATGAACGCTTCGAGAACTATTGTTGGGTCGACCCTTGCGGAGCACATCACCCTGATGATTCTGACGTTTGGCGGGTATTGGAAGCGACTAACTCCAGCAAGGTCTGCACCCGCGTAGGAGCACCAGTTGCAGAGGAATCCGAGGATAGTGGGCTCAAATCTTTCTTGTGGCGTCAAGACTTCACCTCAGTTAGTGCAACTACTTGTGCAAGGAGCTGTTGGTCTGTGAAGTGTTGCATGGAGATCGCCATCTGAGGACAGCCAGCTCCACAGGCTCCGCAACCCTTGCAGGAAGCTGCCACCACTTTGGCTTTCTTTCCTTTCTCAGTTTCTTCGATCCGTATTGCGGCGAAGGGGCATGTTAGCTCGCACAAGCCGCAGCCTGAGCATTCTTCTTCGTCGACTGAAGCAGTTATCGCTTCAGTGTGTAGTCTCTTGAGGGACATTGGGATGGAGGCTCTTGAAGCTGCGCCGTAAGCCTGAGAAATGCTCTCCCCAACATCAACGGGCCAGTGGGCGCTGCCACATAGATAGATGCCGTCTGTGGCGAAGTCGACTGGCCTTAGCTTCACGTGGGCTTCGAGGAAGAATCCGTTGGTTCCCAAGGGCACCTTTAGCTTCTGCGATAGTTCTTTTGCGTCGTCATGTCGAATTAGAGGCGTCGACAACACAACTAGGTCGGCTTCAAGATTGACTTGCTCATTAATGAGCGAGTGATAAACGTCAACGTCTAATTTTCCGTTTGGTCCCCGAAAGACTTTAGGTGGCTTTTCGGGAAGGTATTTGATGAATTTCACGCCTTTGGCTTGGACTTCTCTGTAGAATTTTTCATACTCGTGTCCGTAAGTTTGAAGGTCTCGGTAAAGGACGTGGATATCAGCGTCTGGATGTGACTCTTTGATGAGCTTACAGTTTTTCAGAGCTGTCATACAGCATATTCTGGAGCAGTATCTTCTGCCCTCTTGTCTAGACCCAACGCATTGAATCATTACCACTTTTCCCAGACGCGGTAGTCGCTTGTTCTTCAGCAGTTGTTCCAGTTGGAGTTGAGTGATAACCGTGTCGTATTTCTTGTATCCGTACATGCCAACGGGTTCGAAATTAGTGGCTCCTGAAGCTATTATAGTGGTTCCTATTTTGAGGTTGACGATCTCTCCGTTTCCTTTCTGAATTGCGACTTCGAAGTTTCCAATGAAACCTTTAACCTCCTTTACGACTGATGATGTTAACATTTCTATTCTTCTGTTCGACTTCGCCTCGTTGACTAGCTGATTTAAGACTTCAGACGCATTTTGCATAGTGGGATACAGCTTGTGTAAGTATCTGAGTGTTCCACCTAGTTCAAGTTCTTTTTCGACGATATAGACGTTGAAGCCTTGATTCGCCAAGCAGAGGGCAGCCGTTATGCCAGCAACACCACCACCGATGACTAAAGCTGAAGGAGTGACGTCGATTTCTGGCTCCTCTTGGGGTTGCAGCAGACTGGCTTTCGCCACCGCCATTCTGACTAGGTCTTTCGCCTTCTCCGTCGCAGCTTCATGCTCGTGCATGTGGACCCAGGAGCACTGGTCGCGGATGTTAGCCATCTCAAAGAGATACTTGTTCAGGCCAGCTTCTGTACATGTGGCTCTGAACAGCGGCTCGTGAGTTCTGGGTGTGCAGGAGGCAACAATTACCCTATCGAGGCTATGTTCCTGTATTCCTTCTTTGATCTTGCCTAATCCCTCTGAGGAGCATGTGTAGAGGTTTTCCTCCGCATAAACTACGTGTGGCAGCTTTTTGGCGTATTCAACGACTTCCGGTACGTCGATGACNNNNGATTTTTTGTCCCAATTACTGGGCCCTCCGATGAGCTGCTATTGCTATTACTTCAATAGCTCTTGCGGCTGCTCCGCTGGCTTGTGTAACTGATTCTGGGATGTCCTTTGGGCCTTGACAACATCCGCATGTGAAAATGCCTTGAACATTTGTGTCAATGGGCGCTAAGGACGGGTCTTTGGCTTCGAAGAAGCCGTATTCATCAAGTTTTACTCCAAGCTTTTCGCTTAGATTTTTATTGGACTCTTTGGGGATAAAAGCAGGGCAAAGGACCACCATATTCACTCTAAGTTTTCTTACTTCTCTTGCTACGGTATGTTCGAACTGGATTATAAGGTCCTTTGTTCTAGGGTCTTCTAGAATCTCGCCAGGGCGCCCTCTGATGTATTGTACGCCCCAATATTCTTTTGCTCTGTTGATGAAGTCCTGGAAGCCCTTTCCGGAGGCTCGGAGGTCTAAATGGAATACGGAGACCTCTGATTCAGGTTTGTGCTCTTTTATTAGAATCGCTTCCTTTGTGGCGTACATGCAACATGCGCTAGAGCAGTATGGGACACCTCTCCCCAAGCTTCGTGAGCCGACACACTGGATAAACGCAACGTTGTCGGGGATATTTCCATCTGACGGCCTCGTTACATGCCCTCCGGTTGGACCGGATGCGTTGGCTAGGCGCTCAAGCTCCAGAGACGTTACAACGTTCTTGTATCGTCCATAGCCGTACTCCTGAATTGCGGACGGATCAAGAAGGTTAAACCCTGTAGAGACGATGATGGCGGCGACATTCAGCGTGATCTTCTCGGGTGCTTGATCGAAGTCCACAGCCTCGGCTTGGCAAAGCTTTTGACATATTTTGCAGACGCCACGTGTGAAGTAGAGACAGTTGTCTTTGTCGATTGTTGTGATACGGGGGACAGCTTGTGGAAGTGGCATGTAGATAGCCTTTCTGTCTCCCAGAAGCATTTCAAACTCGTTGGGTACTATAGCTGGACATTTTTGTGTACATGTGCCGCAGCCAGTACATTTGGCTTCATCAACGAATCGGGGCTTTCTCACGATTCTCACGGCGAAACTTCCCGCTGACCCGCTGACATTTTCCACTTCGGAACACGTCAGCAAGGTGATGTTTGGATGACGGTAGCACTCAATCATTTTTGGAGCTAGTATGCAGATGGAGCAATCTAACGTTGGAAATGTTTTGTCTAATTGAGCCATTCTTCCGCCTATGCTTGGAGTTTCCTCGACAAGGTAAACTCTCAAGCCGCGGTCAGCGAGGTCTAAGGATGCTTGTATTCCAGCAACACCGCCACCAATGACTAGAACAGACGTTTTTTCTTTCAAGACGATTGCGCTTCGCCTCCTTTTAGGTAGCGTTGGATCGAAACGGCGGCTCTTTTACCAGCAGCAATGGCCTCAACCACGCTCGCTGGCCCAGACACCACGTCCCCCCCAGCAAACACTCCGGGCATGCTTGTTTCCAAAGTAAGTGGATCGGCAGCAATTGTATTCCACTCAGTTGCTTTGACCTCTTTGGGGAGGAAGGAGATATCAGATGATTCGCCGATGGCTACGATGGCTGTATCTAATCCCATGATAAACGACGAGTCATCGATCGGTATTGGTCGCCTTCTACCGCTTTCGTCAGGCTGCCCTAGTTTCATTTGGGCGCACTCTACTCCAACAACCTGTTTATCCGTACCGAGGATTTTCCTGGGTGCCAACAAGAAATGGAATTTTATGCCCTTCCCTTCTGCCTCTTTGACTTCTAAAGGATTTGCAGGCATTTCTTCTCGAGATCTGCGGTATAGAATGTTGACCTCCTGAGCGCCCAACCGCAGAGCGGTTTGGGCCACATCCATGGCAGAGTCGCCCCCGCCTACAACTCCAACTTTTCCCCCAAGTCTGGGCTGCTTCTGCAGGTTGGCTCGCCGCAGCAAACTTAGGGCTTGTACTACGCCTTTCATGTTTTCACCCTCGATGCGAAGTTTCCTACTTTTATGAGCGCCGGTGGCAATGAAAACTGCTTTGTATTCCTCTTCTTCTAGAAGATCGTTGAAGGACAAAGCTTTGCCAATTGGTGTGTTCGTTCTAATCTCCACTCCCAATTCTTTGATGTGCGCTACTTCAGCGTCTAAAACTTCTTTGGGTAACCGATGTTCTGGGATTCCCACTCTTAACATTCCTCCTGGCTCCGCCAGCGCTTCAAAGACGGTTACTGGAAATCCCCTCTTCACCAGTTCCCAAGCTGCGGTAAGTCCTGCCGGACCCGAGCCGATTACGGCTGTTTTTTCTTTCTGCGTCTTGGGCAGAGGCGCTACTTCTCTTTTCTTAGAGTTAGCAAGTGTTCGTTGAAGAACGTCCAACACAAGGCTATCGAACTTGCTGCGTTTAGAATTCTCTTCACATGGGCGAAGGCAAAGCCAACTGTAGACTAGGGGAAACGGGATTCTTTCTCGTAGAATCTCCAGAATCTCCTCAAGCTTGCCAGGCCCATCTGCTAAATAGCCTCGCTCAATGACCATGTTTCTTAGCAACAAGAAGATTTCAGGCGGTTTCAACCCGTGAGGGCACCTTTTGTGACATCGATAGCACATCATGCACAACCAGAGCCCTTCATCGGCCAGGACGTTCGCGAACTCAAGAGAGAGTTTATTCAAGAAAACTCTCGGGTTGAAATGTGTTGGAAGAATCCCTGCAACCGGACAGGATCCCGTGCAGGCTCCACATTCGTCACAGTAGACCAGCTTTTTAGCATCCAATGATCGTTTTGTGAGTTGCCTCAGAACCTTAATTTCTTGAGGGTTCTCCGGAGGGGAACGGGGCATCTTGTTGCTCATCTATGCGATGAACCCCTGTAATGCAGCGTCATTCTAACGTGTCCAAGATTCCCAGCGGCCTGAATGGCCACTATTACACAGCTGGTAATCTGAGCCATCTTAGGTTCTCTCTTCACTGATCTCTCCTCCAGCCAATTCCGAGAGTCTCTTCTCAGCTCTCGTCCTCTTCCCTTTAGCGAACGAGATGATCTTGGCCAACATTTTGGTTTCCCCTCGTCTACTCGACTCCGCATCTTCCCAGGCTCTCTCCCGGATGTAGCCCTTGCGAAAGGCTTCATCGTATACTTCAGCGCCTACCTTTGTCCTTAACAGCGTTGTAGTGTATCCATCCGGCGAACCCAGTCCCCCCGCCGAGATGTCTGCATACTCGTTACTGAAATCTTGACACGCGAAACATGCTGGGCGGGCAACTTCGTGAACCTCTTCTAATGGAACATGGAATGTCGCGCCTTTGGTGAGGGTAATTATTAGATCGTCCTTGATGTTTAGTTTGGCAATATCCTCCAATCTGACAGCCAGTTTCTTTTCCAGTCTTTCCCTCGCACCACCATCAAAATAGAAATTTTCTATGCAAAACAGCCCAATCGAATATTTTATGAGGTGGGCTGGGAGGATTCCCAGGCATTGCATCTTTCTGATCGCGTTAACTTGACAGGGAGTTCCAACCACAGCCATGTCCTGCAGATACTTTTTTTTAAGGGCCTTCACAGTGGACAGGATGGGGGTGTAGGTTGTATATTTTCCCCCTAACTCTTCGAGGTGGAGGGATCCCGAAAATGTGGAGCCTGCCGCCTCTATGAGTTCCCCAGATGTTCTGGCGATGGTCGCTTTTCGAGCAAAACGCCCCGTTTTCTTTGAGACAAGAGCTCCCTGTATCAGGTTGTGGTCTAGCAGGTAAGTGAGAAGGGCGGTCACTACACCTCCGTCTGTGCAAATCTCCTTCACCTTCCTATTCGTCGTTTGAGCGGAGGTTATTCTCTGAAAATCGCCTATTGGAGGCTTCCATCCAAACTTTTCCTGGAGCTCCTCGTTCAGTGTATCAGTCTGGGGGCATATGAGGTAGCATATTCCGCATTTTAAACAGTTGTCCTCGTTGAAGAATTGAGGCAACTCGTCCTCACCAATCTTGAGGGCGTTAAGTTCTCCAGCTGAGCAAAACGAGACGCATCCGCCGCATTTGCCACATATTCCCTTTCCAACAACTTCATTGGTCAGGTCGGTAAATGTCCTAAGCTCCTCCATTGCAACCAGACCTTAGTATGCGCGAGCATATTAGTATAATTTTGCACGATTATTTAAGGAATTTCTCGAATTAGAAATTGGAGAACAACAAATATTAAGAACCATGTAGAGGTATAATTTCTCCTGAAGAAAGCCCGTTTAGGAGAGACTCAGCTTGCCAAGGAAAATAGTAATTATTGGTGCCAACGCTGCCGGTGTTCATGCTGCAAACGCGATCCGCAAAACCGACCCCAAGGCTGACATAGTCTTGGTAGATAAGGAGCCATATCCAGCCTACTCTCGCTGCGGCATACCCTACGTATTGGCACGTGAGATCCCCCAATTTGAAGACCTCATGGCTTTTCCTCCATCCCACTATAGAATGATGAAGTTCAATCTGCGCCTTGAAACAATCGCTCGCTCTATCAATCCTGACGATAAGATCGTGCTAGTGGAGGACAAGGATGGAAATATTGAAGCATTGAAATATGACGCATTGATCCTCGCTACCGGCGCTGATCCTTTTGTCATACCTATTAAGGGATCTAACCTCCCGGGAGTGTTTGCAATGAGGACAGTGGATGATGGAAAGGCGATTAATGATTTGGTGAAGACAGCCAAGAACGCGGTTGTCATCGGCGCCGGATTCATTGGCCTAGAAACAGCGCATGCCCTTGCGGCGAACAAAATTAAGACCACAATCGTTGAGGTAGTGCCATACATCCTTCCAGCACTATTCGACGAAGACATGGCTGACTATACGCAAAAGAAAATAGAAGCCCAGGGTGTCAAGGTGATGGTAGGTAGGCGGGTAGACGCGATTCTGGGAAAAGATAAGGTTGAAGGTGTGAGCGTCGGTGGTGAAGAAGTCAAGGCGGATATTGTTGTAATGGCTGCTGGTATTCGACCTAGGACAGACCTGATAAGGGGGCTCGGGGTAGAGCTGGGCGTAACGAGGGCGATTAGAGTGAACCCAAGGATGGAAACCACTGTCTCTGGCATATTCGCAGCTGGAGACTGTGTTGAGTCCCAAAGTTCAATAACAGGGTTGCCTTGCCTTTACCAACTTGGCACCAACGCAGTTCGGCAGGGAACAACAGCTGGAATAAACGCCGCAGGAGGATACGCTGCTAACCCGCGCGTCATTTGCAGCGCAGTCTCAAAGATCTTCGACTTCGAACTTGGCGCAGTGGGGCTATCAGAGTATCAAGCTGCTAAGGTCGGTTTCGAAACGGTTAGCGCAAGCATTACAGGAAGAACTCGTGCAGCATATTTCCCTGGCGGAAAAGATGTCAAGGTGAAAATCATTGCTGAGCCAGTCTTAGGAAGAATCATGGGAGCTCAGTTAGTTGGCGGGGAAGATGTCGCGCAGAGAATTAACATGCTCTCTGTGGCAATACAGAAAGAAATGACGGCGTTAGAGCTTTCGTCGGCGGATACGAGTTACGCTCCTCCAGTGGCGGAGACCGTAGAGCCAGTAGCGACAGCCTCGGAGATTGTCGCAAAGAAAATACGGCAACGTAGCGGACGTATGCGTCGCTAGAAACTCATGTAGTACAGGCTTTCCAATAATGCCTAATTAGCCTCTCTGAAACGTGAAGATTGTTAAAAAGGCTGATTGAATGAAAGTTCAAACATACGACATTCCCGAGAATTGCTATTACATTAAAGAACACGAGTGGATTCTAGAGAAAAGCGATGGTACGGCGAAAATTGGCATCACAGACTATGCTCAGAAGGCGTTGAGGGAGATTACATACTTTTATGCAGGGGAGCGCGGTGTTGAAGTCAAACGGATGGAAACAATTTGCAAAATCGAGTCTGTGAAATGTGTCGCCGAGATATTAAGCCCGCTTTCTGGCGTTGTTCTGAGATTCAATAACGGACTGTCTGACGAACCCGGCCTCATAAACAGTGACCCATACGGTGAAGGCTGGATAGCCATCATTCGTCCTGTAGCCCTTGAAGAGGAGTTGAAAAAACTCTTGAAGCCTGAACTCTACGCGGAGCACCTTGAAGAACTTACCAAAATCGATGAAACTCTATTGGTTCATCGATGGAGAAAGGGAGCCGAAGCAAAACCAGAAGGATAGATGGACTTTGTTTAGACAGCCAGCTTACTCAGCAAATTAGATGTCTTAACACGGTTCATGTCCAAACCCAACCCCTTCGGATCTATTCCGAGAGCAAGCCCGAGGACTTGTGGGTAGAACAGCACAGGCAGATTATAAGTAGCCTCAAACCTTCTTTCGATTACTCGCTGGTTTCTGTCATACATGGACCCACACAATGGGCACATTAGAACCATAGCGTCGGCACCCGTGGCATTAACATGGGCAAGTTTTCTCTGAGCCATCGCTAACGCAATGTTGTCGTCAACATCCAGAATCACTCCGCCGCAACACTGCGTCTTATCCTCATATGCCACAGTTTCCGCACCGAGTGCAGAGATGAGTGCATCTAGAGTTCTCGGAAACTCGGGATCCTCAAAGTTGTCAAAAACACCGGAGGGTTTGAGATAATGACATCCATAGTGGGAGGCTAACTTGAGTCCCTCCAAGCTGTTTCTAACTTGGCTTTTGATTTTATCAGGCCCAACATCTTCGTAGAGAACTCGCACGAAGTGTCTAACCTTGGCTTTACCGCTGTACGACCGACCTATTCTCTGCAGTTTCTCGTTGACCTTCTCCCTCAACTCATCATCGTTCATCAGCTCTTTGTTCGCTTCCGCGAGTGTGGACGCACAGCCTGTGCAAATGGTGCATATGTCTAACCCCTTGTCTTCTGCAACACTCAGATTCCTCGCAGCAAGAAGCATGGTTGTCTCTTGGTCTACGGATTTTATGGGAAAGCCGCAACAGGCAAAGTCCTCTCGGTCTATGAGGTTCACCCCCAGTTTTTTGGCGACCTTTCTGGCTGAGAGCTCAAACTGCCTCGCCATCACTGGCGCGAGGCATCCTGGGAAGAACGCGTATTCCATTTTATTCCTCTCCTTTGGCTCTTGGCAGCTTGTATAAGCTCGTCAACCTAAACAGTTCTTGAACCTCCTCATTTTCGGGCGGAATCGGCGGCAACCCGAGTTCTTCACGTTTAGCGTTGTCAAATTTAGTTATGGGAAAAAGTCTGCCTTGGGTTCCTACGAGTTCCGCACGTTTTGCAAAAGAGGTGTGAATGTAGCCTTCTTTGACTGCCAAGTTTTTTAGAGCGTTCATCACGTCGGCTAATCTGACGTCCTGAGGACACCGCTCCTCACAAGTGTAGCATGCTGAACACAACCATATGAAGTCGCTTGAGAGAACCCTTTCCCTCATGCCTAGCACAGTCATCCGTATGATTCTTCTAGGATTATATTTCTCCTCTATCTCCCTAACTGGGCATCCGACATTGCACGTTCCGCACTGATAACATCTCTTTAGGTGTTTTCCTCCAGGAGCATTTGAAACTTCGTCTTTGAATTTAGGATCGAGTTTAGTGACCACCAAAATACATTCCTCCTTGCTTAATCTCAACTAGAATTTGCAGTTGAATGCGCTGTCTCCTGTCCCTCATGTCAAAATGATATAACACAATTCAACCTAATTTAAGTATTTATTCCCAAATCAACCAGTGCCCTACTCCTAAGAGAGAAACTCGTAAAAACATGGGGCTTCTTCTTTTTCTCTTTCCACAATCCTTAGTAGGAAAATTAATATGGAAAATGGCGTAGAATTATACCAAACCATGAAACAAAGATGATTTAAAATGGCAATAAAAGTAGCTATAAATGGATTCGGTAGAATTGGGCGCTTACTCTTCAGAGCTGCGACCGAACGGAAAGCCAACATTGACTTTGTGGCAGTAAACGACCTCGCCCCTGCAGAGACCTTAGCCTACCTCCTTAAGAACGACTCAGTGCATGGACACCCGCCATTCGACGTGAAGGCCAAACAAGACGCTATACTCATAGATGGCAAGCCGATGAAGGTGCTCTCAGAAAGGGATCCTAGTAAATTGCCTTGGAACGACTTAGGCGTCTACTTAGCCGTTGAGTCCACCGGCTTGTTCACGGCAAGAGAAAAAGCTTCGATGCACCTGCAAGCAGGCGCCAAGAAAGTCTTAATTTCCGCGCCCGCCAAAAACCCCGACATCACCGTCGTGCTTGGCGTGAACCACACCAACTATGACCACGCAAACCACAACATCATCTCGAACGCTTCATGCACCACCAACTGTGTCTCCCCAGTCGCCAAAGTTTTGAACGACAACTTTGGCCTTCAGAAAGCCCTTATGACGACTGCCCACGCATATACAAACGACCAAAGAATCCAAGACTTGGTCCACAAAAAGCTTCGCCGAGGCCGAGCCGGAGCCGTGTCAATTATCCCTACTTCAACGGGCGCTGCTGTGGCTGCCACAATCGTGCTGCCCGAACTTGCTGGAAGAATGAACGGTCTTGCTTTAAGGGTTCCAGTGCCAAACGTCTCAATTGTTGATCTCACAGTTTTGCTTGGAAAGGAAACAACCACAGAAGCAATCAACAAAGCCTACCAAACAGCCGCAATGGGGCCACTCAAAGGAATACTGAGTTACACGGAAGAGGAGCTTGTTTCAGTTGACTTCAACCACAACCCGTACTCGGCGACGATTGACGCGCGATCGACAATGGTCGTAGGCGGCAACCTAGCGAAAGTGCTGGCTTGGTACGACAACGAATGGGGCTTCTCCTGCCGCATGACTGAGCTCATAGAACTCATCGGCCAAAAAGCTGGACTCTGAAATCCCGCATAAAATCTGGAATGCCCTCGCGGCACCCACTCTTTTTTTTGTTGGTGAAAAATGACGAAAATCTTGACAATAGACAGTTTTGACTTTGGAAAAAAAACTGCCCTAGTACGGGTCGACTTCAACTCTCCACTTGACCCTCAGACAAAACAAATCTTGGAAGATGTGCGAATTCGATTCAGCGGAGAAACCACCATCAGCGAGCTCGCCAGGAAAGACGCTAAAGTAGTAATCCTAGCTCATCAAGGGAGACCCGGAGGACCTGACTTCACTCCACTAAAGCAGCATGCGGACGTTCTAAGCACAATCCTCAAGAAGCCGATACAATATGTTGCCGACCTCTTTGGAGCCAAAGCAAGAACAGCCATAAAAAAGCTAAAAGCTGGTGAAATTCTAGTTCTAGAAAACGTTAGAACATACCCTGAAGAACAAAAGAAGGGAACACCGGCGGAACATGCACAAACAGATTTTGTCAAGTCGTTGGCACCTCTGGCAGACGTGTTCGTCAATGACGCCTTTGCTGCTGCTCATCGTGCTCATGTTTCAATCGTGGGCTTCACTGCAGTATTGCCCAGCGTTGCAGGTCGTGTTATGGAGAAAGAACTTAATGCTTTGAACATGGCTCTCGAATCGCCTGCGAAGCCCTGCGTCTACATTCTAGGGGGCGCCAAGGCTGACGACGCGTTGAAGATTTCAAGGTTCGTGTTAGACAATAACATTGCGGACAACGTCTTGACAGGCGGCGTTGCTGGACACCTATTTCTTGCAGCAAGAGGTTACAACTTGGGCAAACCAAACGTGGAGTTTCTCGAAAAGAAGGAATTGATGGGCTTCGTCTCAGGCATTAAAGAACTTGTGACTCAATATCCAGCACCGATTAAAACGCCTTCAGACGTAGCAGTAAACGCTGATGGCCAACGGAAGGAAATTGCTGTAGAAGAACTCCCAACCAACTATCCAATCCTCGACATCGGAACTAAAACAATCGAAAACTATTGCGAAAGCATACGCAAAGCAAGATCCATCGTCATCAGCGGACCCGTTGGAGTATACGAGACCAAAGACTTCATGAAAGGAACCAAGAAAATCCTTGAAGCCGCAGCTGAGTCGAAAGCGTTTTCTCTCGTTGGCGGAGGCCACACCGTGGCAGCTGTGGAGCAGTTTGGACTTGAAGAGAAAATGGGCTACGTAAGCACAGCGGGTGGAGCACTGATTGAATTCCTAATGGGTGAACAACTTCCCGGGGTAGCTGCTCTTGAAGCGGCGGCAAAAGAGCAGTAGCCGCTACTTCCAGCAGCCACCGTCTTTTCCGCGTCGCCGAACTGAGAACCAGTAGCGAGTCGCAGAAACGAGTAATTTGTTTAGAATCACCTAACTACACCTTTCGCTAAAGCAGTGAGCTTTAAAGTCGAAAAAAATGCCTGAACAATCGCTTCGCAGAAAAAGGTGCCCCGTCACTCACAGCCCTAGACTTGGTGAGTTTATCCTACCCCATCCCACCCTAGAAGTGCATCCTACCCTAGATCCGAACCTAGAAGACCGTATAGAACCTATACGGTCTGCAAGGGTCGCACCTAGAAGTGCACCTAGAAAAAACCTAGAAGCCGATTTTTCTAGGTTCGGTTTTAGGTGTCGAAAACCATCCGATATGTCGCTGAACTCTGTCGTCTGTCGGGTATGCTGCGTCCTCTATAAGAGGTGTGCTGGCCTCTTAGTTTCTTTGTGATCCTAAATGTTTCTCATTTAGGTTCGAATCTAGGTGTCTTGATGGTTGCGATGGGTCCTGTGCGTTTTGTCGGAGGCCTGCCGACGCCAGACGTGAGTTGTTGCCTGAATTCGTGGACTCCGGGGCAGCTGCAGTTGTTGTCTGAGTCTGCAATGGACCCTGTTTTCTTTTTCGGTGGCTTTGGTGTGTTTGGCGGTTTGACGGTCTCAGTAGTTCTCGCACCAAAGCTCAAAGTAGCTTCTCGCGTGGTCACAGACTGGGCATCTCATGGGCGCTTCGTCGCTTTCAGTCACGTAACCGCAGTTTCGGCATTTCCATTTGACTGGTGTATCCCTCTTGAAGACATGGCCATTTTCTACGTTTGCAAGTAACTTCCTGTAACGTCTTTCATGATATTTCTCGACTTCGGCTACCATGCGAAAAGTTTGAGCTGCGTCTTTGAATCCTTCTTCCTCGGCAATGTCAGTAAAGCCGGGATACAGGGTTCCCCATTCCAACTTCTCACCGTCGGCTGCTTCGTTTAGGTTTTCCTTTGTTGATTTGATGACGCCTGCGGGGTAGGCGGCTGTGATTTCAGCCACTCCACCTTCGAGAAGTTTGAAGAAGAGTTCCGCATGTTCTTTTTCGTTGTCAGCGGTTTCGATGAACACGTTGGAGATTTGTTCATATCCCTCCTTTTTCGCGACGCTGGCGAAGAAGGTGTATCTGGTTCTAGCCTGAGATTCACCGGCAAAGGCGGCGAGCAGATTTTTCTCGGTTTTACTTCCTTTTAATTCCATCACTTGGACCTCCATTCAACGAAATAAGCACTTCGCGAGCCCAACTTTTAAGTGTATCCTACTGCTCCCACACCAGTTTTTCTGCGCCAAATTCTCGAACGCGCACGCGAGACATCGTGGCTCCATAAAAGACCAATGAATCTGAAAGACTCGTCGACAAGCTCAAGGAGCCAATGCCCTCCGCACGGGCACATTACGGACCAATTAGCTACCCAATCAGCGAAGGC
>JABAOH010087728.1_pt2 | contig 15302 bp, 20 predicted proteins | sample 7062181 | NCBI WGS metagenome assembly JABAOH01 (sample SAMN14538630, study PRJNA623070) | marine sediment metagenome | biome: marine biome [ENVO:00000428]; feature: marine pelagic biome [ENVO:01000023]; material: deep marine sediment [ENVO:00002113]; isolation source: pool of 5 deep marine...
TCCATGATACCTCCCCGCCCTCTACACTAATCTCAAAGAGGGAAGTGTCTCATGGATGTTGGCACGGAGGGGGCTCCGGATCTCGTTCCGGCGGCACGGCCACATAGTGCGTCTCGGATCCGCAGTCGATCCCTGCCGCGTGGCGGTTGATCCGCTTGAGCAGCGACGGATGCTTGGCTTTCTTGCCTCTCGTCTGGCGGCTTCGAGCACGCTTGTCTCCCATCGGCGACTCCTCCATACTGGGAACGGTTGTTGTGGAGCATCCGGGGACAGGGGTGCGACTCGGGACATTCTCCTAAACGGGATCACGCCGGGCGCGTCACCAATGGGGTTGCCGCAACATCCCAGGGACCACGCTCATAAACGGGCACGCAAGCACCAGTGGGCGTTCGGTCTCGGTCCCCGAATGCGTCCGCGTGCGATTCTACGCGGCTGCGGCGGGATTCCAGTTTCTTCCCGGGGCGTACGGCCCAAGAGCGCGAATCCGCTCGGCGATCTCGTCGATCGCCATCGCGAGCTCAGTGTATTGAGTTTCGAACAGCGTATGAAGCGTGGTGAACATCGGTCCAGTCACGTTCCAGTGGTAATTGTGCGTCTTGACGTAAAGCAGGTAGCTGCTTCCAAGGAGCGCCGACAGCTCCTTGGTCACTGGAGTTTCGTTCGTATTGACCACGGGCTCTCTCCACAACAGGAAGTTCCGGCTCAAAGAAGATATCGTAGCACCCGACCCTGTCGCAGGGTCAACCGGAAGGAGTCCGATGGCTGAGAACAGGCTCAAGACACTGCTCGTCGCTCTCGGCGATCAGCTCGATCACGAGTCACCGGAGATGCAGGCGCTCGACCGTGGAAGGGACACGGTGCTGATGGCCGAGGTCGCAGCGGAGAGCGAGAACGTGCCCGTGCATCGCCAGCGCACGGTACTGTTCCTCTCCGCGATGAGGCACTTCGCCGACGAGCTACGCGAGGCAAGCTTCCGCGTGCGCTACGTGAAGCTCGGAGACCGTGGCAACACGCAGTCGCTGGGCGGCGAGCTGAAGCGGGCCATGGGCAAGCTGCGGCCCGACCGGGTTGTCGTCACGCAACCCGGAGACCACCGCGTAGAGCGGGAGCTGCGCAAGGTGTGCCCCGAGATCGAGATCAGGCCCGACACCTCGTTCACCTGCTCGCTGGAGGAGTTTGACGCCTGGGCCGACGGCCGCCGCGAGCTGACGATGGAGTTCTTCTACCGCGAGCGCCGCCGCGCGCTCGACGTCCTGATGGACGGCAAGCGTCCCGCAGGCGGTGAGTGGAACTATGACAAACAGAATCGCGAGACCTTCAGGACCCAACCGAAGATCCGCAAGCCCTACCGAGCGCGCCCGGACGAGATCACACGGGAGGTGATGCGGCTCGTCGAGAAGCGCTGGCCCGAGGCACCGGGGCGGATGCAAGGCTTCGACTGGCCGGTGACGCGGGCCGAGGCGCTTCGGGCCTTGCGCGATTTCATCACACATCGCTTGTCGGGCTTCGGCACGTACGAGGACGCGATGTGGGCCGGCGAACCGACCCTGTACCACTCCAGGCTTGCCAGCTCGCTGAACCTGAAGCTGCTCAAGCCGGCCGAGTGCGTCGAGGCCGCGCAACGGGCGTACGAGCAGGGCGAGGCGGCGCTCAACGACGTCGAGGGCTTCGTGCGTCAGATCATCGGCTGGCGCGAGTTCATCCGTGGCGTTTACTACCGCGAGGGAGCCGACTACCGTGAGCGCAACCGGCTCGGCCACGAGGGCAAGCTGCCAGAACTGTTCTGGACCGGCGAGACGCAGATGCGCTGCCTGCGCCACTGCGTGGGCGAGGTGCTGGATGGCGCCTGGGGCCACCACATCCCGCGTCTGATGGTGATCGGCAACTTCGCGCTGATCGTCGGGGTCTCACCGCAGGCGATCAACGACTGGTTTCTTGGCATGTACACGGATGCCGTGGACTGGGTCACCACGCCGAACGTGGTCGGCATGTCGCAGCACGCCGATGGCGGCGTCGTCGGGACCAAGCCCTACGCGGCTAGCGGGAAGTACATCGACCGCATGTCCAACTACTGCGCGAGCTGCCCGTACGACGTCAAGAAGCGCACCGGCGAGGACGCCTGCCCGTTCAACGTATTCTACTGGGATTTCCTGATCCGTCATCACCGCAGATTCAAAAGCAACCGCAGGATGGCGATGGTCCTGAAGAACGTCGAGCGTCTGGATTCGAAGGAGAAGCGCGCCATCCGCGATCGAGCGGAAGCGCTGCGCCGGGAGCTGGGAGTATGAGCGAGCCCGTGGAAGCCCAGACTCCGACACTGGACGACGTGCTTTCAAGAAGCTGGCGGATGCTTGTCGAAGGGGCCAAGCGCGCCCGACACCCCTTCCACACTCCCGTCCTCGGCACGAGCGGCCACAGGGGCTCTGATCTTCGCACCGTGGTGCTGCGCAGCGTCGACCCGGATGCGCGCGAGCTGATCTGCCACACCGACCTGCGCTCGGCCAAGTGCGCGCAGATCGGGCGCGATCCCCGTGTGAGCTGGCTGTTCTACGACGCCCGGGCCAAGGTCCAGCTGCGGATCGGCGGTATCGCCGAGGTCCACTCCGGCGATCCGCTCGCGCTCGAGCGCTGGCGCGCTAGCCCCGTGCGTTCGCGGCGCTGCTACGGGGTCGTCCCCGGGCCTGGCACGCCGGTTGGCCGCGCGGATTCCGGTCTGTCCGAGCCGTACACCGAGCGCGCGCCGACCCTCGAGGAAAGCGACCCCTGGGCCGAACATTTCGCTGTGCTGCGGACCCGCGTCGAAAGGATGGAGTGGCTCTACCTGCGGGCCAAGGGGCACCTGCGCGCGCGCTTCGAGTGCAGCGACGGCAAGCTCGCTTCGACCTGGCTGATCCCGTGAAGACGACGATCGTCTGGTATCGCAACGACCTGCGCACGCACGATCACGGCCCGTTGGCCGACGCGCTGCGGCAAGGCGATACCATCGTCCCCGTCTATTGTCTCGACCCGCGGCACTTCGCCAGGACGTCGTTCGGATTCCCCAAGACTGGCGGGTTCCGCCGGCGCTTCCTCGTCGAGAGCGTGGACGATCTGCGGCGCTCGCTTCGCGCTCTCGGCAGCGAACTCGTCGTCCGGCACGGCCACCCGGAGATCGAGGTACCGGAGATCGCTCGGGAAACCAAAGCCACCGCGGTCGCCTTCCATGCCGAGGTCACCTCGGAGGAGACTTCCGTTGAGGCCGGCCTGCGCCGCGCCCTGGATGACGAGGCTGTCGAACTGCACGAATATCACGGCGCGACGCTGCTGCATCCGGACGACCTGCCTTTCCCGATCGACGATGTGCCTGCGGTCTTCACCCGCTTCCGGCGAATCGTCGAGCGCTCGGTCGAGGTGCGCGCGCAGCACGACACGCCCACCCGGCTGGCACCGCTGCCCGCGGGACTCGATCCAGGTGAGCTCCCGTTTCTCGAGCCGGCGACCCCCGACCCACGCGGCGTCCTCGCCTTCCGCGGCGGCGAGCGGGCGGGACTCTCCCGTATCGAGCAGTACTTCTGGGAAAGGGATCGTCTGCGCCAGTACAAGGAGACCCGAAACGGGATGCTCGGCGAGGACTACTCGTCGAAGCTCTCGCCTTGGCTGGCCCACGGCTGTATCTCCCCGCGCCTCGTCCACGACGAGGTGCGGCGCTACGAGGCTGAGCGAGTCGCCAATGACTCCACCTATTGGATGATCTTCGAGCTGTTGTGGCGCGACTACTTCCGCCTTATCTGCACCGCTTACAGAAACCGCGTATTCCGCCGGTCGGGCATCCGCGGCCTGTCCATCGCCTGGGGCGACGACCCGGAGCTGTTCCGCGCCTGGCGAGAGGGGCGCACCGGCTACCCGCTGATCGATGCCAACATGCGTGAGCTGGCCGCCACGGGGTTCATGTCCAACCGCGGCCGGCAGAACGTGGCCAGCTTTCTGACCAAGAACCTGAGCCTCGACTGGCGCATGGGCGCGGAGTGGTTCGAGTCGCTGCTGATCGACTACGACGTATGCAGCAACTGGGGCAATTGGAACTACACCGCCGGCGTGGGAAACGACGCCCGCGGCTTCCGCTACTTCAACACCACCAAGCAGGCTCGCGACTACGACGCGCAGGGTCGCTACGTCAAGCACTGGCTGCCCGAATTGAAGTCCGTCCCTGCCGACCGGGTCCACGAGCCGTGGCGGCTGTCGCAGGAAGACCAGGCCCGTTTCGGGGTACGGATCGGAACCGACTATCCACGCCCAGTCGTGGATTTCCAGGCCTCGCTGAAAGCCAGCGAGCGAAAGTACCTGGCGGCGACGCGATGAACGATCGGAGCGGACATCCGTCCGCCAGAAGACGTAACTCTGGAGCATGACGTGGTCGAGTCCGAGCGAATTCAGGCGCTGAACGACAAAGAGCCGAGAGCTGGCAAGTACGTCCTCTACTGGATGCAACAATCTCAGCGCGCCCACTTCAATCCGGCCCTGGAGCACGCGATCCGGGAGGCAAACGAGCGCACCCTGCCCGTGCTCGTCGCCTTCGGGTTGATGGACGACTACCCGGAGGCGAACGCGCGGCACTATGCATTCATGCTCCAGGGTCTACAGGAAGTCGCCCGCGACCTCCGTAAGCGCAAGATCAAATTCGTTGTCCGAAGAGGATCACCCGAAACCGTCGCCTTGAGACTTGCTTCCCAGGCAAGCCTCGTGGTGTGCGATCGCGGGTACCTTAGACACCAGAAAGCGTGGCGCGCACGACTGGCCCGGGAGGCGGACCGCGCCGTCGTCCAGGTCGAGGGCGATGTGGTCGTTCCCGTGGAAGTGGCGTCTGAGAAGGAAGAGATCGGCGCGCGCACCCTCCGGCCCAAGCTTCACCGCGTCTGGGATGCCTACCTGAAGAAGCTACCGGCGGGTCGGGTGAAGAAGCAGGGACAATCGCTCCGGGTCGCGAGTGATTACGACCCTCGTGATCCCGAGGGCACACTGGCCCGGCTTCGCGTCGATCGCAGCGTCGCCCCCGTCTCACGGTTCAGGGGTGGGACGTCCGAGGCACGGCGTCTTCTTGAGCTTTTCCTTAGCACTGGGCTCGCCGGCTATGGCACGAGCCGCAATGAGCCTGCGGATTGGCAGTGCTCGCTGCTCAGCCCTTACCTGCACTTCGGCCAGATATCCCCGGTCGAGGTGGCCCTGGCGGTACGCCAGAGCCGACGGGGAAAGAGCGCCGACCGCGAGTCGTATTTGGAAGAATTGATCGTACGCCGTGAACTGTCGATGAACTTCGTATGCTTCAACTCCAAGTACGACTCGTACGGCTGTCTTCCCAACTGGGCCAGGAAGACCCTCGATCAACACAAGCGGGACGCTCGCTCACACGTTTACACGCGCCGTCGGCTGGAATCCGCGGAGACCCATGACCCGTATTGGAACGCAGCCATGCGTGAGATGGTCGCAACAGGCTTCATGCACAACTACATGCGCATGTACTGGGGGAAGAAGATTCTGGAGTGGAGCAGGACTCCGCAGGCTGGCTACCGTCGAACACTTTATCTCAACAACAAGTATTTCTTAGACGGTCGCGATCCGAATTCCTATGCCGGAGTGGCCTGGTGCTTCGGACTTCACGATCGCGGCTGGACGGAAAGGAAGGTCTTCGGCAAGGTCAGGTACATGAACGACCGCGGGCTCGAGCGGAAGTTTGACATGGAGAGGTACATAAGCGAAGTTGAAAAGCTGGTCGCGCTCGAGTGTCGCGACTGACGGTGTAATCACCTCGTCTCTTGCCACGAATCGAGCGCGCTGCTGAGAGATCTCATCGCGTAGATCGACACGTCCACTCCGGGAGACATGGCGGCATGCTCTGGAACCTGTCGCGGGGGCGCGAAATCGTTCAAGGAAAAGAGCCCCTCGCTCCACTCGAACAACTCCACACTGCGGAAAGAGTAGGGCTCGTGGTGGACTCTGCCGGCGCGCAATCCACGGCTCGTCTCAGCGAATAACACGTAGCGTTCGAGAAGGAAGAACTCCAGCGATCCCGGTTGAGCGTGCTGAGGCATTCCTGTCGGCCGGTAGCGGTAGTTCTCGCTCAGCGACGGATCCCCCCCTCGCGACGAGGAGAAGCTCGCGTTGCCGTCCTCGTCCCTATCTACTGCATGCATGGTCGCCCAGTGGTAAGGCAAGGAGAAGAACCGTCTGGCGATGGCCACGGCGAGGCGCTGATTCGCGTCCAGCGAGTAGAACCACACTCCCGGCAGCCCATTCTCATCGTGCACGTAGGTCCGCAGGTTCAGTTCCAGGAAGTCGGAGATGCCCGGCACTGCGGGGAGCAGCCTCGGGCGCGCCCGCCGCATCTTGAACGGGACCACTCCCAGAAAACACCGGCCTTGAAACCGGTCCACCCAGAGCCCCTTGGGCAGTGTGCGCTGTATTTCCTCGCCGTCCCACTCCCAGTGAAGGAAGAGCAAATCGCGCCAGCTCTGGTACATCACGGGCCCGGCATTGGGTCGTTTCCGTACGCGGTCACGGTCTTCTGGCGTAGGAGACTGGGAGTCCTTCTCGCCGGCGACCTGCACTACAGGGTCGACCCGGACGCGTGGATCGCTGGGGCAGTGGTGTATCGCGGCGTACGCATCTTCACTCTCCATCAAGCGCGGCGGCTGCGCACGGTCGACAGGCCCCCGTCAACCCCGAAGACCTGGCCCGTTATCCAGCTTTGCCGGGGATCAAGCAGCATTGCGATCATGCGCGCTACGTCTTCCGCCTCACCGAGCCGTCCCAGTGCGTGAAGGGCCGCCGATGCCTTCGACGCGTTGGGATTGCTCGTGATTCGCTTCGTCATCGGTGTGCGCACGAGCCCTGGGGCGACGGCGTTGATTCGCAGCCCGCGCGAAGAATACGTGGCGGCCGCCGAAAGGATTAGACCGATCACACCCGCCTTTGCGGCAGCGATCGCCTCGTGATTCGACAGACCAATCCGTGCCGCGGCAGAGGAAAGCAGCACTACCGAGCCGCCGCTGGCCATCACACGACCGGCTGCCCTGACCACCGCGAATGCCGAGGTGAGGTTGGTCTCGATGGTCTCGGACCATTCTTCGGCGGACGTGAGATGTGCCGGCTTCAGCAGCAGTGAGCCGGCACAGTTGACGACACCGTCGACCTGGCCGTGCATATCTGCCGCGTTTTGCAGCGCTTGCTCGACAGCGTTGAGATTCGTCGCATCGACCTCGAACGAAGAGCCGCCGATCTCTTCGGCCAGTGACTGCAGTCTGGTCTTGTTGCGACCCGCGAGCACGACCTCTGCACCTGCTGCACGAAGCAGACGGGCGGCCGCCGATCCGATCCCCCCTGATGCTCCAATGACAACGTGTACGGCGCGGGTGTCGCTACCTTCCTTCACCGCGGGCCCACCTCCTCCTCGGAATCGCGTCGCCCCGAGCTAGGCCGGGCGTCGCCGTCAACGTCCATGAGGCCCACGGACCACACCGCCAGCCCTACGATCGCGGTGACGAATGCACCCAGCACGAACAGCAATAGATCGGGCATTACCGCGATTCCCTGCCGGCCAGGAGCAATGCTCCAAGGGCGAGGATCGAAGGCACCCATAGACCGACGAAGAGGCCCTGCTCACGAAATCCACTAAACCACAGCGAGACGCTGAGCAGGAACGAAAAGCCGGCTGCCACACAAAACAACAACTTACCCTTCTGCAGTCTCGACACGTTTCTTGGCCTCCTGACGGTCGTAGCGGCTAGCGAATGCACGAGCGCGAGGACTAGCGTCTCTGCCTCTCCGCAGCACCGCATGCTACACGATCGGCGGAATTGCAGCCCTAGCACTCGTTCGACCATTGCATCGTCTACACTATGGCCTGAAAAGACAGGGGAGCGCGTTGATCGAACAAAGTAGACCACGAATTCTCGTAACCGGTGCAACCGGCTACGTAGGGGGCCGCTTGCTTGAAGCACTCGAGCATGACGGTCACGCGGTTCGCTGTATGGCGCGACGGCCGGAATTCCTGGCGGCTCGGGTCGGCCCCTCGATCTCCGTCGTCCAGGGCGATTGCCTCGATGCCTCGACCCTCGGGCCGGCGCTCGCGGGGATCGAGACCGCCTTCTATCTCGTTCACTCCATGGGTGCGACAAAGGACTTCGAGGACCAGGATCGAAAAGCAGCACTCAACTTCGCCACCGCTGCCAAACAGGTCGGAGTCGGTCGTATCGTGTACCTCGGCGGCTTGGGCGAGGCGAGCGAGGAACTATCCAAGCACCTCCGCAGCCGCCACGAGACAGGAGAGGTCCTACGAAGCGCGGGAGTGCCTGTCATCGAGTTTCGCGCCTCGATCGTTCTCGGATCGGGCAGCCTCTCCTTCGAGTTGATCCGCAACCTCGTGGAGCGCCTGCCAGTGATGGTCTGTCCCCGCTGGGTCCAGGTGAAGGCGCAACCGATTCATATTCAGGACGTCGTCGCCTATCTGATGGCCAGCATCGACCTACCCGACGGCTCGAGCCAGGTCTTCGAGATTGGCGGCCAGGATCAGGTTTCTTACGGAGAGATCATGCAGGAGTACGCACGGCAGCGTGGCCTGCGTCGCTACATGCTTCCCGTGCCGGTACTGACGCCCTACCTTTCGGCCCTCTGGCTCGGGCTCACGACGCCGGTGTACGCCCGCGTCGGCCGCAAGCTCATCGCAAGCATCAAGCACCCGACCGTGGTCCGCGACGACGCTGCCCAGCATGCCTTCGACATTCGCCCGGTCGGTTTGAGAGAGGCGATCCGTAGGGCCATGCGTAACGAAGATCGGCGGTTTGCCGCCACGCGTTGGTCCGACGCTGTCTCCTCGGGACGTGCGCCGCAATCCTGGGGCGGTGTCAAGTTCGGGACGCGGCTCGTCGACGCGCGATCGTCTCGAGTCGACGAGCCGCCGGAGGCTGCTTTTGCGCCTATCCGACGCATCGGGGGTAAAGTCGGTTGGTACTACGCCGATTGGCTGTGGCGCATTCGCGGCTTTATTGATCTGTTGCTTGGCGGCGTTGGGTTGAGGCGGGGGCGACGGGATGCCGAGGAACTTGTCGTCGGGGACGCCCTCGACTTCTGGCGTGTGGACGCCTACGAGCCGAACCGTCGCCTGAGGCTATCGGCGGAGATGAAGGTGCCCGGACGCGCGTGGCTCGAGTTCGAAGTCGAGGCCCACCCGACCGGCGGCTCGGTGATCCACCAGACGGCCGTCTTCGATCCGGTCGGACTGCTGGGTCTTCTCTATTGGTACGGTATCTACCCGCTCCACGCTCGGGTCTTCGGTGGCATGCTGCGCGGCATCACGCGCGCGATACTCCATTCGCAGTCAGGAGTCGACGATTCACCAGTGACCTGATCCAATCGGCGATTGTGGACGACTCTTGAAAACCTAGTAATCGGCAAAATCGACGACCTGAATGAACCGGATGTCCGGATCGCCCACGACCCCCGCTCGCTGCATGACCTCGCGGAGCTCTGCAGATTCGACGAAGGCGCGCAACAGGTTCACGTCGTCGGCCTGGTGGTACACGATGACCCGGTTCGGGTTTCCGAACTCCTGAGTGACAGCGTGTCCGACGATGCCGCTCTGTCGACGGAAACCGTCGAACTCGTCGTACGCCACGCGCCATGTCTCGTAGTCCTTGACCGAATGCATGACGATGATGCCGGGTAGTTTCCGTTTGGCGACGAGATCGCGGGACATCGGCTTCATCAAGGTAATCTCAGGCTCCCCTTCGACGCCGGCTTTCCTCATGGTCTCGACCAGGTCAACGCTGCCCAGAAAGGTCCGCAGTTTGTCGGCATCGGTCGCCAGGCAATAGACGTAGACCGTGTCGGGGAAGTCGATCCCGCGCTTCAGATAGTGCCCGAGGCAGCTGGCCTCCTTGCGGGCCTGAGCGTGACCGTCGAACACCAGCTTCCAGGCATCGTAATCCGCCACCCGGTGGGCGATCAGTACCGAAGCCGCGGGCAGGCTCGAGTCCGATTCCGCGGGCGCCGTCTCCGGGTCCACCGGCGCTCCTGCCGCATCGCCTGGCCCCTCGCCCGTGGCACAAGCCGAGGCCAGGGTCAGCATCGCGATCAACATCACGGTACTTGTGTGCCCGGTCATCCAGAGTCTCCTCGGTCGTGTCAGCTTTTGTGCAACCTGTCGCGAAGCACGGCGACTTCTCAACCAGCCTTGCGCGCGGCGAGAAAAGAGCGGATCCCGCCGACCACCAGCAGGATGCATAAGAGCGCGGTAATCGATTGGACAACAACAGCCATCGGTCTTTCGGGAGGCGTGCCCCCCAACCAGGCCACCACTCCCGTGATGCCGCGGAACGTCCCGCCAACGGCCAGCAGCGCCAACAGGATAGAGACGTGCATGACGTGCTTACGGAGGCTGTCTTTCCGTCCGAGCAGACCCAACAGGGCGAACACCGCACCGATGAAAGCCGGGATCAGGGCCGTAACGCTGGCGGCGCCCGAGACGACGTAGCCGCCGATCCCCAGAACGATGAGTGCGACGCCGGTGTACAAGGTTTGAGACGACATCTTATCTCCGAGGGTTGTATCTTCGCGCGAAGTAGTGTTCTGTAGTTGACGCTGACTGTCAACGCAAGGGTCACGGAACCTGCCTTCTTGCTCTCTACGGAATAGTGCGACTGTCGAGCGTGCGATTCGACGTCGAGCCCGGTACCCGCGACGCCTCAGCCACCCAGCCGCGCCGCGAAGAGCCCGCAGGCCGCCGCGACAGCGGTCAGGACGATACCCCAGGCCACGTCGGCGACGACCAACGTGAGGGTCCAGCCCTTCAGTACCGCATAGTTGGTAAAGGCGTAGGTTCCGTAGGCAAGTCCGCCGAAGATCGCTCCATTCAGCAAAGCCAACCGCGTGCCGCTCGATGGCAGTGCCGGTAGAACTGCGAAGTAGACGATTCCCGCTGCGTAAGCCAGGTAGAAGACCGCCGCCGCGCCCATCTGAGGATTGGCACGGAGTAGGCCACCGACCTGCTGGTCGTACATCGGGCGTACGACGCGACTGATCCAGAGAATGTCGATCGCGAAGAACGCGACGAGCACGCCGGCAAACGCTTTGGTAAAAGTCATCCGGGTCCTCCCTGGCTCGGGTCAAGTACTGGAGTCCGCCGGGCAAACCCAGATCGAACGTCGGAGCCTCAAGAGCCCTCCCCCCGAACCCGCGGGCCTTGAGCCGAATCCGGATCGGTCCTCAAGCGCGGGAGGGGTCCACCCTCTCCCCTTTCTGCACGATCGCGACCAAGCCGTTCGCACACAGCCGACTCCTAGGCCGGCGTCGGATCGGGTACCGCTAGCCTTCAATCCGGGAATCGGATCTCGTCGTTTGCCTGGCAGCGTCGCGCGCCCGCACGACCCCCAGAAAGACGATACCGGTAATGACGAGCCCGAAGGCGAAGATCGCAAAGAGCTGTGCTACCGAGGTCACTTTGCCTGCCTCCCGCCGAGACCGGCACGCAACCCGGCCCACAGAGCCAGAATGGACGGCACCCATATCCCGACGAACAACCCGTAGTCGTGACTGACCAGGAACCAGAGCGCAACACTCGCCAGAAAGCTGAGGAACGCGGCAATCAAGAAGGGTGCATCCACTTTGTCGAACATTGACGGTTCCTCCTCGGGCTGAAGGTGACGAACGCGCGAAGCCGGATCTTATCACGACTCGAACATCGTCAAGAAGCGACCCGTGGAGCATGGCACGTGCGGACGCGGATCGGTCGAAAGGCGAGATTGGAGGTCGTCGTGGTGATCGACTATTCTGCAGTCGGCCGAGTCGCCATCGAGGTCCGACGATGACCAACACGGATGAGCCGCTGTTCGACAGCGACGAGGACGCCGAATCTGCCTCGTCTGGAGATCGCTCGGATCTGGGGACACGGATCCGCGATCTGGTGACGAGCCAGCCGTACGCCGTGCTCTGTACGCAGAGTCGGACGCAGCCGTACGGGGCGCTCGTCGCGTTCGCGTTCAGCGCAGACCTGAAGCAAGCCGTTCTCGCGACCCCCGTAGCCACGAGGAAGTACCGCATCCTCTCGGAGTGCGATCACGTGGCCCTTGTCATCGACAACCGTCCCGATCACGTGGATGACTTCATGAGCGTCGAAGCGGTCACGGTCACCGGTCGAGCCACGCTGCTGGAACCGGAGACCGGCTCCGCAGAATGGGGCCGCGCGCTGGTGACTCGCCACCCATACCTCGAGAGTTTCGTTGCCGCTCCTTCCTGCGCGCTGTTTCGGATAGACGTCGTCCGCTTCTTCCACGTGACCCGATTCCAGGAGGTGGGTCAGTGGAGGCCGTGACCCCCTGGCTCGTCCCCTTGTCGGATGTGGATGGATGCTCGGAGCCAATCGTGGGAGGCAAAGCCGCCAAGCTGGCGCGTCTGGCCGAAGCCGGTTGTCGTGTCCCCGAGGGATTCTGTCTGACGGTGGCCGCCTACGAGCTGTTCCTTCGAGACCGCGGGATCGAGGACGCGATCCGGATGGAACTCGGCCGCAAGAGTTTCGACGGAATGCGCTGGGAGGAGATGTGGGATGCTGCGCTGCGGATCCGGTCGGTCTTTCTGGCGCACCGCCTGCCCACACCGCTGCGGGAGGCGCTCCACGGCGCGCTGGTCAGCTTGGGCGATGCCGGTCCGTTCGCGGTTCGCTCTTCGGCTGTAGGGGAAGATTCTGGAGACGCTTCCTTTGCCGGTCTGCATGAATCCGTGACCGACGTTGCCGAGGCCGGCATCGAGAAAGCGGTCATCCTGGTGTGGGCGTCCCTCTGGTCGGATGCCGCTCTGCTATACCGCCGCGAGCTTCGGCTAGACCCGGCCGCCAGCCGGATGGCTGTCCTGGTCCAGAGTATGGTCCACGCCGATCGTTCCGGCGTCGCCTTCGGGGAAGATCCCCGCGGAGGTCGACGAGATCACGCGATCATCGAGGCAGTTCCCGGGCCTTGCCGGCTGCTGGTCGACGGCGCTTCCGATCCGGATCGCTGGGAGATCCACCGCCCCTCCAGGAAGGTCGTCTCGTGGCATGCCGGCGAGCGAGAAGATGCTCGTGCGAACCCCGAGCCGTTGCCCCTGCTCGAGCGTGCCGACCTCGACGCGATCTTGGATGCGGTCCAGCGAGTCGAAGAGCTTCTCCGGTTGCCGCCTGATCTTGAATGGACGGGTCGGGCGGAATCGTTGACAATGCTGCAGGCCCGCCCGATCACGACCACGAAGCCGGACGAAGACACCGAGAGACAGCGGTCTTTGTCGTTGCGTCCGGGGGACGTGCGGCTGCGCGAACTGCGTGAGATCGTCGCGGAGCGGTTGATCCCCGAATTGGAGGCGGAAGGGAAGAGGCTCGGCGACGAGCCGCTCGCAACGCTGGACGACGTTCGGCTGGCCGATGCCATCGAGCAACGGTTCGCGGCTCTGGAGCGCTGGAAGAAGATCTACTGGGACGTCTTCATTCCTTTCGCGCACGGCGTTCGACGTCTGGCGACCTATTACAACGACGTGGTTCGTCCAGAAGATCCGTACGAATTCGTCGGGCTTCTGCAACACCAACCTTTGCTCGCGTCGGAACGCAATCATGCCATGGAGAAGCTGGCGGCGCAGGTCGCGGGCAATGCCGCACTTCAGGCACGTCTGCAGGCGACTCTCGAAAGCGCGGGCCTCGAGCCGACATGGCCGTGGGTGCGAGAGCAGTTGGTGGGCGTGTCGGGTGGCGAGCGCTTCCTCAGTGATTTCGAGGATCTGAATCGGCAGTTCTTCGATATCGCCTACGATCGAACCCGTTTGCAGGGGAATCCCAGTCCGTTACTGCAGAATCTCTTGGAGCTTGCTCGGAGGGATCACCCGGATGGGTCGTCACCGGCGCGACCTCGCACGCTCGAGGAGTTGGAGAAACGCCTGTGGGCCGCAGTCGGTGAGGAACGACTCGAGGAGGCGCGGGAGATGGTGGCCATCGGGCGACTGAGCTGGAAGCTGCGCGACGACGACAACCTGCTGGTGGCCCGTATCGAGAGTCAGCTACTGCGGGCCGTCCATCTCGGCGTGCGGCGTCTGCGGGATGCGCGCAGGACCTCGAGCGACTCGCCTGGGGGCATGGAGGATGTCCCCGCCGTGACGCTCGCACTGCGAGATCGGTCTTCAGACCCGGTGAAGCTCACGATCCGGCGGGATGCGACACGCCCGAGGAGCCCCTGCAGAGCCGGCGAGGCGCCCCGGCAACTGATCGGTCAACCGGCTTCTCCCGGATTGGCCTCGGGGACGGTGCGCGTCATTCGTGGCCGCAGTGACTTGGGCCGGTTCCGGCAGGGCGAGGTCCTGGTTTGCGACGCGATTCAACCGACCATGACGCACCTTGCCATGCTCGCCGCGGCCATCGTCGAGCGCCGCGGCGGAATGCTGATCCACGGTGCGATCATCGCGCGGGAGCTCGGAATACCGTGTGTCAACGGGATTCGCGCCGCGGCCGCATTGCTACGTGAAGGCGATATGGTGACTGTCGATGGCTACCTGGGGATCGTGACCGTCGGCCCGCCCGAGCTCGATCTCGAGCTGCGGTCTTGAGGTCCAGCTCTCTAGTACCGCGCAGTTGGCGAAGGCGTGGGTACCGTAGACAAGTCCGCCGATGGCCGCTTCGTTGGACGAACCGTGCGCCTCTAGATGGCAGTGCGAGCTAAACCGCGAAATGGGACCCGCGGGGCAAGCCTTGACCTCGCCCTGCTTCGTCGCGAGTGCAAGGTTCGTCGGTGCGCCCGCACGACCGCGGAGGTAACCGCTGAGGGTCGAGCGCTGGTGGCGACCCGCCAGATCCACCCGATAGAATCCGTCGGCGAGGTCATATCGAACTTCCCCTCGTCCGGAAACAGGGAAACCAACGCCATGCCGGTCACGTCCAGCAGCGTCCGACACCCCTCCGAGACGGAGTCCGCTGGTCCCAGGTTCGAGTCCTGGTGGGCCCACCAGTTGGCCGTCTCGCCTAGCGGCGAACGGTCGCGATGGAGAACGAACCGATCAGTGCTGCCCCTAGGAACAGCGTGACTACCCAGAGGCTCAGCCGTTCGCCGAGGAACAGAAGCGTGAGGCTGCTGGTCACTGCAATCCACATCACGATCAGCGAGACGACTCGGGCCCGGAGAGGTAGCGGCTGGTCGCCAAGTACATAGGGCAGGAAAGGGCGAAATACCGGCAAGTGCAGCAGCCGCTCGGCGAGCACGGGGCAGCTACGAGAAAGCAAGTAAGACGCGGCGATCAGAAAGATCGTCGTCGGCAATCCGGGTAGT
>JABAOH010005645.1_pt1 | contig 15298 bp, 11 predicted proteins | sample 7062181 | NCBI WGS metagenome assembly JABAOH01 (sample SAMN14538630, study PRJNA623070) | marine sediment metagenome | biome: marine biome [ENVO:00000428]; feature: marine pelagic biome [ENVO:01000023]; material: deep marine sediment [ENVO:00002113]; isolation source: pool of 5 deep marine...
GGAAGAAATATCTCCAATTTATGGAATTTTTCCCCAACTGCTTTGATTCCTTTTGAAAGCCCTTCCACAATAGCTTCCCTTGGATCAACACCAAAATCTAGAGCCTCTTTAGCCCATTTTTTAACAGCATCCTCATCGTAACTAATTACACTGTTAGATAATTCCTCTAAAATTTCTTCTTTTGAAACCATGTTTATCTTGGTTTTTTTATTTTTTAAATATAAATAGTTTATGTTTTAAAATAAATTTCTTCTATTAATTTAATGCTAATTTAATGCACAATTTTACCGAAAACTATTTAAATAAATAAATTGAGAGCTTTAACGATAAAATGGCAGAAAGGACATCAGTGATTACTGTTATTGCAGTAATAGTTACTGCAATTGTTGTAGCATCAGTGACCTACTTGGCGGTTCCTAAAGGTGAAGTTGAGGAAAAACCCGGCGAGGGATTAACTTTTGCTTTTATCTGTAACGGCTCAGCAGGGCAAAGTTTCTGGAACGTTGTTGGAAAAGGTGCAGGAGATGCAGCCGAACAATTAGGAGTGGAAATAGTTATGCGTTATTATGAAGAGACCCCTGATCTAGCAGTAGAAGTAATGGACGAAGTCATTGCGGCTGGGTATGACGGCATAATTGTTTCCGATATTTTTGCCGATCTTCTCCGACCAAAGATAAATGCAGCAACTGATGCGGGGATTCCGGTGATGACAGTATTAGTCGACGATCCCTTATCTGAAAGGATATCATTTATAGGGTATGGTGTTGGATTTTACGAGCACGGACAGATAATAGCCGATCGTGTTGCTCCAAAAGTGAACAATGGCGACAAAGTGCTAATGGTTGCAGAAGCGATAGCATTCTGGAGCGAAGAGAGAATGAACGGATTCCAAGAAACTTTGGAGGGTATTAAGACAGGACTTACTTTTGATGTACTTGAGGCTGGCAACGAGGCATCACAGATTGAATTGCGTCTTTCATCATATCTTGCAGCCAACCCAGATATTGATGTTATATATGGAGTAGGCACGGTGACTAGTGACATGGCAGCGCCAGTTGTGGAAGATCTTGGCTATGAACCCGGAGAAATTGTTCTTGGTTTAAACGACATAAGCCCAGGAGTAATTGACGGCATCAAGAAGGGGTACGTCGAAGCGACCTTTTTGGGAGACCAGTATATGATCGCTTACCTAGCAGTTCAGCAGATGTTTTATCACGTAAAATACCTCTTCGGGCCATTTAACGCCGTTTGTGGATATACCATAGTGGATGCGACAAACATCAATATAGTTGAGCCCCAAGTAGAAGCAGGAATGTTCTAAATACAGTTTTACCCCTTTTTATTTTTTATATACCCATTTCTAGCGCTTTCAACTAACGCCAGGATATTCTCAGGAGGCGTGTCAGCGGGGTATATATAACCGCCCGAAAGTAGGAAACCTCTTTTTCCTGCTCTCTCTATCGCTTTCTTACCTTCCAGCCATACCTTTTCCGGTGGGGCAGAAAATAGTTCATTTAAACTAACGTTCCCCATCAAGCCAACCTTATCTCCAACTTTTTCCTTGGCCTCTTTTAAATCGACTTTTTCTAAACTTAAAACGTCGGCACCGGTTTTTGTCATGCTTATTAAAGAAGGGTCAGCTTCTCCACAACAGTGAAGAATATACCCGGCGCCCGCATCGCGTATGGATTTAGCCAGTCTTTTAACGTATACCCCATTTACCTCCCAAGCTTTGTGGGGCCCGAGCAAGTTTAAGGCGAACAAATCCTCGGCACTTATTATCCAATCACATCCCGCCTCGACCTGTGCGGTACAATACTCTATCGCGCATTCGGTCAGAAATTCCATATACCCCTTTTGGAAATCCGGGTTTTTCATTGTGTCACGAAGAAACTTATCCGTTCCCCGCAGGAGCGTTGCCCAAGTGCTGATTCCTCCAAAGCCACCGAGTATAGCAAGCCTATTACCGACTTTCTCCTTCAGAATTCTGGCTGCTTCCACCCTGACCTTCATTGATCCGTCCTTTTTGGGATCCGGAACTCTCAATTTTCTCAACCCCTCTTCTGTTCTCAAAACTGGAATTTCACGCTCGACGTAAGGGGAGATTGGAGATTTAATGGAAACCAAAGCATCAATTCCACAAGTTGGCGTGAGAAAAGAACATACATTGTCGTGTTTCCAAAACTCATAAGATTTTAGCATTGCCTTAGCAATATGCCCAGCATTCCAGTATAAATCCTGCCAACTCAATTGTAAATGCCTTAAAATATGATTTCCGCCGCCAAATCCATAATATACCACGGGTACTCTATCTGGCGTTCCTCTCTTCGCTGCAATTTCAAACCTTTCTTTTGAATTCATCTTCAAACACGAAAATCATTAGAAGTGTTAAAGGTTAAAAAAATATCTACAAGCCACCATTTATCTTCAGAACAAGAATAGCATTTTTAATTAAAAACCAAATTTAATCGATGAAAAAATCTATATAAAATCTATACAAAAAACTTAAAAATAATAAAATTTAATAACTCAAAGGGGCTATTTGCAGAGAGTACTAAAAAGCATCCTCACTGGTCAAAAGCCCGAAAGAGTTCCATGCATGCCAATTCTAACCACTGGGTATGCCTCTAGGGTTACTGGTGTACCGCTTGGCAATTTATATGAAGATCCAAAAAAATGCGTAAGGGCCCAGCTTCTAACGGCGGAAATGCATGACTATGTACCACTTCCCCTTTACGGATACGCGGCCTTCGGTGCTTGGGAATTCGGGGGGGAGGTCGAACTCCCTTATGAAAGAGGCCTCGCACCCATGGTTGTCAAAACCCCGGTGGAAAAACCTGAGGATATCGAAAAGCTGGAGATTCCGGATCCAAAGGAAGCGGGTTCTCTACCGTTGACGATAGAAGCGGCAAAGGAAGCGACGAGGTTAGATTGCCCAGCTGCATTTCCAGCAGGCGGGGTATTTACTTGGGCGTGTAACATCATCGGATACGATAGGATAATGCGCTGGCTCATCAAGGAGCCGGATCTCGTTCATAAGGTCCTAAAAAAGGCCACCGATTTCTCGATCGCCATTGCCGAGTATTTTGTTAATAATTTTGGGGCCGGATCCTGTCTTGCGGTCGACTTATCTCCAAGTGAGGCAAATACCTTGATATCCCCTCAGCATTTTGAAAAATTTGCATTGCCCTATACTAAGGAAGTTCATGAAAAAATATTGAAGATGGGTGTCCCAAACTTCCTCACGCACATATGCGGGGAACAAAACAGGAATTTAGGGCATTGGCAAAAAATTCCGTTTGGGAGGCCTGGTATCTTAAGCTTTGGACAACAGGTGGATCTTGAGGTCGCAGCCAATATCTTTGGCAGGGGCAACTTCATCATGGGCAATGTGAACACCGTTTCAATTCTATCAGAGCCATTTGATGTTGTGTTCGAACTCTCTAAGAAATGCTTGGAGAAAGGCAAGAAGATTCAAGCGGGTTATATATTGTCGCCGGGATGCGAAATCCCGTCGCCCACGCCTCCGGCGAATATTTATGCAATGGTGAAAGCGACAAGGGAATACGGATCATATTAATCGGATGGTACTTTAAAATGAATGTATACAATCGGATGGAGCTAAGTTCTTACGATGAACTAGTTTTTGGAAGAGCAAAGTATCCATTGCGCTATGGTCTTGATCTTGAAGTTGGGAACGGTCAAGTTATCCCCGAAATCAAGCCCCACCCGAGGCCTGGAAAGGAGAAAACTCTTGAAACCCTGAAAAGGGAATACGAAACAATGACTAGAGATGTGCTTGAAAGGGCCATAAACATAGGCCTTCCATCGATTCAAGTTGAAACCGAGCACGTAGTTCAAATAACATCCAATCCAAAATGGGCGGCTGAGATAACTGCTTTGCAGAAGGAACAACTTGAGAAATATCACAAAGCGTACGGGTTAAATTGCGCTTTGAGACAAACGATAGCAGATATAAGAAAAGCCGAAGTCGGTATGAGGGAAGGTGAAGAATTTAATAAAGTCATTGAAGCTTTCGAGGCCTGCGCTGAATCTGGGGCAGATGTTTTATCAATAGAATCACTTGGCGGAAAAGAGGTCTTCGACTACGCAATAACTAGGCAAGATATCAAGGGTATCTTGTTCTCACTCAGTGTTCTCGCATGCGGTGACATGGAATTCCTTTGGAAAGAGATAGTGAACATAGCTAGAAAAAATAAAATTGTGCCTGGCGGGGACTCGGACTGTGCCCGTTCAAATACTGCCATGGTTTTGGCTGGAGGTTATATGAACAAGGAGCTTCCCCATACGATTGCTGCAATTGTAAGAGCTGCCGGAGCATCTAGATCCCTTATTGCGTTCGAAGTTGGTGCAACTGGTCCAGACAAGGATTGCGCGTACGAGGGAACCATAATCAAGGCGATTACGGGCAGACCGGTATCCCAAGAAGGAAAAAGCTCGGCATGCGCTCACTCAAGCCTTGTTGGGAACGTTTCTGGCGTTGCATGCGACCTTTGGTCAAACGAAGCTGTTCAATACGGCGACATGTTTGGAGGTAGCACCCCTCAAGTTTTCGCTGAGATTTTGGGTTATGATGTCGCCCTATTTAACACTGCACTTGCTTCGGGCTTGGAAATTCAAGTAAGAGATTTGTTGGTACTATCAGATAAGTACAGAGACCCCCAGGCACTCATTTTAACCCCAGAAAATGCTTATCGCATAGGAAGGGCGATTGTTGAGAATTCAGGCGACAATTACCTCAGGGCAAAAAATGCCATGCTCGAAGCTGCTAAAGTGATTGAAGAAGAAAGGGGAAAACTTCAGCTCACGGAATCGGAGTTTAAAGCGCTCGAAAAATCGACTGGCATGCTTTCAAGCTTCACAGATGAAGAAGATAAATTTACCGCTGAATGCATTGACATTTACAAGGGCTTAATTCCATCATTTAACCCAAAAAATTACGAGCTTTGAGGCGATGAAGTGAGACTTCTACCAAAAAAGAGGGTGCTGTCAGCAATCCTAGGCGGGAGGGTTGACAAGACACCCGCCACAGCTGTTTGTCAAACCGCCACTCATGATCAAATGCAGGCAGTTGGTGCGAGTTGGCCGGAAGCCCATCTCGATCCTGAAAAAATGGCAAAGCTTGCAAGTGCAGCATATGCTCTTACTAGGCTGGAAACGGCAAGGGTTCCTTTCGATCAAACCGTTGAAGCTGAAGCTTTAGGAGGGAAAATGGAGATCAAGGGAGAAATCCCAGCTATTGTGGAACATCTTGAGGACTTGAGTTTGAAAATCTCAGAGAATTTTCTTGAGTTCGGGAGAATACCCGTTGTACTTGACGCGGTCGAAAGACTTGCAGCGGATGTGGGGAATACACTTCCAATCATGGGAGGGGTAATTGGCCCATTCTCGGTTGCCGCTCAAGTTTTCGAACCTACTAAGATGCTCAAATGGACTATAACCAAGCAAAAGGAATGTTCCGAGGTAATAACGGCGATAGCATATCCATTGATAGATTATGCAAATGAACTAACCGAAAGAGGGGCCAACATAATAGTCATTGAGGACATGTTTTCTTCGCAGCTTGGGAGCAAGCTCTTCAGAGCTGTAGCAAAGGAGCCTTTGAAAAAGGTTGTCGAGAAAACAAAAAACACCGTTGTGATTCACATTTGCGGGAATATAACTCAGATGATTTCAGATGTCGTAGATGTTGGAGCGGATGGTATAAGCATAGCGAAGGAAACTGATTTAGGCACAGCTGTTCATCACGCGAGGGGCAATGCATCTATAATCGGCAATGTCGATCCTGTCAAGGACCTTTTGTTCGGAGAAAGTTCTGTAATAGAGAGAGCTGTTAAGGCTGCGATTGAAGGGGGGGTAGACCTGATCGCACCAGGGTGCAGCATAGCTCCGGCGACTACGATCGAGAACATAAAGCAGATGGTACTGTGCACCCAACGTTATGGTAAAAAGACCAAAGTGGTAGCGCCTCCAATCATCAATTTCAAAAAAATTTTCACCAAGTATGGAACCCTAAAGGTCGCTCCACTAAACTACGAGCGTTTATTTCCGAAAGAACCTGAATTGGATGAGGTCGCCAAGGCGGTTGTTGATAGAGATTTGGAGGGTGTTAAAATGACGGTTGAAAAGGCTCTTAAAAAAATAGACCCATTAAAAATAATTTCGGACGGATTAACCACAGGGATGAACATAGTGAGCAAGATGTGGGACGACGGAGTCTACTTTTTGCCGGAAGTTGTGAATGCTTCGGATGCTATGCAAAGAGGAATAGAACTCTGCGAGAAAAAAATGGGCAAAAAATCAGCGAGGAAGGGGAAAATTATCACTCATGTCGCCGAAGGAGATATTCACGAAATAGGTAAAAACATAGTTTCGGCTCTTTTGAGGGCAAACGGATTTGAAGTCATAGATTTGGGGATCGACGTTCCGATTGAAAAAGTAATTGAAGAAGTAAAAAAGCAGAGACCGATCGCAATAATGGGAACTGCTTTAATGACAACTACGATGACGGCCTTTCCGAGGATAGTTTCAAGGTTAAAAGAGGAAGGAATAACTATTCCTCTTGCATGCGGGGGCGGGGCTGTAAACCAAGAGTATGTTGAAACATTCGAAAACAGCGTATTTGGAGATAAGGCTATAGATGCAGTAAAGATAGCCGAACTAGCACTCCAAGAACTTTCATGGCAAGAGATAAGGAGAAAGATCCATAAATGACATGAAAAAATTCAGGACTTATTTTGGGCCCAATACGGGCTTTTCGCACAACTTTCTCAGGCTCGGAAATCTGTTGATATCAGAGTGCGGGAAGTACATCGCCGAGAGGAACTCATTCTGGAAATCTGGCGCTACTGTCAACTCTAAATAATGCGCGTTCTTCGCTATAATTTCGGCGCCCCTCCTTCTTTCACTAGATATCAGGGCCTGTCTTGCCCCAGCGCCTGCAGCATTTCCCACTGATTTTACTCTATCTATAGGTATATCCGGGTAGAGCCCTATGATTTTCGCACTCCACTTATCGACGTAACTACCAAATGCTCCTGCCAGATAAACCCGGTCTATATCTTTCTCTAAAATCCTCCTTCTCTTCATCAGTATACTGGCTCCTGCATATAAAGCGGCCTTTGCAAGTTGGATTTCTCTGATGTCTTTTTGAGTTATCACAATGTCCTCCACGTTTCCTTCGGTTTCATCGGACCACACCAAAACGAATTCTAAACCATTATTTGATTTTCTTATCCTAGTATTTTTCACCCCAGCATTAATCTGTCCAGTTCTCAACACCACCCCGGCCTTGAATAACTCAGCGGCGGCGTCAACCACCCCGGACCCACATATGCCCCTAGCTGGAGCATCGTCAATAGTTCCATACATAACATCTAGAGTGTCTGGTTCTATGGTAACTTTCTCCACCGCACCTTCCGTTCCTCGCATGCCATGCTTCAAATGCCCTCCCTCGAAAGCGGGTCCGGCCGCACATGAACATACCTCGATATAGTCCTTGTTTCCCAGCACTATCTCTCCATTTGTCCCGACATCGATCGCCAATGTCAATTCAGGCTCATCGTAGAGGTTCGTAGAGAGTATCACCCCAACATTGTCGGCGCCAACGAAACCATCTATAACCGGTAGGACGTGGACATTCGCCCCTGGATTAACTTTAAGGCCGAGTTCCCTAGCCTTGAGGTCAATGCCCTTTTTGACCACAGGCGTGAATGGGGACAAACCTAGGAACTTGGGGTTGAGCTTCAAGAAAAAGTGGTGCATCGCAGTATTCCCAACGACAGTTAGTTCATATATTTCCTCGGGTTTGACATCTGCATTTGAGCAAGCTTTATCTATGATATCGTTCAAGGCACCGATAACTAGCTCGTTTATTTTATCAAGCCCATTCGGATTTTCCATACAATATGTTATTCGCCTCATGACATCCTCCCCGTGCGAAATCTGCGGATTCACCGTGGCCGAAGTGCTCATCAATTTTCCACTATTTAAATCAATCAAATAACCGACGATTGTGCTTGTCCCTATGTCAACAGCAACCCCATATTTTCTTTCTACGGTCTTTCCGGATTCGATCGAGATTATCTCCCTGTCGCCCCATACTGTGAAAGTTAACTTCCAACCACCTTTTCTAAGGGAACTAGGCATTTGCTCAAGTAGCTCACGCTCGATTTCCAGATCATCGAGTCCGTGCTCTTTTCTAATTGCCCTTATTACCCTTTCAAAATCCGGCGTTGGGTCATCCAAAGTAGGCGGCGGAAGCTCGATAAAATACTTGTTAACAAGTGGATTAAGCTTCACCGTGGTTTCGATTGCCTCCGTTAATATTTTCTGCTTCCCCTGCAGAGTTTCAAGCGGCACGGTGACTAACACGTGCCCTTTGACCGGACCCGACCTGAAGATTTTTCCCGAGCTCTCCATCTTCGTGACACATGCAAGCCTGTAACCCTTTTCGATAAACTCCCGCGAGAACATCCCTCTCTCAGCCAGCCTTAGCTCAGCCTCAGCGACCTTATTTAGGTTTTCAGCCCCTCGATCTATTCTGATCCTGCATTTTCCACATTTCGTCAATCCGCCGCACAATGTCTCCAACTTCACCCCTGCTTTCTTTGCAGCATCTAAAAGGCTGGTTCCAAAGTCAACCTTAATCCTTTTCCCTTCTGGCTGAAAAACAATTATCCCCTTTTCCATTAAGTCTCCTTTTTGAACATAAGATGATATTACTATATTTCTTTGATGCTGTTCAAATAAGCACCTTCATCCAAGCTTTTAAGATGATATATCGTGAAGCCATGAAAAGTTCTGCTATGGAAAGACTGTATGAAGCACTTAAATTCACTTATTGGTAATAATTAATTACCGATATATTTAATAAGGGAAAGAAATCTATAAAAAAGAGGAAAATAAAGCGGTATTTAGTAGGGGGGACAAGTAGATGAAGACTACCTTGAGTCTGCTCGAGGGAGAGCAGTACTATTACTACGCACGCAATATTCGGAGGAAGCTGGAATTAAAGTTAGATTGTTATGGTAGTGAAAACTTTGAAGAAAAGGTTAGGAGGTGAAAATATTGAGAAAATTTGCGAGAACGTTGAGAAAGTGGGAGCCTGTTCGTAGAAGAGCAACACAAAACGAAGTTTCCATCGATAAAATAGGCGTCGACATATTCGCTTGGGTCGCTAGGCATTTCAGAGGATACAAAGGGGCAGACCTGTACCTAGACGAAAAAATGTGCTTACTTGGGATAAAACCAGTCGCGAAAGGACAGCGGAGTTTGATTTCAAAAGCAGAGGGAAACGGATTTTTTGTTTCCTGCACCTCACTCATGGGACAAGCCGGTGTGAACGGAAGGAAAAGGGTTCCAGCCGAATGGAACGAAAAAGAGAAAATGCTGGTAGTTTACCTGAAAGGTCGTCGCGGAGAGAAAAGCAATCAAAAAATTTCAGTAGCTTGAAAAGCTAATGGATGCTCGGAAAGATGAGCCCCATGGGGATAAGGATCCTATTAATGGAGTCCTCTGGGGTTCCCATAATTATTTTCTGCATGTCGCATTTTAAACAAGTTTATCTCTTATTTGCCAATTTATAATATGCGTATAGCCCGAGGCCTACAACTGCAGGAAGCAAAAAAAGAAAAAGTTTTGTTTTCCTGTCCATCCGAACGCCCTATTCGCTAAAGACTTCATTGCGTAAGGCTACCAACGAATCCACAGCCGCATCGACATCTCCGTCGATAAGCAAGGTTTGGAGAATACCTTGTACGCCGCTCACAAAAGCCGTGTCTGTGCCGTCTATACATTGTGCGGATGGAACAAAGTGTGTTGCATCTGCCTGTATTTCCAGTATGTCTGTAGTTATTGGACCGAATCCTGTTGCGGGTATATCTACGCGCCATGCAATGCACGAGTCTCGGGGCACAAGCTCTAGACTAAGCGCCTCAACGCTACCTGCAACCTCGAGGAATTTCTTTCCTGCGTCTGGATGGTCACAAAAGCGTGGGACTGACCACATATTGCCGTCCATCACGAAGTAGTCTCCGGTCCCAGGGAACCCTATTATGCCCATATCGGTTCCCCATTCGAATCCCTTTGATGCAAGCATTCCTCCGGCCCATGAGCCATGCACGTACATTGCAGCTTCGTCTGAAATTATAAGGTCACCCGCCTCATCCCAAGTCAGTTCTGCATGATCAGCATTGGTGTACTCTGCTGTGCTCGCTAAGAATTCGAGCGCCTGTCTGATTACCGGGTGCACTGCCGTGATTTCTCCTTTATAGAACGCCTCGTATTTGGCTACTCCACCCTTTAGAATTACCGCGTCGACAAACGGGAATTTCAGCGACCACAGCGATTTCGATCCTATAGCAAACGGAGTGTAACCGGCCGCTTTTATTTCAGCGCAGGCGTACATGAGAGCATAAACGGTAGTAAGGTCAGCTGGGTCTATTCCTACATCATCAAAGATGTGTTTGTTGTAAATGATGCCGCTTTCGTAAGCAGTAAGTTCAGGAATTCCGTAATGATGGCCTTCAAATGTAAGAGCGGGTATTTCGGCCAGATGCGGATTTATAACATTATCCAAGCCCAATTTCTCCCATACGTCGTCTACAGGCAGAATTAGACCTGCTCTGACCCAATCCGCGGTTCTACAAAAGTCAGCGGATAAAAAGACATCAGGTGGTTCTCCTGCATAAAACAGCGTTTCCAATATAGTCACCATCGCCTCAGTGCCAGCAACGGGGTTCTCAGTTAGGGTTATATCTGGATATGTATCTCTGAAGAGTTCGATTACATCATCCATGGCCGCCTTTTCATCTCCAGCGGTGTAGTAGTGGTAAACAAGTACTTCTGTTGAAGGCTCGGGTTCCTCTTCTTCGGGTGCTTTTGGTAGTAAGAAATAAACTGCTGCACCAACGACAATTGCCGTTATAAGTACAACCACTATCAATACGGCTGCTACTTGACCAATATCTCTTTTCATTTATACCTACTTTTTGTACGATTTACATCTATTTAACGTTATTTTAAAATTATGAACTGCATATTTTTTACCTAAAATAGATTATATAAAACCGCATTTATAAAAACAAGTCATTTTTTTGCCGCTGATTGTCAATACCATTTGTGATTAAAAAATGTTAAAATGGAGCGAAAAAGAGGATAGCTTCTCAACCTGACGTAACTTATTTATGCGAGGTTTGGGAAAAAAATGAGGGCCGAAAAAATGCCGATTGAAGTTTCCATCAAAAAGGACTATGATGAACTCAGCAAGAGGGCGGCGGAGATCATCGCAGATGCCATAAGGAACAAGCCGACCTTGGTTCTTGGATTGGCTACCGGAAGTACCCCCGTTGGCTGCTACCGTGAGCTCGTCCGCATGCACAAGGAGGAAGGACTTGACTTCTCAAGGGTTGTGACTTTCAACCTAGACGAGTATATTGGATTACCACCAACCCACCCCCAAAGCTACCGATACTTCATGAATGAAAATCTCTTCAACCATGTAAACATCAAAAGAGAAAATACGCATGTACCAAATGGTCTATCAGACGACTTTCAGAAAACTTGCAAGGAGTTTGAAGAAGCCATTAAGAAGTCTGGGGGAATCGACCTCCAACTTCTAGGCATAGGGAGTAACGGGCACATAGCATTCAATGAGCCAGGTTCACCATTTGACTCTAGGACTATGGTTGTGAACGTCTCAGAGCAAACGATAAAAGATAATGCACGATTTTTCAAATCCATTGATGAGGTTCCCCGCCAAGCTATCTCCATGGGGACTGGCACCATAATGGAAGCGAGAAAAATCGTTCTCTTAGCAAGCGGTGGGGGAAAAGTGGATGCGGTTGCCAAGTCAGTTAAGGGACCGGTGACAGAAGAGGTACCTGCGTCGATTCTCCAGACTCATCCTAATTGTACATTTATTATTGACGAAGCAGCGGCTTCTAAACTTGGAAGTATTTAAAAAATAACCCCCATAATTAAAAGAGATAACCATGTTGAAGGGCAATTTAATAATAGGGCAGTCTGGCGGTCCGACCTGCGTAATCAACGCTAGTTTATGTGGTGTAATTCAAGAGGCAAAACAACATGGAGAAATAGAAGGGATATACGGAATGCGTTTTGGCATTGAAGGGTTCATGCAGAAAAACATTATTAATCTCCGGTACGAGGATGAAGAAACCATTAAAAAGCTGCTGGATACCCCTTCTTCCGCTTTGGGATCTTCCCGTCACAAAGTCAAGGAGGATGATCTACCCAGAATTTTGGAGGTGCTTAAAAAATTCAACATCAGATATTTTTTAATGATTGGCGGTAATGACACCATGCATACCATCCATAAGGTTGAAGAATATTGCGCTAAAGAAGGACATAAAATCGTTTGTGTTGGCATACCTAAAACTGTAGATAACGACCTTTTTGGCACGGACCACGCTCCCGGCTTTCCAACAGCAGCAAGATTTACAATCCTTTCGGTAAAACAGGAGGGGATCTTGGCTAGAGATATGCAAAAGGTGGATCAGTTTGTTATCTATCAGTCAATTGGTAGGAATGCTGGCTGGCTTGCTGCTTCGGCGGCGGCTGGCAAGGAAAAAGAGTCGGATGCACCCCATCTCATTATTATTCCAGAAAGACCGTTGAATAAAGAAAATTTCTTGAAAGCAGTCAAAAAATATTATGACAGATACGGCTTCGTGTCTATAGTGTGTGGTGAAGGAAGCGTCTGGGAAGACGGCACCCCCGTTTCGGCATCTGTCATTAAAGATAAATTCGGCAATGTCGAGTTTGGGGCGATGGGCGGAACTTCCGCGGCCATGGTTCTACACAGGATAATAACTTCTGAATTTGGTTGGCGCGGAGAGTTTCAGATTACCGAGTCGTTACCGATGTGCTGCGCAGATAGGATGGTCGAGGTAGATAGCGAGGAAGCTTATCTCGTCGGCGTACAGGCCGTAAAATTAGCCGTCGAAGGAAAATCTGGAATAATGGTCACCTTGGAAAGGAAGAGTAATCATCCGTATCTATGCCAAACTGGGACGATCTCTTTGAAAGAGGTGGCGATAAAAACCAAACCCATGCCGGACAATTACATTTCTAGCGACGGTTTTTTCGTTACCAGCGAATTTCTTGATTACATAAGCCCCTTAATCGGGAAAATTCCTCATTATGCTGAATTGAAAGCCAAAGCAGTGACAAAGTGAGTAAAAGAGAGGAATATAAAAAATTATATTATAACTTATTTGAAGATAAAAATGTAATTTTTAAGTCATTTTTAAGCAAAAAACGTAATGAGGCTAGCTATTCTATCGAGAGGCGATAAAGCATGGCAGTAATCAAACCGGTTCTATTTTTAACACGCAGACCCCTTGGGGTTCTAACTTTCGCTCAATTTTGAGTCCATCTTCGTAGCTCCAATTCTCTTCTGCCTGCCTGAAAAGATCCAAAACCCTATACTTCCCCTTGGGAACTCGAAGGCGAAAACTTATATTGGCTTTTTTGCTGCCGTGATTAAAACCGAATAAAAGCTTGTACCCTGCGCTTTCCAGTATCCGCCCCTCCGCCTTGCCCCCGGATATTTCCACCAAAGGTTCGACACCAGCCCATTTGCGTAAAGCTTTCAGAAACTTTCCGTTCTCCTCGCTTCGGTCCAGCTCATATGCCTCACTAACCAACGAGCCTATCAATAACGCTTTGCCTTTACCATAACTGTTGATTATCATCGCTGGCGAACCTTCCTCAAAGTGCGCCATGATTTTTGCACTATCCTTCGATGGCCCCAAGGCCTCCTCGTAGACCAGTCCTGAGACCTCCATCTTCCCCGATAAAGAGGGCATGATCTCACCCGCCGGTTCTACAATCATCTTCGGCTTCTGCCTCCTACGCATCCATCTCTCCCTACAACCGAAAACCTCGTGCAGACCAAGACCCGGTATCACCTCGGAACATTGTCCTTTTTCATCACTCCAACCGGGCCTGACCTCAGCAACCAGCTTGCCCCCCTGACGAACAAATTTCTTCACACCTTCGGCGATTTCCGATGTCATCATGATGGAGAAAGGCATGAAAATGAGTTTGTAATTTTTCAAATCCCTCTTGGTAAAATCATTGATGTGGATGAAATCTACCGGGATGTTCTCCTCCAATAGGGCACGATAGGTACCAGTTAACGCTGAAGATACAATATTTACAATCTCACTAGCTCGCTCCCTGGAGCAAGCCAGCATGATGTAGGAATAGATGTCGTATACGATACCGACTTCCGCCTGTGGGATCTTGGCGTTTAAAAATAAATCCATATTTTGATTAACTATTTCCCCGACTTTTCCAGCTGCCCGAGCCCTTTCTGTTATGCTCCCGTCCAAGTTTATCAATCCAAATCCGGAGCCCTCATACCCACAGCTCATCGGGTACCAAGCATAGAAATTCAAACCTTTTGTTCCTCTAGCTATTGCGCTCCACGCCCACATTTGTATGTCTTGAGGAGTAACCGGCTCTCCAAAGCGAATTCCTTCTACACCATCTCCGCCCTGAAGTTCCCCAATCCAATAATCCTTCCCCCCAGAAGAAGACCGGGTCGCATCTAGAGCTACCCCACGCCATGCGGAATCAAGCGGCATACCTTTGCCGGTGTGCTTTGAGTACAACGATGTTCCCCAAACGTCAACTTGTTTGGCCATTTCCCAATCATCTGAAGTACCATACCAATTTAGAGGCGGGACGAAAACTGAACTGATGGCGGAGTGGCTGGAAATCACATGATCGGGATCAATTTTTTTAACCGTCTGGACTCGCCACTTCAAATCCTCCGCCAGCTTTTCCATAGTGAAGAGCTGCCAATCCACAAGATCCCGCCAAGTTGATATTATCACATACTTCGGTGGAATTACTTCATTCCAGTCCCCATAGGCACGATACCAAGCTCTGTTCAGGCTACTTATGTCGCCGTAACGTTTTTCCAACCAACGACGAAATCGCTCCTGGCTATTAGGACAATAACAGACCCAACCAATCGATCTAGGAAGCCATTCAAGCCAGATCCAACTGGCCACATGTGGCTCACTCCATACATCCCAACCGTAGAAAGCTGGATGGTTCTTCACCCGCTCGGCCACTTTTTGCATGAAGAGTTCTGCTTCTTTCCTGACATCCGGATGATCGCAACAAAATCCCGGTGAGGCCTGAGAGTCAATCACGGCACCGTTTTGAGCTTGAAAACGTGAATCGGGATAAAGAGAAGCGATCCAGTTGGGTGCTGAGTCTAGGTACAGCTGTATGATTA
>JABAOH010020377.1_pt1 | contig 15295 bp, 13 predicted proteins | sample 7062181 | NCBI WGS metagenome assembly JABAOH01 (sample SAMN14538630, study PRJNA623070) | marine sediment metagenome | biome: marine biome [ENVO:00000428]; feature: marine pelagic biome [ENVO:01000023]; material: deep marine sediment [ENVO:00002113]; isolation source: pool of 5 deep marine...
TAGCGGGGTACATCAGCACAACTGCCCCGACTATGTCAAGATAGCTGACGCATATGGTGCTCAGGGCATGAGGGCAGAATCGATGCACGAGCTTGAGAAAGCTATCAAAGCCGCGCTCAAATCTGACGTAGCAACAGTAATAGACATCCCAATTGATCCTGAGGAAGACGTCTATCCATTTGTAGCACCCGGCACTGGCCTAAAGGATATGATTGTAGGAGCCTAATGGAAATTGTTTGCAGCAACTACCGTTCAGAAGGAATCCTGGCATATTGTGTCTGCCCTTGTAGAAAACAAACCCGGCGTGCTGTTCAGAGTTACCAACCTCTTCAGGGCGCGTAGTTTTAACATTGAAAGCATTACAGTGGGATCAACTGAGCAACAGGACCTCTCTAGAATGACGATAACTACTAACAGTGATGAAAAGACACTCGATCAATTGGTAAAGCAATTGCGCAAACTTATAGACGTTATAGAGGTAAAGGTGCTTGATACAGACAAGACGGTATATCGTGAGCTTGCGCTCATCAAGATCAAGGCCGTTGACCCAACAACAAGAAGTGAGATAGTCAATTATGCTACTATATTTCGAGGCAACATCTTAGACATTGGCAAGGAGACAATAACAGTCGAGATAACTGGCACACCTGATAAGATAGATGCGTTTAAGAACCTAGTCGAGCATTATGGAATTGCGCAGTTGTCAAGAACTGGGGTTTCAGCCCTTCCTAGAGGTGGAGTGGAGAGTTGAACGTGTCTAAAAAATCATTGAATAACACCGAAAGTGTTAAGATCTTTGATACTACTCTCAGAGACGGCGAGCAGACGCCTGGCGTGACTATAACACCAGATCAGAAGATCCAGATCGCGATCCGGCTAGATGAACTGGGGGTTGATGCTATAGAGGCAGGGTTTCCAATAGTATCACATGGCGAGATGCAGGCGATCAAGGCAATAGTAAAGCAAGGATTGAAGGCTGAAATTTTTGGCCTTGCTCGCGCAAGTCAGATCGACATTGATAGTGCTATCAAATGTGACTTGAAGTACATTCATACTTTCATAGCAACTTCTGACATTCATATGCAATATAAGCTGAAGATGACGCGTCAGCAGGTCTCTGACAAAGCAATTAGCGCGGTAGAATATGCTAAAAAACATGGCTTGCAAGTAGAGTTTTCAGCAGAGGATGCAACAAGATCTGATAGGCAGTTCCTGCTTAAGGTGTTCAAGGAGGTAGCAGAGGCAGGTGCGGACAGGCTGGACATACCAGATACTGTGGGCTATGCAACTCCGCAATACATTGCCGACCTTGTAGAAGAGGTCAAGCAAGCTACAAGGCTCCCAATAAGCGTCCACTGCCACGACGATTTTGGCTTTGCAGTTGCAAATTCTATAGCAGGTGTAAGTGCCGGCGCTGCATGCGCGCATGTCACCATAAATGGTCTTGGCGAGCGTGCTGGCAACGCATCTCTTGAAGAATTTGTAATGGCGCTCCAATGCTTGTACGGCAAAAAGCACAACATCAAGACACAGTTGCTTTATGAAACTTCTAAGTTCGTCTCAAACACGATGGGCATAATTGTACAGCCAAACAAGGCGATAATTGGCGAAAACGCTTTCGGCCACGAATCGGGAATTCACACTCATGGTATCATCAGCAATCCACTTACCTATGAGCCCATAAGCCCCGAGCTTGTGGGCAGGAAAAGGTGGCTCCAAGCTGGCAAGCATGCTGGTGCACATGGAATCAAGGCTATGCTTGAAGAGTTTGGTATCAAGCCGACTGATGAGCAGCTTCATATCATAGTGGAAAAGCAAAAGAACATAGCCGACAATGGTAAGCCCATTACTACATCGGAACTATTGTCAATAGCCGGCGGTGTAATGGATAACAACAAATTTGAGGAAAAGTTCAAGCTCTATGACTTTCATATTGTTACTGGAATGAACATCATACCGACTGCCGTAGTAAGGCTCAATGCCAATGGCAAGGATTTCATCGCATCAGACATTGGTGTTGGCCCAGTCGATGCAGCGCTTAAGGCGATACAAAAGATATCAGGAGAGATGGCAAATGTCAAGATAAGAGAATATAGGCTCGATTCAATAACGGGAGGCTCTGACGCGCTTGCAGAGGTTACAGTCAAGGTCGAGGATAAGGACGGGAACGTCGTATCTGCGCGCAAGTCAGGAGAAGACATTGTCGTTGCATCCGTACAAGCAATGATGGACGCAATCAACAAAGTACTGCTAAGAAAGGTGCTCTACTCCAAAAGCTAGATACTGCAGCAATTACATAGGCTATCCAATTGGCAAGATATGATATTTCCCTTATCAACGGGGATGGCATTGGGCCAGAGCAGACAGCGGCAGCAAAGAAGATCCTTGAAACGATAAGTGACAATTCCCAAACAAAATTTGAAATACATGAAGCCGAATCCGGCGACAGTGCGCTTGCCAAGTTTGGCAAAGCATTACCGGAACCCGCGCTAGACATCATCAAGAAATCGCAAGCGTGCCTGAAAGGACCAGTCGGCGAAACCGCGGCCGATGTGATAATCGTTCTTCGCAGGATGTTTAACCTTTATGCAAATGTCAGGCCGGCCAAGTCGTATCCTAATATTCCGAGCATCTCGCACAATGTCGACCTTGTGACCGTAAGGGAAAATACAGAGGACATATACCTTGGATGGGAGTTCAATACAGACGAAAACACAGTAGTGGCACTTAGAGTTACATCAGAGCGGGCCAGCAGGAGGATCGCAGAATATGCCTTCAAGACAGCGATGATGCGTAATAACAAGCTTAGAGTAGTTGCAGTGCACAAGGCCAATGTCCTACGCAAGGGAGATGGGTTGTTTTCTGCAGTGTGCAGGTCAGTTGCTAAGAACTACCCGAAGGTTCAGTACAGTGAATTATACGTTGACGCAGCATCTATGAACTTGATTCGCAACCCAGAGGAATTTGATGTTATTGTCACAACTAACTTGTTTGGCGACATACTATCTGACGAAGCCGCTCAGGTGGTCGGGGGACTTGGCATGGGACCAGCTGCCAACATTGGAGATCAGTTTGCTCTCTTTGAGCCGGTGCATGGCGCTGCATTTGACATCGCAGGGAAGAACGCTGCCAACCCTTCCTCTATCCTTCTGTCTGCAAAGATGATGCTCGAATGGCTCGCCGATAAATATAGCGATAAGAATTTGATGATAGAGGCTAGACGGATAGAAGATTCCATTATCACTGTCCTCAAGCAGGATAAAAAGACAAAAGATATCGGTGGCAAGCTCTCCACTACCGAATTTGCAGCACTTGTCGCAAAAGTGATGTATTAGCTAACCTGTCTCGCTTTGCTCTGATTGTCAAGACCCAAATGCATGGAAACAGGCAACTCCCTAATTGAAGCAATAATAGTGTGAACATTGAGTCAAACTTTTATATGACAATGACTCTAGAACAGGGCGTCTGACCGCTAGGTGTCACATAAGATCAGTGCTCAGAACTGACAATTATATATACACCTCTGGGTGGCTCCATCTTCTTCTTTAATCTAGATGACCCTCAAGCGAATCGGCTTTCCAGGCGTGGATAACAAATATGTTCAATAGAGTTTTTTATGTTTCATGTTAAATCTGTGCTATTAAGAGCCTCTAGGTGCCCTTTTTTGCCATGCCAGAAACATGAATATAAAAGGAATAGTCATGACTGCCGTCGCTATCAGAACAGGCTGGAAGGCACTAGGATCGACATGTATGCCGGCGAGCTGCATAAACGGCAAAGGAAATACAGTGAAGAGCCAGAAAGCCACAATGATTCCTATGAGGTAGTAATTTCTCTTCAAGAGAGTCGTGAACCCAAGCCTATCTATCCTTTTTCTGTAGCAGCTGATGCATTTAGTAGTATAGCCGGATACATCTGCTGGGACAGTGCAGGATGTACATACTTTGCTTTCACAAAAGTAGCATTTTCTCTCAGCAAATCGCGAGCCACAAATGGCACAGCGTTGTTGTTGTTGTTGTTGGTCAGCCATCGTGCAACGACATATTATCATGAGATTCTCAACAATATTACTCTATCCTGTGTAAAGCAAAACTTAAATTTGCTACTCTTGACAGTTGGTAAGGGTTCAAAAAATTCCTACACTTAAACAGACATACACAGGATATGCTGCCAAGCTGATGCTAGAAGACGGTACTGTTTTTGATGGCATTGGCTTTGGCTATCCGTCAGGGATCGCTGGCGAAGTAGTATTCAATACAGGCATGGTCGGCTATACAGAAACTCTAACGGACCCTTCTTACAGAGGTCAGATATTGTGTCTTACCTATCNNACAGAGGTCAGATATTGTGTCTTACCTATCCGCTTGTGGGTAACTATGGGGTCCCAAGCTATGACATAAAGGACGAGTATGGTCTGCCCAAGTTCTTTGAGTCAGATAGGATTCAGGTCAAAGGATTGCTTATTCATGATCTATCTGACATTGCAAGCCACTGGAGCTGCATAAAGACACTCGATCAATGGCTTTACGAGGAAAAGGTGCCAGGGATCTATAATATTGACACAAGAGAGCTGACAAAAAAGTTAAGGGAGCATGGAGTCATGATGGGGGCAATTGTTGTGTCTGAAAATGCCATTAATGAATCCCTCCTAAAGAATATGCTTGCTAGTGCCAAGTACGAGGGATTGAACTTTATGCCAGAGGTTTCGACAAAAGAGGCTCAAGAATATGGCGACAAGAGCAAGGACTGCGTCGTAGTGCTTGACACCGGCGTGAAATATAGTATTATACGCAATATCATGCGCACGGGCTACAGGGTTGTCCGGCTACCCTGGCATGCAACGTATAAGCAAACTATGTCATATAACCCAAAGGGGGTGGTGATAAGCAATGGACCGGGCGACCCAAAGGTCTGCGCTAGTACGATCAGGACCGCTTCAAAGTTGATCAATACGTCTACTCCTACTCTGGGCATCTGTCTTGGCAACCAAATCCTTGCGCTTGCAGGCGGCGCCAACACTTACAAGTTAAGATTCGGCCACAGAGGTCAGAATAAGCCATGCGTAAATTTGCGCGACAACCAAGTGTATGTTACCAGCCAGAACCATGGTTACGGCATTGACCCAAAGAGCCTTGATAAGACGGGCTTTAAGGTTTGGTTCTCAAATGCTGACGACAATACAGTTGAAGGGTTTGAGCACAAGAGCAAACCGATAATTGCTGTCCAGTTTCATCCCGAAGCATCGCCGGGTCCCTATGATTGTATGTTTGTGTTCGACAGATTTAGAGAAATTATTGCCAACGGTATGATGGATGAGACAGCTCCAGCAGAAGCTGTAGAACTGGAGTCTGTGAAAAGAACTCCAAAACCTTTGAAAAAATTTGTAATAAATAAAAAAAATAGGAGGGAGAAAGATCGCCGAGAAATGAAACAATAAAGAAAGTTCTTGTCCTCGGAAGCGGGGCAATCAAGATTGGAGAGGCAGGCGAAAGCCAGCAATAAAAACTGGCCGCAAATTTGACTACTCTGGTTCCCAATGCCTCAAGGCACTTGCCGAGGAAAGAATAAAGAGTATCCTAATAAATCCTAACATTGCGACTATCCAAACTGACACGCGCTTTGCAGACAGAGTGTATCCTCTTCCAATAAATACGAACTATGTGGAGAGGGTTATCGAGGCAGAGCGGCCTGATTCAATAATGTTAGGCTTTGGAGGCCAGACAGCCCTCAACTGTGGTGTCTCACTGCATGAGCAAGGCATCTTGCAAAAATACAACATAACGGTTCTTGGCACCCCGGTCAGAGGAATCAACATCACTGAAGACAGACAGCGGTTCAAGGAAGCCATGATAAAGAGCGAAGTGCCAGTGTTACAGAGTTTTGCAGTTAATTCATTGCAGGAAGCTTTTAGGGCAGCCAAAGAGATTGGCTACCCGGTCATCATTAGAGTAGCTTACACATTAGGCGGAAGGGGTGGTGGCGTCGCACACAACGAGTACGAATTGCAGGAAATTGTACAGAGAGGTCTTAATCTCAGCATGGTTCATCAAGTTTTGATAGAGCGCTATGTAGGTAACTGGAAGCAGATTGAGTACGAGGTTATGCGCGATTACAAAGGGAACAGTGTGATTGTATGCAATATGGAAAATGTTCTTGCAATGCGTGTCCACACGGGAGATAACATAGTCATCGCGCCATCCCAGACGCTCAACAACTATGAATATCATATGCTGCGCTCAGCTGCTATTAGGGCGACTAGCTACTGTGATATTGTTGGTGAGTGCAACATCCAGTTTTGCCTTAACCCAACATCAGAACAGTTTGCTGCTATCGAAATAAATGCAAGACTGTCTCGCTCGTCCGCCCTTGCAAGCAAGGCAACCGGTTACCCTCTTGCGTACATGGCTGCCAAGATTGCCCTAGGGTATTCATTGCCTGAACTTATTAACAAGATCACAAAAGCCACGACTGCATGCTTTGAGCCATCACTTGATTATGTTGTGCTCAAAATGCCACGATGGGACTTCTCGAAGTTTGAGCTTGTTAAGCGCAAGCTTGGCACCACAATGAAATCGGTTGGCGAAGTGATGGCTATAGGCAGAACCTTTGAAGAAGTGGTGCAAAAGGCAATTAGGATGTGCGACACAGGCAAAGATGGCCTTGTCGCAAATGCAAATTTGTCGTCTCAGTCTGCTGCAGAAGATATTGAGAGGATCGAGCAGGCGCTTATACATCCAACAGACGAGATAATATTTGCAGTAGTTGAGTCCATAAAGGCCGGATTGACCATCCCACGCATCAATCAATTGTCAGGAATAGATCCATGGTTTTTGCTCAAAATAAAGAATATAGTCGATATGGAAGATAATATCCTCCGTAAATCCAACAGCTTTGATGAGCAGATCATAAGGAAGGCGAAAAAGATGGGATTTTCGGATAAGCAGCTAGCGCGGTGCCTCCATCTTGAGGAGATGCAGGTTCGTAACCTGCGACATAAATTTAACATCAGGCCTGTAGTAAAGCAAATAGACACGCTGGCTGCAGAATGGCCAGCTAAGACCAACTATCTCTATTTGTCGTACGGCGGCGAGACTGATGACGTCAAAGTGAAGTACAGTAGTAAAAGTAGGATTATAGTGCTTGGCGCTGGCCCCTACAGAATCGGAAGCAGTGTAGAATTTGACTGGGGAACTGTCAACACAGTGTGGGGCCTAAAAGAAAATGGAATTAAGGAAATTTCAGTCATCAATTGCAACCCGGAAACAGTCTCAACGGACTATGATATCTGCGACAGGCTCTACTTTGAAGAGTTGACGCTGGAGCGTGTGCTAGACATCTGTGAGAAAGAAAGGCCAACAGGGGTGGTCACATGCGTCGGTGGTCAGACGGCAAACAACCTAACACCCAAGTTGGCAAAATGTGGTATCAATATTGTCGGTACTAGCAGCGAAAATGTTGACAAGGCCGAAGACAGGGCCAAGTTCGGACAGTTGCTTGATTTACTTAAGATAAAGCAGCCAGCATGGAGAAAATTCACCTCACTTGCAGAAGCTAAGGAATTTGCAGACACCGTCGGCTACCCTGTGCTTGTCAGGCCATCCTATGTACTTTCCGGTGCAGCAATGAAGGTAGTATGGGGCGAGCAACAGCTAGAGGGCTTTCTGACTGATGCAACAAACATCAGCCCAGATCATCCAGTTGTCATTAGCAAATTCCTCCAGGACGCTGCAGAGGTCGAAGTAGATGCAGTATCAGACAGCAACGAAGTTATCATCGGCTCTATTATTGAACACATAGACAATGCGGGTGTCCACTCTGGCGACGCGATTATGAGTATACCTCCTTGGCGGCTTGATAGGAAGACAATCGACACCATCACAGATTACAGCATCAGGATAGGCAAAGCTCTCAATGTCAGAGGCCCCTTTAACATTCAATATCTGGTCAAGGATGAAGAAGTACTAGTGATAGAGGCAAATGTTAGAGCATCGCGCTCTATGCCTTTTGTGTCCAAGTTCGTAGGCTATAATGTTATCAACCTTGCTGCAAAAGCAATGATTGGCAAGCCGCTTCCGCCTACTGTTAAGGACCTGTGGCTCAAAACTACGGGCTTTGGGATTAAAGTGCCTCAGTTCTCGTTCATGCAGCTTGAAGGTTCAGATGTGGTGCTTGGAGTAGAGATGCAATCAACTGGCGAAGTTGCATGTTTTGGCAATAGTTTCTATGATGCATTGTCTAAAGCATACATGGCTGCCGGCTATTCTCTACCACTGTCAGGATCGGCACTAATAACCGTGGGTGGACAAAAGAACAAAGAGAAATTGCTGCCTATAATATCGCTCATTACGTCCATGAACTACCGAATTATGGCTACAGAGCACACAGCAGAATTCATAGAGAACAATAACTTTAACGACATACAACTAGTCTACAAGATAAGTGAGCCGGATCGCAAGCCGAATATCGCCGACTTATTGTACGAACGCAAGATCAACTTTATCATAAACATTCCAGCCACGTCTACGATTGAAAAGTATGTGGGCATGCTCTATGACGAGTATCAGATAAGAAGAAAAGCAGTTGAAATGGGCATACCTGTTTTAACTACATTTGAAGCAGCGAGTTCATTCATCAAGACGCTCCAGTGGCTGCGTGATAACACCCCTACCATAATGCCGCTTAAAAGTTACAATAAGCTGGAGTAACTACAGGCGTTAGAAGAAATTCAATTATGGCCTTGTAGGCATATATCTATGGTTGATTCTGGTTAATAGAACCATTTATGCCGTGGGTTCGGTTTCTTTCACCGAGGATGCATTTTCACTGTGCGACATAAGAGGAAGATTCATTTTATAAAATGCTTGGAAGAAGTGCTGCATCGCCTACAATAGAGCCGTCAAGCGTAACAACAATGCACTTCCTCACGCCATGCTGCATTACTCTTGTGAGTATGGGCGAAAAGGACTTATGATGTAGCTTTTCGCCAGTGGTATAAAGATATGGATTAAAGGTTGGTACTACTATAATGTCAAGTATCCCCTTCTCCGCAAAAATATCTTCCTTTCTTGCCTGAATATATAGCCATACCCGCTCGCCGTTTATCACACTCCCTTTTCTCAAAAATACAGGATGTACATGCCCCATCACTATTCGCTTGATATGTCCTCTAACATCAGAAGGCATACTGTGGCCGTGCACCAAAAGCGTATCGTCAAGCATCATGCCCTTGCTAGTTATCATGTTTACATTCATTGGAACCAGTTGTCCAATGTTGCCATCATGATTGCCCGGCACAAGGTAGACATCTGTGTTGGCGGATAGCTGATTCAAGAATAGTGGCACAGTATCCCACTCTTGTCTGCTTATTGAGCCAACCGTGTGCTTTATGTCGCCTAGCAATATGATGCCATCTGCATGCTCTGAGTGGACAAGATCTAATAGTTCGGCGACCATATCAGAGACAAGGCTTGAGCTAACGGTTATTCCCTTTGCTAACAGGTCTGCTTCAAGCCCGATATGCAAATCCGATACTGTAATGTATTTTCTACTTTCATCTTCTAGCAATATGGCAGGATGAGGATGAATAGGTCGTATCTTCACACTTTTTATACCGCCGATCGGGCAAATAAGTTAGTCGTGCAGTCGAGAGTAGACTATACAGTAAGGTCAGGGGGTGTCAAACAGATGTTGTTTCTGCCAAGTGGCAAAAAATTATGGGTCGTTATAGGTAGAGATAATGAATATTGGACAGATCCCGAACTTGGCTTTTGCTCCTGCAAGGACTTTTATTTTACTACTCTGTCAGGTGGACAGGATTGCTATCATTTAAAGAGTGTCAGAAAAACTATACAACAAAGAGCATTCACGGCTATTGAGTTTAATGACAGTGATTATATTCACCTATTGCGGGCAGTAGCAGAGGATATCATAAATGTCCTAAGCCGTAGTTGATACTTGAGTATTGGTAGTACCTGGCTGTGCAGTATCAGACGGCTGCTGCTGCTGCTGATTGTGGCGAACTTCAGGCTTTTCTAATGTTGTTCTTGCTTCGCCACCCTTTCTTCCAATAGTGCTATAGTACTCTGCTCCGCGCTCCTGCTTGACAGTCTCACCACCCCGCTTACCAATCTCGCTGTAAAATTCCGCGCCATAACGCTCCTTAACAGCTCCGCCGCCCTTTTCTCCTATTTCTCGATAGAATTCCGCGCCATAGCGCTCCTTAACGACTTCGCCGCCCCGCCTTCCTGCCTCACTGAGGCCTTCTCTATCATTTGCCCGTGCTTCTCCACCTGCCTTTGCGACCCTTAGTCTCGTGTCTGAATTTGCAGCCGCCAGGCCCCTCTTCTGGTGCGGCGCAATACCACCTTTCCGTGCAACTCGTTGCCTCGTCTCTTCGTTGGCAGACGCAAGGCCTCGTCGAGCGCGCCCTCTGTCAGATGCAGCCTGCTCTGAGCCCATGCACAGTAGACACGCATATTGCTTAAAAGGGGAAACGAAAAAAGTAAGAGAATCATAATCAAACAGTTTATTAGCCAACTGTCTTTTGGCATCGTTATGGCATCTGATAACGTTCTAATTGTTGGTTTTGGAAGCAGAGAGCACGCTCTTGGTTGGAAGATTGGACAGAGTAAACACGTAAGCAAGATCTATTTTGCTCCAGGCAATGGGGGTACATCTGAAAATATCAGTATCGAGCACAATGCCATCGATAAATTGGTGTCATTCGCAAAACGCCAGAACAACCTGCTGACTGTTGTGGGTCCTGAAGAGCCTCTCTCGCTTGGAATTGTTGATGCCTTTGAAAAAGAGGATCTGCGCATTTTTGGGCCTAGAAAAGAGCCTGCGAGGCTTGAAACCAGCAAGGCTTTTGCCAAAGAATTCATGCATGATGCAGCAATCCGGACTCCTGAATTTGCAGTATTCTCTGATGCACAAAAGGCCAAGGACTATGTTGTTAGACAGAGCAGACCACAAGTAATCAAGGCTGATGGCCTTGCAGCAGGCAAAGGTGTAGTAGTGTGTGACGGCACCGACCAAGCTATTGCAGCGATTGACAGCATGATGATCAAGAAGGAGTTTGGCGCTGCAGGAACTAAAGTAGTCATTGAAGAGCGGCTTTCTGGTGAAGAGGCATCCTTCATTGCTCTGTGCGATGGCAAAACAATAATGCCTCTTGCTCCAAGCCAAGATCACAAGCGGATATATGATGACGACAAAGGTCCCAACACTGGTGGCATGGGAGCCTATTCTCCTACACCAGTAATTGACAGTGGCCTTCATGAAAAGATCGTAAAGGATGTGATGCAGCGAGCTATGATTGCAATGAGAAACCGTGGCACTCCGTTCAAGGGCTTTCTCTATGCCGGCATAATGATTGAGGAAAATACAAAAAAGCTCTATGTACTTGAATTCAATGTAAGAATGGGCGATCCAGAGTGCCAGCCCATAATGATGAGGATGAAGCCTGACCTTTATGAGTACCTCAATGCAGCAGTAGATGGGCGACTCGAATCAATGTCGCAGATCGAATGGAAGAACCAGAGTGCCGTGTGTGTGATAATGGCCGCAAAGGGATATCCGGGCAGTTATGAAAAAGGCAAAGTTATAGAGGGTCTTAACTCTGAATTTGGGCCACATGTCATGGTTTTTCACGCCGGGACAGCAAGGGACTCGCAGGGCAGGATTGTGACTAATGGCGGAAGGGTTTTAGCAGTAACTGCTCTTGGAGAGGATGCAAGAAGGGCAATAGACAATGCCTACTCCGCGGTCAGGAAAATACAATGGGGAGAAAACGACCACCATTACAGGACAGATATTGCAAGAAGGGCAATAGGCCGCTAGGCGTAATGAATGCCATCTTCACTAGCGATTGCATCCAATCTTTTATCATACCTGTCATGTGGTAGATTTTCAAGCAACTGAAACGAGTATGCAAGCCCGATAGAAAATGTTCGCTTACCCGACAGTAACCTGTCATAATATCCCTTACCATATCCAAGGCGGTTACCCTTTTTATCAAAAGCAACACCAGGCACGACAAGTATATCGATCTCACTGATGTGCTCATGTGGTAGAGGTTCCATGACACCAAACCTGCCCTTGATTAAGGATTTTGTAGATGACAGTTCATAAAATGTGATATAATCTTCTTCGACTCTTGGCAGAGCGATCTTTTTACCCAGTATTTTTGCATGCTCAATTATCAATTCTGTAGTTACCTCAGAACCCAATGCAAAGTAAGCTCCAACAATCTTGGCTGACTGGAACTCCTTGCTGTTTATTACAAATTCTTGTATGGTTTTGCTCCTTTTTGCAATCTCCTTAGAATTCAGCCTGTTGCGTCTTTCAAGTATCTCTTGTCGTATTTCTTTTTTGCTTAACAGCAGTTATCTACTCATCTCTCGTGTTATAAAAGAAGCAGCAGTCACAGTATTTTTCAAAAGCATCGCGCGGGTCATAAGGCCCACTCCGCCTGGCACCGGCGTTATCCAAGATGCTTTTTGCTTTACAGAGTCAAAGTCAAGATCCCCGGTCAGCTTGCCATTGAGTCGAGCTATCCCAACATCGATAACGATCACGTCTTCCTTTATCATATTTGCAGTAAGCGTGAAGCGCCGACGGTCGCCCACCGCAGTAACAATCAGATCTGCACTGCGTAGCTTTTCGTTAAGATCCTTTGTCTTTGAATGGCAAATTGTCACTGTGGCATCTCGTTCCAACAACAAAATCAAAAGCGGTTTTCCCACCAAGTTACTGCGGTTTACAATGACTACATCCATTCCGGCTACATCTATTTTGTAATAGTCCAAAAGCTCCATGATGCCAGAAGGTGTACAGGGCTTAAGTGCTGCTATACCACTCTGCAGCATGCCAATGTTGTACGGCGTCAAGCCATCCACATCCTTCAGCGGACTTAGGGAGGAGAGTATATCAAATTCATCGATATGAGAGGGCAGAGGTAGTTGTACTAAAATGCCATGGACTTCAGGATCATTGTTTAGGAGTTGCACGAGCTCGCGCAGCTCCTTCTGCTTGAAAGTGGCGGCAAGCCTATGATCTCTCGTGACAATACCTACCTCTTTTGCATCCTTATGCTTGCTCCCAATATAGGTTGCAGATGCAGGATCATTTCCGACCAGCACTGTTGCAAGGCAAGGCTGGACACCGGTTTCCTTCAATTCTCGAACCGCCCCTATCACTCTTGATTTTACATCTGCCGACACGACCTTGCCATCGATTAAGCGTGCTACCAATTGAATAAGTGGGAATTTTCTATACTATTTGCTTTTCTATATATGATATTCTCATAGAACATAGTATACAGTACAGCTGTAAATTCCTTATAAAGCAGAATGAGATTGGAAAAAAACCAAAGAAAAAACATACTATGCTGCTGGCAATATTCAAGCCTTCCCAAACATTTTATCTGCTAAACTTATTAGTCCTTGTCTATCTCAACCTGCTCAAGATGTTGTAGCGCTTGAACTATCTCCTTATGTAACTGCTCAATGCTTTGTTCGTCAGCCTTGAACATCTTTTGCTCTATAGGAGAAACAGATTGCTGCATCTTAGACGTTTCAACAAGTATCTTTTTCACCTTTGGGTCAATATCATCCTGGGAAGGAGGATTTGATTTAGAAAGCTCTAATAGCTTTTTGTCAAGCGCAGAAATCCTATCCTCTAGGAAGTATACAAGGTTGTTGCGGAGTTCCTTGAGATCCGAAAAGTCTGCCACGGGCTGCAGGTAAGCGACCTTTTGGTTGAGGGAATCGAGTTGCTGTTTGTATTTTAGCAATAGTTTGTCACGCTCAAACCTGTCGATCCTGCCATCCCGAGCTGCTTCATATACCCGAGTAATTGCTTCAGCTGTAAGGTTCTTCTCAAACAGGAGTGACAAAAGTTCCGCCCGTATGGAAGCAACGGATGATGACGATGACCGTGCATGCTTTTTATTGCTACTTCTGAATCGAAAAAGCTTTTCTAGAAATACTGCGGATATTACGCCTACAATAGATGAGCCGGCGATGACGGCGATTTCTGTCGACATTATATGGGTTTGCCAAGGCTTGCTAGAAGAAAAGCTTTTTCTGTTGTATCAGATGACCTGTCGTTTAATCCAGTCGTACTTGCGAATTCTTGGGTCTGGGTAGCCACACTTTGCGCACCGCTTACTTCGCTTATGATATGAATTGTGGCCACACCTTCTGCATCGTATATGGGTCTTCTTACGAGTGAACTTGCCCATCGATGTAGTGCCTTTTGTCATTTCTCACTCAGCTTCTCCATACGCTATTACTTTGGCGGTGGTGAGATAATGACCACATTGTCCCCTCTGACAACGATAGTGCCCAGCTCATTAGACTTGCCTTCTTCTAGAATTTCTACTGAATCTTCAAGCAACAGGTTCATATGCTGGTCGAAACCGTGAAGGTTTCCTCTGATGACTTTGCCACCCTTAAGCTTGATAAGTACAACTTTTCCAAGACTCTCATCGAGAACTTTCACTGCCATATCTACGGACAATTAGTATTCTACCGAAGGTAGAGCATGATATAGGCATATATTAAAATTTGTTTGATTTATCTCCTGTTAACTTTGTGTAAGTTATTCCCTATAGACATCTATCAAATGAACAACAACAACTGAGGTGGACACTGCTACATGAGTGTAAGCCCTAGAAAATCACATTCTCTACAACATCTATCAAACATCGAGGACTCGAGCATATATTACAATTTCTAGTATGAGAATAACAATTATTGCAACAAGGAAGCCAGCTGTATGATAGAGGACCTACCATGAAGGATGCTATTTTAGCCTTTTCTTATAAATCTCAGATCAACCAAGAGTAATTGGCTGGCGATGTAGCATAAGAATTATGCTCGGTTCTAATATTTTCATTGCTGGTTTCATATACACCTGGGGCTTTGATATCTGCAGAGCAATTTTTCTTTGTATCGTTACTTTGGCGATCATGATGCCATAGGTCTCTATTGGGTTCTATATCACTAATGTAACGAGAACATCACGGGGCCTTGTCTTAAGAAATTTAGTAGTTACACTTCATAGTGCATAGTAGGTTAATTTTACCAGAGAAGGAAATCCTAATCGTTAATAAGCCAGCATACAACGATTGTTTGTAGTGAAAATAAAGTATTCACCAAAGAGTATTGCGATCCCTATTACAATACTACTCTCAGGACTCTTGTTAGTATCACCACAAGCTCTTATTGACCCCACAGCCCCTCTAAGAGGAGCCGCAGCACAAGAACTGCGGGAGCATATTACCCACAAT
>JABAOH010012961.1_pt1 | contig 15292 bp, 14 predicted proteins | sample 7062181 | NCBI WGS metagenome assembly JABAOH01 (sample SAMN14538630, study PRJNA623070) | marine sediment metagenome | biome: marine biome [ENVO:00000428]; feature: marine pelagic biome [ENVO:01000023]; material: deep marine sediment [ENVO:00002113]; isolation source: pool of 5 deep marine...
CGAAAAGGGAGTCGGGTATTTGCATAATGAGGGAATGGATATTAATTCCGACTACTTGCATATGTACATGCCTGGTTTTTGAGGAAACTCCAGTTTTTTAACTGGAGTTTCCTCAGTTTTGTGGACCCTCATGTCCCTGAGGGACGTTTGCGGAAGCGTTGGGGGACCCATCGAGGGCGGGCAGGAAGGGGAAAACCCCGCCTTCAGAGCGGGGAAGGGGCAAGAATTCCCCACCTGTGCGCCCCGAGGGGGTCAACGCGAGAGCAAGGGAGCGAAGGGATATGAGGGTTCAATCAAAACATTCAAAATTGTCGTGAAACATCAAAAGGTTATAAATTTCTTGTTCTGAAAACTCAGGAAACTCCAGTTTTTTAATGACAAGTTCCCCATTTTTGAGGGAGTCTGCCGTCTCCGAGTGAAATTGCGGAAGCGTTGGGGACCGGTCGACGGCGAGTAGGCTTCGACGTGCTCAGCCGAGGTATCATGGCCGAGGGCCGCCGAACGTAAAGGGAAAGCGCCCCTGTGGTCTGAGCGTTCGACCGAGCTCACGCCGAGGTCTCAGGCTCGAGGACCGCCGGCAGAATGAGGGAATGGGGTCACCCTTTGAGCTAGGGAGCGAGGAAACAGGAGGCTTCCATTTGAGTACTCGGGGATATCCAAAGAAATCCGTGCCTCGTGAGACGTATTCCTTGGGAAAAGGGAGAAGTCCTCTTTTTTGGGGAACCACAAGACAAAAATACATGGTCACCATTGTTTCGTGAAGCTGGACCTGCAGTGGCGTTAGAAGCAGAGCGTTCCCTCCGCCTCCGTGGCGAGGACGATCAGGTTCATCGCTCCCGCCGCCTTCACTTGAGGAATAAGGTCGTCCTCTGTGATGTGTTTGTTGGCCATCGTTTGGGTACAACACTGAATCTCGACCCCCATTTCCAGTGCCTCTTCGAGTCTCTGGGCAAGGGTAGGCACACCGGGCTCAGGACGTTCATTCTCTTCTATTGCACCCTTCACCATAATGTCAACGGCGTTCTGGAGGCAAAAAAGTATTGTTTTGAAATCGGCTGCCGCAGCCAGGGAAGCGAACATCAAAGCCGAACGGGCATTCGCAATTTTTTCAAAGCCTGTGACGCAGAGGACAACGAACAGTTTCTCTGTATCCTTTTCTGTCGGTTTTTCGGATTCTCGTGTCTTGGTTTTCCCCATGTGCCACTTCACCTTTTTCTTCACATAATTCGTATATTTCTACCAGAAACCGGGAGTCCGAGAATCAGATAAATTGTAAGAAAGGGCATGAGAAATTAGAAAGAGGGTTAATGTTCCACGGAAGCTGTGCGTTCTCGGATTGCTGATAGATAGATCTGACTATGCCAAAATTGGCCCCGGGCCGGGTAGGCTTCCTAGAGGTGTGGGCGAAGCCGTGAATGAGGATCCGGGTGCAGGCCATAAGACCTGCACCCGTTCCCGAATCCTAATATACGCCACGGTTGAACTTCGGCGGTTCGAGGTACTCCCACTCTTCACCCTTTTGTATCTTCTGGGCAAGTTCAACGCACTTGACCGCATACTCAAAGGCATAGGGTATACCTGGGCCGTTTGGGACGAATCCGGCGAGGATAGTCCCTACGGCTGCTGCCTCAAAGACCTCCTCAACGGTCGCCCCTGCCTTAACAGCAGGAAGGACGTGGATGATGCACCGTGGCGACATGTAGGCGACACCACCTGCCATAAACATCAATTCCTTAATCTTTCTAGAAAGTGCTCCATCTGCCCAGAGAGACTCATAAAAGTCTGCGAAAGTCTTCCCCGCGGTTGGGTTTAACTGGTTAATAACCTTGAACATCCTCGGTGTAAAAAGCATGTGTTCTTCCATATACTTGTTAGCTTCTTCTGGCGTTAGATTCTTTTGGTCTGACATGATCTCCTCCTGACATGATTATTTGACCCGATGGTCAGAATTAAAAGATGTTGTGAAAGAACCCTACTTACCTAAACTGAATCCGCTCTTTATCTCAACTCACCTCCTCCCTCAATCGGATTTTCCGGTCTAAAGTTTCCACTCCCTTGATACCTCGATAAATTTCTTGATGTTCTCGTATGGAACGGTTGGAGGTATATCACAGCCTGGCATCAGGGCAAAGGCTCCGTCAGTTCCGGCAGTCTCAATGATTCGTTTGCAAGTGCTTTCAACGGTGTCAACGCTACCTTGGAGCAATACCTCAACTGGAGCGACATTCCCTGCAAAACAAATCTTTCCGTATAAGACCTCTTTTGCCTTTGCGATGTCTGTCTTGTGATCGAGACTTATGCAGCTTGCACCCGTCAACGGAAACAATTCAAGTCGGTCCGTGGTATCGCCGCAAATATGGAGGAGGGTGTAGATATTCTTTGACTTTGCCCAATCGGTCAGCTTCTTTAAGTATGGCAAAGCAAACCTTTCAAATTGCCTTTTTGATATCAAGTCTCCAGATGCGGTGGGGTCAGCGACTGAGAGGACCTCGAGGGTTCCATCGTCCACGAGAGGTTCATATAGATGGATGAGAAGGTTGGTTGTCAGGTCTAGAATTTTTTCGACGAGGGCAGGTTTCTTGAAAGTTGCCTTCATCATGGGTTCTTCTCCAAGAAACCTCGCTCCAAGCGTAAAAGGCCCCCAGACCGTCATGGTGACCAGATACTTGTCCCCTATCTTTTCCTTTGTGCTCCGCAAAGCCTCTTTTACCGTGTTGATCACTTCATTCTTATCGATATCGTCTATACTGAGTTTTGCGATGTCTTCTTCTGTACTGATCAGTGCGTCCTCAAGGTCAGGTGCGCCCCTCTCGAGGAACTTAATCTTTCCTCCTAGAGCGGCAGCATGGAAATTGTTATACCCTGAGCCAACGTATACGATGTCGCATTGAAGCTTTTCACTCGAATCAAGGAGCATCTGGGTCATCTTCTCAGCATCCCTCGAAAGGCTTTCAAAGGTTGCGCCCCAATTCTTGATGCTCCACATTCCTCCACCAAAGAGGGTTACGGGAATTCTCTCTGGCTTTCCACCATCAAAAGCCGTTAAAATAACCTCTTTCGGTAGCATAAAATCCTCCTTTCGGACCCCCCGATTGCGTTCCAATCCTGAACGGTCTGGGAGCCTGCCTGAAAAGTCCGGTTCGTGTTAGGGGGTTAGATTGAAATCCGTCCGATAATGCTTTCGAGGTGGCGCCGTCGAAAGATTGTGCGGGGATAGATTCCTTCCGTCAATTTTTCTCCTCTCCTTTTTTGCGGCGAGGCCTATATACCACGACGTCGGATAGTTTGTCAAATCTCAATTTGCTGGAGTTTCCCCATTTTTGAGGGAACCTGCTGTCTCTGAGCGACGTTGCGGAAGCGGTGGGGACCCTTCGAGGATGAGCAGGGAGGGGGGAAAGCCGCGCCTTCAGAGCGCGGAAGGGGCAAAAATTCCCCGCCTACGAATCCCGATAAGGGTCATCGCGTGAGCTTGGGAGCGAAGGGATAGTAGATTCCTACTTGAGAACTCGAAAACATTCAAAGAAATCTGTGAATTGTGAGACATGTCTTTTGGAGAATAGGGAAACTCATCTTAATTTGCGAGTGATTTCTCGAGATTTTCATTCGAGACGGGGTCGTTGCTTTCACAACAAGGAATAGGCCCTGAAATGGTTGAGGATCAGAAGTTCCTCCCGGGGAAAGAGCAGGCATGAATTGGGCGGGCTGATCCCCTTTCATTCTGAGCTCCCTGTGACAATCTAAGGGGGATCTTCGGGTTCTCTGGGAGATTAGGATCGATAGGAGGTCCAGGGTAGCAATAGCCCCAGAACAGTAAGGAGATAGGCAATAATCGTCGTAGAAAAAGCTGGGTGCACACCCCATAAGAAAGGCCTTTTGAGACTGAGAGCGATGCCCAGTAGGGCAACAACCAAGATGATCACAGAACCGCTCCCCTTTTTCAGTTTACGAGGAGAAAACCAAGCAGCCAAAAGGGGTCCGATGAAAAGAGCTCCAGGAGCGATGAAAAGAAGGACGAGCATGATAATCTCCTGCTGCGCTATGAGTGCAAGCAACCAGGCCAAGGCTCCATAAAGGAGACAAACAACCTCCGAATAGGCGAATACCCTTCGGTCAGAGGCCTGCGGGTTCATGTGACGTTGATAAATATCCCTCACAAACATGGTCGCTGAAGAGTGAATCCAAGAGTCGGCACACGACATACAGGCTGCAATCACCGCTGCGAGAAATATACCCCCGACGACGGGGGGAAAGATGGTGAGCATGACCCTGGGAACGGCCATTTGAGGGTTAATTTCCGGAAGCGCGAGCCGGGCGACGAGACCAGCAAATATGGCCAGGAAACCGATCGGAAAAATGAGGAGGCCGGCGATGATCCCTGACCATTTTGCCTGAGAGGGTGTTTGAACAGAAGCCGATTTTTGGACCCATGCCTGGCTGATAAACCCGAACATCAACAGGGCACCTAAATACGCGGTGAACCGGACAGGACCGATGGCGGTCCACGAGCCATGACCTGCTGGAAGCTGAGCGAGTATGGTCCCATAACCACCGAACTTTATGACAGAAAAGATGACCAACAGGGTGAGTCCCAGATAGATGAAAACCATTTGAAAGGCATCGGTATAGCCGAGGGCCCACATTCCCCCGATCATGATATATGTAATGAGAACAAAAGCCGCGATGGTAATAGCCACACCCTGGGATATCCCTGTCAGGGTCGATAGAATCAGTCCTGCGACCAAGAACTGGGCCGCCGTTGGTGGAATAAAGACAATCATACCGATAACTGCCACCATGAATCTCGCACTGGGACCGTAATAGTCTTCGAGCATTTCGGGGATCGTATATTTCTCGGATTTTCGGAATCGTGCAGCGGCGATCCACATGCTGACCAACAGACAGATCCCGAGGATCGTTGGGTATAGCACGCCCGAGATCCCGACAGAGTACCCGAGTTCCCCGACTCCTACGGTCACTCCAGAACCGATCAAGGTGGCGGCAATACTCAATGATGCCATCCATGCTGGCATCTTCCTGCCCGCCAGCGCGTAATCCTCTGAAGTCTTGGTACGAAACCTCGCGAGCAACCCGAGTAGCATGCATATCGACAGATAGACGATCACAATTGTCAGCATCATCTCAGTCCCCCTGCGGACAGGGCCTGCTGTTTGGATGGGTCTAATATAAATATATGGAAATCTGGGTGTCAATGAAAAAGTATGCCACACCGTGGCAGGAGCCAAGCCGTTCTTTTTATAATACAATCGAGACCAAGCGAGGAGGTATTATCATGGCGACCATCAATGGTCTAAAGACTGAGGAATTGATGGAAGTGGTAGAGAGTGTAAAACGACGCTCACGCGGCCGGTCGAGGTCCGGACAAAGCTGGAGGTTGTTTGACACCATTCTGCTGTTCCCATTTGAAAAAGACGAGGAGAGGGACAAATCGGTCCAGGAATTTGCCCTCTATTCAGAAATGACTCCAGGGTAGGGCCTCTGGGACGCAAGGTTTCGGGACCGCAAAAAACGCTTGATTTCTATACTACGATGTAGTATCCAACGAAGACTAGGACTCAAGCCGGAACCCCGGCTCACCACACCGCGAAGCAATTACGTGCAGCCACGGATATCGTTGATTCTTGACGGTCCCGGGAGAGACGAGAGGTGAGGTCTGTCCGAAGTCTTGCAAAACGCCAAAACCATCTCATGCCTTTGCGTCTCATGGGGGTGGAGCGTATGAACGCGGCCAATATCATCCAAAGTGGAGACGAAAAGAACCCGGACAAGGTTGCTATCATCTTTGAGGACCAGAAGATTACCTACGGAGAGCTCACCAGGCGCATCAATCGCATGGCGAATGGTCTGATCCAACTAGGGCTCGTTCAGGGGGACATTGTCTCTCTTTTTCTTCCTAGCCTGCCGGAATTGATCATCAGCTACCTCGGAATTGTGAAGGCTGGCATGGTTGTCAACGTTGTTAACGCCATGCTCAAGGACATCGAGGTGGAGTACATCCTAAAGGACTGCCAACCGAAGGCTGTTATCCTGGATAGCAGGAGGACCGATATTATCGATCGTGTCAAAGATAAAGTCGATTCCCTCCAGTTCCAGATCCTCGTTGGAGAGGAGAGAAAGGAGAATTACCTCGCCTATGAGGATCTCATGTCAAAGACTTCTGACCAATTCAGCGCTTATGATCGCGATGAGGAGGATCTATGCCATTTGATGTATACCTCGGGGACGACTGGATGGCCCAAGGGGGTGATGGCGACCCACCGAAACATATGCCATAATGCAACGGAGTTTGGAAAAACCCATTTCGAGGAAAAAGATACCATCATGGTGGCGACACCCATCTTCCACTGCTGGGGGTTGATTAATGGAACTTTCGGAATGTTCACCCAGCATGGAACGGTCATAACGGTCGAGCGCTTCTACCCTGAGCGAGCCCTGGCTGACATCGAAAGACTCCGCCCCACCGTCTTTATCGGTGTCCCGCCCATGTACAACCTTCTCGTCAAGAGCCGGGATCTTCCCGAGAGGGATGTCGCTTCGATCAATTACTGTCTGTCCGCTGCGACAAAGATGCCGGTGGAATTGATCAAAATGGTTGAGGAAAGGCTGAAGTGGAAATACGCGGAAGCCTGGGGACTGACAGAGGTCTCATGCGTTGCGACCACAGCCCCGGTAAGCAAAACGAAGATTGGCTCCTGCGGCCATGGGATGGCAGACACCAAGGTCAAAGTGGTTGACGAAACCGGCCAGGAGGTTCCTTTGGGCGAGAGAGGGGAACTCTTGGTCAAGGGCACTTGTGTGACCAAAGGATATCTGAAGAAGCCAGAGGCCACACGAGAGGTCTTCGACGCAGATGGATGGTTCCATTCAGGGGATATTGCGATTATGGATGAGGACGGCTACGCCTACATCGTGGATCGGAGTAAGGACATGATCAATGTGGGAGGTGAGAAGGTATTCCCAAGCGAAGTCGAAGATATCATGTTAACCAATCCAAAGATCAAAGATCTCGCCCTGGTCGGTATGCCAGACGAACTCAGGGGCGAGGCGGTGAGGGCCTTCATTGTTCTCAAGGAGGGGGAGGAAGGAACGGTTGAGGAAATTCAGGAGTTTTGCAAGGAGCGAATGGCACCCTACAAGGTGCCCACCGTGGTGGAGTTTGTTGAGGAGATACCCCGTAGCGCCTCCGGAAAGGCATTGAGAAGGTTGCTGAGAGAAGGACAATCGGAGCGGGATGGCTAATGCCATCTCATGGTGTAACGGCGCGATGTCCAACGAGCATTCTCTGGGGATAGATTAGTCACCGTCATCGAGGAGGAGGTGACAAATGAGAGAGGTTCTTACGACACTGGAAGATGCAGCCAAGATGGTCAAAGATGACGAATTGGTGACCACGGGAGGGGCGACCTTTCACCGCGCCCCCATGGAGATGGTCCGGGAGATCGTGCGTCAGGGGCGGAGAGGACTCAACCTTGTTGACCGGGAGCCTGCCATCGACTTCGACCTACTCATCGGTGGCGGCTGCGTGTCCAAGATCCGGGCGGGTATGCTGGCCTTCGAAGTGTTCGGCCTCGCACCCAATTTCCGACAAAAGGCCGAGGCTCGGGAGATCGTTGTTAAAGAAGGCGCTTGTCAACCGATCATCGCTGGCCTGAGGGCTGCAGCCATGGGGCTTCCATCTCTTCCGGTAAAGGGACTTATCGGGTCGGACATCATGGGTGTCAGTGAGGTGATCGGTGGCTATAAGCAGGTTGAGGATCCTTTCACAGGCGAGAAGATGGTGGCTGTTCGGGCCATAGAGCCCGATGTGGCTATCGTCCATGCCCAGAAAGCCGACAAATATGGCAATGTCCGAATCGAAGGACCCTTCTATGAGGACGTGATCAAAGCCAAAGCGGCGAAAAAAGTGATTGTCACTGTGGAAGAGATCATCCCAAATGAGGAATTCCGTAAAATGCCTGAGGCCACGACGATTCCGCACTTCCTCGTAGACGCAGTCGTGGAAGCGCCCAAAGGGGCATATCCCGCGTCGTGTTTTAATTACTATGATGCGGACTATGGCCATATCCAAGAATATATGAAATGGGCCAACGAAGGAAGATTCGAAGAGTACCTCAATCAGTATGTTTATCGGAGGGGGGAACGATGAACTCAGAGGGGACACCCAAAGTGGAGATACCTGACATCCTGATATCCGCCATGGCCCAAGAGATCAACAACTACGATACGGTCTTGCACGGAGTTTCATCACCCCTTCCCGTTCTGGCGATGTCGGTGGCCAGGCGCACCCATGCCCCTGACATGGCTTATGTTTCGGGAGCCGGAGGCGTTGATTCCGAGGTGGAACAGATCTTCCCATCCTCGTTCGATCCGAGGCTCAACCGAAGGTGTGTCGCATATTTTGGACTCTATGAGGCCTTTGACTTGGCCCAGCGTGGGGAGCTCAACCTGATGTTCCTCGGTGCTGCCCAAATCGATCGTCATGGCAACACCAACCTGAGTGTCATCGGAGATCCCGATCACCCCAAGGTGCAGCTTCCCGGAGGCGCCGCAACAGCGTTCCTCATGCCCATCACGCCAAAGGTCGTCATATGGATTACCCGTCACTCGGGTCGGATATTTGTGAAGGAGGTGGATTTTGTCACTGGCCAGGGCTACAACCATCGCACCGAGGAACAGAGAGAAAACGAGCTCGTCGTCATCAGTAATCTCGGGGTTATGGACTTCAAGAACGACGCTCGCGTCATGCAACTCCGTTCGGTTCACCCTGGGGTCTCTCGAGAGGCAATCCAGGAAAAGACGGGTTTTGAACTGATCATCCCGTCTCGAGTCCCTGAGACCCCTGAGCCAACTTCAGAGGTGTTGGAGATCATCCGGCAGCTGGATCCAGAAGGGGTGCGGCGCGCTGAATTCAAATAACAGAGATGTGCTGAAGCTCGGTTGGCCTGTATACCGGCTCTGGAGGTCCCTGACAAAAAGGGGGTGATAAAAGAAAAAACAATGACTTCTTTTCTGACCTAGAACGTTCTCTTTTTTTTTGAAAGGAGGTGCCGTTATGGCGAAGAAAATAACTCGCAGGGATTTCTTGAAGGTCTCTGGTATTGCTGGAACCTCTCTGATAGGGGGCCCTGCGCTTCTGGGTCTCAGTCGAGGACCGACCCGAGCATGGGGAGCCACGGAACCCATCAAGATCGGCGGGATCTACTCTCTCTCCGGGGTCGTTGCTGCCTGGGGGAGGGCGGCCCGGATGGGGTCCAGCATGGCGGCTCAGGAAATCAACGAGGCTGGAGGAATTCTGGGAAGGAAGATCGTTTTGAAGTTTGAAGATGACTCCGTTAATCCAGAAGTTGGGGCCAGAAAGGCCAGAAGACTGGTTCTCGATTGGGGGGCAGACTTCTTACACGGCTTCAATAGCAGTGGAGTCGCTCTTGGCGTTGTTCCGCTGCTAGAAGAGGAGCTCAAGCGGATGTGTCTCATCCCCTGTGCAGCTTCTCCCAGAATCACGACGGAGGCTTTCAACAAGTATGTCTTCCGGGTCCATCCCAACTGTTATCAAATCGGGGCGGGGTCTGCGGCCATCGCCGCAAAAATGCCCTACAAGAAATGGACTGTGATCGGACCCGATTACAGCTACGGTTGGGACTCCTGGGGTGCCTTCATCTCTCACCTGACCCAGAGAAGGTCGGATGTTGAAGCGCTCGAAATTCAAGCATGGCCCAAATTCGCCACCGGGGACTACAGCAGCTACATTACGAAGCTCCTCGGTGCCAAACCTGAGGGCGTATATTCTTCCCTCTGGGGTGGGGACTTCGTCACCTTTGCCAAGCAGGCAAAACGCTACGGGTTTTTCGAGAATGTGAGTGCCTTCATGACGCCGGCCGGATTAGCCTTGGATTCCTTCAGCGCCCTGGCTATCAAGCGAGGCAAGGAATCCGAGATGCCGGAAGGCCTCTATACAGCGGCTCACGGATACTGGTTTGAGCACCCCGCCACGGAGAGGAACAAAACGTGGGTTGGAGACTTTCAGGATCGATATGGAGAGCCACCTCACATCGTGGCCCATGACGCCTATGGCCTCATTTATGTGTACAAGAAGGCCATCGAAAAGGCAGGAACGACAAAAACGGATGCGGTGATCGAAGCCATGGAGGGAATGGCGTTCGAAACGCCGGGCTATTCCAGGGTTATTCGGAAGGAAGACCACCAGGCCATATCCGACGTCCCATGGGGTTATACCAAGAAGGCGCCTGAACTCGCTGGTTTTCTCGGAGCCATGCGGGTCACAGAGATTAAAGATTCTACGGGCGGCGAGATCATTGAACCTCTCGAGGATGTTCTGGAACGGCGAGCAAAAAAGGAAAAACCGCCCTGGATGAAGTTCATCGTCAAAGGCTAGCCATGTTGCACTGAGCCGCATCATAAAACACCCATGCAATCCGAGGAATCTCTTCCTGTCGCCTGAAAAGGCGGCGGGAAGAGCGTCTCGGTTTATCAGGGGGGGAGAGTGGATTACGATACCTTCGTTCTCTTCTTCCTCAACGGATTGACCAACGCAATGACGCTTTTTATCATTGCATCTGGCCTTTCATTGATCTTCGGCGTGCTTCGGATACTAAACCTGGCCCACGGCTCCCTCTTTATGTTGGGTGCCTACTTTGCCTTTCAATTCACCCATTGGTTCGGCAGTTTTTGGTTTGCTCTGATCTTTGCTCCCCTGGTCTGTGCGGCGATCGGGATCATCATCGAGAGATTTTTGGTTCGTCCTGTTTACGGCATTCACATCACCTTTCAACTTCTCCTGACTTTCGGCATCATTCTCTTGGTCACAGATCTCGTCAGACTTTTCTGGGGAGTGTCCTACCTCACGGTTTCGGAATCCGAAGTTCTGCAGGGTGCAACAAGCATGCTTGGTGTGGCCTATCCGAAGTACAACCTGTTTGTCATCGTGATGGGGATTTTCATTGGGTTTCTCATCTGGTTTCTCTTATCGAAAACGAGAGTCGGAAAGATGGTTCGGGCAGCCTCATCCGATCGGGAAGTGGCTGGCGGGTTAGGGATAAATGTCCCGAGGGTCTATACGCTCGTCTTTGCCTTTGGAGCGTGGCTGGCGGGTCTTGGCGGGGTGTTGGCCGCACCACTTAGATCCCTGATGCTGGAGCTGGACGTTCACACGATCGTCGAAGCCTTTGTGGTTGTGGTTATCGGAGGTTTGGGATCGATTCCAGGGGCTTTCATTGGGTCCTTCCTGTTAGGCCAGCTCAACGCCTTTGGGACCCTCTACTTTTCTCGCTACGAAATGGCCTTCATGTACGTTCTCATGGCCGTCGTTCTGATCATACGGCCCCACGGACTATTCGGAGAGAGAATCGCCTGATGGAGGCTCTCAAGGAGATGGACCGATGGAGAAGAGCCGATCAATCATCTGGGGGAAGAATCGATTTTACGGGGTTGCTCTTGCTCTTCTGGCCTTGGTTCTGGTGCCGTTTTTCCTGTCCGATTTTTTGGTCGTTTTCGCCACGGAAATGCTCATCATGGTCCTATTCGCCCTCAGCTTCAACCTCCTTTTCGGCTATACCGGTCTTCTTTCATTTGGACACGCGGCCTACTTCAGCATCGGCGCCTATGGGACGGGGCTTTTCCTCTCCCGCGTTTCTCCCTCCCTGCTTTTGGCGTTTTTGATCGGCATCGTATTTTCTTTCATCGTAGCCTTTCTCATCGGATATTTCTGTGTTCGTCTGGATGAGATCTATTTCGCCATGCTCACCCTCGCTTTCGGCATGATGGTGCACGCTATCCTGTGGAAGTGGGATAGCCTCACCGGCGGTGCCGATGGACTGGTGGGCATTCCGAGACCGAAGTTCAGTATCCTGCTCGCAACGATCGAATTCTCATCGATACCCGGCTATTACTACCTCACCCTGGTGGTTGTGGGAATCTGTGTTTTCATCTTGTGGCGTGTCAGCCGGTCTCCCTTTGGCCTGGTCCTGAAGTCGATTCGGGAAAACCACGAGAGGGTTGAGTTCTTGGGGATTGCAATGAGAAGATACCGGCTCGGTGCCTTTGTTATTTCAGGCACCTTCTGCGGTGTGGCAGGGGCACTTTTCGCTCCCTTCGAGCGGTCGATCGCTCCAGATATTTCGTTCTGGACCAAATCGGCAGAGCCGGTCTTCATGAGCCTTTTGGGTGGGACGAAGGTGTTTTTCGGCCCAGCCGTCGGTGCCTCTCTATTCATGTATTTGAGAGAGATCATCTCGGGCTACACTGAGCTTTGGATGATCTACCTCGGGGCCATTCTCATCGCCTTCGTGATTTTCCTTCCCGGGGGGATTCTCGGCTTTATCTCCGACAAGCTCAATGCCGGCAGAAGAGGGACTTGATTCGCGTGGAACCGATCCTGCAAACACAGAATCTGACCAAGAGCTTTGGCCATCTGATGGCTGTCAATAGGGTGAGCCTCGATTTCAAAGAGGGAGAGTTGACATCGATCATTGGCCCAAACGGAGCCGGAAAGACCACACTTTTCAATTTGATCAGTGGAAAGACAAAAGCCAGTGCGGGAAAAATCCGATTCAAGGGAGATGACATCACGAAACTCGCTCCATACGAGATCGTGAGGAAAGGGATCGGCCGCATCTTTCAGATCACGAACCTCTTCCCTGAATTGACGGTTTACGAGAATGTCAGGGTTCCTGTGCTGGCGAGAAAGAGAGAGACATCTCGCCTCCTTAGTCTGGACCGAAGCCTTCGAGATGTCAACGAGGAGACATCGAGGATACTCGGGTTGATCGGACTCTCAGAAAAGAGCGACATCACCTGTAATGCCCTTTCTCATGGGGACCAGCGTCTCGTCGAAACCGGTGTCGCTTTGGCTCTCGAACCGGTACTGCTTCTTCTCGATGAACCCACCGGGGGCATGGGGCCTGAGGAGACAGACGAGATGGTCAAATTCGTACGAGGCTTGAATGAGAACCGGAACATCACCATCATACTCGTCGAGCATGACATGCGGGTTGTATTCTCCATCTCGGATCGGATTATCGTCATGCATTCAGGGGGCGTCATCGCGGATGGGAAACCCGACGAGATCCAGGCCGATGAAAGGGTCAAGGAGGCCTACCTGGGCCGATGAAAATGCTAGACGTTCGTGACATTCATACTTACTACGGGAGAAGTCATGTCATTCAGGGTATCTCTCTGTATTTACAGGAGGGAGAGGTNNTCATATCAAACAAACAGCCCTTTGAAATCTGCAAACTGGGTATCGGGTATGTTCCTCAGGACAGGAGGGTCTTTCCCACCCTAACAGTTAGGGACAACTTGGAGGTGATCGAGCGAAGAGTCGAGGGCGGATGGACGGTGGATAGGATTTTCGAGACCTTTCCCATTCTGCAGACACTCAAATCGCGGAAAGGAAGGCAACTGAGCGGGGGCGAACAGCAGATTCTGAGCATCGCCAGGTCCCTCATGACCAATCCTACCCTGCTGCTGCTCGATGAACCGTCAGAGGGATTGGCACCCTTGATTGTAAGAATTATCAGAGATCTGATCCAAAAGGTCAGGAGGACGGGGATATCGGTCCTCTTGGCTGAACAAAACGTCGTTTTCGCCATGGAGATTGCCCAAAGGGGTTACATCATCGACAAAGGTAGGATCCTCCACCAGGGAAGCACGGAAGAATTGAAAGAGGAGAAGGAGATTGTAGGCAGATACCTGGCGGTCTAGCGTCGGATTGGTCACATAACTTCCATTTTAATTCCTCTCAAGAACAAGAACGGTCCCCACCGCTTCCGCTATGTTGTTTGGAGACAGTTTGCCTTCCATGAAATGGGGGAAATCCTCGTATGGTTGTATCCCTTATACAAGAGGTTGTACCGATGATAGGGTGAAAAATCTCCGCCGGGGCCTGAGAGGTAAACCGCGTTGGAGCCTTATGTATACTTCCATTTCTTCCTGAACGGACTCGCCCACAGCACGTGTTTCTTCCTTCTTGCCGCAGGACTCAGCCTCATCTTCGGGGTGCTCGGAATATTCAATATGGCCCATGGCGCCTTCTTTATGATTGGGGCCTATTTCACCTTCCAGCTCGTCCAGTGGACCCAGAATTTCTGGCTTTGCTTTGTCGCTTCACCCCTCCTTGTGGCTGTGGTGGGATTTCTGGTGGAACGGTTTCTTCTCCGTTGTGTCTATCGTATCAGCGTCAACTTTCAATTGCTTCTGACCTTTGGACTCATTCTGGTCATTGAGGATGCCACGCGATTGATCTGGGGTGTTCAGTGGAGAACGGTGGAGGAAGCCGATCTTCTCAAAGGGTCCATCTCGCTTCTTGGAATGGACTACCCTCGGTATAATCTCTTCCACATCGCCGCGGGGTTTCTGGTTTTCGTCGGTCTCTGCATCTTTCTGTACAGGACCAAATTCGGAAAAACGGTTGTTGCCGCCTCCTCCGACCGAGAACTGGCCAACGGCCTGGGAATTAACGTACCTCGAATGTACACGGTCGTCTTCTGCCTCGGAGCATGGCTCGCCGGATTGATGGGGGTCCTTCATGCGCCCCTTATCAATATCAATCTCGATATGGGTCACAAATACATCATCACAGCCTTCGCAGTCGTGGTGATCGGAGGGCTCAGAAGTGTTGTGGGAGCCTATGCGGGATCTCTCATCTTGGGACAGCTGACAGCGTTCGGGACGTTGTACGTGCCTTTTTTTGAACGACTCTTTATGTTTCTCTTTATGGCTCTCGTTCTGATATGGCGCCCTCAAGGCCTCTTCGGCGAGGCCAAGGCTTGAGAAACAGGGGGTCCGTGTCCCGCCTTCAGTTCTTTCCCAACTTTCTGGCAGCTTCCATGAACCACGCGACCGTCTCCGGAGGGGCTATACCAGGCACCTCGCAGCCCGTCGAGAGGATATAGCCGCTGGTCTTCCCGACCCTTTCCAGACATCCTCGCACGGCCTTTTCCATATCCTCCTTGCTGCCGATCGAAAAGAGACTGGTGTCCAGATTTCCGATGATCACCGTTTTTCGGTTGGCCACGCTCATGGCCTTGGTCAAATCTGAAGGCGCATCGATACTGAGGTTGGAGGCGCCCGTTGCCACCATGTCCTCTAGAATCGGATCGGCATATCCGCAGATATGAAGTCCCACAAACACCCGCTTTTCCTTAAAGTGGTCGATAATCTGCTTGTGATAGGGAAAGACGAATTCTTTATAGGTCTTAGGAGAGATCAGGCTGCAGGACGACGGTGCGTCGGAATATGACAGCCCGACGCCTTGTTC
>JABAOH010159184.1_pt1 | contig 15290 bp, 15 predicted proteins | sample 7062181 | NCBI WGS metagenome assembly JABAOH01 (sample SAMN14538630, study PRJNA623070) | marine sediment metagenome | biome: marine biome [ENVO:00000428]; feature: marine pelagic biome [ENVO:01000023]; material: deep marine sediment [ENVO:00002113]; isolation source: pool of 5 deep marine...
GGCCCTGCCCTCACCTCGTATCGCGGCGGTGGCAAATCCGTACATGCCGCTCCGGTGGCTGGCGTCGACTCTTGCATACAAGTGAATCTCTTCGCCGTTCGCCATGCGCTGCTGCAGTTTCCTCGCCTCGCCCAAGGAGACCATGAAGCCGAATGATTCGGTCTCGGGGAAACTGTCGAGGTGTCCCCAGCGCACGAGCCGGTCGTCCTCCTTCCACCACGCCGAACGCTGATTGGGCGCGTAGGAAATGATTCCGGCGGCGCCGAGTTCCCCGACTGCGCGCTCGACAACGCTTTCGGGCTGGCTGGACGTAAGCACCAGCTTGCCGCTGACATCCTTGCCTGCGTAATCGGCATCCGATGTGCCGGCGCCGATGTCCACGAGTGTCGTCGTTACCTCGCCTGACAAGCTGTCCTGCGCCAGCGTCAGCGGCACTGCATCCCAGTCACCCAGCCTGCGCATGCGTTTTCCGTCGGCGATTTCCCACAACTCCGCGGAGCGAACGTCCCATACCGGGCGCGACTTCTGCGTGCCGAACATGGTTTTGCCGTCCGCCGGGTATTCGAGGAGTTCAACGTCGTCGAGCCCGTATTTTCTGAGCTCAAGCAAAATGTGCTGCGTGGCATTGTCGAATTGCGCACTGGCACGCATGCGATGTTGCAGGGTAATCGTATCGAGGTTTCTCTTGGCAGCCTCGCCCGACGTCTCCGCCGCAATCTGCTTCAACACCGCTTCGTCCACCAGTTCGCGAATATCTGCGTGCGCGGTCAGTGTGAATACAGACAATGCCAGCATCAAAATCTGCTTTTTCATCTTGTCTGCCTGCTATTGCACGGGAGCAATACGGGGAATCAGCATTAATTCCTTCTGTCGTCCGTCAATATAGTAAGTACGTTCGCCGTCGAAGAATGCGTCTTCCTCGAGCTTGATGCGCACCGGCTTGCCCCAGCTTTCGATCTCGGTCTCGGCATACAGCTCGATTGAATGTGCAGTGTTCGGGTACAAGGGGTAATCGCCCTTCCCCGGCACGCCTTCCTGTTGATCCCACAGGCCGATCGTTGGACCGGCAGCATGCCCGTGAAAGCCGATCGGGTGCGTGTAAATCGATGCGGTAATGCCTTCGTCTTCTGCAATCGCGAGCGCGCTCGCGAGTATTTCGTTGCCTGTGCGCCCCGTGATGAACTGATCGGTCAGAATGTCCTGCAGCCTGTTGCCCCGTTTGAACGCATTGCGCAATTCTTCGGGTGCTGCCGACTCCCCAGGTCGCAGAACGTATGCGTGTTGCTGAGTATCCGTGTTCAGCCTGAGATAAGTAATGCCGAAATCGACGTGCACCAGGTCGCCCGGCATGATGACCTCGTCATCGTGCCGCGCCGCAATCTCTGCTTTCACATCTACCATCGGCTGCTCTGCGCGTTGCACCGATACCGATGGATGAAACCAGGTCGTCAGCTTCAATTCCCTGATGCGATCGCGGTACCACCAGGCAACGTCATTGGTTGTCGTTATGCCGGGCTGAATAGCGTCTTCCGACAGACCCTCGGCCAGGATTTCATGTGCGATGCGAACGATTTGCTGATAAACGGCCATCTCGTCGGCCGTGCGCGTTTCGAGCCAGCCAATCGCCAGGTTTTCCGCGGAGACGACACGATCGTGTAAATGCTCCGGTAGCTCCTTGTGAAACAGTTCGTACTCGGTTCGCGTGATGCCGTCGGCAAGCGCAAAGCTGTCCGAGAAATTCAGCCCGATGCGCTGCGGATCGCGTTCATCGATCAGTTGTGCGAGACGCAGCCACTGGTCGCCATCACGTTCCTTGTCCCAGGCCTGCTCGAACATCTCGCCGACCGCGTAGCGCGCTACCGCGAGCGTTTCCAGCGGCTGGCCGTCGCCGGCGTCATAGATGAGCAAAATCGTGCGGCGGCGCGCTGACTGCCATTCGGCCGGCAGGAATGTTCGGATCACGGGGTCTTCGTTGTATTCGCGCGAGATGATGACCCACATGTCGATGCCGGTGCGTCGCATGATCGCCGGCAGCACCGTTTGCACACGTGTCTTTAGCCAGCGGTCGATCACCGCGGCGCGCTCCCGCATGGGCAGAATGCGTGAATCAGCGAATCCGGCACCAGCGAGTATCAGCAGCAGCAGGGAAACAATAATTCTCATTTTCACAAGTCCGTTGTCCGTCAATTAGCCATGTCGGCGCAGGCGGCGTCGATCAGCAAAGCTGTTCTGCAAATTCTTTTTGTCATGGTTACTCCCTCGTTGATTCTTTCGCGCCCGACCTCGGTAGTGCGAGCGCAATCAGTTCTGCCGGCGACTCGCCGTCCGTCACCATCATCACGATGAACTGCCGCCCGTTGACCATGTAGGTGCTCGGCGGGCCGGATTGTGTGCCTGGAATGTCGATTTCGTCGATTATCTCGCCGGTCAATTTATCGTGCGCGCGAAAGACGGGATCTCCCCGGATCATATTACCGGCAGAACCCCAACCCTCCCCGGCAAGCAGTAATGTTTTTGTAACGACGATTCCTGCGCGTGTCGGCTTGCCGGTGCGCGGCAGTTCGACACCTTCGAGCGCGGGATTTTCCGTGTACGCTTTCGGCGTATCGCCGTTGGCGATCATCCAGACGTGCTCGCCGCTCGTCAGGTCGATCGCGGTGATGCGGCCGAACGGCGGTTTGACGAGGTAAAGGCCAAACACGGTCGGAGCCAATTCGCGAGGGAGGATAAAGTCGACCTCCGATCGCTCCGCGTCGTTCTCCAACGCTTGCAGCATCAAAAAAGTTGCGGATGGCACATACAGCAGCCCGGTTTCCGGATCGTACGCGCTGCCCTCGAAGTTCGCGCCGCCCGTGGCGTACGGCAGGCTCAGCGTGCCTTTGGTGCCGTCCGGCGCGTTGGCCAGCGATGGCGGCGTGTACAGGGTTGAACTCAGGCGATAATCGGCAATCGCCTCTGCGACAGCCGCACGGATTTCCGGCGTATATGCAATCAGGTCGTCTCGGCTCAGGCTCTGCCGGTCATAGGGTGCCGGTTTGGTCGGGAACGGCTGTGTCGGCGACGTCCATTCGCCCGGCACGTCGGTCTGCGGCACCGGTCGCTCCTCGATCGGCCACACCGGCTCGCCGGTTTCGCGATCGAAAACGTAAGCAAAATTCTGTTTCGTAACCTGTACCACCAGCTTCCTGCCGTTCGGCAGGTCCGCGAGTATCGGTGCGGTCGGATTATCGAAGTCCCAGATGTCGTGATGCACGAGCTGGTAATACCAGCGCATCTCTCCGCTAATGACATCGAGCGCAACCAGGCTGTTCGCATACAAGTTCGCGCCGTGCCGATCGCCACCGAAATAATCACTCGTCGGCGCTTCGACGGGCAGATAAACGAGGCCGAGTTCCGGATCAGCCGACATCGGCGCCCAGACGCCGGCATTGCCGGTGTAGTCTGCGGATCCGTCGTACCAGGTCTCGTAGCCGGGCTCGTCGGCTTCGGGAATGGTGTGGAAAGTCCACAGCAATTTGCCGCTCCTGGCATCGAATCCCCGCACGTCTCCCTTGACGTTACGTTTCAGTGGTGGGACGTCACCAATCGCATGCGCGGCGCCAACGACAATGACGTCGCCGACGACCAGCGGCGGTGCATTCAGGCCGATGTCGAGATCGCGGTGCTCGGCGAGCCGCAATCCCTCGGCCAGGTCGACCCATCCGCCGGCGCCGAATTGCGGATCGGGCAGACCGGTCGCGGCATTCAGCGACACCAGGTTATAGCCGGGCGTTACCGTGATAATCCGGCGCCGACCGTCCTGGCCTTCCCAGTAGGCAACGCCCATGCCGGAACTCTTGCGCGCCGCATTTGCGAAACGGTCACCCTCGTCCGGGCGCCACATCCACAAGGTCTGGCCGGTCTCGGCATCCAGGCAAACGACGTTGCGCGTGGTTCCGGCACCGAGATACAGGCGCCCGTGCCGCATGATCGGCATGTTCACGCTGCGAATTTCCGGTGTCGGGCCGAAATTACCTGCTTGCCACCGCCACACGAGTTCCAGTTCATGCGCATTGTCCGCATTGACCTGATCCAGCGGCGAGTAGCGGTTGGCGTTCAGCTCGCCGTGAATATTTGGCCAGGGATGGTCTTCACCCTCCGGCACCTCGCCTGCCTGCAACAGGATCCCGCCAAGCGACTCGATCGTCAGTTCACCCGCGGGCCGATTTACATATGCAATGTCGAGCATGTAGGCGAAGACTTCGAGATAGTCGGACTCAGACAGCGATCCCGGTGCCGACGCTGGCATTGTCTGCCGCAGGCGATCAAACAACTGGCTTGCGTCGCGACCGGACCAGTCGTTGCGAATGCGCCGATCAATTTCGACCCTGGCATGACAAAGCGCACAATGCACACCGAACAGCTGCTCGCCCGTCTGCTGTGCCAATGCAGTCACTGACGAGAGAAGGAGTGGGACCAGGAGGAAAAAACGCAGCTGCAATGCCAGGCTCCGGCTATTCTTGTTTGCCGTTAACTTATTACATTTTCGGGCGCAATGCCCGGACAGGTTTCAGCTGCCGTTACAGATGGCGCCTCGCGCGCACCATGACGCGCCGGCTGCGGTATGATTCCGCAAGCCAAATAAGAAACGCTATTTTCACCAGGGGGAGCACATGCAGCATCCATCCGCAATTCTTGCGTTCGTATTCCTGTTCAACAACATGCCGACGGTCGCCCAGGAAGAATCCATCGATGTCGAGGGACCGGCGCCCCAACTGAGCGGCCTGCAGGCAGAAGCCGCGCAAATCGTCGGTGACAAGCAAAAGCTGACGCAGGAGATTGTCGACAGCCTGTTCTCGTTCGCGGAACTCGGATTCCAGGAATTCGAAACCCAGCGTTACCTGACAGAAATCCTGGAAAAGAACGGCTTTGCCGTGGAACGAGGCGTGTCCGGCATTCCGAGTTCGTGGTGGGCGACCTGGGGTAGCGGCGAGCCCGTGATCGCGCTGGGCTCGGATGTCGATGGCATCCCGAAATCATCGCAGCTGCCCGGCGTCGTGTACCGCAAGCCAATGGTCGAGGGCGCCCCGGGACATGGTGAGGGCCATAACTCGGGACAGGCTGTCAACGTGACCGCGGCGCTGGCAGTCAAGGAAATCATGGAGCGCGAGAACCTGTCAGGCACGATCGTGCTGTGGCCGGGTATCGCCGAAGAACTCCTGGCGACCAAAGCATGGTTCGCACGCGATGGGCTATATGAAGGCGTCGACGCGGTGCTGTTTACCCACGTCGACGACGAGCTGAACGTCAGCTACGGCCAGCCGAACGGTACCGGCCTGGTGTCGGTCGAATATACCTTCGAGGGAACCGCGGCGCATGGCGCCGGCGACCCGTGGAAAGGCAGGAGCGCGCTCGATGCAGTCGAGCTGATGAACGTCGCGTGGAATTTTCGCCGCGAACACCTGCACCCGCTGCAACGTTCGCATTATGTGATCGTCGACGGCGGGGACCAGCCGAACGTTGTCCCGTCCAAGGCAACCGTCTGGTATTTCATCCGCGAAATGACGGCCGACGGCATTCGCGAAAACTTCGGAAAGTTACAGCGCATCGCCGAGGGCGCCGCATTGATGACCGACACGACGGTATCGCGGCGCATTGTCGGCGCCGCATACCCCCGGCATTTCAACAAGCCGATAGCGCTGGCGATGTACGACAACATCCGCGCCGTCGGTATGCCCGAGTGGTCGGAAGACGACCAGAAGTTTGCCCGGGCGTTCCAGGAATACATGCAGGCGGATGAAATCACGGGGCTGCGTAGCGAACTGGAGCCGATCGCCGAACCGCTCGAAGAACCCAGGTCCGGCGGTTCGGACGATATCGGCGACGTGGCGTGGAACGTGCCCACTGTTACCTTGCGTTTTCCCTCAAACGTCGAAGGCAGGACCGGGCATCACTGGTCGAGTGCGATGGCAATGGCGACGCCAATTGCGCATAAAGGCGCGACCGCCGGTGCGAAAGTGCTTGCGGCCACGATGCTCGACCTCATTCAGGAGGAAACACTGGTCGATGACGCGTGGAAATATTTCCGCGAGGAACAAACCGCCAACGAAACCTATACGCCGTTCATAAGTGACGACGACGATCCCGCGATCGAAAAGAACATCGCAATCATGTCGCAGTTCAAGCCACAGCTCGAAAAGTTTTACTACGACCCAAAGAAATATAACACCTACCTGGAACAGCTCGGTATCGATTATCCACAAATGACGGATCCAGACGCTGAATGACATGAAAGAGGAATCACAAGTGCATCAGATGAATCGTTTTTCGTTTGTATTCGTCGCGGTAACACTGTTCCTGTCGTCTCAGGCGGCCGGCCAGGTCAAGGTAGACGTGATCAAGAATCCTTATGGTGGTTCACGTAACGTCCCCGAGCTGTCGACTAATCCAGACTATATCCACGCCGCCGGCCTGGAGCGCCTGATCGCGGAATGGGGTGGCGAGCTGATCCGGCCTGTGCAGGACATCCGCCTGAACGCCGAGCAGGAAAAAGCCTACGGCTCGTGGAATCGCATGGCCATGGCCAATGCCAATTTTGCCGAGGTCGTTCGCGAGGGTTTGCAGGACAACCTGATCACGGTCGGGCTCGAAGCGAACTGTAATGATCTCCTCGGCATGCTTTCGGGCCTCAAGTACGACGCCGACGGCAATGCCCGTCGCGTCGGGCTGGTCTTCTACGATTCCCACGGCGACTTCAATATTCCGGAGACGACCTTGTCGGGGATGCTCGGCGGCATGCCGGTTGCCGTAGCCGCCGGTCATGCCCTGCATAATCTGCGCAATACGACGGGCCTCGAAGAGCCATTGCCGATGCGTCATATCATGTGGGGCGGCGTACGCGACCTGGACCCGCTCGAAGCCGATCGCTTTCGCGAATACGAAGTGCGCCAGGTGTCGGTACAGGACATTCGCGATATTTCCGATAACTTCCGCAAGCAATTCAAGGCGCTCGCGGACGAGGTCGACGTCGTCTACGTGCACGTCGACATGGACGTGCTCGAACCCGACGAGGTGCCGGGACACAATCTGAATGTTCCCGACGGCCCGAGCAGCCAGGCGCTTGCCCGGGCGATCGGCGTGATGTTCGAAAACCCCAAGACCGTAGCCCTGGGAATCGCCTCGACACCCTCTTTCAACGCGGATCCACATGGCGTCAGCCGCCAGGCGGCACTGAACCTGATCGAAGGCGCAATCAAGGGCGCACAGTCGCGCTAGAGCTTCACAGTTTGTGATTGCGACAGCGTGCTTGCGTCATTCCTTTCGCGCCGGGCAGGCATCGCCTGTGCAGGATCAACGCGGTCAGAGGGGCTCGATGCGTTAAGTGCGGAATGTCAGAAAACGTCTGACTGATCGAGATAGTCGAGCAGCGCGCGGTTTTCCGGCAGGTCGAGGAAGGTATCCCACTCGAGAAATATCCCCGCCGGATCATAGCCGACGAAGACCCGGACCAGCCCGCTTTCGTCAATCACGCCGGGCGTACGCGGTTCGAAGCCCGGCAATGTCGAGGCCCGGGCGAACCAGGCGTCGACGTCGCGGGTAAAAATCGACAGCGTCATGCCGTTTTCGCCTTGCGATGACAAGCTCGGTCCGTCGTAATCCTCGAGCGAGACAAAACCGCTGCCGGCCAATTGATACAACGGCGATCCATCCAGCACGCCGATCGGTTCGACGTCGAACAACGCCTCAAAAAACGGCCGCACCTCTTCCGCGTCGTTGTAATAAACGGAAAAGGCCGTAGCCCGAATGGACAGTTCTCCTGCGTCACCTGCCGCGCTCGTCACCGGTGGTGCATAGGCGAAGGCATCGACATACGAGCCTTGCCCGGGACGCGGGTTGTAGCGAACAAACCTGAGGGCATATCCGCCGGTATCACGGACGACAAAGCTGTCCGGCATCCCGTCCTGTACGCTGGCGCCTGCGTATTCGAGCATCCTGCCGAGCCGCAGGAAATGGGTGTGCCAGCGATCCAGCCGATCCGTGACCAGGTGCAGCGTGACGATCTTCGGCTCGTCGGCCGAGTGCATGCCTTCGGCCGCGTCGACCAGGGTCAGGTAAGAAGCGTCCGCCAGCCGCAGGATCTTGGCAAAGCCGTAATCGATGACCGTCTCGAGTCCGAGCATGTCGCGATAAAAGGCCCAGGCGGACTCGACATCGTCGTAATAATAAAACGCATTCGTTGCAACGATGTCCGGCCGCATGCCGACCGGCATTGTTGCGACCTCATCGTCCGGTGCAGGTTTGTCGCCGGTGCACGCCGCCGCAATCATCAGCATGCCGTAAAAAGCGCTATGGGCGATTCGTCTCACAGCCTGCATTCCCCATTTCCCGAGAGTCCTGTGCTGCTAGTCTAGCGGGCACGCGATGAATTCGGGCAATGCCTCGGCACGCGCCGAAAATACCACGAGCCCCGGAAACGCATCGGCGGCAACACGCTTCGGGACTGCATGTTGCGAAAAGCGCCAGGCAATTGCCACCGAGATATCTGCCTGCGTAATGTCTTCGCCGAACAACCACCCGGTTCCATCGCCCACGAATGATTCCATTTGCGCGACCGCGGCGTGCAATTGCTCCGTCAGGCGCTTGATCCATGGTTGGTGCTGGACCTCTTTCGGACGTTGCGATCTTTCATAGATCAGCTGCGCCACCTTTTCCATCGCGATCAATGCGACTCCGGTGACCCGTAGTGCTCGAGTCCTGCCGGCAGCATCGCTGGGCATGAGGCTGCGACCATCCGCACATACCGATTCGAGGTAATCGATGATCAGCGTCGAGTCGACGAGCATCGTGCCATCGTCGCAGACGAGTGTGGGTACCTTGACCAGCGGATTGACGTCGCGGAATTCCTCGTAGCCCTTGAAGATCGACAGCGGGTTATGCTTGTACGGAATGCCCAGGAACCGGGCCGTTACGGCAACGCGCCTGACAAAAGGCGAATCCAGCATACCGATCAGTTCTATCATGAGTACTCCAGCTCTCGTGCCTCATACCCGGGAAAAAACGCCGCAGGGCTCGGGGACAGCCCGAACCAGTACTCCTGCTCGCTCGGGCTGGCCACCCCTGGAAACTCGGCACCCAGGCCTATGAGGTCCAGGATGAGCTGGAAATGCAGGTGCGGCGGCCAGTTGCCGTTACCGGGTGGCGAGCCGACCGTCGCAATCTGGTCTCCAGCATTTATCGCCTGCCCGCATCGCAGCTCATCGAGCACCTCGCGGCCGAGATGGCCGTATAGCGTGAAAAACGCGTCCTGATCCGGAACTTCGTGCCGCATTACCAGCATCGGCCCGTAATCCAGCTCCCGGGCATTGTTTGCGAGCAGTTCGATCCGGCCATCCAGCGGCGCGAACACCGGTGATCCGGCAGCACAAAACAGGTCCAGGCCCAGATGAATGCTGCGGTCTTCCACACCAGCGGTGAAGTGCTCGCTCTTGTAAAGCTCTCTTGGTTCCGCGTAACGCCCGAAGGCAAAACCGGTCCCTGCGTCGGCCATGGCCTCATCGATCAGTTGACCGAGGCGGTGGACGTCGAGGTCGGCAACCGGCTCACCGCGCAGGCGACTGCCGGTGCTCAGGTCGAGCACGATTGCTTTTCCGTCCGTGGCGATGACTGAGGCCGTGTTAGTGATTTGCATGTGATCGTGGCCGCAACATATGGGCGCGTGTTGTCATTGCGTCAATCGCTCGCGGATTCTTCGGTGTCGTTTCTGTACCGCGCGAACCAGGCGAGGATGTTGTCCACTTTGGCAATGAGGCGTGATGGACGGCCCGCGATACCGTGCGACGAACCGGGCACGCGGACCATGACGACGTCGACGCCTTTAAGCTTCAACGCCTGGTAAAGCTGCTCGGTTTCGGAAATCGGTGTTCGGTAATCTTCCTCACCCGTTATGAGCAGTGTCGGTGTCGTCATATTTCCGACCAGCGACAAGGGAGAGCGTTGCCAGTAGTGCTCGAACTCTTCCCACGGCATGCCCGGAAACTGGTGTGAAATCTGCCCGATGTAGGAGTCTGCGGTGAGCGTCTTGCTAATCCAGTTGATGACCGGTTTCGCAACGACCGCTGCGCGAAATCGATCGGTCAGGCCGATCGCATAGGCACTTGCAATGCCGCCCGCAGATCCACCGGTAATAAACAAAGCGTCAGGATCGGCGATGTTTTTGCCAATCAGCGTGTCCACACCGGACATATGATCGGCGAAATCTTCCGTACTCGAATACTTGTAACGCAACAGGAGCGCAAAGTCCTCGCCGTAAGACGTGCTGCCGCGATAATTGTCGTAAAACACGACATACCCTGCCGCGGCCATTAACTGCATCTCGGCCGAAAAATAAGGACCATATGCGAGATGCGGGCCGCCGTGAATCTCGAGGATCAGAGGATATTTCTTTTGCGGATCGTAATCGGGCGGCGTTATGTACCAGCCCTGTATCTCCTGGCCGTCGAACGATGATTCGTAGGTGATTTCGTTGACGGCACCGAGAGTGCGATCGTCGAGTAAGTCGTCGTTCAGCGCGGTCAGGACGCGTTCACCGCGACGGCCGACGACGGCAATTTCGGCGGGTCTCTGGGACGTGCCTCTTGAATAGGCGACTGTGCCGTTCTGCGACACGGTGAAACTGCCACTCAGGTAGGGACGGCCGAGCGAAGTGCTGCCGAGGCCTTCCGCGACATCGGTAAAATCACCCGACACGGATACTCGCGCGATACGCCTCACGGCGCGCTGATCGTAATGAAAAAATACCTGGCGGTTACCGGCCCACTGGATATCGCGCACCGAACTGTCGAGATCGGCAGTGAGCACCCTGTCATCCGAACCGTCCGCTGCCATGACGTGAAGCACGTTATTGCGATAGGGAATCCTGCGATTGTCGTCAAAGATGTAGGCGATGCGGCGACCGTCCGGTGACATCATCGGCGAATTTTCTCCGCCGTTTCTGTCGGTCAGCTGCGTCAGCGTTCCGTCGCCGACGGCAATGCGGTAGATATCGCTTTCCCCGTAAACGAGCTCCCATCCCTCGTCTCGATTTGCTGCGAACAGTATGCTCGAGCCGTCGGGCGTCCAGGACAGCGGTCCGGCATGGTTGAAATCGCCGCTCGTTACCTGGCGCGGCGTTCCACCGTCCGCGGGCACGACGAAAATGTGGTCATATGCCGTCTCGAGGAAGCCGCGGCCGTCCCATCGGTATTGCGCCGTATCGATGACTTTCACGGGTTCGGACCACTCGGCGCCTTCCGGCTTCTCGCGTGGTTTCGCGATGGGTTCGGCCTTTGCGGCAACGGACATCACGAAAGCGAGCCATCGTCCGTCGGGCGACCACGTCAGATCAGCCGGCTCCTTGAGCAGGTTCGTTATAAGTGCCGTTTGCCCGGTATCCATCCAGCGTACATAAATCCCTGTGCCAGTCGCTGTCGGCTGGATGTACGCGATGCGTTCACCATCGTCTGACCAGCGCGGAGATGTCGCGCTGGAAGTTCCGGATACCAGCGGGCGATGCCCGGTGCCGTCAACGCTGACGACCCAGAGATTGGACACCGTGCTGTCCGTCATGACGTCGTTTGTTTGTCTCACGTATACGATTGTCCCGCCGTCCGGTGAAATCCTCGGGTCGCTTGCGTATTCAAGGTCGAATACATCTTCGGCCGAAAATGGTCGCGGTTCGGCATGTAAATTTGCGCAAAGCAAAGAGCCGAGTACTGCGCTCAAAAACAGGGTTTTCTCGCTCATGATTTTGCCTTTGTCTTTTTGCCGCACTCGCGGCTTTATTTTTCGATTCTGTATTGCGCGATCTGTACTTCCGGGCCGTAGTCGGCGTAGTCGCCGTCCGTGCGCCGGGCACGAAATTCCGACCAGTTGACCGTATGGTACCTGGCCGGCCGTTCCTCGCTCACGACACTCGGCAACGGACTGACCTCTGTTCCCGGCGCCGGATTAAAAAAGAACGGAATGCTGTATCGGTCGCGATCGACCATTGCAAGCACGCGGTGAATTGCCGCCTGGTAAATATCATTCGACCAGACCTGCATCATGTCCCCGGTGTTAATGACGAAAGCGCCGGGCACCGACGGGATGTCGTGCCAGTAGCCGTCACGGTAAACCTGCAAGCCACCAACGTCGTCCTGCAACAGCACGGTCAGCGCACCTGCGTCGGAATGGTGATGCACGCCCATGTCCGCGGCCGGCAAGTTATCGCCGTCGCCGCTCTGCAACGGATCCGCCACCGGGTAGTAGTTGAGGCGAGCGAACCCGGTATGGTTTTCGGCAAAGTCTCGTCGCATGTAATCGGCCGGCAAATCGAGACCCACGCAAAATGCTTCCAGCAGCTTCAGTGACAGACGCGTACAGGCATCGAGATAGGCGCGCATCGTATCGCGGAATTCACCGTCTGCGTCCGGCCAGCGGTTTTCCGCTTTGTAAATCGGGTCCGTACCGTCGGTCGTGAAGTCGAATACCTCTTTCTTGTCCCGCTGGTTTTTCGTCAGTTCGTTGTTGTAGTAACCCCATGGATTCTCCCTGGTCCTGAGAATCGCGGTTTTTACCGATGACGGTCGCTCGAAAAATGTCCGCGCCTGCTGCCACACCTTTTCGATCAGTGCATCTGATACACCGTGATTGACGACCTGGAAGAATCCCCACTCGCGGCAGGCCTTCGCAATCTGGTGCACGGCTCGCTGCGCCTCTTCGCCGGACGCGTTCTTCGTGATAGCCGCAATATCAATGACCGGCACCGATTCACCGAATTCGCGTGAATCAGCGACCGGGCATCGATCGAGATCCGCCTTACTCCCGGGTTGCNNCCGGGTTGCATCTGGCCTCGCCGCAAATATGAACCGAGGCCGATGATAACCGGATACTGATACGACGTGCGAAAAGGATTCGCGGATTTGCGCCGCGGGCCACGGCACCCGGTTAACGGGAGGACGCCTTGCTAATCGACGGTTTGGAACGATTTCGGCTCGACCTCACCATTCGGCGACATGACGTAACGGCTGAAGCGCCAGCGGATGAGGAAGCTGCCGGTTTCATCCGGATTGGCCTCTACCTGGATATCTCCAGGCCGAACGTCCCGCTTGACGTGCTCGCTCAGTACTTTGGCAATACTCGGTTTCTCCGCCGCATATACGATGTCCATGGCGACCTCCTGTGCTACCCGGTTGTCCCTGTCGAAATAACCAGGCATTCCCATTTGCTCGCCTGTAGCATACGAAGCAGAGGCTTAACGGGGACTGAAATATAAATGAATGGCAGCTGAAGACCTCTGGCCTCACCGAGTTTACTGCCGCAGGTAATCATCCGTACCGTCGAGCCAGTCGTCGCGCCGCGGTGACCACATGTCCATTTCCTCGACCTCCCCGATGCTCAGCNNTCGCCGATGCTCAGCGCTTCATGTGGCAAATTTGACGGAATGACAACGACATCGCCGGGACCATACTCGGCTACCTCGGAGCGGTCTTCCCCGAATGTAAAGCGCATTCTCCCGGAAATTACCTGGGTGATCTGTTCATGCACGTGGCTGTGCATCGGCACGAGGAAACCGTCCTTGAGATAGATGCGCGCAACCGTCATGCGATCGCCGGTCACGATGCGACGCTGCATATACGGGTTGACGGTTTCGAGTTCGATGGAATCCCAGTTGATGGACTGCAAATTATCGAGTGACATTATCTTTTCCGCACGAGTCGTTTCAGCTTATCGAATCNNCAGTGAGTTACTTCGACGAAAGAAGAAAGAAACTCGAGTCCCCTGCGCAGTTCGCGCCGGTTGATCGTCGCCCGTGTAATGCCTGAATGGTTGGCGACGACCCAGCGAAGCTCGTGCTGTTCGCAGTAGCCCCACAGCAGGCGACCGATTTGCCAGAACGCGTTGCTGGCGCCGCAATGCGGACAGCCGGAAATCTCGCGCCGCCGCTGGATGGGAAATACGATAACGTTGTCCGTTTTCGCCTGCATGGTCTGAACAAAGTAATCGAATAGCCGGCATCTGACTGTGATCGGATTCTCAACTGGCTGATTAACATGGAAATGTCGGTGAATTGAGACAGGTACCGGCGAGCTGGTGACGTCATTGCGGAACTGTTGTATCGTCGCTGCAAAAGCTGTCCGGGGGAATCACAATATGCAAACCAGAATCGTGCTGGCGCTGAGCGCCCTGCTCATTGTTGCTGCCGCAAGCGCCCAGGAAGGCGAGATTTCCTGGAAGTCGACCGAGGTCGCGCCGGGCCTTTATATGCTTGAGGGCCAGGGTGGCTTTGCCGGCGGTAACCTCAGCCTGATCACCGGCGATGACGGTGTGGTCCTGATCGATGACGGCGTCGAACCGCTCGTACCGGTGACGATTGCCGCCATCGAGGCCCTGACCGGGGACCCGGTCAATTTCGTGATCAACACGCACGCGCACGGTGATCACATCGGCGCGAACGCGACATTACATAATAAGGGCGCCACCGTGGTCGCGCACGAGAATCTCCGCAATCAGATGGTGCGCGAGGATAAAGCAAGGGACGCACTACCCGAATTGACGTTTGCCGATTCAGTGACCTTTCATCTGAACGGGCATACCGCGAAGGTGTTTCACACGCCCCGGGCGCATACGGACGGTGATTCCGTCATCCACTTCCCGGCAGTCAACGTCATCCATGCAGGGGACGTCTTGTTCAACAAGCTGTTTCCGTTCATCGACATGGACTCCGGTGGCAGTCTCGAAGGTTTCATCGCGGGGCAAAAGAAAATCCTGACGCTGGCGGATGACGCGACAAAAATAATTCCGGGTCACGGCGGGCTGGCAAGCAAGGCCGATTTACAGGCAGCGGTCGACATGCTCGAAGAGGCGCGAGACCGTGTCTGGGCACTGGTTGACGCCGGCAAGTCGCTGGACGAGGTGGTTGCCGAAAATCCGCTCGCGGATTACGGCGAGACCTGGAGTTGGGGTTTCATCACCACCGAACGCATGACGCAGCAACTGTATCGGGCGTTAACGACTATGTGACTTCGCTGTTCAGGCGGACAGCGCCTCTTGCACCGCGCGATGCGCTTGTATGATTGCGGAATTGGTATTCGACGCGGCGCCTGCGTCGGAATTGGCGATCGTTATGCGGCCGAAGGGCTTGCGCCCCTTGACCCAGGGCTTGTCTTCCTCTGACGCGTAGTCCGGCTCCCAAATACGGTTAGGACTGTATGAATACCCGTGCGCCCAGCGGTTCACTGTGATTGCCGTAATATCCCGTTCATCGTCGAACCCCGTACCTTTCAATGCCTGAT
>JABAOH010002273.1_pt1 | contig 15287 bp, 14 predicted proteins | sample 7062181 | NCBI WGS metagenome assembly JABAOH01 (sample SAMN14538630, study PRJNA623070) | marine sediment metagenome | biome: marine biome [ENVO:00000428]; feature: marine pelagic biome [ENVO:01000023]; material: deep marine sediment [ENVO:00002113]; isolation source: pool of 5 deep marine...
AATTCCTAAAAATGCACGCATAAAATTATTTTATAGTCTTAAGATTTAAACATATATTTTACAACATCTAAAGTTTTATAAATCAAAGTTTCTAATTAACATAACCTCTTAAAAAATTGTGGTTTTCCATCTAGGAATATACAATATATTGTGGTTTTCCATGCTTTGTCCTCATTGTAAAACATCCAGAACTCGTGTAATAGACAAAAGAAATACTAAAGAGAATAAGATAATACGAAGAAGAAGGAAATGTTTAAAGTGTAAAAATCGTTTCACTACATACGAAAGAGCTATTCTAGATCTAATAATTATTAAAAAAGGAGGAAAAAGAGAGAGATTTGATAGAGAAAAACTCAAAACAGGAATAATGAAAGCTTGTGAAAAGAGACCTGTTAGTCTTAGAAAAATCGAAAGACTTGTAACTGAGGTTGAAGCTGAGCTTAGAAAATTACATAAAACAGAAATAAAAAGCAGGATAATTGGAGATCTTGTAATGAAAAAGTTAAAAAAGACAGACAAAGTGGCTTTTGTAAGATTTGCTTCTTACTATAAACACTTCAATGATGTACATTCGTTTAAAAAATCATTAGGGTGATAAAATGGTTGAAAGAATTCGAAAAAGGGATGGAAGAATTGTTCCTTTTGAACAAGAGAAAATAACAATTGCTATTTGGAAAGCTGCTCAAGCCGTTGGTGGCACTGATAGAGAAAAGGCAAAGCAGCTATCAGATCAAGTAGTTGAAATTATTAATAAAAAATATGATGGAAAAATAGCAACAGTTGAAAACATACAAGATGTTGTAGAAAAAGTATTAGTAGAAAATGGACATTACAAAACTGCTAAAGCTTACATATTGTATAGGGAGGAACATAAGAGGCTTAGAGATGTAAAATCCTTACTTCTAAATGTTGGAGACGTTATTGAAAATTATATATCACGAAATGAATGGAGAATAAGAGAAAACGCTAATGTTGATTTTTCATATTCTGGCCTTTTATGGCATGGTGTTGGAACTATTATGGCATATTATGCTTTAAACCAAACTTATCCTAGAGAAATTGCAAGAGCTCATACAGAAGGTGATTTCCATCTACATAACTTGAGCATGAGTTTATGTGGTTATTGTGCTGGCTGGAGTCTAAAACAACTGATTCTTGATGGTTTTAATGGTGTACCAGGAAAAGTTGAATCTAAACCAGCAAAACATTTAAGAGCCCTAATAGGACAAATGGTTAACTTTATTGGAACTTTACAGAATGAATGGGCTGGGGCTCAGGCTTTTAGTTCATTTGATACTTATTTAGCTCCATTTGTAAGAGCTGATAAACTAAACTATAAGCAAATTAAACAAAACATGCAAGAATATTTGTTTGGTATGAACATTACATCCCGTTGGGGAGGCCAGACACCGTTTTCTAATATAACTTTAGATTGGACAGTTCCTGAAGACATAAAAAATGATCCTGTAATAGTTGGTGGAAAGCTTCTTGACACCACCTATGCTGATTATCAAGAAGAAATGAACTTGATTAATAAAGCTTTTATTGAAGTTATGACCGGAGGTGATATGAAAGGCAGAGTATTTACTTGGCCTATACCTACTTATAATATTACTAAAAATTTAGACTGGAACAATGAAAATCTTAATTTACTATTTGAAATGACATCAAAATATGGTTTGCCATATTTTCAGAACTTTGTAAAAAGTGATCTAAACCCTTCTGATGTTAGAGCAATGTGTTGTAGATTGCAATTAAACTTAAAAGAATTGAATCATAAAACCGGGGGTCTTTTTGGTTTTGGAGAATCTACTGGTAGCATAGGTGTTGTTACAATAAATATGCCTAGAATAGGTTATTTCTCAAAAAATGAAACTGAATTTCTTGAAAAATTAGAAAGATTAATGTATCTTGCAAAAGTTTCCCTTGAGCTAAAGAGAAAATTGATTACAAGAATGATGAATATTGGAATGTTACCTTTTTCAAAAAGATACCTTCATAATTTTGATTACCATTTCTCAACAATAGGTTTGGTTGGCATGAATGAAGCATGTATAAACTTTTTAGGTCAAGGAATTGCAAGTGAGGAAGGAAGAAATTTTTCAATTAAAGTTCTAGAATTTATGAGAAATAAATTGAAAGAATATCAAGAAGAAACCGGACACATCTTTAATTTAGAAGCTACACCAGCAGAAGGAACTTCTTATAGACTAGCAAAAATAGATAGACTAAAGTATCCAAAAATTATAACATCGGGGGACAAAATTCCATTTTATACAAATTCTACACATCTTCCAGTGAATTATACTGATGATATTTTTTGGGCATTGAAACATCAAGAAGAACTACAAAGAAAATATACAGGAGGAACTGTATTTCATAGTTTCTTAGGAGAATCTCCAAATAATGGAGAAACAATAAAACTACTTGTTAAAAAAATTGCAAATAATTTTGCCTTGCCTTACTTCACAATAACGCCTACTTTTTCGGTTTGTGAAACACATGGTTATATAAGAGGTAAACACTTTAATTGTCCTACATGCAATGCAAGAGCAGAAGTTTTTTCAAGAGTTGTTGGTTATATAAGACCTGTTCAACACTGGAATAGAGGAAAACAAGAAGAATTTAAAGAAAGATTGTTATTTAAAATTCCGAATTAATTCTAGATATATATGATAATAAAAGGTTTACAAAAACAAACTGTTATTGATTATCCTGGAAAAATAGCATGCACAATATTTGCTTTTGGTTGTAATTTTCGTTGTAGTTATTGTCATAATCCTGAACTTATTGTTGATGATGGAAGACCTGAAATAGAAAAAGAAGAAATTTTAGAGTTTTTGAAAAATAGAAAAGACTTCTTAGATGGAGTTTGTATTACTGGAGGAGAACCTACTTTAAATAAAGATCTTCCAGAATTTATTTCAAAGATAAAAAAATTGGGATTTTTTGTTAAATTGGATACTAATGGTAGTAATCCAGAAATGTTAAAAGAATTAATAGAAAGAAAATTAGTTGATTATATTGCTATGGATATTAAAGCACCATTAGAATTCTATGAAAATGTTGCTAATGTTAAAGTAAATAAAGAAAATATTCAAAAAAGTATTGATTTAATTAAAAAAATGGAAGAATATGAATTTAGAATCACTGTAGTTCCTAGATTATTTGATGAAGAACATGCAAAATTAATTGGTGAATGGCTCAAAGGTTCTAAAAGATTATTTATACAACAATTTAGAGGAATTAAAACTTTAGATGAAAATCTTATTGGCAAAAAATCTTTTTCTAAAGAAGAATTAACAAAGTTCTATAATATATTAAAACCTTATTTTGAAACTTGTGAAATAAGAGGGATTTAATCTCTTTGTGGATGCAGCATAACTGCAACTAGAATTAAAACACAAAATGCTATCCAACCGCCCCAACACAGAGGATCTCCTAAATCTTCTTCCATTTTATTTAATGCTTGACAGCCTGTTATTCCTAAATACCATAAAAGAACTAGTGCAATAAAAACTGTACCTGATATTTTAATGTCAACCATGATTTGAATTAAACTTTTGAACTAATAAATATTTGTTTTACATTGTAGATTGTGTTATGTTAACGCCCTTTACTAAAACATAAGGTGTAAAAATCGGAATTTGAAAATCAAGACCCCACCAAATTATCCATTCTGGTTTATTAGAAATATTTTCAATGTTTTCTAGAATTCTTTGTAAATTATCAGAAATCCTTATATCTTTTATTGATTTAATAATGTCTCCGTTTTGTATTAAGAATATTCCATCTCTGGGAATTGTTGAAAAATCTCCTTTTAAGTGGTTTTGAAATCTTGTATACCAAAGATTTGTTATATACAAACCATTAAAATCTTTAAACAATTTTTCTTTTGAAGTTCTGCCTCTTTCTAAAATGATATTATGTGGTTGTGGTATAACTAAACCAGCATTTGCTGTTGTTTTTGTTTTATTTTTTCTAGCAGTTGAAGTATTATGTAAAAGATTTTTTAGAATTCCTTTTTCTATAATAGTTGTGTTTTTGGTTGGAACACCTTCATCATCAAAAGGAGAAGAATCATAACCATTAATTATTATTCCACTATCAATCAAAGTTACTTTTTTGCTTGCAATTTTTTTTCCTATTTTCCCTCTTAAGAAAGATAAACCACTATCAACAAAAAATGCAGAAGAATAACCGCCAACAGCACTTAACAAATTTGCTGCTGAAAGTGGGTCAAATATTAAGTCATATTTACCTGATTCCAATTTTTCAGGATTTTTAGCTAGTTTAGATATTTCTCCAGCTTTTCTTCCTATTTTTTCTGGGTTAATAGAACTCAAATTTCTAGAACATGAAGCACCATGTCCTGTTTCTTCATCCTTATTAAATGCTCTTATTGATAATTTAATTGCTGTTGTTTTTTCAGATGCAAAAACGTTTGAAGAGGTTTTTAACTCTATTTTATCAACATCTGTACAAACAATTCCTGCCGTATTTTTGCTATTTTCTAATGCCGAGTTAATCATATTTTCTGTTATATCCAAAAGATTTGCATTAATGATTTTTCTATCAAAACTTTTAGGAATTTTTCTATATCTAAATGGTCCTTCAGCTATTCCAGAATAATCTTGATTAGGTTTTATAATTCTTGCATATTTTATCAAATTTTTAATAGTATTTTTGATGTTCTTTTCAGAAATATCAAAAATTGCTGTATTTATTATTCTTTTCTTATGTGCTAAAAATATTCTAATGGTTTCAATATTCCAGTTTTTAAAAATCTGAATATTATTATTTGCAAATCTAAGTTGTTTTGTTTCACTTAAACTTTTTTCTATAACAATATCATCTGCACCATTCTTTAATGCAAATTTTATAAAATTCATTTTTACACCAAATTAATATTTCTTAATCTTATATCTGGGCCCCCAAACCAAACAGGAAGAGGTTGAATTGGATCACTTTTACCACAGCTTCCTGCTGCAAACTCTAAATTTTTACCAATCGCATCTATACTACTCCAAAAAGCAGGTGTTGTTATTTCTAATGTTGGAGCTTTAACTAGTTTAACCATCTTACCGTTTTTTATTAAATGAGATTCCAAACCAGTGTATTTTTGATTATATCTTTTATCATCAATGTTCCACTCCATAAAAGATTTTATATAAACTCCGTTTTTTATTGTATCTAAAAGTTCTTCAAAACTATAATCACCTGGTAAAACAAATGTATTTGCCATTCTTACTATTGGTTCAGAAAACCATTCTTTTGCTCTTGATGAACCATTACTTTTTATTCCAAACTCTTTGGCAGTTTCCCTGTTCTGGAGAAAAGCATTTATTATTCCGTTTTTTATTAAAAATCTTCTTCTAGGTTTAACTCCTTCATCGTCATATAAATAAAAACCGTAACTATTAGGAAGTGTTGGATCGTCTACAACATTAACAACTTCTGTTCCTATTCTCTCTCCTAACATTTCTTTTTTTATAAAGGATTTTCCAGCTTGCGCAGCTTCTCTTCCTAATATTCTATCAGCTTCATAAGGATGGCCGCAACTTTCATGAGAAGCTATTCCTGTTAGTTCTGGTGAAAGTATAACATCATATTTGCCTTTTGGCAATTTCTTTGATTTAGCAATTTTAGGTAGAATTTTTGACTCATCCAAAATTTTTTGTTTTAATTTCCATTGTTTTAACAGTTCCCAACCTCCAGAACCTCCAAATTGAAAAATTCTTTGCTCGCTAGAACCATTAGAAATAAAAGTTATTATATAATCAAAACTTACTCTAGGTATTTTTGATTGAATTAGTGCTCCTTCTGAGTTTATGAATATCTTTTCTCTTGTTTCATCATAATATTCAAAAAATCTTATTGGTAATTTAATCTTTATTTTTACCAGTTCTTTTTCTATTTCAAAAACTTTTTTGATTTTCTTTTCCAAACTAATATTTTCAATTTTAATTTTCTCTTTAACTTCGTATTTTTCTTTAAATGTTTTTTCTTCAGAAAGTCTTACTGGTTTTTTAAGAATATTTTTAGAGTATTTAGCAAGTTTTAATGCTTTATTTACATGATTTTTCAAATTAGAGAATCTTAAATCATTAGTAGCAACAAATCCTAGAAAACCATTCTTTAAAACTCTTATAGAAATTCCAAAATTTTTATTAACCTCTGTAGCTTCCAAATTTCCGTTTTTTATTAATATTCTGTTTGTTTTAGCTTTTTCAAACCTAACTTCTGCATAGTCTGATAATTTTTCTGCATATCTTAATGTTTTTTTAACTAAATCAAGCATTTGTATAATTTGCTTTGGGAATATAATAAATTTTTCTATGTTTTACGTTTCTTCTTAGTAATGGATTTTTTTACTCCTTTTCCAAACGCTTTTGTAATTCCCCAGCCTTTTCTAATACTCTCACCAACTGCTTCACCTGTCTTCTCAGCAACATCTTCAGCTGTTTTTTTCTTTTTCTTCATTTAATCTCCTCATTTTTACTATTTTAAATCATGTATAGTTAAAATGCTTATTCCTTCGGGTGTTCTTATTCTTCCAACTTTCATTCCAACTATATATTTTATTCCATTATGTAAACAATGATTAATTAATTTTTGGTCTATATCACCATCAAATATCAAACAACTTGCATTCAACCCACGCATAGCTGAAAACATCTCTTTTACAGGAACTCTGCCTAATATTTCGTGATTAACATCAAGAAAACAAGCTGCTCTTGTTCCTATTAAATCATCCAAAACTGTTTTAAATGCTTCAATTTTATCTCCTTCAACTTTTATGCGTTTATGAACTACTCTTTCTTTTCTTTTTTCGTGTTTTTTATCTTCGTTTTTAATATCTGGACTTATTTGATCAGCAGGTACTTTACTTCTTAATAGTTTGTATATTTCTTTTTTCTGTAAATCTTCTACTTCTTTTCCTCTAGGCGCTCTTATTACAAAATCTAATTCACAAACTGATTTTAATTCTTTTAATATAAGATCTCCGCCTCTATCTCCATCTAAAAATGCTGTTGTTATTTTTTCTTTAGATAAATCAATAATAGCTTTGGGAATTGATGTTCCTTCTATTGCAATAACATTTTTTATACCGTTTTTAAGAAGATTAGTAACATCTGCCCTCCCTTCTACAATTATAATTTCATCATAGTTTTCTATATCTGGACCTGTTGGTAAACCTTTGAATTCTGATATTTCATCGCCCCTAACAGCTTCTTTTATTTGTTCTGATATTTGTTGTGAATCAAGTAAATCTTCCTGAAACATTCTACCTAAAAGGTCTTTTGCTCTTTCTATAACATATTTTCTTTTGTTTATTCTTACATCCTCAATTTTTTCAACAATAATTTTAGCCAAACATGGCCCTACTCTCTCTATTGTTTCTACACACGCTGCTATTAAAGCTGTTTCAGAACTGTCTAAAGACGAAGGAATAGTAATTACACCTAGTGTTTTTCCATTATGGGTTTTCATTTCAACATCAATTCTTCCAACCCTGCCTGTTTTTTGTAATTCTCTTAATTCCATATCAGGTCCTAATAAACCTTCTGTTTGACCAAAAACGGCCCCTATCACATCTGGTTTTTCAACAGTTCCATCAGCCTCAAATTTAGCATAAATTGTATATTTAGAAGTAGCTTGAGCTAATTTACTCATGAAATACACCCCTTAATTCTTCAATTTTTCTAATCTTTAATCTTGTAAGCATGAAACCAATCTTTCTCCTGGTCTCTCTATCTACTTTATAACCAAGAGATTGAAGAATTCGGTTTAATTTACTTGCTATTTTCTTTCCTTCAGGATCAAAATCTGTTAATATGAGTACTTGCTTTTCTTCTAGTTTTTCTGCTGTTTCATATATTCCTTTATTGATAGTAAGTATTTTTTTAAAACCTAATAAACATAAAATGTTTTTATCTCTTTTTCCCTCGACTATAACTTGTTTTTCTTTATTTTCTTTTAGTATTTTTAATAATTCTTCTTCAACCTCTTGAATAGTCATAATTTAATTTTAAAACTATTTAAATTTATAACTCTTCTGCTTCTTCACTACAAGAATCACAAACCCATCTATCATTAATATTATGTAATTCTTCCGAATAATTTCCACATAATTCACAATCACCAGAATTGGTTTCTTCCATAATTTGTAGTGGTTCTTCAATTCTTAAATGTTCTGTCATGATTTCAAGAGCAGCCGGTGCAACTTTTGCAACCTCTCTTGCAGAAACGATTCCAATTAATTTGCCTAAAAAAACAACTGGAATTCTTTCATATTTGTGTTTTGACATTAACCTTGCAGCTTCAGAAATATCGCAATCTGGTGGGCATGTTATTAATTCTTTTGACATTATACCTTTTAAAAATACTTTTGATGCTAATTTATCTTCTGATGTTATTTTATTAATAATGTCTTCTCTTGTAACAATACCAATTGGTTTATTTCCTTCACAAATTATAACACTTCCTACATCTTCTTTTTTCATTATTTTAGCTGCATCTAAAACTGTTTGATCTGGTCTAGCTGTAATAACTCTTGTTATCATTGCGTCTTTTACTTTTATTCCTGTTGGCATATCATTTTTTACTTCCTAAATAATTTAAACTTTTATATATCAAATAACAGATGTCGAATAAGTTAATTTTATAAGTTTTGTTCGACAATATATTATTATTATGAATATACAAACTCTAGCTAAAGATGCGTTGGCTAGAAAAATCGCAGGAGAAATTGTTCTTAGTGAAAATGCAGGAAAAACAATTCAAAAATGGAGAAATATATTTAAAATACCTCAAAGAAGATTAGCAGATGAAATGGGTATAATGCCTTCTGTTATTTCTGATTATGAAAATGGTAGAAGAAAATCTCCTGGCATAAAAATAATAAAAAGAATTGTAGAAGGTATGATATCTTTAGATGAAAAGGTAGGAGGAAAAATAATACAAGAATTTGCTGTTCTTCCTACACAAGCGGTTTTATCAGATGCTGTTTTAGATATGAAAGAATTTGAATCTCCAGTTGAAATAAAGAGGTTTTGTAAAATAATTGAGGCTCCTATAGTTGCGAGGGAAGATAGCGCTAACAAAAAAATTTATGGTTATACTGTAATAGATGCTTTAAAAGCTATAACAGATCTTTCTCCCATTGATATGGTAAAATTATATGGAATGACAAGCGAGAGAGCTCTTATATTTACAAAATCACGGACTGGAAGAAGTTCAATGGTTGCTTTAAAAGTTACAAACTTAAGACCTGGTTTAGTTGTTCTACAGGGTTCTGAAAAAATTGATGATTTGGCTAGAAGAATAGCAGAACTAGAGGGAATACCTATAAGTGTTACAAAAATAAAAAATACTGAAGAACTAATAAAAACATTAAAGAAAAATTTCTAACTCTATCCCCTTCATTTCCCATCGAACTCTAGTTTACTTATTTATTTTTTCATTTAATTAAATTAAATAACATTGTTATAGGAAATAAAGGTTAATTTTTCTTAAGAGTATTTTTCACAGGAAATAAAATTCAAGAGAAAACAAGGGGAGAGATCCAGTTATAACACCGTCATAACACTATTTGTGAATTTCATGTGAAGTTCCACGAGAAAAAACGGGGTTCATGTGAACAAAATTATAAATAAGTTCATAGGGTTATTTCTATGAGAAATGGAGGTTTTGTTATGAATTCAACTGAAAATTTATTCTCAAAATTTATTCAATCAGAGTCTATTTTCAAAAACAGAGAAGCATTAACCATTTCTTTCTCACCACAAAATATACCACATAGAGAAAAACAGATAAATGATCTAGGAAGAATATTAGCTCAAGCATTAAGAGGAGGAAAACCAAGTAATGTTTTTTTATATGGTAGAACAGGTACTGGAAAAACTTTGGTTTCTAATTTTGTTGGTTCTGAACTTGAAAAAATAAGTGAAAGCAATGGTCAAAATATTAAAGTTTTTTATGTTAATTGTAAAATGAAGAGAACAGCAGACACAGAATATAGATTAATGGCCTATTTATCTAAGATGTTAGGTAAACAAGTTCCTTTTACAGGACTTCCAACTGACCAAATTTATAAAATATTTTTTGAAACAGTGGACGAGAAAAAACAAACAGTTATTTTAATAATAGATGAAATAGATGCTCTGGTAGAAAAAACAGGAGATGAAATACTCTATAATTTAACAAGAATAAATCAAGACCTTAAGAATTCTAAAGTCTCTTTAATAGGGATAACTAATAGTCTTGGTTTTATTGAAAGTCTAGATCCTAGAGTAAAAAGTTCTTTAAGTGAGGAGGAATTAATATTCCCACCATATAATGCCTTACAATTACAAGATATATTAAGAGGAAGGGCTTCTACAGCCTTTGTACCTGGTATTTTAGAACCAGGAGTTATAGAAAAATGTGCTGCTTTGGCTGCTCAAGAGCATGGAGATGCTAGAAGAGCCTTGGATTTGTTAAGAGTAGCAGGCGAATTAGCTGAAAGAAGTGCTGAGGAAAAGGTTAGTGTAAAACATGTTGATGTTGCACAAGAAAAAATTGATATTGATAGAATATTAGAAATAGTTAAGGCTCAACCAAAACAATCACAAGCTGTTCTTTTTTCTATAATAGAACTAGCAGAAAAAAACAAAGAAATACAGACCGGAGAGGTCTATGATAATTACCAAGAGGTTTGTAAAAAACATGGTTTTAAAATATTAACAACAAGAAGAGTTTCAGATTTAATAGCTGAATTAGATCTTTTTGGAATAATAAATACAAAAATAATTTCTAAAGGTAGGTATGGAAGGACTAGAATAATATCTTTAGGATTGTCAAGTTCAATTATCAAAAAATTGAAAAAGCTTCTATACGAAATATTTTTATGAACCATAGTCATTTAAAAAATTTAATTAATTTAGGGTTCTTAGTAGACGAGAAAATAAAAGAAAAAATAGAAAATTTAACTGAAGAACAATTCTATAATTTGGTTGAGAACGTAAAAAAAGAGAATGTTTTTATTGTAAATGAAGAAATCTTAAGAAATGTTCTTATAGGCGAAATAAAGATTTTAAAGAGATTTAAAAAATCAGAAAAATTCACAGTTCAAGATTTTGTAAAAAATTTAAACAATAGATATAATTTTCTGCAAAACATTTTAATGAAAAAAATTGAACTATCAAATATAGTCTCTATAAATAAAGGCAATGTTGGAAGCTTGAGTATTATAGGTTTAGTAAAAGAAAAAGAAGAGAAAGATAATAGTTTTATTATTTCTTTAGAAGATTCAACAGGAGAGATTAAAACATCAATATCTAAAAAACTAGGAGAAAGAGTAAATCTAGACGATGTTGTTGCAGTTTCTGGAAGAACTAGTAATAAAATATTGTTTGTTGATAAGCTTTTGTTTCCCGATGTTCCATTAAAACCAGTTATTTATAGCAGAGAATCTATTAAAGTAGCATTTTTATCAGATAAAAAAGATGTTAAAGCTGATTATTTAGTTTATAATGATAAAATCAAAGATAAAACAAAGAACAAAGAATATGAAATTACAAATCCTTGTATTTTTAAAATAAACAATGTTGTTTTTCTATTAATTTTTGAGTCTAATCCCTTGGAAGTTTTGAAAAAAAGATACGTTAATATTGAAAACAATGATTTTTTGATAGAACCTTCACCAGATGTAGTCTTTTCAGATAAAGAAATTAATACAAACTATAAAGGAATAAGCATTGTTTCTGAAAATAAGATAATTGATTTAAAAACAAGAAAAGTCATTGATATTTTATAAGTCAAAAATTCTATATTCTTAAATGATAAGATGGAAAGAAGAAGAAGATCTCTTTTAAAAGCCATAACTTGGAGAATAATAGCTATAATCGTTCTCTTAGTCCTTTCCTATTACTTTACAGGAGATTGGGGAGCTACGGGTTTGATAACAACAAGTTTTAATGCCATTCAAGTTTTACTTTATTATTTTCATGAGAGAATATGGTCAAAAGTAAATTGGGGGCATAAAAAACGATTTAGATGAATATTAAAAAATTCCTGAAGCCGGATTGGAGAAAGATTGCAGTATTTGTAATATTATATATTTGGGCAACAGTCGAAATTTTGTCTTTTGGTGCAGTTGCTACTTTAACATTACCATTGTGGTTTTTTTACGGTTTTATTGTTCCCTTATCTGGACCACCAACAAATTTATTTATGGGTATAATCTTTCTTTTACCAGTTTTTATTTATCTATATCTCCTCTCCTGTTTCATACTCTGGATTTACGATAAAACGAAGAAGAAAAAATAGATTCTCCAACCAAAAAGGCTTTAAATTTTGAATACAAATAAACTGACTATGGAACTACAAATTCTTGATGCTGATTACATACTTCTTAATAATAAACCAATAATTAGGTTGTTCTGTAAAGACACTAAAGGAGAAACAATTTGTGTTTTTTACGATAAATTCTTACCATATTTTTATTTTCATGGTGATGAAAGCAAGTATCCAGAAATCATAGAAGAACTAAAGAAAAAATATGATGTAAAAATTAAGATTGTTGAAAAGAAACTTCCAATAGGTTTTCAAGCACCTGTAAAAGTCCTTAAAATAACAGGAACCAACCCAAGATTAACACCTGAAATGAGAAGTTTTGTAAGAAAATTTGGAACTCCTTATGAGGCAGATATTCTTTTTAGATATAGGTTTATGGCTGATTTTGGTTTAAAAGGAATGGGTTGGATAAACGTTGAAGGAAAATTCAGGAGAACAAATACTGTTAAATGTAAAGCATTAAATGCTAAGAGCATAAAACCAATAGAAATAATGAAAAATGCTCCATTAAAATACATGTCAGTTGATATTGAATGCTTGCCATCAGAAGAAAGAATAGCAGTGCCAGAAAAAGATAAAATAATTGTAATTAGCATGGCTTTTTCTCCACACTATAAAGGAAAATCTTCTTTGGTTTTAATAGCAAAACCAGCTAAAACAAATAAAGACTCAATAGCATGTCAAAATGAAGAGGAGATGTTAAAAAAATTTAAAGAAGTAATTGATGAATATGATCCTGATATAATATGTGGTCATAATATCAATGGGTTTGATTTACCATTTCTAATCAAAAGAATGGAAATTTTAAGAATATCAAGAGACTTAGGAAGATCTGAAAAGTTTGCCCACACAAGAAAATTACAATATAGTTTTATACCAAATGTTTTTGGAAGAGTTGTCGTTGACAGTTTTGAGATATACAGAAGAGACCCATGGGTGAAATTTAAAAGATATGATCTAGGCACAATTTCTAAACAAGTGCTCGGAGTAGGAAAAATTGAATTCGGTGGAGAAAACTACATCAAAAAAGTTAGAGATATATGGAATGGAAACGATTTTAGAGAAATTATAGAATATGGAAGAAGAGACGCAATATTAGCTTTGAGACTTGTTGTAGAAAAACGATTATTAGATAAGTTTTTTGAAATAGCAAAATTATCTGGTTTGGTTTTGCAAGATTCTTTAGGTGGTCAGGCACAAAGACATGAATGTAGACTCTTAAATGAATTTTATAAAAGAGATATTCTGATGCCTTGTAAACCATCTGACATAGGTGATAGAGTAAAAACACACGGATTGAAAGGAGCTTTGGTATTAGAACCTGAAGTAGGTTTTCATGAGTGGGTTATTTGTTTGGACTTTACTAGCATGTACCCTTCTTTAATAAGAGCTTTTAACATATGCACCACCACTTACTTAACCGATGGAGAGAATGTTGATCATTTTGTTTCTCCTTTCGGAACCAAATTCGTTAAACCTTCAGTTTTCAAAGGCATTATACCACAAATAGTAGACGACGTAATGTCAACAAGAGTTGCAGTAAGAAAACAATATAGAATAGAAGTAGATTCTGAAAACAAGAGAATATTAAAAGCAAAACAACTAGCCCTTAAAGATCTTTTAAATTCTTTGTATGGATATACTGGCTATGTAAGATCAAGACTCTATGTTATGGACATTGCAAATACAATAACAGCTTTTGGAAGAGATACTATAACAAAAACAAAAAAACTAATAGAAGAAAACTTTCCAGCAAAAGTCATTTATGCAGATACAGACTCAGTTTTTATTAAGTCAGATGTTAAAGATATTGATAAATGTATGGAATTTGGTAATGAAATCTCAGATTTTATTTCTAAAAAACTATATGGTTTGAATTTAAAATTTGAAAAAATCTTTAAAACACTTTTAATTTCTTCAAAGAAGAGATATGCTGGTTGGGCTTTTGAAAAGGAAAGAGATAAATGGGTTGACAGATTAGAAATGAAAGGAATAGAAACAGTAAGAAGGGATTGGTGTGAACTAGTTTCAGATTCGATGTTTGAAGTTCTGAACATTATTTTAAAAGAAAAGAATATTAACAAAGCATCAAAGTATGTTAGAAAAAATATAGACAAATTAGCAAAGGGTGATATACCTTTAGAAAAATTAACAATTGTAAAAGGCGTAACAAAAGCTTTAGATGCTTATGATGGTGTGCAACCACATGTTGAACTTGCGAAAAAAATTATGAAAAGAGATAAAACTAAATCTTTGGTAGGAGCAAGATTGGGTTATGTTATAATAAGAGGTAATCAACTTTTATCAAAAAGAGCTGAGGATCCTGCTTATGTTAAAGAAAAAGGTTTGCAAATAGATTCCGAATATTATATTTATAATCAATTACTTCCACCATTAGAAAGGATATTTGAAGTTTGTGGAATTTCTTCATCAGAATTAATAGAAGGTGTTAGACAAACAAGCCTTTTAGACATAATAAATGGTAGTAAAAAGAAATCTCCAGATGAAACTGTTTTAAATACATTTGAATCAGTTGTTTGTAAAAAATGTGGTTGGGAATTTAGAAGACCTACATTAAGTGGAAAATGCCCTGAATGTTCTGGAAGAATATATTTTTCTGCTTCGGGTTCAATAGGAAGTATGGTTGATTTTAGTAAATAATACCATAAAATAGCCATATAACATTTCACTTAAAACAGTAGGTCCTGTGCACATATAACGACTACATTAAACAAATTTCTAACTACTAACATAAGTTGCATAGATGCTTATTGATATGTTAGCATAATCCGCATCTCCAAATAGTTCATCAAAAGGAGAAATATCAGTATTATAAGCTAATTGATTTGTGCTTCCAGAATCATAATAATATATTGCATTACTCTGGTTCTGTTGAAATGTTAACCAATAATAGTTATCAGCTGTTACAGACACTGGTGTGGAAAAGG
>JABAOH010004157.1_pt1 | contig 15278 bp, 9 predicted proteins | sample 7062181 | NCBI WGS metagenome assembly JABAOH01 (sample SAMN14538630, study PRJNA623070) | marine sediment metagenome | biome: marine biome [ENVO:00000428]; feature: marine pelagic biome [ENVO:01000023]; material: deep marine sediment [ENVO:00002113]; isolation source: pool of 5 deep marine...
TCACTGCATATTGCCTGGCCTGTTTCGATTGTACAAGTTTGCGTATCAGAAGCCGTCGGCTCAAAGCGGACGGTTACAAGGACGGACTCATTCGCCGCCAGGCTATATGGGCCACCACCCGAGACAACGCTATANNGTGTCGCCGCCCGTGTTTTTAATTGTAAAGGTGAGATCGGTCGAGTTCCCGATCACCACCGTGCCGAAGTCAAGACTGTCGGGCGCAACGGAACACACTGCCGCAGGTTCACCATAACCGGTCAAGAACACATCACTGCAGATCCCCTGTCCTGTCTCAACCGTACAGGTCTGTGTCCCTGAGGCCGTGGGCTCAAAGCGAACCGTTACCGTCACCGACTCGTCGGCCGCTAATGCGTAGGGGCCGCCACCGGAGACGATGCTGTAGTGGGCGCAGGCCTCACTCACATCGCCGCTCAGTGTGTCGACGCCCGTGTTCGTGATAACAAATGTCCTGTCCGTATAATTCCCAGTCACCACCGTACCAAAGTCGAGGCTGTCGGGTTGGACCGAGCAGCCGGGTGCAAGCTCGCCATAACCCGTGCAGGCGACATCAGCGCAGATCGCTTGACCTGTCTCGATGGAGCACGTTTGAGTGCCGGAAGCGGTCGGCTCGAAGCGGACGGTAACTGTCACAAACTCATCGGCCGCCAGGCTGAACGGCCCGCCGCCAGAGAGGATCGTGTAGTGGGCGCACGGCTCACTCACGTCCCCGCTCAGCACACCGCCCCCCGTGTTCGTGATCACGAACGTCGTATCCGTATAGTTCCCGAGCACCAACGTGCCGAAGTCGAGGCTGTCGGGAGCCACTGAGCACACCGGAGGCGGCTCGCCATAGCCGGTGCAGAAAACGTCTTTGCAGAGGAACGGACCGGTCTCAATCATGCACGTGTGCGTGCCCTCAGCCGTGGGCTCGAAGCGAACCGCCACCGTCAGCATCTCCCCTGCCGCCAGGCTGAACGGCCCGCCGCCAGAGAGGATCGCGTAGTGGGCGCATGGCTCACTCACGTTACCGCTTAGGGTGTCGGTCCCTGTATTCGTGATTGTGAAGGTTGTATCTTTATAATCGCCGATCGTGACGGTGCCGAAATCGAAATTATCCGGCTGGATAAGACATGCGGGCTCGCCAACACCCGTGCAGAAGACATCGCTGCAGATAGCTTCTCCGGTCTCGATCGTGCACGTATGCACCCCCTCGCCTCCCCCTTCGGTAGCTATAACTACATTAACATAGTCAGTATAGAAAGTTCCCCCGCCCCCTGCTGTGCTCGCCCGACAATTCGCTGCAAGCCAAAGATAACCGCTACTGTCAATGAAGCGTAAGAGGTCGGAGGTGAACGTAGCGGCCAGAACATCATCGCCGCTCTCTTGAATTGTTGAATCGACCTGTACCCAAGAATTGGCGTCGCTATCCCAAATATATAACCAAAGAGCCCCGTTGATGTCCGTGGCATATCCTTCCCACTCTACATAGATCTGGGTGATCTCCCACTCTGGCTCATCGATGGCAAATCTAAAGTTATGAAGGGCGTAATCTCTTCTGCTGTACGTTGTGCTGTATCGGCTATCGTCAGACTGGGCGATCTCTGTATACGTTGTTATCTCGGGTGCGTCGGGCGGCGCACCGGGTGGTTGCGACCCGCAATCACCCGTCGCATAGAACCATTTATCAGCTCCGCCACCTGTCAGAAAGTCATAGGTTGTCTCCTCCGCAATGATAAACGGTTCGAACCGAACCGTCACTGTTAGAGACTCATTCGCTGCGAGGCTGTAGGGCCCGCCGCCAGAGAGAATCGCGTAGTGGTCACACGGCTCACTCACATCGCCGCTCAGCGTGTCGCCCCCTGTGTTGGTGATAACAAACGTCTTATTCGTATATTTCCCGATTAACACCGAACCGAAATCGAGACTGGTGGGCTGGACAAGGCAGCCTGCTGCGGGCTCGCCAACACCTGTGCAGGAGACATCGCTGCAAACTGCTACTCCGGTCTCAATCGTGCAGTTTTGCGTGCCACTAACCGTGGGCTCGAACCGAACCATTACCACCAGAGACTCATTCCTCGCCAGACTGTAAGACCCGCCGCCCGAGATAATACTGTAATGAGCGCTGGCCTCACTCACGTAACCGCTAAGTGTGCTGCCCCCCGTGTTTGTGATAATGAAGGTTGTGTCTTTATAACCCCCCATAAAAACGGTGCCGAAGTCGAGGTTGGTGGGTTGGATAAGACAGATGGGATCAAGGTGGTTGTATGCTTCCGCCCTCCGCGCTGGGACCCACGCTCGAAGTTCGTCCATACGGGTTGCAACCGTCTCTCCTTGGAGGTTATTGTTCGGATCCGCTTCCAACGCCGTGGTCAGGAGAGCCTCTGTCATATTGAGAAACGCGATGAGATCTACCTCGGCGAAAGGCCCGGAGAGGAGGTTGAGCATGATCTGTGAGTATTGGTCGCGGAACTGAGGAACCGCCAGGAGCGTATCGGAGTAGCCACCGCCTATATCGAGGGGATAGATTTCTGTATAACCTGAATTAAGCGGTGCGTCCAGGTCCCACGGAAAGTACATACGCGTCGTGCCTTGTCGGAAGTCTATAAAGTAAGCATTCTGGCCTTTTGTGAACAAGTCGTCAGTGTTTTGTAAGAAGCAGTTGACGGCTCCCACCGTGAGCATGGCCTGCATGTTAATCAGCTGAGGGAGTTCCAGGAATAGTGTGCCAGGATCGGGGGTCGGGCAGCTCGCGGTGTCCGCGAACGGCTGGTAGCACAGAGCCTCAAACGTCGGGCTATGACCCAAGCCGACATCCAGCCGAGTCTCGTCCTTGGCGATGAGTTTGTAAAGCCAGGTGTCGCCGCTGAAGTAGAGATTACGGTTCTTCATAAACTGCTTGTCACGCTGTTCGACGTTGACGTAAACGCCGGTGTAATAGCCGTTGATGTACAGCTTGACCCATGAGGCATTTGCGGCCGAGTGTGCGTACCCGTAGCCATCGGGAAAGGTTGCGAGCTCGTGAAGATACCAGGCAAAGCCCTCGGTAATAACGTCCACATCGTCTCCGTTCTCGAGGCTGAGTTTCCTGAGGCCGTGCCAAGTCTGACCAGCAACGTACTCGTTAATGTCGATCTTCAGGCTTACCTTCAAGAAATCCGGAGACCCGCCCAGCGCGTCACAGGATTTGCGCCGAACCGCTACCAGGATCGAGTCCTCGCCATCAAGCCAGAACCACGCAGGTTTCTCGATGTCGAATGTTAAATCGTTCTGGATGGTATCCCAGTCCGCCTGGGTCATTTGCAGATTTAGTGTGAGAAGCTGCGTCGGATCGAAGATTGCTGGCCACTCCTGCGCTTCTGCCGGGGCGGAAAGGATCGCACTGACCAACAGAAAAGTCATGAAGCCGAATACTGCCAGCCGGGCCGCTTTTATCTTTCTACCGTTCATCGCCGTTTCCCTCCTTTTAGATAGGCAATCATTGATGTAAGACAAAAGGAATAGCGATTTTCAGCGATTGTCTCAGCGGCTGCACTAAAAGCGCTAACTTTTAGCAGTAAGCTTTTACCGCTCATCCGGCGGTTTATGGGTGGGATGAGACAGATGAGACATCTGAAATGGACCTCCTATATCCAATCATTATACCATATTATGCATTACTTCGTCAATATACTTTCTTTTCTCTCTTTCTGTCATATCTTTCTGTTATTTGAAACAATCCATGGATGATAATGCACTATTTCCAACTTTTCGAGGTGTCGTATTTTAGCTGTTGATATGCGAACCTTCTCTGGGTGGACAGCTCCGATTTCTGGATCAAACTTAGAATTGACATGGATACGGGAAGCGCCCGGTTTTCATTGGTATCGTTCGGAACAAGCTAGAACGGAAGCTTGAATTACAAACAGATGAGATTCAAGCGTAGAAACGTTCTTCATCAAAAAATAGATTGATATTACTTGCCCCGTCTAATCGCTTTAACTCTTTAATAAACTCCCTGCTTTCATTTATATTCTTTAGTTGCACATAATAGGCCAGTTCTAATGCATCTCTTACCTCAGTGGATTTTGCATTGATCAATTTATTGTGCTTGCAGTATCTTTTGAAAATAGGAAAATACGATGCTTCTTCTGTTTTACCTGATGATGAGTATGTGAATTGAAGGAGGAACTCTTGTTGTTTCGGGGATACGAAATAAATTTTCGATAATATAAGCAGAATTAGACCAACAAAAAGTGTGCCCGTGATTGCTATGGCATGAAATCCAACTCCAGCCGCCATACCAATGGCTAAAGAGAAAAAGATAAATACAATATCCTGAGTTTCTTTAACAGCGGTTCGAAATCGAATAATGGACATTGCACCAACAAGGCCAAAGGCGCGGGCCAGGTTATTACCAATTACCATAATCACAATTGCGGTAATCATAGATAGTATGACAATTGAGTTTATGAAAGCGATGGAATAACCAGGTCCGCGATATGTTATTCGGTACAAGAAAGCGATTGCCATACCGCATAAAAAAGCAATCGATATGTTCAGTACCACATCGCCAACCGTAATGTTGAATTGAAAAACGTTTTGGAAATCCTGAAACATTTTTAATTTGCTACCTCTTGAGCCTTGGTATCAACTCACGCGTGTCATCGGGATAAGCATTGATGAAGGTCATGTCTTGAGACTTGGTAATATGAAGCTGATTCCGCGCGCTGGAGCCGGTAAGAAACCAGCGCTGCTTTGAATCAAAATTCTCTTGAAATCAGACCGAAATCTCTGCCATCAAGAAACCGAGGAGCAGGTCCACCCTTTCGATGAATAGAACTGGACTCCTCGTTCTTGTTCATTGAAAGCTCCTTGCTAGGTTATTCTCCTTCAATCACGTTGCCAAATACAGTCTAGAGCGGGAGGAGAATGTCTCATTTCAGGCATATTTCGCCCCGCGTCCATTAATACCCTTTAGCTTTTTGCTGGCATCTAAACAAATAGTGTATTTTGAAAGCGGTATTCGGTTTAATCTATATCGCTTGATTAGTTCCTGAAGCCAATGCGGCAACCCTCTTTGAAATTTAATTTCGAAAATAAAGCCTTTTAGCCTGGTAAATTGCAATTCCTTTTCTTCGAACAAATTACAGAGAGACGGATGGGCGGAGAATCGTATGTTCTTGTCAAAAGTAACTCTGAGCGCGGGATCAAACTTTGAATAAAAAGCCTGTCGTTCATAAGCTACCAGCATGCTAGGTCTCAAAGATTTTCCAAAAACATAGTAGAAAAATTGTCTTGCATGTTTCTGCGATCCAGCATATCCATCATGAGACAGAATATATCTCTCAATATCTCCAGTTCGGAACAGTTCAAACAAATCGCAATGAAGTACGGTAGCCCGGTTCTTGTGGATGTAATTCGCGCACTTCCTTTTTATCTCTAAAAATATAACACTCTGTTCACTATGCTCATTATATCCACGAACGCGAATTTTTTTTCGTATTTTTAAACCCTCAATCTTTTCAAAGTAATAATCCAATTCTAAAGTGTCAAAATAAATACTGCGTACCGTGTACTCTTTCGTTTCTCTCTGGGCTGCAAATTTATCCATTTGCAGATAGGGCTTCAATATTGCCTGAATTTCCGGTAAATGTTGCATAGGAATCAAGTATTTATACTCTAAACGCATTGTTATCCCTTAAATATTGATTTAAAGAATCGTTTTACATATTCGCTGGGACGAACACGTCCGCAATCGATGGAACATTGAATCCGCAGTCCGGGGACCAATTCACTGACGTTATCTTTTGCGATAGCAGTAGCAATTAATACTTGTTCCCCATTCAAATAGTGGGTTGTTTTGTCCATTTTCACCAATATTGCTTTGGGAACATTAGTGATATCGGGGACCAATAGCTTGACTGGACAACGAGTAGCAATGTAGCGGCGCTGTTGCCATTTCACGGGCATAATAACCGCGTATTCTGTGGTATCTTTAACTACCAAGAGAGTGTCACCGGAAAATATCTGACAAACGACTCCGGAAATTGGAGAAATCAAGGTAAAATCGGCCAACCTTTTCTTCAGGATTTCGATTTCTTGTTGAAAAGCCTGGATTTGGGATTGTATGTATTCTACCTGCTCTTTCTTAGCGCCGGTCTGCACGATCTGCAATTGTGCTTTGGCAATTGATACATCGATTTCATAAAGTGTGGACAGTCCTAGAGCAATTTCATACTCTTGTTTAGAAACTAGCTCTCGTGCATTGAGCGCTTTCAAACGATCAAGGATTTTTCCTTGTTCTTCGACTTGCTTTTTTCTGCTAGCAAGTTGTTGTTTTGCTTCCTCAATAATAGATTCTTTCTCCCCGCTTAGATATAATTGCAAAGAAGCCTTTGCCATTGCCAGCTGGCCTTTCAGTTCAGCAAGTCTTCTCTCGATTTCATTGGAATAAACTAAACCAATGGTATCCATCGCAGCGATGGTGGTACCCGAAACAATATGAGGGTTGAGGTTAAATTCTACGGCGTCTCCCCTTTCGAATTGCGTTACAGAATATTTTTTGTTAACACCCTGTTTGTGATCTATAAGCACGGTCATTAGCCGTCCATTTACGCCCTTGGAAACAACCCATTCCTTCGATGCAACAATCTTCCCTGGAACATCAAGCGAATATGGAATCTTAATTGGCAGCAGCAGGAGAACGAAAACTCCGGCAGCCAGAAATAGTAGATAAATAAATGCCTTGCGCGAAACAATTTCTATCATTGACATTTACCTCAGTCATTTTAATCATTATTATTCAATTAATTATTCAATTACCCGGGAATGGTGATGAACTTCCGATAAACCTAAAATCAGTGCAACCATTATTAGAGGTTTAAGGCCTGTGATTTATCTTATAAAAACCAGCCACCATATTGCATAGGATGGGTTACCAACGTTTACTATCTATCTCTCAATAAAAAATCGAAAATCACGGATTAGGTATCTCTCCTCCTGAGTTGAAACATACTCGGCGCCAGCCAGCCGGTTTAATGTCATCCGACTAGTGATGCCGCAGACGAACGATCTTTCGAACTGAGGACCAGGGACCTGCCTCGATCCGTGCGAAATAGACTCCCGCCGGGACCCTGTGTCCGTACCGGTTGAGGCCATTCCAGATAACTCCATGCTCTCCCCGAATCATTCTCCGCTCGTCAACGAGGGTGGCTACGAGACGGCCCGTCACGTCGAAAACCTGTAGACGGACAGGGGCTTCGCTGGGCATGGCCCAACCCATGCGTGTCGTTGTACGGCTTGGGTTCGGTGAAGGATAATAGAATGAGATTCTCTCCACATCTGGACTCGGCATCACCCCGGTGAGGTCGTCTAGCTGGCTGTATGCCTGCGCCCTCCGCACTGGGACCCACGACCGAAGTTCGTCGAAGCGCCCCGGGACCGAAACCATTTGGTTATTTGGATCCGCCTCCAGCGCCTCCGTCAGCAGAGCCTCTGTCGCATTGAGAAACGCGATGAGGTTTGCCTCGGCGAAAGGCCCGGAGAGTAGGTTGAGCATGATCTCCGTGTATTGGTTGCGAAACATAGGAGCCGCCAAGAGCGTATCGGAGTACTCACTTCCCGAGGGATAGATTTCTGTCACACCCGAATTGATCGACGCGTCCAGGTCCCACGGAAAGTACATACGCAACCAGCTGCTTGAAAGGAAATCAATGAAATACGAGTTCCGTCCATTCATGAATAAGCCATCATCGTTTTGGGCGAACATATTGACAGCTGCCATCGTAAGCATGGCCTGCATGTTAATCAACTCAGGGAGTTCCAGCGAGAGTTCAATAAAATCAGGGGTCGGGCAGGTTGCGGTGTCCGCGAACGGTTGGTAGCACAGAGCCTGATACGTCGGGCTGTTGCCAAAGCCGAACTCTAGCCGAGTCACGTTATCGGAGACGTTTTTGTAAAGCCAGGTTTCACCGCTGATGTACAGGAGGCGGTTCCTCATAAACTGTTTGTCACGTTGTTCGGTGTTGATGTAAACGCCGGTGTAATAGCCGTTGATGTACAGCTTGACCCATGAGGCATTTCCGGCCGAGTGTGTGTACCCATAGCCATCAGGATAGGTTGCGAGCTCGTGAAGATACCAGGAGAAGCCCTCGCTCACGACATCCACATCGTCGCCGTTCTCAAGGCTAAGTTTCTTGAGGCTGTGCCAGATCTGAGCAGGCACGTACTCGTTGATGTCGATTTTCAGGCTTACCTTCAGGAAATGCGGGGACCCGCCCAGCGCGTCACAGGATTTGCGCCGAACCCCCACCAGGATAGAGTCCTCGCCATCAAGCCAGAACCACGCGGGTTTAGCGATATCGAATGTTAAATCGTTCTGGACCGTATCCCAGTCTGCTGGGTCCATTTGCAGATTTAGTGTGAGAAGCTGGTTCGGGTCGAAGAATGCTGGCCAAGCCTGCGCTCCGGCCGGGGCGGAAAAGACAGCACTGATCACCAAAAAAGTCACGAAGCCGAACACTGCCAGCTGGGCCGCTTTTGTCTTTCTACCGTTCATTGTTGTATCCCCTTTTTGAAGTAGGCAAACATTGTTGTAATAAAAAAAGGAATAGCGATTTTCAGCGATTGTCCCAGCGGTTCCACTAAGCGCGCTACATTATTAGAAGCTAGCTCTTACCGCGCATTCGGCGGTTTATGGGAGGGATGAGACATCTGAATGGGCCTTCTTCTATATCTCAATATTCTACCACATTATACATTACTTCGTCAATACATATCCCAAATTACGACGTACAGCACTATAGCGAATAGGCGGATTAAAAATTATTTGTATATTGTACACTATGATGAAATGCATTTCACATAAGACTTTACCCTCCATTAAGTTACCCACTTAATGGGCGTAAACTTTTACGTTATTTCTTGAGCTCGAGGTGGAACTTTTCACATCCCTTCATGTTATTTATATAACAACCCTACATGATGGAGTGAATGTATTAATCGGCATAACACCTTATTATTCAATGGGATACACGCACACAGATCTATGATTTTAGAGCTTTATCTTCAGCTCCTGTTGGAACTGCCAACATCTATTAGACTTATATGCTATTTCCTAACCTAGCCGGGTGAGACACATTGATGGGTATAGATTCATTTTCATGCTGTAGATATATCAGACCCCTCACTTTTATATAGAGCGCCTTTATAATACCACCCCATGTCTATAGCTCCGTTATGAGTTCACAATCGCGGGTTGTTCTGTATGTTGCTAGTTCAAGGTTGAACCTATAACCACAACGCCTGGTAAATAACAATCGTCGTTCCGTCCGACCACATGAAAATGTACCTTCGTTTCCGGTATAAGCGAGAAGGCTTGAATCCGAAAGGAAAAATTCGATAGGGATTTCAAACGCTATTTTCGCCTCCCAGCCTCCATTTTGCTACTGAGGCACCCGTCGAGCCACCGATTTATTTCCAATTTATTTCCATCTCCGCGTTGCCGACCCATTCAAAAAGCCTCCTCACGCAATCCAAGTATTCACTTTACCCCCATCAGCCATCGAAACCGGTTCCTCCCGGCCAAACCACACAGACATCCCCCATCGGTTCCAGACCGCCGGATTCACCCGCCTACGCCTGACCGCCCAATGATTCGACTCACTCCTGGGGGAATCCCGAATCACACCTCGGTATCCTCGTCCCACTCAATCCGCTGATCGAAATCGAATTCCTCCTCCCGAGATAGATCCTGATTGAACTCGAACGCCTCCTGTGGTGGGGCCCGGGATGGTGAGACCGGCGGCGGCTCACTCGGCTCACCGATGTGTTCAAGAATCCTCTTCACGTCCGCTGAAGTTGTGATAAAGGCAATAATTCTCATCGAGCTTCCACATCGAGGACACACCAGAGGCAGCGCCTCGTAAATTCTCGCGAGAAGCATCGCCCAGGTGTAGGGGAAGGTGCGTGGAAATGCTTCGGGCTCCACCCACTTGCCGGACGCCTCTGTATCCCCGCCCTCCTTGGGCGAAAGCGGAGTGATGTTCATCCGCCGGGCCGCCTCCCGGAGCCTGGCCTCCAGCGCTCCGCTGGGGCCCGCCGACTCGATCACCCGCTCGCGTAGCTTCGCATGGGCCGAGAGCACCCCATAATAATGGATGCCATGCCGCCGGGGCGGTGGAACCAGGGCCGCCAGGCGCGAGAGAAGTTCCAGAGGCGTCAGAACGACTGACGTCTCCCCGTTGGCCAGCGGATGCTTCGAGCGATAGACAATGGTGTTGCTGTCCCACTGGTCCAGGCGCTCGGCACTAAAGGCCGGGCGGGCACAATAGCGCGCCAGCCGCTCCAGGCCGCCCCGATCCCAATCACGAAGATGGACAGAAGCATCCACAGAGAACCCGCCCGAGTGAGACCAGGTGCGCATCATTTCTGCCGCCTCGGCTTCGAAATACCCGCGGCGCTCCAGCCACCTCAGCACCCGGCGGCGTGTTTTCTCCTGCACCGCCTCGATATCCGGCGTGTCGAGATCCGTTGCTTCATAGAAGAGCACCTCCCCATTGGAACCTTCGGAGAAGACGCCATCTGTGATGATACAATGGTAATGTACATGTGGGTTGAGCGAAGCCCCAAAGTAGTGTACAAACGCCACCGCTCCAAAACGCGAGTCGCCCGGAGCGCCAGGACTCTTTCGCCGAAGCGTTGTTTCAACAGCTCGCATGAAGATACCAAGCACCGCCCCCACCGTCTCGCTATGGTGACGAAACAGGTAACGCACCCGTTTGGGGACTGGGGTCCCGGATTTGCTTGACCGCCGTCGACATCCGATCGGTCCGGTGCGTGCGCGGAACGCCGCCCAACTCCCACAGTGCCGCCTGCAAGCACTCGCTCAGACTCTCAAAGCTCTCGGAGACGCACACCCGCCCTGTCTCCCAGTTCGAGTAGGGCAGAGTGAAGTGATAGAACAGGTGCACAAACGGCTGGTCGGCGATCGTGATCCCCAGCTTCGTCATCCACGTGAAGTCACTCTCACACAGCTCGCCCGGCCGGTGCGCTTGGGGAAAGAACACCTCTTTGCCCGGCCCGTCCAGCGCCCTCCACCGCTTGATCCGCCGCTGCAGGGTGCGTAGCTGGCCGTCTTTGAACCGACCGGCATAGCGGCGCTGGAGATCCTCGAACAGCGTCTTCGCCTCCAGCCCCGGGTTGGTCTCTAGTAACTCACAGAGCTCGGGCCAGACCTCCGCAAACGGATCCTCCCGCGTGCGCCACGTATGCCCCTGGCGCGCCTGGCTCGGCAGCTTCCCGGCGCGCCGGTACTTCCAGGCCGTCTTCTCGTCCATCCCCGCCTTGGCCGCAGCCGCAGCGAGGCTCTTCTCCTTCTGGATCAGCGACATCAATCTCCTTACCTGTTGGTCGGTAACCATCCAAGCCTCCTTGAATCAAGGACTTGGACAGTCTACCAATACCCCGAAATCCGGGAGTTATAATTGTCGCTGATCACTCGGGCAACTTTTCCCTCTTCGAAACGTATTTACTGGAAACCGGCTACCCCTTATCCCTGCTGAAGAGGAGGTGTCTCGTGAAGGGAAAACTTGCCTGGCTGCCTCTCGTCCTGATCGCTCTTTTAGTTCACAATTCGGTTCTTGCTCAAGACAAGCCGCCGCTTTTCGTAGACGAAGATACCGCCGCGATCGTCTCAGAATTGAACACCTCCATTCCGGCCTTGATGGAGAAAGGCCGGGTTCCCGGACTGCAGATCGCCCTCATTCGTGACGGCAAGATCGTGTGGGAGAAAGAACTTGGAATCAAAAACACCGTCAGCCGTGAACCGGTAACATCGGAGACGATTTTCGAGGCGGCATCGCTGACCAAACCGTTCTTCGCCTACGCTGTGATGAGACTCGTGGAGGAGGGCGTTCTGGATTTGGACACGCCGTTGGTCCAGTACCTGCCCCGGGAACTCATCGAAGAAGAGATGGGTCACTCGTTAGATCTCGAAGGTTTCCGCCGTGACTGGTTCGAAAAGATCACGGCCCGCCACGTCCTCAGCCACACGGGGGGCATGCCTCACGGCGAACGCGGCACACCTTACCCACTCTCCTTCGAACCGGGTACCAACTACAAATATTCGGCGGACGGGTACTATTTCCTGCAAAAAGCCATCGAGTTCCTCAAAAAGCAGAAGCTCGAATTCATAATGGACGCGTACGTCCTCGAGCCCCTCGGTATGACAAAGAGTTCGATGGTCTGGCAGGATTCCTACGAAAATACGATGGCCAACGGACACGATGCCTATGGCACGCCACAGGATTTTCGCAAGCGAACGGAGGCTCACGCCGGCGCCTCGCTATACACGACCGCTGCGGATTACGGCCGTTTTGTCTGCGCGATGTTAAACGGCGAGGGCCTGGCTGAAAACACTGTCAAAGAAATGCTCGCACGGGTCATAGACGTCGACAAGGACATGGGGATCGGCTGGAGTCTCGGTTTTGGCCTGCAGACGGATACAAACGGCACCGCCTTCTGGCAGTGGGGAGATTACGGTATTTTCAGAAACTACATCCTCGCCTATCCGGAGCACAAGATCGCCGTGGTCTATCTGGCCAACAGTTTTTACGGTCTCGGGATATGTCAGGAACTCGTCGCCCACAGTATCGGTGGTCGCGCCCTTGGCGCTGAGTCGCTCAAGTATCTCCAGTATGACTCGCCAATTTGCACCTTCGCCTGGGCAGTCATCGACCAGGGCCCCCAAGCGGTGGACGAGCTCTTGCCCACGATGTACGCCAAACATCCCGACTTGCTCTCCGACAGGGCGATCGGAATGATCTCCTACTTTTTCACAGAAGGTGAGCGTTTCGATGAACTCATCGCTTTCTATTCTTTTGTTGTTGAAAAGAAGCCGGAGTCAGCAACTGCCGCCTCCGGTCTGGCACGGGCGTATCTCGAAAAGGGGGACTTCGCCAACGCCAAGGCCAATTATGAAAAGGCAAAGGAGGCAGAAAACAAGGAAGACTTCGATCCCAATACCGTTGACTGGGCATTGTCATATATCGAAGCGTTGGAGCAGCTGATGAGCCCGTCCTCCGACTATCTGAAGACGCTGGCCGGCGACTACGAGACCCGGCACATAAAATTCGAGGACGGAAAACTCTTTTACATTCGCGAAGATGCCGCCGCCAAGGATTACAGGGAACTGATCCCAATGTCGAAAGACACGTTTGTAATGAGGGAGCTGATCTATTTTCGCTTGCGCTTTGATTTCGACGACACCGGTGCCCCGCACAGGGTCACCGGCATCTACGAGTGGGGTCAGGAGGACCATTCGACGCGAGACAAATAACGCGAACCAACACGGCCTTTCTCTCGCGTCTGTCGTCTCACACCTAGACCGGGCTGGTTGGAACGGGTATCAACCCCCGGGTAGCCCAACGCGGATTGATGCGAGTTTTAGCCCACGGACCGCCCGACGCGGGTTGGAGAGAGCTTCAACGCCCGGACCGCGTGACCTTGGTTAGTTTAACGCGCCCCCCCATGAGAGAAATTGCCCCTATCTCTCCCTGTTCATTCTTCAAAAACGTCAGCTCGATGCCGTCGAGCTGCTGGAGGAACACGGTTTCGGACAACGGCAGCAACACGTCCTCCCCCTCGAAATGCGATATGGTCAGGCGGCCTCCTGCCAGACCAATCTCGACGGGGTAGTCACCGAGCTTATATGTGCCGGTGTAGCTTTCAAGCTCCTCCGCTGTGATCTCGTACGGTTCGATCTCGCGCGGCGCTACCGCGCCGGCTCAGCGGGTTATTATATCGGATAGGATGGATCCTGATCTTGATTGGCGCAGATTCCGTGTAGGGTCAAAATATTCAGCCGAAGTCTAACTCACCATACTTCCTTCCGTTACGTCTCTTAAGAACATCCTGATCTCAGCTTGTTGACAGGTCGTCCCTAGCCCCTGATAATACTCAGTTTTCATCCAAGACTTCAGGGAGAAGAGTATGAGCATCATCATTCAACCATGGCAATTATTCCTGCTCAGTCTATCAGGTTGGATCAATCGTCATCAACAGCACACGATCGAGTATCTAATATCGGAAAATCAAGCCCTCAAGGAGAAACTGGGCAAGAAGCGAATCCTTCTCAACGACGATCAGCGCCGCCGCCTGGCAGTAAAAGGCAAGTTGCTGGGACGTAAATTGTTGTCTGAGATTGCCACCATCGTGACACCGGATACGATCTTACGCTGGCACCGGCAGCTCGTCGCCGAGAAATGGGACTATAGTGACCGTCGAGTAAGGAAGCCGGGACGACCGCCGGTTTCGGAAGAAGTGAAGCAGCTTATCCTACAGATGGCTCGGGAGAATCCATTCTGGGGATACGACAGGATTCAAGGTGCTTTGAGCAATCTTGGACACAGCATCTCTGATACAACCGTAGGGAACATACTCAGCGCCAACGGGATCGAACCTGTGCCAGATCGAAGGCGACAGACTACCTGGAAAACATTCCTGAAAGCTCACTGGGAGGTCTTGGGAGCAATTGACTTCACAACGATCGAAGTCTGGACGAAGGGCGGGTTGATTACGTATTACCTGTTATTCGTCATGGAGGTAGCTACCAGACGTGTTCATCTTGCCGGCTGCTCACTAAATCCCGATGAAGCATGGATGAAGCAGATTGGAAGGAATCTGACCGACACCGTTGACGGCTTCATGAATGGAAAGCGGTATGTGCTCATGGACCGGGACGGGAAGTTCTGTGCCTCGTTCCGGGAAATATTGAAGAACGAAGACATAGAGCCGGTGCAACTGCCGCCACGAAGTCCAGATCTAAATGCGTACATCGAACGTTTCCACCGCTCCCTCAAAGAGGAATGTCTCGACCGAATGATCTTCTTCGGTGAAAGATCGCTACGAAAGGCGATTAGCACGTTCTTGGAGCATTTCCACGCAGAGCGAAATCATCAGGGGATCGGGAATCAATTGATCGAGCCTGGGGAAAAGGTCGGCCTGCGTGATGGAGATATTCTCTGTGGGGAGCGGCTCGGCGGCATGCTTCGGTATTATTATCGTAAGGTTGCGTGAAAACGAGTATTGGCAGCATATTCCAGGAGCGACGTGCAATGACTGCAGGGGTGATCTATGTCTCATATGACCCAATAGTCTCTGAATATACATGCTGCCATATAATCTGGACTGAGATTCGTTCGATCTATTGTCATCGGTCGATTTAAAACCGTCCACTTAGGGGCGCTTTAAAACCGGCCAAGATTCTGGTTACTTCTCTCCTTTATCACGATCTTCCTTCT
>JABAOH010005188.1_pt1 | contig 15274 bp, 17 predicted proteins | sample 7062181 | NCBI WGS metagenome assembly JABAOH01 (sample SAMN14538630, study PRJNA623070) | marine sediment metagenome | biome: marine biome [ENVO:00000428]; feature: marine pelagic biome [ENVO:01000023]; material: deep marine sediment [ENVO:00002113]; isolation source: pool of 5 deep marine...
GGCAAAAACAAAGTTCTTGCTGCTGTCTATGGCCCCAAAGAGGTCCATCCGAAGCACTTAGCCCAACCAGATCGATCCATCATCCGCTGTCGATATCACATGGCCCCATTTTCAGTCGACGAAAGAAAGCACCCCGCGCCCTCAAGACGCGAAGTCGAACTCTCGAAAGTCATCCGCGAATCCCTGGAACCAGCCGTCTTCCTCGAATATTACCCACAAACCTCCATTGACGTCTTCATCGAGATACTGCAAGCAGATGGTGGGACTAGGTGTGCAGGTATCACCACCGCGGCGCTCGCCTTGGCAGACGCGGGAATTCCTATGCGCGATCTAGTTGCAGCATGTGCCGCTGGAAAGGTGGACGGCCGCTTAGTGCTCGACTTGGTCGACGTCGAAGACAAGAATGGGGAAGCCGACGTTCCCGTGGCATTTCTGCCGAATTTGGAGGCCATAACACTACTTCAAATGGATGGAAACCTAACCGTGAAGGAATTCGAGCAAGTGGTAAATCTAGCCACCGAGGGATGCAAACAGTTGTACGCACTTCAAAAGAAGGCTCTGGAAGAGAAGTACGTCACGGTTAGCGAGGAGGTGGAAGAAGAATGAAGTCACCAATAGTTGCCCGCGTCAAGCAAAAACGGATTGCGCAACTGGTGTCCAGCGGAAAACGATTAGACGGACGAGGGCTTACTGATTATCGAGAAGTCCAAGTCGAGGTAGGAATAATTGAACGGGCAGAAGGATCTGCCCGTGTACGCTTGGGCAAGACTGAAGTGATGGTTGGAATAAAAGTCGAAGTTGGCACACCTTTCCCTGACGTACCGAATGCAGGCGTCCTCACCGTCAACGCGGAATTGGTGCCTCTCGCATCACCCACCTTTGAACCGGGTCCTCCCAACGAAAACGCAGTCGAACTGGCAAGGGTAGTCGACCGAGGCATACGGGAATCGAAGGCAATCGATCTGGAAAAACTCTGCGCGGTACCTGGGGAAAAAGTGTTTATAGTATTCGTAGATGTCTACGTGCTGAACCACGATGGAAATCTCATCGACGCCTCAGCCATCGCAGCGCTAGCAGCTTTGCTCAACACGAAGATGCGAAAATATGAAGTGANNGAAATCAAGATGAAAACGGGCTACACCCAACTTCCAATACAAAACTACCCAATAGCCACGACCTTCGCCAAAATAGACGGCACCTTTCTAGCAGATCCCTGGCTGGAAGAAGAAGAAATCATGGACGCCCGGCTGACCATGACATTCGGCAAAGACGACAAGATCTGCGCGATACAGAAAGGATGTTGCGGCTACTTCACCCAAGAACAAATCTTGGAAGTCACGAAGATCGCCAAAGAAAAAAGTGCAGAATTGCGGAAACTGGTAGTGAAGGACTGATGGGCCGCCGACGCACAAAAAAAGTTGGCATGACACGGGGGCTCGGCCCCCGCTACGGCGGGACCGTAAGAAAACGATACACCAAGATACTCACAGAAATGAAGAAGCCCCACAAATGCCCACAATGTGGTTCTCAATCGGTCAGAAGAAAGAGCGTCGGCATCTGGACTTGCAGAAAGTGCGACCTGACCTTCGCTGGTGGCGCGTACACTCCAACCACAAAACTCGGAATCGTTGCCAAACGCGCCGTCAAGGGTCCACGCTCATCTGAAACCCCAACCGAAGAGAAGAGCCAAGACATTCAACAGGCCGTCTAGTGATATAGAATCGTCTAGGTCATCTTCGTCAACTGAAAAGTGGTCACGAACCAGTACACTCGTGCAAGCACGGGACGCGCATCTTCGGAACGTGAAATCTGCTCAAGTCTCTTTGTCATGCCGAGCTCACTGAGAAATATCTTGTATATTAATAGATAAGAAATATTCTGTCATTCGCCACGTTGCGAACTCCGACATATATCGAAACTCGACATATATCGAAGACTATAGATCGTCAAACTGGACACTCTCCCATCGGGCCATTCAAATAGCTCTTTGACTCTTCTTCACCTAGAATGGTTGGGGCAGCCCGAGAGATGCGGATCAAGGCCGTCATTCATATAGATTTTTCTTCAGAGACGCTACTGAAAGCCGTACTGGAGGCACTGAAGCCTGAGACCGAAGCCATGCCGTCTCGTCGGTGCCGAACTCGAATTCACGGTGACGAAAAGAGGTTATCATTGATCCTTGAAGCATCGGACACTTCTGCCTTAAGAGCTTCTTTAAACTCCTACCTCCGCTGGATACAGATGATGAAAGCCGCTCTAGCATCAGTTGAGCTCACAGATTCCAGAGTTGAGGCCTGATTCTCTAGGCCAGAGTGTGCTTCCTCTTTATCGCTCTTCAAGATTCGTTTGACATCAGTCATTCACATTCCCGGAATTGTCTCCAGTCACAGTTGTACAGCCACGTTTCTGATCCAAACAATCATCCACCGTCTAACGGCATCCAGAAAGGCGTCATCCACGGAAAACGCTTATTTAAAGCAAGACCGTAATGCAGACAGAGTCTAAGACTTCATTGGAGAAATCAAGATGAGTGAAGAGATCTCAAAGCTTCCGCCCCAAGTTCAACAGCGGCTGCTTAGGTTACAACAGCTACAACAGACGCTACAGCGGGTCATGACACAGAAGCAGCAACTGGAACTTGAGTTGAACGAGGTGGAGCAGGCACTCAGCGAACTAGAAAACCTGACCAACACTGCCGTGATCTACAAGTCAATCGGCTCGCTTCTGGTAAAGTCGAAAAAGACGAAGGTCACCAAAGACCTAGGCGAGCGGAAAGAACTGCTGAACCTGAGGACCAGCACATTGGGCAAGCAAGAAGAACGATTGAGGAGCCAAGTGAAAGATCTGCAGACGAAACTGCAGCGCGATCTGCGCCCAATCTCTCCTTCTTAGGTGAAGGAGTTTTGGAAGAGATTGGGATACCAGAGCTGACATCTGATCAGATGAAAGAATTATGTGAAGTCGCCGAGGAAGCTGCTAGGAAATACCTCCTGTCCAAAGTTGCACCAAGCAGGATTTCGACCCTCAACATAACCGTCGATACTCAAGGAGCAAAACCGATTAACGTGAACGTTGACGTGGAAATCACCCTGTCATCCGCCGCGAGAGATTATGATGCCGAGAAATTAACCGGTGAAGCGACGAAGAAAGCATTCGAATCCATCGAAATATATCTGAGGAAATTCGGATGCACATCGAGAAGATAACGGCCCTCCTGAACGAACTCGATCCTAAGTTGATCGTCTTATTATGTCACCATAATGCGGACCCAGACGCCGTGTGCTCCGCTTACGCATTCTCCCGGCTTTTGGAATATCTGAGACCTGAGTTGCATGTGGAAATAGGGGCGGCCCAAGGACCTAGCAGACTCTCAAAACACATGCTAAAATCCTTACCCATAACACTGGTTGAACACCCGCGCATTGAAGACGCAGATATCATAATCCTCCTGGATACAAACACTATCCAGCAGTTGGACGAGTGGAGTGAACTGGTTCGCGCGTCCAGTTCCCCTGTTGTTGTCATTGACCATCACGCCAGACACCCGGAAACCGAGAGTCTAGCGACTGTCTCTGTGACAGATGACGAAGCGTCTTCTACATGTGAAATCATCTATCGGCTCTTCAAGGAGAGCGAAGTCAAGCTTACAGAGACTGAAGCTAGAGCATTGTTTTTGGGAATCGCCTTTGACACGAGACACTTCATACTCGCTAGCTCAGCCACGCTCAAGGCGGTAGCCGACCTTGTTGACGCTGGAGTCAATGCTAAGGAGACGCTTTCGCTGCTATCGCTGCCGATGGAGGCTTCAGAACGTATGGCACGACTGAAAGCAAGTCAACGGGCCAGGCTCATCAGGCTCGATGACTGGATGGTCACTGTCTCTCCTATTGGCGCCTTTCAAGCGTCCGTTGCTAGAGCGCTGGTTGCCTTGGGGGCTCATGTAGCTGTTGCGGCAGGGGAGAAAGATGGTAAGCTGCAAGTGAGTCTGAGGGCGTGTTCTGACTTCCATGAAAAGACGGGGATCCATTTGGGTCGGGACATAGCCAAGCCACTCGGGGAGTTTCTGCATGGCATGGGAGGGGGTCATGCGGTGTCGGCTGGCGCGAATGGGGTTGGAGAGGTAGAAGCATGTCTCGAATACTGTGTAGGACTTCTTAGAGGGAAACTGGAAGGCGCTCTCACGTAGGGAGGGTGGCCTCGATGAACCAGTGTTTCAGGATGCCCAGCTCAGGGGGATTGCCAACGAGCTTCCGAAACAGTTTGCCTTTGCGTCCGTGAAACCACGAGTGGTTCGAGGGCTCTACCTCTACCTTTTCGATTTTGAGTATTCGAGCTACGTCATCAGGGGATATCAGATTTTGGTGGCGGGCGCCCTTGAGATGCCGTATCTTGTAGTGATTGGAGAGTTGAATGATGACAGCGCGTATGCTGAAAGGAAATTCGAAGATGAGTTGCTCTAACCAAATAACGTGTCCTCTCTTCTCGACGGGAAAGCGCATTTCAAAATGGGCTCCGTTTGTCGCCACTCTACGTCCTTCTCTCAGACATTTCATCGGGTTGTCTAGATGTTCAAGCACGCCGTAGATTAAGATGCGGTCGAAGGTTTCTTCCCGAAACGGCAGGTTAAGCGCGTCGGCAACGACGTCACAGAACCCCTTGTACAAGTCGATTCCTATTCCTTCTCTCTTTTCATGTGCTTCTCTGAACCAGCCACAGCCGATATCTAACGTTGCCAAGCCGAGAAACCCATATTGGGGAATGCCGACTTCGGAATATAGTTGTTGCCCTCATGCAAATTGGTACCTAAAAAGATGTAGCTACCCTTAAATGTGTAGACTTCGGCAATTGAATGAAGGCACGACGTTGGCAGTCATCGAAACCAAGGATTTGAGCTATACCTATCCCGGCGGTGCAAAACCCTCACTAGAAGACATATCGATAACGATTGAACGAGGAGAATTCGTGATCCTCACGGGGCCCAGCGGCTGTGGGAAGACGACTTTATGCCGCTGCTTCAACGGACTCATCCCGCATTTTTACGCCGGAGAACTCGAAGGCGAAGCGGTGGTCACCAATTTACGTGTGGCCGAAAGCTCCATTCACGAGCTCGCCCAGCACGTCGGCCTCGTCTTTCAGAATCCGGAAAATCAGCTTTTCGCGTTGTCCGTGGAGAAAGACGTGGCCTTCGGTCTCGAGAATCTCGGAATCCCCCGAGAGGAGATGCAGGAGCGCGTCTACTTGGCGCTCCAGATGACCGATATCGAAGATCTCCGTGAGCGAGCCCCGCATGAACTTTCGGGAGGCCAACAACAGAGAGTTGCCATATCGTCGGTGCTGGCAATGCAGCCGGACGTCATGGTGCTCGACGAGCCGACCTCCTTCCTTGATCCCGTTGGTGCCCAGAAGATCTTTGACGTCATCAGCCAGTTGAATAGAGATCTTGGCATTACGATCGTCCTTGTCGAACACCGGATGGATTTGGCCGCAAAGTATGCGAACCATGTCATCGTCATGAACCAAGGCAAAATTGTCTTGGACGGCACGCCGCGGGAAGTCTTCATCTCGGAAGATGCGCGGTTGATTGGCGTGGGAATCCCTAAGGCGACGAGGCTCTACCAGCTGCTCGGAGAAAATGGAATACGCCTCGGCAAAATCCCAGTTACCTCACAAGAAGCCTCGCAGCTGCTAAAGGAGATGCTCAGACATGATTGAAGTCAAAGACGTCCATTACACTTATCCAAACGGCGTAGAGGCTTTACGAGGTGTCACTCTCACAATTCATGATGGGGATTTCATAGCCATAATGGGTCAGAATGGGGCCGGAAAAACGACCCTCGTCAAGCACATTAATGGTTTACTCAAGCCGACTAAAGGAGAGGTCATCGTCGACGACGTCGACACCCAGAAAACCAGTGTGGCGAAACTGGCTCGAACGGTGGGCTTTGTCTTTCAAAATCCCGATCATCAGCTTTTTTGCGAAACGGTGGAGGAAGAAGTTGCCTTCGCCCTCAAAAACTTTGGATTCGAGGAAAAAGCGATCACCAAGCGCGTGGGTTGGGCCCTCAACCTCTTGGGCCTGGAACAATATCGCCAAACCTCTCCGTTTATGCTGAGTGGAGGAGAGCGAAAACGCGTTGCCTTGGCGTCTGTTCTGGCGTGGGACCCTAAGTTCGTCATACTCGACGAGCCGACGATTGGGCAAGATCATCAGCAAAAAGAGACCCTGCGTCAGTTCATTGTGCAACTGAATGCGCAGAAGAAGACGGTGATCATAGTCACTCATGATGTCGAGTTCGTTGCTGAATGCAACCCGCGCGTGGTGTTGATGGCGGATGGCAGGATCGTCGCGGAAGGAGAAGCCGAAGAAACGCTCACGAACCCGGTCCTCCTTGCGCAAGCGTCCATAACCCCGCCGCAGATCACCCAAATCTTCTTAGGACTCATGGATTCAAGACTGCCCCACAACGTGATCGATGTCCATGAAGCTAGGAAAATCCTTGTCGATTTTCTGGAGGCCGAGTCATGAGCTTCTTTGAAGGGTTCAGATTCCGAAGGGTCTCGTCACCTATTCACGAGTTAGATCCGCGAGTCAAATTCTTCTATGTTTGCGTGTTGTTCGTGATCACGATCATGTTCGTTCAATTGCTGCCGCTTGCTTTGCTGTTCGTCATTCAGTTGCCGTTCGTCATCATCGCCGGGGTGCAACGACAGTGGGTCCGCTCACTGCGAGGCGCCCTCTTCTTCGCGGTCATAATCTTCACCACAAACCTGGTCACACGGTACATCTACGGGGGCTACGTGTTGACCACCACCATGCTTGAAGAGTCGATTGCCATGACCTTTCGTTTCGTCGTGCTCGTGGAGTCCTTCTCTATCTTCTTTCTAACCACCTCGCCAGATCATCTCGGCTTAGCACTGGAGCAGAGCCGCGTGCCCTACGAGTTCTGCTTCGCCTTCACCACCGCCGTGCGCTTTGTGCCCGTCTTAGCTGAGGAGGCGGAGACCATCATGGATGCCCAAAAGGCGAGAGGATTAGAACTGGAACGGGGAAACTTCCTGAAGCGCATAAGAAACTACATCCCGATTCTTATACCGCTGATTGTCAGTGCCATTCGCCGAAGCCTAGAACTCGCGGAAGCCATGGAATCGCGGGCCTGGGGATCCACCGAGAACCGCACCAACCTCTACGTCTTGCAGATGAAACGAGCCGATTACAGTCTGATAATGATCTCCATCCTCATGATCGCATTCGCGGTATACGTTTGGCTGGTCATTCCGATCCCCTCAATAACCACCTTGCTGCAGGCTTGAGCCCGGACAAGAACGCCGCATCTAGAGGTCTTGGCAAAAACCGCAAGTGACTGCACACGCATCTGCGAGCACGCGTACCATCTCTTGGGGTGGAATATTACGGGCAGCGAAAAAAAGTTTTTCCGAGACGCAGCGGCCCCGCGCTTGCGTTTCATCATCAAAGCTTGGAGACAGCTTCGTTCGCGTCCGAAACCGCACCATACGATCAACCATAAAACCACCAATGCGCGCGCATTTCCGAGGAGAAAAACCTTATGTCTCACTGCTAGGAGAGATCATGCAACTCAATGCTAGTTGAAGGTTCAATAGAATGGATTTGAAGGACCATCTAAAAGAGACTGCAAGACGCTTTTCAGTCGATCTCTTCGGAGTTGCTTCAGCAGAAGACCTTAATGATGCCCCGCAAGGGCATCGCCCCAAGGATATCCTACCAAATGCCAAGTCCGTCATTGTTCTTGGAATGAAAATGCTTGACGCTCAGACGGATATCCTCCCGATCAATGGCGAGTTTTTTGGGGTCTCTACCCGGCAGGACATGTTTAGAGGACATGGTACGTTCATTTCGCAGGAACTTGACAGGGCTGGATATGCCATCGCGAGGGTTCTGGAGACGAAAGGGTTCAAGGCTTATCATCAGATGGCTGGAACAGGAGGGACGGATCAACGTTACCTGATGGGGCTCTTGTCGCTAAAGCACATGGCGACTCAGGCTGGCCTCGGCGTTCTAGGGCGCCATAGCCTGCTCATAACGCCCCAGTATGGCCCTCGGGTTCGATTGACAGCCATAGTCACCGATAAGGAACTGCCACCAGACACTCCCATCAACCAGGACTTCTGCAAAGATTGCGAGACCCCCTGCATCTCCTTGTGTCCAGCTAACGCTCTCGCGAAGCCTAGTCAAAATGCCCCCTATGGAATCAACAAATTTGCATGTCGCCAATACCTCCACACTCGACCAACCTGTAGTGTATGCTTAAGGGTCTGTCCAATAGGAAGTCAACGCATTAGATGACCAAACAGAATTGCGCGCATCACTATGTTTTTCTAGCTGTATTTCCTGTGCTAAGCTCTTGAGGAAGAGATAATGGCAAAGAAACTGATCAACACGATCTTTGCTCGACGCAGTATCCGCAAATACACAACCAAACAAGTCAAGGAAAGCACCGTTACAGCGCTGCTGGAAGCGGCAATGGCAGCCCCGTCGGCCTCTAACCGTAAACCGTGGCACTTTGTCGTCGTTACCGCCCGACAAACACTGGATAAGCTGGCTAGGGCACACCCTTATGGCAAGATGCTATTCGAAGCGCCGCTTTGCGTAGCAGTATGCGGTGACAGCACGATTTCGCCCCGCTTCTGGGTGCAGGATTGCTCCGCGGCTGCAGAGAATCTTCTTCTCGCTGCGGCTGCTTTGGGCCTAGGGGCGGTCTGGCTGGGTGTGCATCCGAGGGAAAGCCGCATCAATCCTATACGAAAGGTCTTGAAGCTTCCGGAGAACATTGTTCCGCTGAACCTCGTTTCTATTGGATACCCTGCCGAAGAGAAAGAGCCACGCACCCAATACGACGAGCAGCGCGTACACCGCGACCACTGGTAGTCCCTCCCATTAGAGCCTGTTTTCGCCCGCCGAATCCAAAAAAGAAACCCTTATTGGTAGGCATAGGGATACGTTGTAAAAACCATAAGAAAAGAGGAGATTTGCGGAGGCTATTTCCCCGTTGCCCAGGTTCAGGCAGACCAGCGATATCCTAAAGCTGATGCGCAAGAAAGAGGATATTCGCGACATCGGCATAATTGCGCACATCGATCACGGCAAGACCACCATGACGGATTCCCTCCTAGCGGAGGCGGGACTCTTGTCACCGAAGATCGCTGGGGAAGCCCGAGCGCTGGACTACTTGGAAGAAGAGCAGAAACGCGGCATCACCATCAAGACAGCCAACATCTCGCTCCTACATGAAATCGAGAACCGCCCCTGTGTCGTGAACCTAATTGATACCCCTGGCCATGTTGACTTCACGGGCAAAGTGACCCGAGCATTAAGGGCGATCGACGGGGCCGTAGTCGTCGTGGATGCCGTGGAAGAAGTCATGGTCCAAACAGAGACGGTAACGAGGCAGGCTCTGCAGGAACGAGTACAACCCGTTCTGTTCATCAACAAAGTCGATCGCTTAATCAGGGAATTGAAGCTGAAAGAAGACGAGATCCAAGCGAAACTGCTCCGCATCATCCGCGATTTCAACAACCTCATCTCGCTGTACGGAGAGTCAGAGCAAAAAAACCGATGGAGAGTTGATCCGGCAAAAGGCACCGTCGCGTTCGGCTCGGCGCTTCACAAATGGGGCTTCACCGTCGATATCGCTCAGCAGAAAGAGGTCAAATTCAGCGACATAATAGACGCCTATCGCCAAGACCAGTGGCGCGAACTCCAAAAGACCATCCCACTTCATACAGCCATACTGGACATGGTTGCAAAGAACCTCCCGAACCCCGTAGAAGCTCAGAAGTACCGAATCCCGAAGGTTTGGAAAGGGGAAATGGACTCTGACGTCGGTCAAGCCATGTTTAATTGTAGCGATGATGGCCCCGTTGTAGTATGCCTTACAATGGCCCAGATGGACCCCCAAGCAGGATTAGTAGCCACTGGCCGGTTGTTTTCAGGCGTCGTGGAGGATGGTAGCCAAGTATACCTCGTCGGCGCCAAGAAGGACTATCGCGTTCAACAGGTATCCATGTACATGGGCGCCTTCCGAGATGTCGTCGACCGGATTGGAGCGGGAAACATCGCGGCTTTGCTTGGTCTAGATCTGGCCCGAGCCGGCGAGACAGTCGTTGACACTGCTCACAAAGACGGCATGGTTCCCTTTGAGCGAATCAGATACGTCTCGGAACCTGTAGTCACCATCGCCATAGAACCAAAACATCCGAAGGACCTGCCGCGACTAGTAGATCTCATGCACCGGTTGTCCATTGAAGACCCCAACCTAGTCACCACGATCAACAAGGAAACCGGCGAATACCTCTTGAGTGGCATGGGTGAACTTCACCTGGAAATCGCCTGCAAATTCCTCAACGACTACGGTGGCGGATTGGAGCTGCTAACGTCTCGTCCAATCGTCGTCTATCGCGAAGGCATCACGGGACAAGGAGTCGTCGCCATGGCCAAGAGTCCGAACAAACACAACCGATTCTGGATCCAAGTGCAGCCTCTTGAAGAACAGGTCATCAGTATGATCGAGCGAGGAGACCTCATGGAAGAGATGGGGCGGAAACGCATGGGCACCGTCTTGCGGGAAGAAGCCGCATGGCCCACTGACGAGGCAAAGAATGTCTGGGCGCTCGAAATGCACAAAAACATCCTAGTGGACTTAACAAAAGGTATTCAGTACCTCCGAGAAGTCCGGGACATGGTCATCTCCGGGTTCCGATGGGCCTGTGAGAACGGCCCCCTCTGCGAAGAACCGATACGTGGGTTGAAGGTTAAGCTCATGGATGCCCGGTTGCACGAGGACCCAGTGCACCGAGGACCAGCACAGATCATGCCAGCAACACGTAGAGGATTCCTTGGCTCGTTCCTCACCGCCAACCCGGTGATCCTGGAACCGGTATACAAAATCGGTGTCTCTGTTCCCGCCCATTGGGTCGGGGAGGTCACCAGCATCATCACACGAAAACGTGGACGAATCGTAGCTTCGGAGCAGAAAGGTCCGCTGACCATGATCACGGGATACATACCCGTGTCCGAGACCTTTGGTCTCTCGGCCGATATGCGATCCGCCACATCCGGTCACGCCTTCTGGCAGTCCACCTTCGATCATTGGGAGAAAGTCCCGGAAAACCTCGCAGCAATCGTAATAGAGGACATACGGAAACGACGCGGGCTGGCTGCCGAAGTCCCAACTCCGAGCAAGTTCATTGATGAAGCCTAGGAAATCGTGGTAGAGAAAGGACCTGCGCGCTCCCATTGAACGAACTGCCTTGTTCTACGTGTAGAACAACCCGTTCTAACATATAGGTCTATTAGAGTGGATAACCGCCCTTGTTAGTGGTGCTTAGATTGGAGAAGACTCCTTCTCAGCTTATACTAGCCCTACTGGTCCTATTGTTGCTATCCTTCTTTCCTACAGCGCGGGCCGACAGAGGCATCATCCCAATAGATCCCGACGTATCCGTCTATGAGCCGGGGCAGAAAGCCATCATCGCGTGGAATGGCGACGAGGAAATTCTAATTCTTTCAACCGACGTAAACGCGGGTAGAGATACATATGCCCTTGAGGTCATGCCACTGCCGTCTAATCCCGAAGCGATAGAAGCAGCCAGCTTCGAGTCTTTCGTTGAGATTGAAAATCTGATTTGGGACTACGCGCCTCACGTTTTAGGGCGCAACTTCTATGGTGCCGACCAAACTGAAGGTGTAGAAGTGACTTTTCACGAGAAGATCGGAGCGCACGACATTACAGTTGTTGAAGCGGCGGACGCGGCAGAACTCATAGAATGGGCAGAGGGCTTCTTGGAAGCGAATGGGATTAGCCAAATCATATCGATTCAGCAGTTTGAATCGGTGATTGAGGACTATATGAGACGGGGATTCCGCCATTTCGTACTAGATTTGATAGAAACGTCTTTACAAGAGGAAAGCGTTGAGCCGATTCTTTACCGATTCGAAACAAGTTTCCTCTATTATCCATTGAAAATCTCGTCACCCATTCCAGGAGATACCGCAATCACGCTGTTCGTCTTGACAAACCAAAGATTACAATCTGCTGCCCCGTACGACTACTACCCGTTCAATCTAGCGTACTACCACAGCGGCAATCATCAGACGCCCATACAGTTCAACCCAACGAACGGCGAATTAAGCATCATAGATCTAAGGATTGGCGAGCTATTTGAAGACGATGCCTGGCTAACGGTGCTGACTTATGAAGGCAAACTCGCGCGGCTAACAAGAGATTTAACGATTACTCAGGGCTTTGACACAGAACCGGATCACGGTGATTCATCAGGAGACCCGATCTACATACTTCTCGGTGTGGCTGTGGGCGCCCTCTGTACATCGTTGGGAATGCTCTTGGTGTTCCTAGCAACGCGCATTGGGTCACCTAAACAGCGATGACGAACAACTCTCGTAGCGCCAAAAGCGGGGCAGCTCCACGGGTCCGAAGGTACGTAAGTGGGTCTTCTATTGAATCCCCATATAGCCGATCGTAAACCCCTTGAGGTTCTTTTCTTTGGTCTTCTCTGGCACGCTTTCGGATATAGCTTCCTCGACGGCCTCTTTGCTCACGATCTGGGTCGCTCTGGTCAATGCCCCCAACATTACTACGTTGGCATACACACTGGATTTTAGCTCAGCCTCTGCTGCTTTGGTCGCAGGAATTCGGAAAACAGTCGCTTTGACCTTGGGCAGTTTCTTGACCATGTCCCTGTCTACTATGAGGATTCCGTTCTCTTTCAGGTCTTTGATGTGCGTGTCGAGAGCGCTCTGACTCATCGCGACTAGGATGTCGCATCGTCTAACTTTTGGAAAACTGATCTGTTCATCAGAGATGATGACCTCGCTTTTCGCAGCGCTTCCTCTTGCTTCAGCACCGTAGCTTTGAGTTTGAACCGCGTATTTTCCGTCGCGGACCACCGCTCGTCCCAAGATGACGCCTGCCAAAACGACGCCTTGTCCGCCTAATCCGCTAATTCTAACTTCAGTCCTTCTAGCCACGCTCCATCGCCCTCTCCACGACTTGATGAACAGCCTCAGAGAGAGTTTGACCGGGCTTGTGCGCAAACTCTCCCACCACAATCTTTCCGTCGAGGTCTCTTTCAGACATTTCTCGAGCCTGATGAACGGGTATCGAGGTTTCCTTAAACCGCGCCAGCAAGTCCGCAGCGGTCTTCAGACCGACTCTTCTCCCGAATGCCGTAGGACATTGGCTCACGATTTCAACGAGGGCGAATCCCCTCATTGAAAGGGCGTCTTTTATGGCATCCTTCAGTTGTTCACGATGCGCTGTTGTCCACCGCGCGGCGTAGGATGCTCCCGCCGTGACCACGAGACGGGTGGCATCAATAGGGCGTTCAAGACTCCCATAAGGCGTTGTAGTGGTCGGCACCTTCAGAGGGGTGGTCGGAGCCACCTGACCTCCAGTCATTCCATAGATCATATTGTTCACCATGACTACTAAGATGTCAACGTTCCTTCTAGCTGCATGGATAAGATGGCTCACCCCAATTCCTGCTAGGTCCCCATCTCCGCCGAAGACGACGACGTTCAAGTCCGGTCGCATAAGCTTCACTCCGGTTGCGACGGGTATGCTTCTACCATGCGTGACGTGCAGGGAATCGGCGATCAAATATGGCGATGGAATCCACGCCGCACATCCAATGCCGCTGCAAAAGACAAATCTGCGGAGGTTTTGGTGGCCGAGTTCATGAACGGCCCGCAAGAAAGTGCTCATTATTGTTACGTCTCCGCATCCAGGGCAGAAGGGGAGTCGCATATCTCTAAGATAGCGGCGCATTGAAAACTCTTCAGTCAAGGTTCTTCACCAGCCGTGTCACTTCGGCAAGTAGTTCTTCGGGACTTATCAGCTCGCCGCCTCCAATTTTGTTCATGGGGAGGACGGGGAGCTTGCCTTGGACGGCTCTTTCTGTCTCGTAGAAGATTTGTCGCAGATTCATCTCGGGCACAACTATCATCTTAGCATTCTGAGCCATGGTTCGGATAATAGCTGCTGGGAACGGCCATAGAGTCTGCAATCGGATATATCCAAGAGAGACGCCTCTTTCTTTGGCGAGTTCAACGGTTTCATAGACCGCTCGGGACGTACTTCCGTAGGAGACAATGCCGATTTCGCAGTCATCGACGTTGTAGACCTCGAATTCGGCGATTTTCCCAGTGTTCTTGTCTATCTTCCCAACGAGTCGCTCCACCAGTCTCCGGTGTACGATTGGGTCCGCTGTGAAGCGCATTCCATATTCGTCGTGTGTGGAGCCCGTTAGCGAAACATTGTATCCTTCACCTACTGAAGGCATGGGTGGCACGTCCCGTGACCCAAAGAAGGCTTGGTCCTTCTCCTTCGGCTTCTTACGGTCAACACGCTCGATTTGGTCTTGTGGTGGCACTGTTATTCGCTCTCTCATGTGGGCGACTATTTCATCCGCGAGGAGTATGACAGGAGTCCGATATGCTTCAGCCAGATTGAACGCTCGAATCGTTAGGTCGAACATCTCTTGAACTGAGTTGGGCGCCAAGACAATGGAGGCGTAATCCCCATGAGTGCCCCAACGAGCTTGCATGACATCACCTTGACCACACTTCGTGGCTTGACCTGTGCTTGGACCCGCTCGTTGGACATCCACGATAACGCAAGGCGTCTCAGTCATGAAGGCGTATCCGATGTTCTCCTGCATGAGGCTGAAACCAGGTCCTGATGTGGCGGTCATCGCCTTGGCTCCTGTCCAGCTTGCACCTATGACTGCGCCGAGTGAGGCCACCTCATCTTCCATCTGGATGGCTATGCCCCCTGTTTGCGGGAGCCTCCGAGCCATGTCTTCAGCTATCTCACTTGCAGGAGTGATGGGATATCCAGCGAAGAATCGGCATCCGGCTGCTATGGCTCCTTCCGCGCAGGCTTCGTTTCCCTGCCAAAAGCTGGTGCCGGGTTTCTTAGGGTGTCTTGCCATCTAGATGTTTCCTTCTTTCGCACGTTGAGGCAAGTGTTATGGGTGTGTTGGCTTATTAGCGATACGTTTGCTTCTGGATGTGGGCACAGATATGCAATGGACTCGGTGAATACGCTGATCGTGGTTCGTCCGCATATGGAAACTTGAAATAGTATTTGACTCATTCTATGTTGTGTTGCGGCCGTAGTCTAGAGACTAGCGCAAGACACTGCCTAGTTGGACACTCTGGTTAGGACTTCGGCTTCCCGAGCCGATAACCCGGGTCCGAATCCCGGCGGCCGCACCA
>JABAOH010015421.1_pt1 | contig 15274 bp, 14 predicted proteins | sample 7062181 | NCBI WGS metagenome assembly JABAOH01 (sample SAMN14538630, study PRJNA623070) | marine sediment metagenome | biome: marine biome [ENVO:00000428]; feature: marine pelagic biome [ENVO:01000023]; material: deep marine sediment [ENVO:00002113]; isolation source: pool of 5 deep marine...
GTGTTATACTCACAGCCCTTCAGTTCGGTGATACGAATTGTACTTTATGTCCTGCGTTTTCCCAGCTCTGCTGCCGTCTATCACCGCCAGCTTGGTTTGTTACTACTGTGTTGGTGGTACATTGCTGTTGAAGCAATCGTGGGAAAGCTTCCAGGAACCATCGTCCTGTCTTTTGTAGATGCCCAAGGCTTTGCCATCAACAAAAATTGGCTCGCCCCCTTCATTGGGAGTTAGTGATAATGTGTAAGTACACCAACTATATCCCAAGTCACCATCTACCTGAGTCTCCTCGGGATAGATGGCCATCTCGATTGTGAAGTTATCGAAGAGGGGCTTCATACTTGCCCGTAAATCCTCTTTTCCGAAAATGGCAGGTTCGTCTGGTGGCATCTTTACTATGTCATCCGTATTAAAGGACAGCCAAAGATCTAAATCTCCAGTGTTCATAGCGAGAGCATATTGATTCAGAACATCCTCGATTGCAGCGATGTCGGCTTCGACATCTACCTTTTCCTCCGTTAAATACTCAGCAAGGACGAGCAGGTCCTGGACATCGACAATACCGTCGCCCCAGGGCATTGGTCCAATGTCACACAATGGCTCGTCCGTGCCCCAATAATCAACCATGATGCACATGTCTGCGGCGTCAACAATTCCGTCGCCGTTAAAGTCAACGACTGGCTCGATTGGCGCCTGCCATATGTCATAATTACCGTACCCGCCGGGACGACGGGAGGTGAAGTAGAGCGTCAGCCCATCGGCCGAGATGCTCTGGCTGATGTCGTCAGCCGAAGTGTTGACTGGTGGCCCAAGATTCACCGGCGGTCCCCAAGAGTCGGAGACGGTTGCCCGCGTCGTCACCCAGATGTCGGATCCACCTAACCCACCGGGCCGAATTGGCTCGTCCTCGTAACTGCTAAAGAAGAGCGCCAAGCCGTCGGCCGAGATGCCCGGCAAACCGTCGCTATACGGACCGTTGACCGTTGGCCCAAGATTCACCGGGGTGCCCCAGGAGTCGTCTGTCGTTGGCCGCGTCGTTACCCATAGGTCTGTACCACCTGACCCGCCCGGCCGCTTGGAGTCGAAGAAAAGCGACAGGCCGTCGGCCGAGATGCTCGGATTGTTGTCCCAATTTGAACTGTTGACCGTTGGGCCAAGATTCACCGGCGTGCCCCAGTCATCCTCTGTCGTTGCCCGTGTTGTTACCCATATGTCCCGACCACCTGACCCACCGGGCCGGTTGGAGCCAAAGAAGAGCGACAGTCCGTCGGCCGAGATGACCGACGTAATGTCCCGAACCGAACTGTTGACCGTTGGCCCAAGATTCACCGGCTTACTCCATACGTTGTCTGTCGTTGCCCGCGTCGCTACCCATAAGTCCCAGCTGCCGTACCCGCCGGGACGACGGGAGGTGAAGTAGAGCGTCAGCCCATCGGCCGGGATGCTCGGACTGAGGTCCCAAGTTGAACTGTTGACCGTTGGCCCGAGATTCGTGGGAGTGCCGAAGGTAAAATCCGCCTTCGCATTCCCACAACTGGCGATAAAAAAGGCTGCCGCTATTATCAGGCACTTTTTTGGATTTGTTTTACTGCTCATTTTTGGTCTCCTTAAATTTTTAGCTTCTATTTACCTTCTTGTACTTAGCTTTTCGGATTCGCCGACCCTACTCTTATCAACGGAAAAAAAGGAGCAAGGGCACGGTTTTTGTTGAGATTTTCTTTAATAATTATTAAAATTTATGTAATATCTTTGAACTGTGGAGGTTAGCAAAACTTGAGGTATAGCAGCAACCACAAAACCCGGCAATTAGTTACTCTTGCAAAAGGTGGCGACGCGTCTGCGTTGGACCAACTGTACCGTGTCTATGCCGAGCGGGTACGGTGGCTGGTGCGCTTTCGCATAGGCAAGGAGCTTCGCTCCAAGCTCGAATCGATGGACCTGGCTCAAGAGGTTTTTATTCACGCCTTAGAGGGTTTGGGACACTTCACATACGAGAACGAGGGGGATTTTGTCCGATGGCTATCCAAAATAGCCGAGAACGCGTTTCGCGATAATTTAGACAAGCTGCACGCTGACAAGCGTGATATTCGTAAGGAAGTTCGACTTGGCAGTTATGAGCCGACTACGAGCGGTGGATCTGCCGGAACTCCCGGCCCCATTGACGCCACCACGCCGAGCGCTATAATGGCGAAGAGAGAGGATTTAGCCAAACTTGAGGAAGCCATAGATAAGTTGAGACCCGAATACAGGGAAGTGATTCTGCTTGCAAAAATCGAAGAACTCTCCTACAGCCAGATAGGGGAAAGATTAGGCAAGAGTGCCCGTGCGGTGAAGATGCTCGTCTCGCGGGCGATAGTGGCGCTGGCCAGTACTTTTGAGAGTGTCTGATGGCCGAAATAATTGACGACAATCAGGAAAGATTCATCAAGGATGCCGTGCAGCAATTCGTTGATGCCCAGATAGAGGGCCAACAGCCTGACCTGGACGAATTTGTGAAGAAATACCCTGAGTTTGAGCATCAGATCAGGCAGATGATCCAAAATGTACGCAAAATCGATGAGTTGTTTGCGAGCCTTACTCACGCGGAGGAGAGTGGCTCTGACAGCGCAGATGAGAGCGGCAGTCTTGTCGGCCAGAAACTCGGGGGCTTTGAAATCCGCGAAATGATTGGCCGGGGAGGCATGGGCGTGGTTTATCTGGCTCATGATACCAGACTTGACCGCTCTGTTGCTATCAAGAGTATGCCGGCTGAATTGCAGGCTGACTCAAATGCGCGGACGCGTTTCAGCCGTGAGGCCGAAATATTGGCATCGTTGAATCACCCGAATATCGCTGTTATCCACGATATAATTGAGCAGGATGAGGGTGCCGATTATTTGGTTCTCGAATACGTCCCGGGCGAAACACTTGCCGAGCGCATTGCCGGCAAGCCGCTCAAATTGGAGGCCGCCCTTTCAATCGGCCGGCAAGTCGCCGAGGCCGTCTCAGCGGCTCACAAAAAAGGTGTCGTCCATCGAGACCTTAAGCCCGGCAATATCAAGCTCACGCCTGAAGGCAGAGTCAAGGTGCTGGACTTCGGCCTGGCCAAACCCTCGTCCAGCAAAGATATAAAAAGTGATATTACCGCCACTGAGCCTGGCCGTGTAATAGGCACGCCGGCTTACATGAGTCCGGAACAAGCCCGCGGCAAACCAACCGACCACCGCACGGACATCTGGTCGTTTGGCTGCATTATGTACCAAATGCTGACCGGTAAACTTCCATTTGAGGGCGAGACTGCTACAGACACGTTAGCACTGATTATAGAACGCCAACCTGATTGGGAATTGCTGCCGCAGGATACTCCGATGAACATACGTACTCTTCTGCGCCGCTGTTTAGAGAAGGACCCGCGCCGACGGCTTGGAGACATCGCAGATGCAGGTATCGAAATCAGCGAGACGCTGAGCATACCAGCAACTGCACCGCCCGTGAAGTTACGAAGGATAGCGATGATTATTGGTGTCGTGGTTATTGGTATTATTCTGTCCAGCGTTGCTTTGAAGTTTCTTCCAAAAAAGGAAATTCCACCTTCATCACAGGTGATAAGGCTGGTGGTTCTGCCGTTTGAGAATCTGGGCCCTTCCGAGAATGAGTATTTCGCCGACGGCATGACTGATGAGATTACAGGTCGTTTAGCAGACATTCATGGATTGGGTGTTATCTCACGGCAGAGTGCAATACAGTATAAGAAAAGAGAAAAAAATGCACAGGAGATAGGAAGAGAGCTCCGTGTAGATTATATTCTGGAAGGAACGGTCCAGTGTGAGCGACCGTCAGATCCAAACAGCCCGGTGAGAATAAGAATCCAGCTCATAAGAGCTGCCGACGACACACACGTATGGACGCAGAATTACGATAATGATATGCATGAAGTTTTCCACCTGCAGTCTGACGTTGCCGAGCAAGTGGCACAGGCATTGGACATTACCCTGCTTGAACCGGAACGGCGAGCGTTGGAGTCCAGGCCAACAAAAAACATGGGGGCGTATGACTATTACCTGCGCGGCAACGACTACTTACGTCAAAGTATTCTCGAAAATGACTTCAGAATAGCCATTAGAATGTATGAAAAGGCGGTCGAGCTAGACCCCACGTTTGCCTTAGCCTACGCCCGGCTCTCGGAGGTTCATGCCAATATGTATTGGTTCTATTATGACCGCAGCGAAGAGCGTCTTGCCATGGCAAAGCAAGCGGTAGACAAAGCGTTGCAGCTTAATCCCGACTTGCCTGAAGCGCATCTGGCTCTGGGCCATTATTACTACCATGGTCATTTGGATTATGACCGTGCCTTGGAGCAGTTCGCAATCGCCCGGAAAAGCCAGCCCAATAACAGTGACCTGCTGAGTTTTATCGGTTTTGTTCAAAGGCGGCAGGGAAAATTCGAGCAGGCATTGTCCAATATCAAGAAGGCTTCCGAGCTTGACCCCCTCTCCTGCAAATTAGCCTGGGATGTCGGGTCAACTTTTGTGCTTCTGCGCAAGTACCCAGAGGCCGAGCCTTATTTTAACCGTGCCATCTCGCTGGCTCCTGATCAGCCCGCTCCTTATAGCAAAAAGGCTTGGCTATACCTTCTCGCCGAAGGCAGCACTGAGAAGGCGCGAGCAGTCCTGGCCGAGGCTCTGCAAAACATCAAGTCAACAAAAAACGCCGAGATTGTTAATTGGCTGGTCTTTATCGATGTGTGCGATGGGAACTATCAAGAGGCGTTAACGCAACTGTCTTCCTGGACTTTAGAATCTTTTGATATGTACTTCTACTTTATTCCCAAGGCACTACTAAATGCCCAGATCAATGGCCTAATGGGAAACCAGCAGCTCGAGCAGGCCTATTATGAGTCCGCTCGAAGCATTCTCGAATCCAAAATCGAGGAACAGCCGGAGGATGCGCGGTTCCATAGTGCGCTGGGCATCGCTTATGCGGGCCTCGGTCGCAAGGAAGATGCCATACGCGAGGGCAAGTTAGCGGTAGAGCTGCTACCTGTGAGCAAGGATGCCCTAAGAGGAGCGTTTCGGGTTGAAGACTTAGCCCGTGTCTACGTGATGGTCGGCGAGTTTGATGCGGCCATCGACCGGCTTGAGTTTCTGCTGTCCAGAACTGGAAAAATGTCGATACCTTTACTTCGCCTTGACCCGGCCTGGAACCCCTTACGCAACCACCCCCGTTTCAAAAAGCTCGTAGAGGAAGACAAATAATCCACCAAGCCGCCCTCCGTCTTCTGTTCTCAGTCTTCTACCTTTTGTCTTCCGTCTTAGGCCCTTTTACCTGATATCCTGCTTTCCTGATAATCTCCTACCTGATTTCCTGTTAACCTGATAACCCAATCTCTAATTAACTACTCACCAATTAACCACTCACCATTCATCTTATGTCTTGAGTCTTGGGTCTTGTGTCTTGAGTCTATGCAGTTTTATGGTCCATGAAGCCTTCTAACTTGCGGGCGCGGACGGGGTGCTGGAGTTTGCGTATGGCTTTTGCCTCGACCTGTCTGACGCGTTCGCGTGTAACCTTAAAGATTCTGCCGACTTCTTCTAACGTATAGGTATAGCCGTCGCCGATCCCGTATCGCAGCTTGATAATCTCGCGTTCGCGATATGAAAGCGTTTTAAGGACCACATCGATTCTGTCCTTTAGCATTTCCTGAGTAGCCGAGGCCACCGGCGAATCGACATCGTCATCTTCGATAAAATCGCCGAAGTAGCTGTCTTCACTTTCGCCTATCGGCCTGTCGAGACTGATGGGATGCTTGGAAATCTTAAGCACCCTGCGGGCCTCTTCAATACTCATCTCCGCCTCCTCGGCGATCTCTTCGATAGTAGGTTCTCTGCCTAACTTCTGATGCAGCACTTTGCTGGCTGTTCGCAGTCGGCTCATCGTCTCTATCATATGCACGGGTATACGAATAGTTCGCGCGTGGTCGGCTATCGCACGCGTAATCGCCTGGCGAATCCACCACGTGGCATAGGTACTGAATTTATAGCCCCTTCGGTACTCATATTTGTCCACGGCCCTCATCAGGCCGGTATTGCCCTCCTGGATTAAATCCAGAAAGCTCAGGCCCCGGTTGCGATATTTCTTGGCAATAGAAACAACCAATCTAAGGTTTGCGCTGGATAGCGTTCGTTTAGTGTTCTCGTACTGACCGAAGACTCTGTCCAGTGAGTTAAGTCTTTTGTTAAGCTGCTTGGGCGTTTCCATCACTAATTCGGTAAGGCCGTTCAGTTCCTGCCTCATCGTATTGATATCATCGATAGTTATATCGTCGTTAGGGCCTGCCGTGATTGTTTGTTCTAATTGGTGCATTTTACCGCAGATACCATGCAGCTTATTTTTGACTGGCTGAATTCTGCTGGTCCGCAGGCTAAGTTCTTCGAGCAGCGTTGCGACTTTTCGTTTATTTCGGCGTATCCGCTTCAATGCCGTCTTGGTTTCCTTCTTGTTGTGGTCATTGAGTGTTTTCTTAAAGAGGTCCTGGTTAATTTTCAGCAGTTTATCTACGGTCCTGATGTTCTCAGGGAGTCGCTTTTTTATTACGCTTTTGGTGAGTTGAGGTGCCGTACCTACTTTGATTGTTCTGTCGAACGACATCATGCCGTTATGTACCTGCTGTAGTAAATCGAGGGAGTTTCTGGCGCAGTAGTCGTTTTGGAGCATTTTCCTTCTAAAGGCCATTCTCGCTATTTCAATTTTTCGTGCGAGAGCGATTTCAGACTTTCTCGTCAGCAGAGGTATCTGGCCCATCTGAGTCAAATACATGCGAATAGGATCGTCAATTCGTCTGGCGACTTCCTCGCCGACGAGTTGTTTTTCGAGCAGCTCGTCCTCTTTGAGCTGCTGTTCTTTGTCGACATCTTCATCTTCGGATGTTTCAAATTCCTCTTCCTCTTCCCGGGCTTTTGCGGCCTGCCGGGATTCGACGTCAGCCTCATCGAGCAGACTGATGTCCATTTCATCAAGGGTTGCCAGCAGGCGATCCAGACGGCCGGGGCTGATAGCTTCCTCAGGCAGCTCATCGTTCATCTCCTCGTAAGTGAGAAATCCCTTTTTCTGGCCCTTTTCGATGAGCGATTTTATCTGCTGCTCCGGGCTTATGATTTCGGCGGTCTTTGAGGAACCGTCATTAGAGCTCACACTATCGGGGATATTTTCTTCGGCTTTCTTTTTTCGTTTTCTTGCCACTTTTGCACCCTTTTATATGTTTTATCAAATCAATCCATAATCACAGCGGGGAAGAACGAAGCATTCCTCGCGTTTGCACCTGTGTCCAAAGTACCCCTGCCTGAGAATTGTAGAGGCAGGCGGTGCTAAGAGCCTATCCTAATAATCCCCGGCTTCGAGAAGGCTGCATCGGTTGGTCTTCGGCCGATGAGTAATTATTAAAATAGACTCTAAATACTTATGTTACGGCTATTTGCCGACGGTTGTTCACTAAACCATACCCACGTTGTGGGGGTTTTCCTTTCCTGTATTTTCATAGACTTTGCGTAGAAACTGTCTGGGGTTCTCTACCGTTTCGATGCGGCTTTTCTGTGTTTGATAGCGGTCAATCGCATTTAGGGCGCCTGTGAGGCGAGCCTTGAAATTACCTTTTTCCTCCCCGGCCTGGGTTAATTCCACAAGAGAGCTGCCGAGCTCTACAGATTCGGTCTTGGCTAACATCTCTGCAAGCGAAGCGTCAATATTGGTATTCAACGTTTCAAACATAATCGCAGCAATTTGTCTCAATATCGGTACATCAAAGATGTCCGCTGTAATCTTTTGCTTTACAATCTCAAAGAGCTTCGGCTCATTGAGCAATACTTCGAGGACCTCGCGCTGGGCGGTGGCAAAGAGGCCCCGGCCGTAATCTACGGTCCGGCCTTTTTGGTTTTCGGCGTTATAACTTGCAGCCCTTTGGGCCTGTCTGAGTCTCTTGCTCAGCTCGGCGTTAATTTGCTTAATGTCAAGGCCGATAATCTTCGAAACCTGGTTCACTATCAACCCGCGGTCTATCGGCGAGACATTGCCGGCCCATAAGGCGGTGGCTATCGTTTGTAAGTACTCTTCAATCGCCAGCCTTTTGCCGGCGAGAGTGTCTTCACTGCCGAAACTTGCTGTTAACCTGTTCCATTTGAACTGGAAGACATCGACAGCGTCGTTTACCAATTGTTCGAACTGCTTTTTGCCGGCGGTCAAAAGAAAATCGCAGGGGTCTTTACCTTCCGGTACCGAAGCAAGTCTGATGTCTATGCGCTGAGAGAGGCAGACATCCAGGGCCCTGTTGGCGGCTTCAATGCCGGCAACGTCACTATCGAAAAGCAAAACCACTTTTTTCGCATAGCGTCGTAAAATACGTCCGTGGCCGGCAGTGAAACTGGTCCCCAAGGTCGCAATGACGTTGGTGCAGCCGAATTGATGCGCCATTATGCAGTCGGTATAGCCTTCCACGACAACAGCCGTTCCCGTGGAGACAATCTGATGCCGTGCCTGCTCCAGGCCGTACACCGAATTGCTTTTGTCGAACAGAGGCGTTGTTGGGGAATTTATGTATTTAGCGCCGGTCTCATCGAGCGTACGACCGCCGAAGCCAATAACCCTGCCGGTTACATCGGTAATTGAAAACATCAGGCGGTTTACAAACTTGTCCTGATGTTGAGCTGTAATCAGGCCTGCTTGCCCGAGCAGTTTGGCTGGTATATTTTTAATCTTAGCCGCCTTGAGCAAATCATCGGGCGAATTAATAGCCAAGCCGAGCTGCCATTTTTTTATGCTTTCGGGAGTTATCTGCCTTTGGGCGAGATAGTCACGGGTTTGTTTTCCCTTTTTTTCATCGTGGAGGTTTTGCTGGAAGTATTTAGCGGCCCAGCCGTTGACCTTTGCCAGCTTGTTCGGGTCGATATCTTCCGATGGCTTTTGGGTTTGGCCCTTATCTTTGGCACGCCTGGTGGGTTTTAGCTTAATGCCTGCGCGCTCGGCCAATCTTTGAATCGCCTGGGGGAAAGTGAGGTTTTCTCGCATCTGAACAAATTTAAAGACATCACCGCCGGCACCACAGGCAAAACACTTGAATATCTGCTTGACGCTGCTGACATTCAAACTCGGGCGATGGTCATCGTGGAAAGGACACATGCCTACCATTTCCCGGCCTTTTTTCTTGAGGCTTATGTGCTCGCCTATCACGTCAACAATGTCATTGGCCTGCTGAACCTGAACAACTATGCTATTATCAAACATCCCTGCCATATTACTTTGGCTCCGCCAAAAACGAGGCGATTCTTGATACCCCTCCGAGAAGCCCGCTCACGATGGGTACTCCTATTGACAACTGATAAACATTATCATCCGACTACTTAAGTATAGTCTTAATCGACTAAAAGTCAAGTTGGGCAATAAAAAGGCGTTTTAATGCTGTTAAAGGCGTTTTTTGTTAATTGGACATTTGGTGAAATCAGACAGTATTAGGAAGACGGAAGACGAATGGTGAGTGGTTAATTGGTGAGTTGTTGATGGTGAAATTGGATAAAGATATATGCCGGCCCCGCTGAAGTAAGCCAGATGTGTATTTGGTTAGACCGGCAGTAAGGGAAATGCTTTAGATAAGCTTGTAGTACTTATCGTTAGCGAAAAGTACTACGTCTCTTCTTACAAATTGCCAAGATTGATTATTGAGCTGCCCGGAAATTGGATAAAGATACGTAACGTCCCTGTGGAAGTAAGCTAAACGCATATTTGGTCAAAGCGATAATAAGGGAAATTATTTGGAAGTGAAGAGTCTATGAAAAATAGGTGGCTTTTCTCATTTCGCAACTAATTTCGTACCTAATTTTATAGTGTGCCCAGCACGCCCCACCTTGCTGCGGTTTTTAACAAGTATGTAGTCTTTTTGATTAATCAAAAGGACTACTTGAACTTTTTAAGAATTGCCGAGATAGATTATGGATTATTAGGCTGTGCGGAAATATGATGAAGAAAAGATACACACCATATCTGCGGAAGTATGCCAAAGGCATATCTGGCTCAACCGGCAGTAAGGGAAATGCTTTGGATAAGCTTGTAGTACTTATCGTTAGCGAAAAGTACTACGTCTCTTCTTACAAATTGCTAAGATTGATTATTGAGCTGCGCGGAAATTTGAGAAAAAGAAGATATATGAGTAGTGCAAGGGAAAAATGAAAGTTTATTAGTTAATTGGTTAATTTGTGAGTAGTGAACTAAAGTGTCTAAAGTGAGCTAAAGTTAAATGGCAGAAGACGGAAGGCAGAGGACAGATGTGAATTTAATATCGAATATCGAACAAGGAATTTCGAATAATAAAGACGTAATTGGTGGGCAGTGCCCATCCAATGGATTATGGAAAATTCTAAATACCAAGCACGAAATCCTAAACAAATTCAAATATTAAAAATCAAAAATACCTAATAAAATGCAGAAAGAGTTGAGTAGCGGGAGTCTAATCACTTTCGATGTCCAGATGGTTCGACTCCGCTTCGCTTCGCTCACCATGACAATAGGAAGCAGGCCAGATTTCTCAACTCCGCTTCGCTTCGTTCACCATGACAATAGGACGCTGGCCAGATTTAGCTACCACCACTTCGTGTCTCCCATTCGATTGCACTCAGGGTGAAGAAGAGAATTAGTTGATTAGAGAATCAGCGCTGGTGAGACAATGCTTTGCTATCTCACGGGGCAAAGTGTGAATCGTATTGCGTATAGTTAAATGACCTCACGTTTACACTTGGGGCTCTGTTCCTATTTTCTTATTTTCATCCCTTTGTAACTTCGGTAATGAGGTCTCGCATAAATTCAGCAGCTAATCGTGCATTTTTTTCCGCATATTCGACGCCTACCGTCCGACCTCTCACTTTCGGCAGCGGATGGCACAATTCATAACTCAGATAGCCGGAATATCCAATCTCATGCATTGCCCGAATGAAAGGTTTATAGAATTCCGCACCTTCTATTTTGCCGTTTTTATCCCTATCGTACTCACCCCCAAAATGGGACAAGACCTGTAAATTGCCCACGGCTTTGGCCGCTCTGCGGATATTTTCAGGACTTTTATCCGCCATAATCGGAGCATCCAGTGAGACTTTCAGGCTGGGGGAATTGACCTCTTTGACCATCCGCAGCACATCCCGGTAGTCCCGGATAACAGGAGCATGATTCTGTAATGCCAAAACAACGCCGGCATCTTCGGCATATCGTGCACATTCGGCCATACCTTCGCGACACCAAGCCCAAATCTGTTCGGCTGTAAATGTTTCATGGGTAAATTTCCAAATATCCCTTGCAATGGTATATTTTGCCAGTTGTGGATGTTTGGTCACGCCCGGCCAGGCCAGAAACATTCGCAAAGTCCTCGCACCTAAATCCGATGTCATTCGAATCAGCTCTTTAACATAAGCAATCTGACACTCTCGATATTCCGGGATTGGACTGCTAAAATCGTTATTGGCCGCAACTCCATGAATTTCAATACCTTCTCCATCAGAGACAGCGTGAAGCTCTTTACAACGTCTTGTCGGCCAGTCAAGCGGATTGCCGTGAGGGCGCTTTCCATCGATTTCAATGCCCCGATAACCGTAATTTTTGGCTCGTTTAATCATCTCTTTCAAAGAAAGGGCCTCTCCACGATACCAAATCCCAAGAAATGTGATGCTGTACAAACCGACCTTCATATTCGACTTTTTCTTTTGAGCACTCTGAGCAATGCTATTGATGTTTGCCACCAATCCGGCAGCGGCGGCCAGTGAAGTGCCCATAAATCGTCTTCGATTTATTCCCGTGGTTTCTTTCATAAAATTATCCTCCATTTTAATCCGGTTTAATTCGGAAAGCATAAGCACTGATTATATGGTTTCCATATAAGACTATCATCCGCATGGGCTAAAGCACAGTCTAATTTTTAGATGTCTTACTTTTTGAAGAGGCTTTCTATGTCCCTCAGTAAGAAGAAATTCAAACCTGTTCTGATTGCTATTATGGCTGCGAGCTGTCCGATGTCACTCCAGGTAGGCGCTAAGATGGTCTTTAGAATGCTGGCGCCGATGAGGAAAGCCAGGCCGAGAGAAAATGCGTGGCCGATCTCGAGGCGGCTTTCTTTTAGCGCCTCAAAGGCCTTCTTGCCGAATAAGGCGTCTTTTATATATATTATCAGGGACTTAAGTATCCCTATCAATATAACAACCATTGCCAAAATCTGGCAAATATACACAACGACGCTGTTAACAGAAGTTATAACTTCAGACATTTTCACTCCTTTCTTTAGGTCAGAAATGGTATGTACGGCATATCCTGCATTAACTGTCTCCAAGAAATCAATGCACGCCCGCGAGTCGATGGCATACTACGGTGCAGGAGGAAGGATTGCAAGGAAAAAAGAATAGTGATTGGTTAATTAGTGAATTAGTTAATTGGTGAGTAGTGAATTGGCCCCGATGAGATAAACTTTGTTATCTGACGGGGTAAACCTTGAAGCGTATCCTTCGACCCTTCGATTTTTCTCAGGGCAGGCTGCACTCAGGACAGGTCTTGTGAAGGCCGTCAAGTAGATGCCCTGAATGTATCAGACCAAATCGCAGGCCTCGATGGGCATCCAATGCGGGTCCTTGCCTTCCCATTTGACATTGCAGCCGATTGGGTTTGTAAGCGGGACACTGATGGGCTTGCCGGCCAAGTGCTCTTCCAGCGCCCTTTCAAGGTCGTTGGTCGTCATTTTGCTCGTGTCGCGAGGATTATCGACGCTGCGGCCGGTGTAAATGAGTCTGCGTTCTCTGTCGAATACGAAAAAATGCGGAGTCCGTAATGCGCCATAGGCCTTTGCAATTTCCTGTGGTTCATCATACAGGTAGAGCCAGGGGAATTTGTATTCATCCATCCGTGCGACCATGTGCTGGAAATCATCTTCGGCGTAGGTGTTCTTACTGTTCGAATTGATTCCGACAAACTTAACGCCCCGAGGGGCGAATTTTTCAGCCGTCTGCCGGGTGACTTCGTCAGAGCCGATGACATAGGGACAATGGTTGCAGGTGAAAAAGATTACCAATACGCCGGTGTCATCAAAATCAGACAGTTGGTAGGTGCCGCCGTCTGTTGCAGGTAATTTGAAATCCGGCGCCTTTTCCCCTAATTGTAATGTAAAAGCCATAATTAACGCTCCTTTTTATAAGAGATTGAAAGAATCAACTAACAATCATTCTTTCCATTCCAAAAGCTCAAGAGAAGCTGAAAACAAGAGCGACTACGATAAGACTATACTGTTTGTTCATATTTGCTCTTTTAAAATGGTATGCACACGTGCTCCATAGAGAAAGGCTGCTTCGCAGAGTAGTACTGCATATCTACGGTATTTGGAAAAACGCTCGGCTAGTGGCGGTTACGGCTTTGGCGAATTTGGACAGGTCCATCCCTTTTAAGTGGGCTAAATATTCAGCAATGTGAATCACAAGGGCCGGCTCGTTTATTTTCTGCTTTCGCATCGGCTCAGGTGACATATAGGGACAATCGGTCTCAAGCATCAGTCTATCAGTAGGTACAATTTTGGCGGCCTGTCGGGTGGCTTCGGCATTTTTGAAAGTAACTACGCCAGTGAACGAGATATAAAAACCATAATCGAGAACAATCTTTGCCTGCTCGGCTGAGCCGCTGAAACAATGAAAGACCACGCCTTTAAGACCACGGCCGAATCTGTCTAAAATCTCCATCGTCTGGCCAAAGGCCTCCCGGCAATGGATGATTACCGGCAGATTCAATTCTTCGGCGATTGTCAACTGTGCAGCGAAAGCCCGCTTTTGGTCCGTTTGTTTCGAGAAGTTGTAATGATAATCCAAACCAGTCTCGCCCATGGCGACGACTTTTTCGTTTCGGGCAAGCTCTTTTAACCCGGTCAGCGTATCAGCAGTCAGGTCCTTGGCATCGTGCGGATGGATTCCGACAGCGGCATACATATTTTCGAATCTCCCGGTAAGCTCGACGGCCTTGAGGTTCTCCTGCATATCAGTGCCGACAGTGAGCCAACTCGTTACGCTGGCAGCTTTGCTACGGGAAACGACACCTTCAATATCCTGGATTAAACCATCAAAAGTCAGATGACAATGCGTATCAATCAGCTCCATTGGCTTTAGGGTACGAAAGCGTTTTTGTAATGTCTTATTTGCGGGTGGCCTTTTGGTCCGAGGACTATTGTCACAACATCAAAACGGAAAGGCCTGTCATCGATATCGTGTGTTGCAAGAAAATAACGGGCGGTCCTGAGCAATTTTGCTTTCTTGGCGAATGTGATAGACGATTCGGCTGAGCCAAAAGTTTCGTCGGCCCTGGTTCTGACCTCAACAAAGACAATGGTCATGTCGGGAGCGACCATAATCAGGTCGATTTCGCCAACATTGCAGGAGAAGTTACGCGTGAGGGTTTTGAGGCCTTTTCTTTCGAGAAACCTCCGGCATCGTTTCTCACCCCATTGGCCGAGCAGTTTGATGTCGGCCAACAGCTTGCGCTTGTTTAATACCACACCCAACATAGTAAAGAACCCCCAAATAAATCCTTCGGCGGCGCTCAGGGCAGGCTTGGGGCTAAATATCACAGCCAAGCCCGGAAGCCAAACGATTTATTTTGAGACGGTATGGTCGCTGTGTCGCTGAGCGAGCCTGACGGCTTTGCCGGTTCGCTTGCGGAGGTAAAATAGTTTTGCCCGCCTTGTTTTGCCGCTTCTGATTGCCCTGACATCGAGAACATTTGGCGAGTGAAGCGGGAAGATTCGTTCGACACCCTCGTTATTGACAATCCGCCGGACTGTGAAGGTTTCGTTAATGCCGCGGCCCTTGCGGGCGATTACTGTGCCGGTAAATACCTGCGTGCGCTCTTTGTCGCCTTCTCTGATGCGGCAGTGGACATCTACAAGATCGCCTATTTCGAAGTGCGGTTTATCTTTCTTCAAACTTTTGCTTTCAACCGCATCCAATATTTCTGTTTTCACTGATTTATCTCCTAATAAAAAGTGCACAAGAGCCCCTGGCGGCAGGAACATGGAAGCACATCCGGGGATAAACTCCAGAGCACAAGCGCACAAAAATACTTATAATTTACACAGCTGACCGGAGTATATCTTTTTTTTTGCTAAAGACAAGCAATTTTTGGAAATTTCCTGTTTGTGGTGATTAAAAGGCTGTTTTTGTGAAAATTTCCCGTTACTTGCGAGTAATAATTCTTGACAAAAACCAAAAATGTTTGGTAAAATTGATAATATTCAAGCCTTATA
>JABAOH010121633.1_pt8 | contig 15271 bp, 14 predicted proteins | sample 7062181 | NCBI WGS metagenome assembly JABAOH01 (sample SAMN14538630, study PRJNA623070) | marine sediment metagenome | biome: marine biome [ENVO:00000428]; feature: marine pelagic biome [ENVO:01000023]; material: deep marine sediment [ENVO:00002113]; isolation source: pool of 5 deep marine...
TAGCAAGAGTCAGTCTCTTCGCAGCCTGGCCTTGAGACTTTGGTGGGCATGATTACGTCTGCTTCTAATTCTATTTCTTGTGTTTTAATTTCAGATTCATCTTCATTACTTTGTGATTCGATTTCTTGATTTAGTACAGCAATAGCTACTAAGACCAGAATTAGGGTACTGATTGCTCCAACAGTTATTGCTATTTTTTTCAAATTAGATCACACTTGTTACTGAGTTATTATGTAATTACCAAATTCTCTAAATATATAGCATATTAGAAAACCTGTTTGTCTCAAAACGAAAATGGTCTGTTAGAGTACATTCCAGGATCTCAAGCTTTGTTAATCGAAAAGAAGACCACTGTACCTCTAGAAGGATTTGCTGAAAACATTCAAGATAACATTAGAGAAAATGCTGAAAACTCTAAAAGCGACGTAGAGAAGGGAAATAACTTTCTTCAGTGGGTTTTGACGCGAGTCTTTGAGGCAACAGAAGATGATGCAGCCGATGCAATAGTTGATGGTGCAAACGATCTTGGAATAGATGCCTATCTTCCAGTTGACTTTTCAGATAATACAATTAGGCTGTTTCAATCAAAGTATGGAACATCACATTCACTAGAAGCAATTGCAAAGTTCAAGGAAGATTCTGTAAGGCTTCTTGGAAAAGATGTCACTAAGATGAGACCAGAGCTTGCTCAGTTAGTTACCAAAATTAAAGAAAAAAATTTGAAAATAAAATGCTGCTATGTTACTGATCAAAAAGTAGATTATCAAGACGACATGATTGAGATTTTAGATATTGATAAAATAATTCAAAAACTTTGGGACAGGATAAAAAAACCTGCAGCTGGAAAAAAATCCTCGATAAAACTTGAAAAAATGCTTAGGCATGATAACACAATTTTAGGCATCCTAAAGCTGCGTGAACTGACTGACTTTGTGAACAAGAACAGAGACTATGTCTTTGAATCAAACATCAGGCAATGGATGCAGTTCAAAACAACTGTAAACAAGGGACTAAGAGAAACCCTTCAGAACAATCCTGGCAAATTCTTCTATTACAATAACGGAATTACTATTGTAGTTAGTGACTTTGAGGAGCTTGGGGACAACATGATAAAGCTGTTTGCACCTCAGATTGTAAATGGAGCTCAAACATCAAATTCCATTTTGGATCATTCCAAGCGAACAAAAAACATGAACGGTTCAATGACAGTTACAATAATCAAAGCAGATGACGAAGCAGAACAAAACAACATTACAAAATACAGAAACTCTCAAAACTCGGTTCGCGGAAAAGATCTAGTATCTTTGATGGACTTTCACAAATCCATAAAGTCACAGCTGAAAAACTCGGGATACTTTTATGAGATTCAAGCAGGTTCCTTTGATTCTAAAACTAAAGCAAAGCAGTCTCAGTATGAAGGGGATGCCTCATACAACAAGTACTTGCCAGAGAATCACAAAAAAGTAATTGTTGCAAAAGACGCAATACAGGTTCTAGTAGCCGGCATTGAGCAAAGGCCAACTGAGGCATATAGTTCTCCAGCGCAATTTCTTCCCCGAGGAAGCAAGTACGATGATGTTTTTAATGACAACCTCAAAGACGACTATCGAGTTTTACTATACCCATACTTGGTAAAAGAATACGCCAAAAAAGTTCTAAAGTATGGCAAGAAAGGAGGTCACAAAACCAAAAGATATGCAACCTTGTTTTATGTTGCAGTTTACTTTAGAATCTTGCACAGAAAAATCCTTGAAACAAAAGGAGATTTCAAAAAAGATGTTGTAAAACTTGAGCCTATTTTTAGGAGTTTTAAGCTAAATTCTCGGATTCTCAAAACTACAGACATTGTAGTTACTAAATTTCTTGAGGACACAATAGTTGATGATGAGATTGAGCTTGCCAACACAAAACACAACTTTTTCTCACAACACGTATGGAATGATACGATGCTTCGGGTCCTTGACAAAAAGATAAAGCAAGAAGAAGACGAAATTTTGTCTTTGCGAAAACTGGTTGACAACTTGTTCTAAGTTTTACAGGTAGTAGCCCAACCAAGTAAAAATCTTGCAGGAGGTTTACACTGGCCAGACTGCCTACCTAAATTTCCTAAAAACTGGTGATATTTAACATAACTTTCAAAATCTCAAATTAATCTAGAATGTTTTTTATATTGAGTCAAAAAGGGAAATTGCATTGGGATCAAAACAAAAATGTGCAATATGCAGCACCGAAGTTGAGATGGTATTCAATCCAATGAAGGAATGGTCAATTGATGGCGTTTTGTGCGGGGATTGTTATTCAAAAAAATTAGGTGAATTTTATCCCGGAGATCATATCAGAGTAAACAAAAAAGAAGACTAGTTCTCTTTAGAGTACTTGTTTACATTAAGACAGTTCCAAGCTAGAGAATCATCTTTTACATTTGACTCGTCTAAAAATTCAATGTCAGTAACTGTCTTTTTCTTTTTTAGTAGATTTACTTGAAAGCTCTTGAATGTTTTACATGTACAAACTTCGTACAAACATGCATCATTGTCATTTTTGTCATGATCTTCTGCTGCATGACCACAGTTGCACATTGCATCTTTTTTTACATCTTTGAGTTCCTTGTCTGCATAAATGCCCAGCCTGAGATAGGCCTCTCCCTGGTGGCCGTTTTTGAACCTCTCATAGTTTTCAGACTTGGGTAATACCTTGAAAAACGAGATATTTGATTGGGGTTTACTAGAGTCAGCTCCCATGATAAACCAGTAATGGTCTCCGGACTCTACAAACCTAATCTTGATGGAATGATCAAGCCACCAGTTAATCGAGTCATGCCAAAGATCAGTAGCTTCCTTTCTTTTTGTAAACAATGGAACTACGTTCATACGCAAGTCATAGTATCGATATGCAACTCCAACAAAATCATCAAACCAAGGAATTGGGGACTGCGACAATATCAAAAAAACACGCCTAGCGGTTATTAATCTGATCTGTCATATGGAAATTGTCGGTAATACTCTTATATCTTGGTAAATCAACTAACCTGTACAATGGTTTCGTATAGAACTAGCATGCAAATTGTTGGAGATCTTCTAACAGCTACTGAACAGGCTGGCCAAGAAGGCATCAAGACAACAACATTGCTAACAAAGGCTAATCTATCACATTCCAGACTATCAAAATTCCTTGGAAATCTAACCGGTTCTGGCCTGATTAACAAGATAGAATTTGATGGCAAAAACACCTTCGTAATAACCCCAAAGGGAAGACAATACTTGGAATCATACGTTAAATTTGCAGATGTTGCCGAATCCTTTGGACTCGAACTATAATCTTACTTTTTACCTCTTCTTTTCTGGTTTGCCTTTTGTCTTTGTTTACGTTCTTTGTAGGAGCTATACACGATAATTACAAAGATGCCACCTATCGAGCCGTAAAACAGAACCAGTAATGGCGGGTCACGCAAGTCTCCAGTAGTTGGTTCGAAAAACGAAATTGGAAGGCTAACTATGAGAAAAATCATAATTACCATCAGATACTTGTCCACAATTATTTTGATTTACAAAACCATATATCTTTTTGATGGGGCAAATCAGAGATGATAAAGCTTCTTGAGATTATTGGATTTGCACTAATTGGTGGGACGATTTACGCATTTTTAGGAATGATTGGAGACCCATTGCAATGGCATGTGTTTTTTGGATGTGCAGCTGGTGCTGTTGTGATAATCTATTATCGAAATAAGCTAAGAAAAGAAAGAGACTCAAAACTTGAGTCCTAGTCAAGTTTAGATTTTTAGATAAAGTTGATCAAAAAATTCTAAACCGACAGATCTATAAAGGTCGGATAAAGGGTATAGTGAGGGGAGTATGACGGAAAACATTCAATGGTGGAAAGGGTTAGGCAAAGAACTCGAAAAAGACATCGAGACCCTAGATGAATCACAATAATTTTCAATTTTTACTTTTTAATTTTAAAGCCTCGAGTGGGATCTGAACCCACGACCTAACGCTTACGAGGCGTTCGCTCTACCAGGCTGAGCTATCGAGGCATACAACGATTTCCTGTTAGAGTTTATAAAAAGCCTTTTTGGTTTTGAGTCAGTGAAAATATCTATCTCCGGAATTAGGGGGATTTTTGGAAATGATTTAACATTAAAAGATGTTTTAAGATTTTGTAATAATTTCTCTAGTTTGGTTAAATCAAAAAAGTGTGTTATTGGTCACGATACTAGGCCTTCATACTCAATGATGTTAGATACTGCAAGTGCTGCACTATTACAAAATGGAATTGACGTGTACAATTTAGGAATGATGCCAACACCTGTGATTTTTAGAGAATCAAGAAAATATCAAGCAGGAGTAATTGTTACATCATCTCATAATCCAACTGATTGGAATGGATTAAAATTCATAATTGATGGACGGGGAATTAATGAAGATGAGCTAAAAACTCTCACAAATGATGACAATGCTTCAATATCTGAGGTTGGAACGGAAACTAAAATTGAATCTGATTATGTACAAGAAGCGTCAAAATTAATTGGAAATGTTTCTGGTACACCTAAAGTAGTAGTAGACATTGGCGGGGGTGCTGCAAAAAATGTTGCACCAGAATTATTAAAAAAAATTGGATGTCAAGTAGAAGTAATTAATGATAGTTTAGAAAATTGTTCTAGAGGACCAGATCCTACGTCAGATGATCTTAATGATTTGATTTCAAAATGCAATGACGCAGTAGGCTTTGCCTTTGATTTGGATGGGGATAGACTAGTTGTTGTAAAAGATGGCAAAAAATTATCTCCAGACATTACACTTGGCTTAGGAGTAGTAAAGGCACTAGAGCTAGGCTACAAGAAATTTGTTTTAAGCATTGATTCGAGTATAGCAGTTGAGAAATTTATTCTAGAAAAGGGTGGAGAAGTTCAAAGAAGTAAGGTTGGAGAAGCAAACGTAATTGATCTTATGATTAAGACAAACTCTCAGGCAGGAGGCGAAGGAAGCAGTGGTGGATTTATTCTTCCTGAATTTAATTATTGTAGAGATGGAATACTGACTAGTGGTTTTATTGCATCAATGCTTGGACAAGATAACTTTGAGAATGCGTTGAAATTTTTTGAAAAATATCAACAGGTGCGAGAAAAAGTATCCATTGAAGCATCACTTCATGATAGAATACTTGAGAAATTAACTCAAAAAATGTCTGAAGAGTTTGAAAAAGTGATCACAATTGATGGCGTAAAAGCAATTGTTGATGAGAATAGTTGGGTTTTAGTTAGAAAATCAAACACTGAAGACATCATTAGAATCTCTGGAGAGTCAGATAACTTAGAAAAGGTAAAAACAATAGTGGAGCAAACAAGAGATCTAGTGAAGCAAAGCCATGACGAAGTTAAATGAGAGAAAAATCATTCAAATTTTTCAAAATAACATGGGAAATAAGAGATTTGTCTCTGAAGATGTAGAGTTTTTCAAAGTAGGAAAGACAAATTTTGTTTTAAAAGTTGACACACTGGTTCAAAGTACTGATATTCCAAATCAAATGAGTTTACAAGATGCAGCAAGAAAAAGTGTTGTTGCATGTGTAAGTGACTTTGCATCAAAAGGAGTCAAACCTGAATTTGGTCTAGTATCAATTACTATTCCAAAAAAACTTTCAGATAAAAAAATTAAAGACATTGCTAGTGGATTAGGCAAAGCATCAAAAGAATTTGGTTTTAAATTTCTTGGAGGAGACACTAATGAAGGAAAAGAAATTGTAATTCATGTTTTACTTTTTGGCAGTACAAAAAAAATTATTTTAAGAAAAGGAGCTAAAACAAATGATAAAATAATTACAACAGGTCCTTTTGGATATTCATCAGCTGGTCTGAAAATTCTTTTAGAAAAGAAAAAAGCGTCTGGGAAATTTTCTAAAAAAGCAAAAAAATCTGTGTTTAGGCCAAATCCTAAATTAAAATTTGGAGTAGAAAATGCAAAGTTTTTTTCATCATCAATGGATTCTAGTGATGGACTAGCTACTACCTTACATGAGATGGTAAAACAAAGCAAAAGGCAGTTTACTATATCTAAACTTCCAACAAATCGAGATGTTTTAGACTTTGCAAAAACAAACAAGATTAAGCCATTTGATTTGGTTTTTCATGGAGGAGAAGAGTATGAAATTGTTGCAACAATTTCTCCAAAAAATCTATCCAAAGTCAAATCCAATGCCAAAAGACAAAAAATATCACTTTTTGAGATAGGAAAAGTCTCTGCAGGAGCTGGCGTAGTGTATAAAACAGGTTCAAAAACAATAAAAATCAAAAATAAAGGTTGGCTTCATTTTCGAAGTTAATGTTTTTTAAACCCTTTATGATGTGGGAAGACATTGTCTGAATCTGAACCAAAAGTTGGAGAAGTAAAAGATGATGCAGCAAAAGCAGAAAAAATAGAGGAAATCAAAGCAGAAGCTGCTAAAATTAAAGCTGAGATGCAAGCATCATCAAAAGAAGAAGAAAAAGTTGTTAAGGTAGAACCAAAAAAACAGACTCAAAAAGAAGAACCTAAAGAAGAAAATGAAAAATGGGGAATCGCACATATCTTTAGTAGTTACAACAACACTGTCATTCACATAACAGATCTTACAGGTGGAGAAACAGTTGGGATTAGTTCAGGCGGAATGCATGTTAATGCAGATAGATACGAATCATCTCCTTTTGCAGCTATGAAGGCAGCAAACTCTGTTGTAGAAATTGCAAAAACAAAAGGATTCACTGGCTTGCACATTAGAGTAAGAGCAGTTGGTGGAGTTGGTTCAAGAGTTCCAGGTCCAGGAGCTCAGGCTTCCATTAGAGCACTTGCACGTGGAGGCTTTAAGATTGGACGAATTGATGATGTAACACCAATACCTCATGACACCACAAGAAAGAAAGGTGGAAAGAGGGGAAGAAGAGTCTAGGGATTATCTATTAATTTTAACTTTAGTTTACATTCTCTTGAATTAAAAAAGTCAATCATAAAGTTTGTAAATTTTTCATCGTTTTTTCTTCCTTTTGATTTTGCTATCATGTCAGAAAACTTTTCTTCAATTTTGGTAACGAGGCCTGGCTTGAGCCATAAAGGAAAAAATGTCCAACCAAATCTTGATACAGGCTCTCCCATCTTGTAAGCATCTGGTGTTTCACAAAGTGTTTGTAGATGACTAAGAGCCTTTATCATAGAAAGTTTGTCTTCATCATATTGAATAGTGCTTACTTCAAAAACTAGTGTCATTGTGAATCAGAGCCATCATTTGTTGAATTTTGTGTGTTAAATGATGATGTTTTACTAGATAATTTGTCAGAGAGTGAAACAAACTTTCCATCTTGTTCGACATTAATTTTATTTTCCATTCTAACGTTTAATCCAACAGATCTAAACAAAACTAGTAGCTTTCCTCCATCAATTTCTTCATTAATTTCACCAGAGGCGAGAAGCTCAGATAATTTTTCTACAACAATTTTTGTTTCAGAAGGATATTGAGATTCTGCGTTTTCTAAAACCTCCAGTCCTCTGTATCCAAGCCTTTTGAGTAGTATTTCACGTGGAGTATCTTGTTTTTGTTCTGGAGGAACTTCTTCTTGTTTTTGTTTTATTGCAATGTTTTTTTCCATTTCAGCTAGACGTTTTTTCTTTAATTGCTCTAGTTCTTTGTCTTCTTCACTCATCCTTTAATCACTCCTATAGGTACTAGTTTAGCAATTTTAGTTGCTATTCCTAGTTCATGTGAAACATTAACTATTGAATCTACATCTTTGTATGCTTGGGGAGTTTCTTCTACAACACCGTCTCTAGTCAATGCCTTGACTACTATTCCTTTATCTGAAAGATATTTTTTGACTTGGGATTCGGTATAGTTTTTTCTAGCCTTTGTTCTAGACATTGTTCTTCCAGCACCATGTGCAGTAGAGCCAAAGGTAAGGTCCATTGAATTAGGTTGGCCAAGTAAAATCCAGCTAGCAGTACCCATTGAGCCTGGAATAAAAACTGGTTGTCCAATGTCTCGGTATTTTTTTGGCACTTCGTCTTTGTTTGCAGGAAATGCTCTTGTAGCGCCTTTTCTATGAACGACAACAGATTTGTTTTCTCCATTGATTTTGTGTTTTTCAATTTTTGCAATATTGTGAGATACATCATAGACTAGATCCATTCCTAGATCAGATTCGGTTTGTTTGAACACTCTTTCAAAGGACTTTCTAGTCCAATGAGTAATCATTTGTCTATTACTCCATGCAAAGTTTAAAGCTGCAAACATTGCTTTTCTGTAAGACTCTCCTTCTTCAGAAGTATTTGGAACACATGCAAGCTCTCTATCAGGTAATGAAATGTTGTATTTTTTTAGAGCTTGTTCTGAAATTCGCAAATAATCACTACACACTTGATGACCAAAACCTCTTGAACCACAATGTGTTAGAATAGTTACTTGATCTTTTTCTATTCCTAATCTTTTAGCAGCTTCTTCATCATGAATCTCTGCAACCTTTTGAACCTCAAGAAAATGATTACCAGAACCTAAACTTCCTAGTTGTGGTGCTCCTCGTTTACGTGCTTTATCTGAAATTTTATTTGGATCTGCATTATCCATTTGGCCATTTTCTTCACATACATCTGCATCAGCTTTGGTGCCATATCCATTTTCAACTGCCCATGGTACTCCTTTAACTAAAACTTCATCAAGTTGTGAATGACTAAGCTTGATTGCTCCTTTTGATCCAACTCCAGATGGAATTGAATTAAACAAATCTACAACAAGTTCTTTTAATTTTGGTCTTACATCATTTTCTTTTAGATTTGTTCTTAGCAATCTAACGCCACAGTTAATATCATATCCTACACCGCCTGGACTAATCATTCCTTCTTCAGTATCCATTGCAGCAACTCCGCCTACTGGAAATCCGTAACCTTCATGACCATCTGGTAAAACTACAACATTTTGTACAATACCGGGAATGGTTGAAACATTTACTGCTTGTTTTATGGTTCTATCAGATATCATTTTTTCTAAAAGTTGTTCATTTGCGTAAATTATTACAGGAACTTTCATTCCAATTGATTCATCTTTTTCAATTTTGTATGTCATATTTCCAATTTTTTTTGGAATTAAACTGGACATTAATATCGGTAACATCCCATTTCAAGACAATTTAAATCATAAGTCAAATTACATCAAAAAGGAAGCTAACTGCAAGCGAGGACTTGCGACTTTTCTTCAAGCATTAGAACTTGGCAACATATTCTAGAAACCATAGAGGGTGTATTGACAGGGTTAGCTTCCATAATGTATAGGGAGTTATCATATTTACGAATAGATATTTTGGCAATAATTGCCAAAGAATTTTGGATTTTTGTATTTTTTAGGAATTATCGTTGAGTAATGCTAACTGTGTAACAAGGTCTGTTGATGTTACAATTCCTATTACTTGACCACCTTCTACAACTGCAAGCTTTCGAATTTTTTTAGAAGACATTAGTTTTGCGGCTGCTACTAGTGATTCATTTGAATCAATTGTTACTAAAGGATAAGAAGCAATCTTATCAATTGTAGTGTCTAAAGAAAGTTTTTGTGTTGCAATTTTAATTGCAAAATCTCTATCAGTAATTATTCCTGCAGGTGTACCATTTTCTTTTACTAAAATTGCTCCGATTCCTCCTTTTTCCATTAGATTAGCAACTTGAAAGGAAGTGGTAGATGGATCAGCAGATATCAGTGATTTATTCATAATGTCTTTTACTAAAATTTCTGAAAATGATTTCCCCATACCCTATTACTCAAGGAGCTTTTAGATAAATCAGACTATATTGAACAATTTTTTTTGTGAATATTTTATTGAGTTAGCGTGGAATATGGAAGAAATCTGAAACTGTCAAGTCATGATATTGTAATTGGGCAACATGCATACCAGGCTCAAAGGGTTTTGAATATACCTCATTGAATTTTCCAGAAGAAGAGTCTTTTAGAGCAATTTCATCTATATGATTTCCTCTTTGATCAAAAATGTCGATATACAAATCCTCTCTAAATGAAAGTGTTTTTTGAACTGCTCCAGAGATAACTAAGTTGTCTCCATCATACACTGCCTCAACTACGGCTAATCGTGAACGAACAGGAAGATATCGTTCAATGTATCTCTCAAGCTCTGAGAGTTTGTTATCTGCTTGTTCTAGATCATTTTCAGCAAGAGCATTTGATATATCAGTAAATATTCTATCAAATCTTACACTGTTTTGTTGTAGATTTGTACTTCCGTATTCTTCAATGAAGTTTTTTAGTTCTTCAAATTGTTCTGAAATGCTTGAACGACCAAGCTCAGATGTAGTGTATTGATGATCATTTCTTTCTGTTACACTAACAATTTGAGATGCTTTTTGCTCTTGGTATTGTAGCATTATTACATATAATCCAGGATCAGCTGGTGCTTCCCATTGTGTGAAAAATTCACCGTGTTTTGTATCAAAGAATTGTAATTGGCTATGTTTGTCACCTGCTGTAGAATAAACAGTAACGTAAAGCTGTTCTCTTCTATCCATTATTGGTTTGTCTACATATCCTTGTAGAACCCAATATCCAGATTCTAGATCGTAATTGGAATTGAAAATGATTTTACTATTGCTTTGTGCTAAATTATTTCTAAGAAAATCATTTATTTCTTTTAATTGTAAATCAGCTCCTTTGAAATTTCCTTGATCAATATAGTCTGATGCTAACTCAGCAAGAGCTACAAAGTCATTAGAGTGAGAAGCAAAATCTGCATTGTAAAAATTCGAAACTGCAGATGATAGCTCATCAAGTTTTTTCCTATATTCAATTCTCTTTAGCTCATCACTACTATACCCAACATCAGAACCATATGGATCGTCTACATATGCATCTGATACTTTTTGCCATTCAATGAAAAGTTGTCTTACTTTGTTGTCTGCTGCATCAAGATCTTTTTTGATTACAAGATCTCTTACTTGATCAAGTTCTATCTTTAGTGAATCAGTAAAGTCTGTGTAGCCAGGCAAAAATCTATTTTTACGAAGACTAAGATCAGATAGATTTTCAATAGATTTTGCTCTTTGAAGAATATCACTTGCTCGAATTTTGTATGCATCTTTGTTGTATGCATTAAGTTCTTCCTGAATCACAGGTGCCATTGAGCTTGCCCATGTGAGTAAAACCTCAATTCTATCAATTTTTGTAATAGATGGGTTTCCAGACTCCATTTGTTCTGCAGTATTGATTATTTTTAGAGCATTATTGATAACAAAGAGATTTTTATGATCAGCCTGAAGCTCCGCTTTTGCCTTCATTCCTTCGTAATCAAATTTTAAAATAGAGACTGGATTGCGTTTTNNGAATTTTCATTTTCTACCTGAGTGAGAAGAGATTCCCACCTGTCAATCAAACTATCATCAAGATTGCTTTTCTTTGAAAACTCTATAGCCTTTGAAATTCGCGATGCAGCCTCAATAACTTTTTTCATATCCTCAATTTCTTCTGCAGAATCTAGAATTTCATCAACAGATGAAGCTAATTCTAATTGAGATTGCATATCAGACCATAATGGAGAAATAATATTTGCAAGCTCAGAATTTTCTTCTTCATTTGATGTAATGAATCTGTCAACTTTATCGAGTTGTTTTAAATGAATTGCAGCTTCATGTAACTTGTCAACCTTATCTTTTGATTCTAAAAGTTCTTCAAGAGTTTGTTTTGACATCAAAGAGGACTTTGAAGATTCCCATTCAGTAATTACTAATCTATAGATTGGATCAGTATTACGTAATACTGCATCTAGATATCTTGATTTTGAAATTAAATCAATTGTATTTTCAATCTCATCACTAAATAATGGAGCAGTACCACGTGCAAAAATAAAAGCAATTTCTTCTTTCACGGCTTTACTCATAACAGAATTAGTTTTTTTCATCAAGTTTAGTAATGATTCTTCAAGCTGTGCAAAACTTTTTTGAGAAGTTTCTGGAACTTTTACAGGATCTGCATTAGAAATTAAAACATAAACATCATTTAATTTTTCAATTGCTTTGTGAGTATCATCAAGACTATAATAGAAAATTGCTGAATATGTTTCTCTATCGATTTCTTTTGCAATCTCAAAAGATAATTTATTTGATTTAACGAGGTCTGAAGTTGCCTCTAGTGCATCTTCAATTGCAGGTCTAATAGTGGTGTCTACCTCAAAAATTTCATCATCTATTAGGAATTCATCCCACAAATCAACGTAGATTTCTTCAAGAGTTTGAATCGTATTTTCTGAAGGTTGGTTTATTGCAACATCTAGCCTTTCTGTGTAAAAAGACACACCGGTATCAGTTTTTTCTCTAACAGAATCTATTTTTTCTGAAACTAGACTTATTGCAGAATCCAAGTATTCAGAGCCAGTTTTTTCATCATGTACTGTGGATAATAAAGTAAAATCTACAGTTTTAGAATCGTCTCCATAAAATAATTTTAATTCATAATTTCCAGTGATTCCACAAATTCTTCCTTCAAGTGGAATTGATTCAGTTAAGAACAAACCATTTGAAAGTGGAGTTAATTGTTGAATCTGACAAAGATCTCCTTTAGGATTAATTATTTGTAAAATTAGAAAAGATTCTGGATCAACTATTGGAATATTTCCATAAATGAACAAGTTTTCTCCTTTTTCATACTCATCAAAATTTCCAAGAAGTATGATTCTGTCAGAGTTTTGTGAAAAAGCATGAGCTGGAACTAACAGTAGAACAGCAAAAAATAGACCATAGGCAGCACCCTTCATAAAAAATTGGATCTTTGTCGATCATAAATAAAGGTTGGGTAGCTTTGTTTCTTAATTTTTTTTAAAGAAAAAATCTAAACCAAATTTTAGAATTATTCAAATCTATTTTTTTGATAAAATGAAGCGTGTTTTTTTTAGTTTTAGTAAGTAGATTTATTTTCGATACAAAATGAGATAGATTATTGTCAATATTACCAATCGATAGTGGTCGTTATGGAACAAAAGAAATGGTATCTTTATTCAAAGAACAAAATAAAATCAATTATCAATTGCAAATTGAAGGAGCCGCAGCTATTTCACAAAGTGAAATAGGTATGATTCCAAAAGCTGTTGGAAAAGAGATCTTTCGAGTATCAAAGTCTGGAAAAATTACTGCAAAAAGGATTAAACAACTTGAAGCAAAAAGTGATCACGATACTGCATCACTTGTAGAGGCCTTAAGTGAAAAGTGTAAACCTCAAGCAAGACCATGGATTCACTACGGATTAACAAGTAATGATCTTGTAGATACGAGTAATTCTATGCAAATGAAAGATGCACTAGCCATAATTCAGCCAAAGGCTGGAAAACTTGCTTTACTTTTAGCAAAAAAAGCAGTTAGTTACAAAAAGCTTCCTGCAGTTGGGCGAACACATGGACAGCATGCAAGCATAATTTCTTTTGGATTAAAATTTGCAAATTGGGCTGCAGAGATGGCAAAACATATTGAAAGAATTGAAGAAATTAAAAAAAGAGTACTAATCTGTAAAACATTAGGAGTAGTTGGAACAGGTTCTTTAATGGGAGCACAGGCTCTTGAAGTTCAAAAAAGAGTTGCAAAAAGACTTGGTTTACATCCTGCTGAAGTTACAACACAAATTGTTCCAAGAGAAAGATATGCAGAATATGTTTTTCAACTAGCATTGCTTGGTGCAACTCTAGAAAAAATTGCAGTAGAGATTAGAAATTTGCAAAGAACAGAAATTAGTGAAGTTGCTGAACACTTTAAAAAAGGACAAATGGGAAGCAGTGCGGTTCCTGTAAAAAGAAATCCTACTAAAAGTGAACGTATAACTTCACTTTCAAAATTATTACGAAGTCAAGTTGGTGTTTCATTTGAAAACATACCACACTGGCATGAACGTGATTTGTCAAACTCTGCTAATGAAAGATTCGTTTTACCAATGTGCTCTATTCTGCTAGATGAAATGCTTGAAACTATGATCAAAATTATTCAAAATCTTAACATAAATTCTAAGAGGGTTAGTCAGAATCTTTACATTACAAAGGGACAAATTTTTGCAGAGTTTCTCTTAAAGGCTCTAATTAAAAAAGGAATTCCAAGATTCAAAGCTTACAGAGATGTTCAACGAATTGCGTTTGAAGCTCATGAGAAAGGTATTGAATACTTGGATGCAGTTACTAATGATAAATCAGTTTCATCAAATCTTTCTAAAAAAGAAATTAAAACAATTTTTACTCCAGAAAATCATCTTGGAGCATCAGCATCAATAATTACTAATGTTTCAAAATCAGTTCAGAAAACCTGTAAAAAATTTATCTAGATTTTATCAACGCTTTGTGAATTTTAGAGCCATATTGTAGCGCTTTTTTTCTTTGATTTGCAGAAATTTCTGAGACTCCAACATCTTTTGCAGCATGTCTAATGATATGTTTTCTTATAAGATCCTCAGAATTTTGAATTTTTTCGCCTATAGGAATTTTTTTCGCATGATTGATGAATCGTTCCGACAAAAATGGCTGAATCAAAGTCACATCAAATTCAGAAGTAATAGAATTTACGGCCTTCATCATTTTTGTCTCGTTTTCAAGTTTAGTATCCATTAATTCTTGTACAGCTTTAGCACCTTGTGAGATAACATCTCTATATGCATTGTATCCACAAAATAATTCATCAATACCATTTGCAGTAACAACTGTAGTGAGATTATGTTTTTTTGCTAATTGTGAAACATAATAAAATGCAATACAATTTTCGTTCCATGAAAGATTATCAGTTTTTATTTTAGATTTGATTTTTGATGAAATTTCATCAAAAGAATTTTTTTCTATTTCATGAATTTGATGAGGTAGCTTCATTATATCATTAATTTTTTTTGAAAATAAAATGTCATGAGAATTTTCAAATCCAATTGTAAGAAGTGTTACATCATAGTTAAGATCAGAGCAAAGTTTTGCTAATAATGTACTATCTACTCCACCAGAAAATGCAATTCCAATTTTTTTCTCTATTACATTATCTTTGATTGCAGTTTGTAATTCTTGAATTAGTTCAGATATGTCAGTCAATAATTCTTATGAAAAGATGGGTTACAAAGCAGTTACGGTTATCTATTAATGGAACATATGAAAAATGAAAGCATGGTTTTAGCACAGTTATCTTCTGAAGAAATAGAAAAACATCTCAAAGATTTGGCAGGGTGGTCAATAGTTAATGCAAAACTACACAAAGAATTCATTTTTGATGATTTTGGTCAGGCTTTTGACTTTATGACAAGGGCT
>JABAOH010000651.1_pt4 | contig 15267 bp, 10 predicted proteins | sample 7062181 | NCBI WGS metagenome assembly JABAOH01 (sample SAMN14538630, study PRJNA623070) | marine sediment metagenome | biome: marine biome [ENVO:00000428]; feature: marine pelagic biome [ENVO:01000023]; material: deep marine sediment [ENVO:00002113]; isolation source: pool of 5 deep marine...
TCGAGTCGCCTGGAAAAGCTGGCGAGATAGCTCTGATTGTCGCTGACCCATGGCAGGGTCTAGGGTTGGGGACAAGATTAGTTGACCATATAGTCGAAATCGGTAAAGATAGAAAGCTCAAGACGATTCATGCTAGAATATCTTCAGACGATCACAAGACCATTAAACTGTTGAAGAAGAAAGGCTTCACTTTAGAACACCTTCAAGATGGTACAGCGGAGGCATCCATTGACCTGAGAGCCTAGTGTAGGCGCGCGCTAGCTCAGAGGTGACTAGAAGCAAATGTGGAATTACCTGTTCTGGATTCACTTTCCTCCGAATAGTGGCAAGTTGGGAAAGACCTCGATGCCGTTCTGATCTATTGAATATGGCACAAGGCTCGGATTGACCTTTGCTTCTCTCATCTTTTCAACTTGCATCGCTCTTGTTGTGGTTCCTCCTGCAAATAGTGTTTGCATCATGATAACGCCGTGAACGAGAAATTCTTCTTCCAAGGCGTTTCGTTCGAGACCTAAGTGGCTCAGTTCAGTGGTCACGAGACTGGTGACTTCCAAATCCGCCAGTGATTCAATGAGATCTACAACTGCAGTTCTTCGTTCAATGGGGTCTGGAAATCGGTAGGTCAGGGCTGCTAAAGTGTCCACTGCAATTCGTTTTGCACTAACCTGCTGGATTTTTGCTTGCATATCTTCGACTAGTCTATCGATAGACAATTGCTTTTCTCGTAGACTACGAGTTTCTTCTTCGTACAGCTTTGCTTTCAGCATTGCCACTCTCGATATCCGGGTGGCATCTATAAATACAAATTTCATTTCTTCTTCAGCTTTTTTGAAATTCCAGCCGAATTGTTGCATTTCAGAATAGAAGTGATCTTTGCTTTCATCGAGGCTCACAAAAACTCCATTTTCCTGACTTTCGTAGATCCCCTTGTACAAAAATTGGCTACAGAAAATGGTCTTTCCAGTGCCAGGTCCCCCAACAGTCAAAATAACTCTTCCTTCTGGAAAACCGCCGCCAACCAGCTCGTCTAATCCGTCAATCCCAGTAGCGATCTTTCTGGACATTTTGTCTCAACCTTAGATGACCTCAAAAAATCCTAGAAGTATTTATAGCTTTGCAACCACATAACACGCTCGATTCAAATTATGTGTGATTGATTGATGCTCGAACGGTAAACACAATGAATCATAGTCTTGGTTTTTCTCAGCTAATCAAACTCAGAGAGTCCAGAAATCCTGAACCCAATGCGCAAGCCTTTGTTGCGCTTGAAATCGCGTTCAACGGAAACTAATGATGAGACACCTGAAAAAGCTCTCGTGCGTGCACATGCTTTATATGTTGAATTTTATTAGAACTAGTTAGGGAGAGGAGAAAAAGATGGAAAGTAAACATTCAGCTAGACTCTATGTGACTTCTGTAGGTATACTGTTGATTTTGATATTGCTTTCGCTGACAGGCGCTTTCTTTCTCGCTTCCGAGGCAGTCTTGGGACTAGATTCAGTGACAGGAGCTATTTGGACCTCGGACCCTCACGGAGAACGGGTTAACGGAAACCTGTACACTAACGCAAGAAAGGTATCCTTGGCTGGAGGACCGCACAAGGAAGGAGCTGCAGGCCTTGCAGATGGCATCTATTACTTCCAAGTTACAGATCCGCCAGGAAAAACGCTGCTCAGCACTGATGATCTTTGGGAGAGGAGGTTTGAAGTCAAAGACGGATACATTTACAGTATCGACGGGGGAACACACAAGTGGAACAATGACACAACCCGAGGCTATGGCATCGTAGTACAGCTTTGGCCCTTCTCCTACACACCTAAGACAGGTGGTGTGTACAAAGTTATGGTGACTAAGGTGGAACATCACTCCCCAGGCGAAGGATGCTTTGGCTTCATTCCCTCACTTTCCAAGACTGACAACTTCAAGGTGGGCAGACAACTGGATGAGGTTCCCAAATACTTCGAGCTATGGATGACTAATGGAATATCTGAACCCCCAGATGTGAAATTCTATGTCAACTACACCCTTGACAGCGATGGAGACCCAATGACTGAGGACGACCCACTTCTCCCATGGACAACAGGACAGCTAACATGGGATCGAACCGAGAATGGATATGACGTCTTCCGCTACCCAACATCATTCGCCTTGGACACCTACATCTATTGGCAATTCTTCGTATCCAACACCTTCACGCTGATCTCAGACATATACGGGCCAGAGCTAATAGACCAAGAAGGCATGGTGAACAAAGAGACCCTGTTCATGGTCAACGGCACGAAGTTCGACTATCGCGACCTCTCAGGGCTCGGCGGATGGACCATTAAACTCTACAGAGACGGAGTGGAAATTGCTGAGACTCAGACACGCGATGACGGTTACTACGAGCTCATGGGACTAGGCTCCGGAGATTTCATGATCTGCGAAATCACTAAGGATAATGAAGGCTGGGCCAATGCGACGCCAGCTTGCTATGAGTTCACCGTAGACGACAACAACGGCGGTGACCGCACTTTCAACTTCTACAACTACAAGATGTTGCGAATAACCGATACAAGTGAAGGCAGATGCGAATTGTCATCGTTCCACCTCGTGTTCACGCCTTCCAGTGAGGAACCAGAAAGTTACAAGTTATCTTCGACGAATCCTGGCTCGTTCTATACCAATGTGGTGAAGTACGGAGAGGCTGCGACCCCTGTGAGAATAGAGGTTTATCTGCCGCCTGATCAAGAAAACGCTGACTTCGATTCGCCCAACTTCATATTGCACCACATCTACATAGGTAGCACACCGGTCGTTGATGTACACGTTTACGCAGGAAGGCTAGACGAATCTCCTTGTGGTAGCGAATGGGTTCCAGACTGGTCACAGGACATCACCAACCTATTTGTCATAACGCCAGGTTCTGATGGAAAGAACGTCACAGTTGAGGGAATTATGCCAGAAACAGGAGAAGTCTTTGTGACGGTGCACATTGACTATCAGATAAGCGCCTCTCTGACATGGGATCAGGTTGAAATGTTCAGCGATTTCGAATACACATTCAGCGATATGGTATACTTCTCTGCTCAAGGAGTACGCTTCAATTTCCCAACGTACCTATAGGCAAGCCTCTCTGCACCTATCCCCTTTTTTTTTATTCTTCTCAAGTCCTATCCAAAAACATGCAGGAGGCCCTCTAACAAATCTCTTCAATCAACATGAATCCCAGATTTGCGCGCAGACTGGTTTCTTCATTCTCTTCCTCACGCCTCCAGACTTTCTTTTCTGAGGGCCAATTCGCTTCCTACATATCTTTGATTATACAATTTCCTAATCTTCAAAAGCCTTTCCAAACCTTCTTCGGTTTCTTTCTCGTAGATGCTGATCTCTCCATCAAACAGACCCAGAACCGCATGAACTTGATCTGGAGGATGCATCTGGGGATTGATAACTGCTAAAGTAGTAAAACCTCTCGACCTTAGGTCTGGAATAAGGCCGGCCAACCATCTTCTCGTTGTCACAGCGTGATGCTGCAACAAAACATCCGAAATGATCTCAATGCAGGCTCTTCTTGGACCACCTATTGACTCATCCAATCTGCGGAAGGCTTTGGTCAAGGCAACGTCAATATCGGTCAGGTTTTCCACACCTTTCAACTTGAATATGTTAGGGAGGCTTTTGATCATCATGTCTGCTCGAGGATTGCAGACGAGAAGGTAAAAATTTGGCTGAAACTCTTCTGCCAAAGACCTTACGTCAGCCGCTTCTATTGTAATGTATAACGTTATTTGACCCTCTCTTGCCCCTGCTTCAAGAAACCTCTTGATAAGAATATCTCTTTCATCACAGGAAGGTGAAGTCAATATGACCGTGTAGTTTTCAGGTATTCCGCCAAACAACAAATTGTCAAGATCTCCATACCCGGTAGTAATCCGACCTGGAAGAACGACTTCCAAAACGTCAATTTTCATAGGTTCTAGTCCATGGAACATCTGATTCCCAGATTCGTCCACGCAAACTATTCTTGGCTTTATTTCGAAGGTGCCTTTATCAAACGACCTCAAGACGAGACTTATCTGTTCAGTCTTCAGTGGGTCAAGCCGTTTTCCCTTCATGTCAAGATATGCATCTTCCAAGTGGCAGTAATCAGGTTTGGCAACTAGCTGGAAGCCTGGGGGAAGAATCTCCTCAATCTTGGCTAGTAGAACTGCTTCCTTTCCGACATTCACGACTTGCATTTCTAGGCTGAAGTCTTGCCCAGCTCTTATTTCCTTCACCTGTTGAATAAGCTTGGCTTGGACATCAGCTCGCTCAAATCTTTCCAAACCCACGGCCGTCTCTTCGCTTGGAGTTAGCATGAGGAAACTCGCTGTCGATGAGGTAACGGATGGTGCGTGCAAAACGTCACTTAATGACACTGCCAATTCTCTTTCTTCTCCAACTTTCTTCAGAAGTCGCTGAACCTGCTCGGTCTTTTCGGGGTGCTGTGCTTTCATATAGGATCTCGCTGACGTTTCTAAGACCTTTTCAGCCATCATATAGTATTTTACCTCTTTTTCAGAGTCTGTTTCCTTCTTAGCGTTGTTCATGTAGACGTAGGCGTCGAAGAGGTGGCGCGTAGCTTTTGCATACTCTGAAGCGGTTTCGAAGCCTGCTTTGACGTAATAGTTCGCGGCAGTTTCCATATGTTTTATGGCTGCCGAATACATCGTCATCTCTCCAGTGATTTCGAATTCAGTTCCTGCCTCCAAAGCCTCGCAGAAGCTGCTGTGAGCTAAGGCGAGCAGGCTCGTCGGTTCGTCAAGCATGTGTTCCTTGGCTTGTTTGAAGAGTTCTGCTGCCTCCTCGTACATTATCGGCGACACTCGCGCTTCAGCCATCATCATACTTTGCCAGGCCTGGCATAGATAAATCAGTGGTTTCAGCTCTTTACGAGTTTGCTCCGACGCGACTTCCGCTATTCTTCCGAATATTTCTGCTGCGGATCCGTATTTTTTCGAGCTTGCTGTGTGGTCGCCTTTTCTGTCGAGGATTCTTGCCTCTTCAACGTTGATCCTTCCAAGACAGTATTTTCTTCTTGTGTCAGAAGCTTTGATGAGTCTATCAGCTAGATCTTTCTCATCTGCATTTTCGATTCTCTCCAACTTAGCGCGAAGAGTCATTCTGGCTTCACGGAAGAGTTCAGTTGCTTTTTTGAAAGCTTCTATTGACTCCATACCACTTTCTTTTCTACTCAAATCTTCTGCATGTTCCAGCAGCGACCATGCATGGAAGTTTGAGGATAGATGGCTCCACAATTTTGACTGCTTTAGAAGATTTGCGGACTTTTCGTAGTGTTCCATTGCAGTGGCGTATTTTTCGTGTTTATGGGCGAGTTTCGCTCCCTCGATTTCACTCCATGCTTTCATGTAGGCAGCATAGTCTAGATAGAATTCAACAAAATGGGGGATTCTGTTGGAGGTGGCCTTATACCCTGCGAACGCATTTTCAAAATTTTTGACAGCTTTCTGATACTCACCTAACTGATCTTGGATTCTTGCTATGTTCCAGTAAGTCTCTGCGACACGACTTGGCAGGTTGATTTTCTTGAATTTTTCAGCAGCATCGTCGTAGACATCGATTGCTCTACTTAGGATTTCTTTGTCCTTTGTTAGCAAAAAGAGTTCGTTCAGTATTCCTCCAAACCTATCCTCAAATCTTCCAACAGTAGCTATAACCGTTGGCACGGGATGAGATGAGATCCACTTTCCACATCGTGACACACTATCTTCCATATCTGAGACAGCACTTTCAAGGAAGGCTCTCTTTTTGTCTTTATCTGTTTCTACTCTGGCTAACTCTGCTTTTATCAGTCCCTCATAGTTTTTGCCAACGCCGCCCATCCAATCATTGGATGGGAAAGCTCTTTCCACGATCTTGTTGTATTCTTTTCTATGAACCAAAGCTTCTTTGAGTAACCTTGTTTTTTCATGTTTTCCGGTTTCCAGATCGGAATAGAAGTGCAGTGCTTTGCTCAAAGCGTGAGAAGTAGAAACCGTAGCATCTGGGGAACCTGAACGAGTTGCGTGTTCCCATCCTTTTCGTCCGATTTCTACTGCCTTTCGTAACATCGCGCGTTTTTCTTCTAAACTAGCTACAACATCACGCGCCTGAGAGCAGGTAGATTGGGTGCGAAACAAGTAGGTTCCTGCGATGAACGTATCCTGAAAGACTGGCTGAAGGTAGCGTACGGCATTCTCAGCGTTTCTAATGACTTCTTTGTATCTTTCGCTCCTCTTGTCAGGGTCTTGTTCCCTTGGAATCATCCAATCAATAACAAATGTGAGAACATAGGACGCGACGCCTTTCAGATAATTGTCCCTAGCGATCATCGCTTGGTTCAGCATTTCTTTGGCATATGCCAGCGCGGATTCAACTTTCTCCGTGAAAAGAAGAGTGCTGAAGGCTGCCGCCCAATTTGACATAGCGGTGTAATAGGGATCCCTAACCTCTTTTGAGAGATCCAAAGCCTTCTTTGAATGGCTTAGGCTTCGCCGCATGAGTTCTTTTCTTTCCGGCATACATGCATGCGCGTACCAGCTCTGAAGGCTTGCTGTGAAATAGGCGCGAAGGAGTTCGCTCTTGCTCATAAGCTTAGATAGAACGGCAATTGCCTTGTCGGCACAGTCCATTCCTTGTTGAGCGATCTCTCTCATTTCTGTTGAGTCAGACGCAACATGGAACCTTTCAAGAAGACACAACAACAAGTCGATAGACATCTCGCCATAGCCCAGCTGGTCCCTAGCTTTTTCGTATGCCTTTAAGCTCTTGTTTCCTAATGAGTGGCATTCATCGAGNNGCACTGAGCACTTTTGCCCTGATTTCTTAAGCTGCCTTCCTTGTCGAGAAGTTTGGCTGCATTCTTGTATGCTTCAACTGCCCGCTGCCTGATTTTTCTGAACTCTTCAGGGTCTTCAGTCTGTGTAGAAGCCCGCCTGTAGCAAAAGCCCAATCTCTCCCAAGTCTCTGCGGCAAGGGAAACATTTATCGATTCGGAATCTAGCGCCTGTTGGTAAGACTTCGCGGCTTCACGCCAGTCGTACTTCTTCTCTTTTTCCTTCGCTTGAGCAAGAATACGTTGTAGCGACTGGCTTTTGGACATAATTGACAAGCCATTTAGGAATTTTCATTTACGGTCTGAAAAAGCTTTTGCAGATTTCATGAGTCGAATTTCTTGCTTGCAGGTAGGTATTTACATATGCCTATGCGGGTGCGTAGGTTGTTCTCGCCTCCTGATTTTTGCTGTCACCTTCCATAACTCTTGACGCAAGGGTTTGAAGTAGGCGAAGAACAGTCCAAGAGTTGTAAGAATAACCATCGTGTAGAATACTGGGTCAGGTATGCCCATCTTTCTTGCTCCTATGAGTGGTTCAGGCGTGCGTCCGCCCATGAAGATCCAATGGCTGAGACCTAGTTGGGGGAAGAGAACGTAGAGGGGAAGATCGAGGACGCCGAACAAGCCACAGATCTTCAGTGCAAGCTGTGTTTTGTATCCTAGACTCACTGTTAGAAGGATTAGTGCTATCAACCATGAAGCGATATTAGTCATTAGTGAACCGCCTAGGCCCATAAGACCGGACGCGAACTGCGTTGTGAGTCCCTCGACTTGGGCGTATCCTAGACGAAATTCTGGGGTTATGGCGGGTCGCGGATAGATCTCGAAGTAGGCTATCTGCATGTAGGTGAGTCTTCCTCCAACGGCGGTTCCCCACATGGCGTGGCCGGATTCATGGATGAAGTCCATGACGAGGCCGAGGGGGATAAGCAAGGCTAGACCGAATAGGAGCATTTTGTAATCAACGGTTCGGCCCACTTTGTGAACGGCAATCTCCAAGATAGCGAAGGCTATTAGTGAAGCTGTAATCCAAAGGGCCATGTCTGTGGCAAGGTTAGGCAGAACGTACACGGTTGGTCCGTTCAAATTTGTCTCTCGCCAGAATAGAGGATAACCATAATGTCTGATTTCGGGGATGCCTATCTCTGGCCTAACTACGAGTCCGGTAGCCAACGAAAGAGTAACCCCCAAGACTACAGCTCCAAACAAGGGCTTCAACCTTAGAGTTAGTAGTGCCAATGTCCTTGGTCACCGCGAACGCTACATTTGAAAGAAAGTCTAACCGTTGATAATGTTATTGTTCAGAACACTCTGTTCTAAAAGTAGAACACTAAATAGTGAAGGCAAAAACTTCAGGGCTCCCAATGAGCATAGATTCTTTTAAAGCAGGATGTACTCAATGTCTTTTGGGTGTAGAATTTGGTGCTGCCAGCTAAAGTCTTTGAGATGTCAGAGGAACCCGATTTCGAAGTAATACTGGAGAGACTGAAGGATTTCCGTGAAGAAGAGACCTACCAGATAGAGAATGGGGAGACCATAGAGTTGGTGACCGAGATTTTGGACTTGGAACTACAGGAGGAGACGGTATTCGGGGTTTTCAGCAGAGATTTTGTGCGTAGACGTTACTACAGGCGTAAGTTAGTAGAGGCACCTGTCACGGAAGAAGCTCCTTTTTGGATCAAACGTTTCCAAGAGAGGACATTTTTGATCGTGCTGGCCCCCTCTGTGGCTCGAGGGGTGAAAAAGCTGTTGACAAATCACGTGGCGAATGAGCTTGGTAAGATCCTCTTCGTCGGACCCGGCGCCATAGTGGAGGTGAACATCTCTCATGAAACCCTTAAGGAGTTCCACGAGTCGAACCCCCAAGCGACGAAACTCATCTGGTTTGACAATGTGGACATTCCGAGCGTCGACAAACTTTGTCTAGCGGGATTTGGCCTTGCTGATACTCGGCTCTACCAAAATTATCTTGGACACGGAAATATCTGGTATGTTGTCTTTGAAGTCCAGAAGCGGGGAATTGTCGTGGGGATTACGCGGAATTGTGTCATAACTCTCTTCAGCAAGAGCACTGTCAGCGAGTTCATAGACTACATCCTGGAAGGCATTCTGACGCTTATTGAGTGAGCACGCGCTGTGAAACGTTGATTTTATCGGAGGAGGCAGATCAGCCCTTCTTTATTCCAGATATGAGCCCGATAGCGAAGCCGCCCATGAACAGCAGGCTGGATGTCAGCAACGCGATTGCCGATGAGCCAAAGGTGACGATGAAGGTTGACACCGTTTCCAGTTCACCACTATTTACGCTGATGACTTTCGCATAGGCCATGTAAAGGAGTGAGAAGATGAAGGCTCCGACGATGATCGCGGGTCTGTAGACCTTCTTAACCGCGTATCCGATGAAGAACCCGCCGATGCCACCCACGCTCAGCGGGAGAATCAAAGGCAGAATCGAGGTCACAGCTTCATTCATTCCCATATCACCTCCAAGGCTGGGTTCGACATGATGTTGATGAATCACGTTTCTGCATACTAATATGAATTATGAATTTGAAATCAATAATCAGAATATTTTTTTTGAGGAATTAGGGAAAGGATTTGCACATGCTGGCAACCACAATTCTTAATTTTGTCAGTGCGATGTGAAATATGGTGGTCTGGATGTCAACTGAAGATCTGATTATGGCGATCGACAAGCCTCTTTTCACGATTAGACTTCATCAGAACCTGTTGGAAGTAGACTTGAAAGAGGGTGCCAAGAAAAAGCTTGAGGACTTTGTGGAGGCAAATCCGACGCTCAGAGGTAGCTTAGGCTTTCTTTTCCAGAGCGTGGTTCCACTTGATGTGGCGCTCAAAGACATAGAATCGGTGGAGCAGGATGAGAACGGGCGGATAAAGATAGCGATTCCACGTCGAAAAGATATTAGTATTCCACTTGAACCAGATGAATCGGAGAAATTCATTGGTAAGCTTAAGGAGCTAGTTTTGGCAGAGAAGAAGAAGGAGATAGAACGCATCTTAGCGCTGGACAAACGGAAATTGCTTAGACGTCTGAAGGCGTTGAGTCTTGAACTCGTAGAAAGTGAAAAAATAGCTCGTCAGCGCGCTGTCTAGATGTTTTTGCGCCCATGTGAGTACTACAGAGAAGCTTCATTGCGATTCTGCTGCGATCTATAGAGAATTGTCGCTGGGCAACCGAGACACTTTTCATAAGCAGGGCAGGTTTCACAGTTTGCTCCGCATGGAGAGATTTTATGTGGCTTTCCAGGTAGTCGCATCTTCAGGCTTCGTGGGTACTGAACATTGTCGACAAATGTGACCTTCGCTTTCTCCAATCCGAAGGTTTCTTTCGGCTTTTTCTCTGTGTACTCAATCTACCATCTTTGTCTCTCTGGAAGAAAGAAGATTGCGAAGAGTTGGTTTTCTTTGGTTGCCATGAGCTTTATGTAGGGGCAGTCTTTGTAGGATTCTGCTATTTTCTTAGCTCTCCTTTCGTTTTCTGCTTCGCCAAAGAGTAAGGCACATATCAGCCGATCGCGGATTTCTCTTTTTGTTCTCCTTGGCATCGATCTGTCACAACCTCTGTGTAGTAAGCAACGTAAGTAGCAAATACATTTGCGCACATACCTTGGAGTTCTGTCTTGGGCGTTACGATCTTAGTTCTTCTTGAGACATCTGCCCTTCTATGATCATCACGGCGATGGCGTGACTGCAGATTCCTCTCTTTTCGAATCCTTCGCATGAGCAGACCCATCTCCCATTTCTTGTTTTTTCAACCATGTAGTGGGGTTGAATCCTTAATCGTTCTGGGTGTTGCGACTCAACTGAGTAGACGGTTTCCGAAATTCTGGAGACTGCTCCCTTTTTGACGAGAATCCTTGCCTTCCGCAACACCACTTTTGGGAAGCTCATTTCCGTAATTATTCATGGCATTTTGCTTTATATAGAATGTTTGTTCTGTTGTTGCTTCAGTGTGTATAAATAGCGGGAGGTTGTTTTCGCCTATGACGGTTTCAATGCTCGAAAGACTCAGAGTCAAGCTGGGACCAACCTGGAAAGGGCTCGCGGAGCTTGTGGGTGTTTCGCAGCCTCATGGAGCAGGTAGACGGGCTTTCTTGAATATTTCTTCATTTCAGGTTCTGGCTATGTTCAGGAGGGGAATGTTTTACAGTTTTCTTTCGATCTATCTGCGGTTTTTTCTTGGTTTGAGCGTCACTGAGACGACGTTCTTTGCCACGTTTCCAATGGTTTTGAATGTGTTGTTTCAGACATTTGTGTGGGGCGGTGTTTCGGATAGGCTTCAGTTGCGGAGGACGTTGATAATTCTTGGAGAAATATCTGCTGCAGTAAGCACCCTCTTAGTGTGGTACGCACACACTTTGCCTGAGACTGGACATGCGGCGGGCTATGTGATAATAGTTGGTATGTCGATTGTAGAAATCTTCTGGTCGATGTCAAATGTGGCTTGGAGCGCGCTTCTCTCAGACCTATATCCTGAGCATGAACGGGCAGGTGTACAGGGTCAACTTTCAAGCATCGGTGCTATTGGAAGGATCATCGGTGTCTGGATTGGTGGGCTTGCATACGATGGCTTATCCCAGTTCTATGAAGGTTGGGGCTTTGACAAAGGAGTACTATTTTTCATCGCATCCGGTATAATGATTCTTTCTGCCATTCCTATGTTCTTTGTGCCTGAAGGGGGGATTAAAAAAGAAAAGAGAGCGTTAGGTCCCCAAAGCGTCGGAAAAACTAGTGTCTCCCGCCCGTTCCTCATATTTCTACTTGCTATGTTGTTCATTAATTTCGGAAGAAACTCTGTTGCACTGGTAAAATCGCAGTATCTTTCTTTGGATGAGGGTTTCAACGTGTCCAGTAGTCTATTGAGTTACATTGTGAATACGAGTTCAGTTGCAGTCTTGATTGTGGGTTTGTTTGTGAGAAGGCTTTCTGACCGTTTTAGAGATGAGATTTTGTTGGTTGTTGGCGCTGTGATTGCGATAATCTCTCTGTCAGGGTTTGTTCTTGCAGAGAATCTTGCTTTTATTTTCATCAGTAACTTTATTGCTGGTGCTTCTGATGTGGTTATTTTGGCGTCGTCGTATTCTTACGCGTCGAGATTGATACCGCCAGAAAAAAGAGGAAAACAGTTTGCGCTGTTTAATGCGACGTTTTTCTTGAGCTGGGGTCTTCCGGGGACCTTTATTGCGGGTCCAGTTGTGGATCAGCTGATAAGATTCGGGGCAACTCAAGTTTTTTCGTACAGAATGTCGTTTCTGACGGCGGCAGTTCTCGTATTTGTAGGGGCGTTAATATCGTTGTGGGTTGTCCGAACGAGTCGAACTACTCCTGAGAAGAAGATTTAAGAATTTGGGCGCATTTGTGTGGTTTTTGGTTTTCGTCTCAGCATGTAGATCATGCCGAACGTGGCAATTGCAACAATGATTATGGCGACGACAGCAACCGTAAATGCTATTTCGAGAAGCCAAATGAGCGGGTTTGATGCGGCCTGCGTGGTGACATTTGCGTAAGCAGTGTACGTGGGGTCATGCTCTATTTCAAAACCGTCGTAGGTCGGATAAGATATCATATAAAAGTAGTCAGCGTATGTCATGTTGAGCAAGTGGTTCTTCGCTTGTTCGTAGAGAGTTTCATCCATGTAGGCTAATGCCAGAGGAATATACCTCATCAAGAACGTGTGAATATGGAATATGGGGTTCTTCGCAAATCGGTTTCTTTGAGCTGTTCGGGTAAAAGCATTATGCGTCGTGTCTGTGCCAGAAGTATGATTGTGCAATTTGTAGGTGCGTTTGACACCGAAATCGACATCGAATATCTTTTCTCCGTCCTCAGCAAGGGTGGATATTGTGTCGTTGCTGACCATGATTTCATTGTCAGTTGCGTTTTGTCCACTGACGATGCTTTTCGATGTGTGATCTAGTATTGTAGAAGCTTGGAATAGGACAATGCTCATACTGATTCTGTGTCTGTGCAGAAATTGGTGAATTGTTTCATCCGAGTACATGGACTTGTTCAAGCGGTAGCAGCCGGTGCTGTTATAGTGCACCACCACGGGAATGAACCAAAACCATCTGTCTACAACCCATAGGTCGGTCATTCTGCCGATAACGTAGTTGCTCACAAGTGTGGCGTTGTTGCTGTCCGGATTGAAAATTAAATCGTAGGTGAAGGTCAGCTTCTCATAAACGCTGACGGCAACTGGTACTTTTTGGTGCGACGAATTGTTGGGGTCTATGTAGATTCGCCACCATATCGCAGTAAGATTGTGGTAGGTCATTCCCCAATGCCATTCAAGCTTGTCGTCAGAATGCGTCAGCGGAATAATTGTAGTCTTACTGTTGAGTCCGGGTCTATCCGTTGTATCGATGAGCGAAGACAGGTCGAAACCGATGTTGAAGGAGGCGTATAGGGTATCGTTTCTATCCGGTGAATTGTTGTGAATGGTTGCGTCGACAGTTTCGTTGTAGGCTAGCAGCATGACGTAGGAAGATGCGGTCACAACGTCTCTGCTTTGGTTCGCACTTTTGTAGTGCATCATAAACGTTTGGATGGGAAGTGTGAGAGTCAGCCTTCCGAGACCCATTGTTATGTTGGTGAGACCGGCGTAGAGCATCTGCAATCCTGAATAGTTCACATATGTTGTGTATAGGTACGCGTGGGCCCCAGCAGGAGGGCGTGGCAATCCATGAGCAGCTGCATGGACATCCACATACTCCAAATAGTCAATGATCTTAGACCAGCTTTCTTCCTCGAAATCATCGGGCATCAGATAATCAGCAAAGATCGGTACAATCGGGTAAGCCGTCAACGCAAGGACCATAATCACAGAGAAAGCGTAAAATTTCTTCTGCAATGTTATCGCCACATTTTCCACTGAAAGTGTCATGGGTCACATTAAACTTATGAACCAAAAATACACATTGGCAAGCGCAAGGAACAAAAATCTGTCATATTCTTGAAATAACCCGAATTTTCTCTTGTTGCCACTTATTAAAGAAACCAGCATGCGCAGTTGATCTTCGCGGTACCTTGAGGTCTTATGCAGCTGATCTCTTCAAGAGGTGGTATTGAACAAGACTTCAACAATTGAATCGACTACGTGCGCAATTCATTTTTAGACCAGTTTTCCTAGTAGTATAGGTGCTTCGAGGTGATTTGTTGTCTTCGTCTTTTTTGAGCAGGAGGATCAAGAGGACTAGTGAGTTGTTGAGGTTGGGGGCTTCTGATCAGGTTTTGGAGTATGAGGGGCGTTTTCGGTCTTTGCGAGGTTTGTATGATCGGTTGCTTAGTGATTTTATGGTCTCTGACTTTGATTTTGGGCGGGCTTGTAAAACTGCGAAGGACTTCTTTGGCAGCGATAAGGTGCGGTTTGTTGGGATCGATGGCACAATGTATTCTCGGTCTTTGTTTGATCTGATGATCTTCTTTGGTGGGGCTTATGCTGTGACTGGTTCTGTGGAGTTTCGGAAGGATGGGGCTCCCCGGGTGGTGTATGATTCGCGGCTTTTGGAGAGAGGCGCGGGGGTTTCAAGTGTGGTTCCGATGTATATCAGTGAAGTTCCGGATGTGGATCAGGCATTTTTTGATTTGGAGGAGCCTGGGGAATTAGGGATCGCCAGGCCTTTGGTTGATGAGGCCATCATCAGTAATGCGACGATTGCGAATTGGATCATGAGTTTTGCTGAGTATTATTTGGCTTACAAGCTGATCACGGATCCAGAGAAGGATATTCGGATTCTGCTTATGGATAGGACTTTGTCTGGGGAGCGGGGGAGTTTGCTGTATGACACTTCCAAGCGGGAGCTTTGGGAGAAGAAGGGGTCCTTGATCGGTTTTGAGGTGGACGGTGTGCCGATTGATGTGAATGATCTGGCTTATGGGAGACATTGCATTCGGCATTCTGTTCTGGGTCTTCCTCCGGCTAGGGCGGACTATCTGCGGTATGCTGTGATCTATCTGATTGAGGAGAGGGGTCCGCTTTCTTTGGAGGAGATTTGTGAGGGTTTGGGCGTTAAAGGTGAGAAGCGGATGAAGAGAGTGGAGAAGTATCTGGAGAGTGCGGTGAAGGACGGCTACTTGAGGGAGGAGGGCTCGTGCTTTCTGATGGAGCCGCGGTATGTGAATACGTGGAAGCGTTTGAAGAAGGTTGTTAGGCTGCTCGGTGATAGATTCTTTTATGAGGGTGAGGAAGGGAAACTGAGTTCGAATAGGATGAAGATTGTGAAGGATGGGAAGGAGCATTGGCTGACGACGTTAGACATAGCCTTTCTGACGCTGTTTTGTCTGGAGATGATTATTGAGGAGTGTTGGAGGAGGCGGGTGCTGTTAATTGGGTTGACGAAGGACACGGCGGCTAGGGACTTCAAGCGGCAGCTGATTCCGATTTTGCAGAA
>JABAOH010002771.1_pt3 | contig 15259 bp, 12 predicted proteins | sample 7062181 | NCBI WGS metagenome assembly JABAOH01 (sample SAMN14538630, study PRJNA623070) | marine sediment metagenome | biome: marine biome [ENVO:00000428]; feature: marine pelagic biome [ENVO:01000023]; material: deep marine sediment [ENVO:00002113]; isolation source: pool of 5 deep marine...
TCGACGGGCTCAGGCCAGCCTAGCATGAAGCAGAAGGTGAAGAAAACGATGCCTAAGAGGACGTTCATCACGGAGCCCGCCGATAAGACGCTGACGCGCGCCAGCTTGCTTTTGCTGGCTAGACTGCGCTCTACATTCGGGTCTTCCTCGCCCGCCATGCGCACGAAACCACCAAAGGGGATGGGGTTAAGGGTATAAGTTGTGTCGCCCCGCCTGAAAAGGGTGATGGTGAGCAAGCCATTGGGCAAGGGATAGCCAAAGCCGAACTCCTCGACCTTCACGCCAGCCCGCTTGGCCACAACAAAATGACCCAACTCGTGCACAAAGACTAGCAAGCTGAGGACTACTACAAAAGAAATCACTGTCAACATCAAACTGTTCCTTTCCACCCCTTTGGCTTCATTGGCACAGGGCTTCCAAAGGGGCTTTAATTATACCCCCTTAAGCCAAATATGGCAAACGGGGCACCTGTGTTCATTCGTGCCCCATTCAACTTCCCGGTTTGAGGTGGAGCTTCGCTGGACGGCTAGAAGTGCCTGTGCCTCCTATCAACGGATAAGCGTACCTTCGCTGAAGGCCTGGCCCAACAGCGCTCTCTCGATCAGCCCCTCTCGCCGACCTGAGATCAGATGCACGCTGAGGGAGGGCTGGCTTCGAACCAGGGCATACATCTCCCGCACCTTGGTCAACATCCCCCCCGTCACGTCAACGCCGTGGGAGCCTGACAACGTCCGCTCTACCTGGGCGATGTTGCCCGGCCCAATCTCCCGAAAGAGACGCGCTTGCGGATTCCGGAGGGGATCGCTATCGTAAACGCCCTCGACTATACTTGCCAATATGATGCGACTGGGCCTCAGTTCACGGGCCAGGCAGGCGAAGATTTGCTCAGTAGAGATGATGGTGCAGCCCCAAACCTCATCGAAGGCCACGTCGCCGTAGACCAGGGGGATGAGACCGTGGGACAGGGCTTCCGCTGCCGGGCGGGTTTCCATGGAAATGAGCTCTCCGCTCCGGCAAAGGGCTGAGGCCGAGGGTTGCAGGGTGAGAATGGGCAGGCCCTCGGCCAGGAAAACGTCGGTCACCAGGCGGTTGAGACGGGCGGCGGCAGCGGCTGTCTCAGCATAGCCCCGCCAGTACTCTTCACTCTGAGGGCCCTCCTGAATGCCATCGCGCAAGCCGTACCTGTCGGCCACGAAATGGCCGAAGGAACCGCTGCCGTGGCCCAACACCAGGCTGAGATCAGGTCGGGCTTTCAGGGCCCGGCTGATCTCCTGACCAGCGCGGTGAATGACGTCCTCTCGGGCGGTGGCCTCTCGGTTTTTGTCGGTGATGACCGACCCACCCAACTTCAGGAAAACAAGCTCACCCACCCCTGTTGCGGTACAGGCAACCTCAATCACTTCTCCCTCGATGGAGACCTGGTCTCCGGTGGCGATTTGCCCGATGTCTACCTGATCTACCATCGGGATGTCAGAAATAATGGCCCCCACAGCCACGATCGGCTCGCTCTGAGCGTTGATGATGGCTGCCGGGGCCAGGCCCTTCTTGGCCAGGCGGTAGAGGGTATAGGAGCCAACGGTGCTACCCTTGCCCGTGGGAAAGACCAGCACCCGTCCGGCCACGCTCTGCCCTTCCAGGGGATGCCCCTTTTCGACCACGAGGCCCGTCTCAGGGTCAACGCCGCCCAGAAAGCCGATGGGCTCTGGTGAGACCAGGGCTGTCCCTCGTGCCCGGCCCTCTTTGATGATCCTCCCTTTCAATGTGGCCAATGTGATGCCTCTACCCCAGCAATCCCCCGATATGGGTCTCGACCTGTCTCAGTTTTCCCTCCAGCTTCCTGACCTCATCCGGCTGAAAGCGGGCCACCAGATACCGCGCCCGCTCGCTTTGATATTTCAGCTCCCGATAGGCTGACCAGATGGGCTTGAGGTCCGCGTTCTGGGAGATGAACCGCTCACGAGTCTCGTGGCTCAGCAGGTCTTGTCCCTTGTAGGCCAGGAATTGCTCCACCAGGTGAACAGCCGTGTAAAAAACCACCGTCACCGCCCAGTCCAGGAAAGGGCTGTTGTCCAGATCAAAGGTGGCCAGGAATTCGCGGTTGTGAAGAACCTGGAAAGCGTGCTCGCGCTGACTAGGCATAGGGCTTTTCCTTGACTGGCAAATAGAGGTCCACGTGCTTGAGAGTAACGAACTCTTCCAGGTCCCGTCCCTGCCGTTCCAGCAGGTGAAAGTCAAAGTTGAGATCGGGGTAGAGCTGCATCAGTTCCCATTCCCGGTCGTACAGTCGCTCGCGGGTGGCTTCATCCAATTGGTCAGCCACTGCCCAGATGGAATACCCACCTGCTATGCGTGTGACAACGATCGCTTCCATGGCCTGTATCTCACTCACCAACTGACGGAAAGTATAAACGGCGGCGTCTTCTACCCCTCCAGCCATCTGACTGTAGCGTTCATAGTCCACCAACACGGCCCGGGGCCGCCCCCGCTGGGTGATAATAAAAGGCTGCTCCTTCACCTGCTCTAAGTAGTTGGTGGCATTAGAACGCAAGTCGCTCACCGGCAGAATTTTTATCTGACCCCTCATTTTCATTGCCCTTTCGTCATACTGTTGTTAGCGTCAATATATCTGTTGGTATTATCATAGCATATCTCAGAATAGATGTCAATTCTCAGCGGACGGTGCACGAAAGATCTGTTCTCAGGCAGCAAGGGGAAGCGGTAGATGTTCACGTCAGCGGAAATCGTATTGACATTTGCTATGATTTATGATATAATATAAATTAATTAAAAGCGTGCATTACTGCCCTTACAAACCTCGTAGTCTCTACATCCTAGGGCTTTTCCATTTTCAGTTTCAAAGCGCCGGCCGAGCAGGCTAGAAGCATAGCGGCGTGGGTCGAGCCTGCCGGAACTGCCGTAGCAGGGTTCATGCTGAGCCTTGCCCTGAGCTATTGCCTGAGTAGTGACCCCTGAGCGTAGTCGAAGGGGTAGGCGAAGGACTCCAGAGCGCTCAGCAGCCGTTTGCTCCGACTTTGGGAAAGTCCTAATTATTTTTGGATTTCTGCTATCCGCAATGTCGTGCCTGAATGTGGAAGGGCTGGCCTATCGGATCCATGAGATGCAAGAGCACGCTCTGAAGGATCCAAATGACTCTGTCCTTCGCTTTTTGGGGGGCTTGTGGATAATCGCCAGTGAACATCCGCGATGGAGTATAGAATGAATGCCTTGCCCTCTTCTTTGCAGCAGCTAGCCACTCTCCAGCCATGTCTTCGCTTCCACCTGCTTGGTTCCCCCATTGTTGCCTGGAATGATACGATTTTGGTTATCTCGCGACGCTCGGTGCGCGCTTTGCTGTACCGCCTGGCCTGCGCTTCCGAGCCGGTTACCCGGGGACATTTACATCTGCTCTTCTGGCCCGATGTGCCCGAATTGGTTGCCCGGCGCAACCTGAGCCATCTCCTCACTCACTTGCGTCGGGCGTTGCCACTGCCCCAGATCGTGGTGGCTACCAGTGAAGAGGTATGGTTGGAGTCGAGCCAGACCTGGTGTGACGTTTTCGAGTTCAAGAACGCTGTATTCGATCCCACGACGGATACCTCTCTCCTCCACCATTTGGTCAGCCTTTATCGTGGCCCTTTCCTGGATGGGTTTGACCTGCCGGGGTGCCCCGAGTTCGAGCACTGGTGCATCGTGGAACGGAGCGCCCTGGAGCACCAATATCTGAAGGTATTGAAACACCTGGTTGAGCGCTGCACCACCGGGGGAGAAGTCAGCCAGGCGATTCAATACGCTCAGCAATACCTGGAAACCGATTCGCTATCGGAAACGATGCACCGGCGATTGATCCAACTTTATGCAGCCGCCGGGGATCGCCACCTGGCGTTGCAGCAATTTGAACGCTGTTCCTCAATCCTGGAATCTGATCTCGGCGTCAGTCCACTTCCGGAAACCCGGGCAGTCTACCAAGCGGTGTTGTGTGGTCAGCTCCGATTCCCCGAGCCACCTTTGCCTTTGCGCCCGCCGCGACTGCCGGGCACGGAGGTTCCAATCATTGGTCGGGAAGACGAACTGCGCAAATTGGAAGAAGCGTTTCTTAAACTGCAGGCGCAGCAGGGCCAGGTTGTGCTCATCTCCGGCGAGGCGGGAATCGGTAAGTCGCGCCTGATGCAAGACTTCGCTGAACGACACCAGGGTGAAGCGCGCCTGCTATATGGCTGCGGGCACGCAGGTGAGCAAGCTATCCCCTATCAGCCGATCCTGAATATCTTACGCACCATTCTGGGTCTAGAAGAGGTGGGAGCGGGGCAACAAAATTCCAATCTCCTAACCGAGCGATCACCCCCTGATTTTATCGAACCTGTCTGGCTATCGGAGATTTCCAAATTGCTCCCCGAGATGCACTCGATCTATCCTGATCTGCCATCGCCCTTGCCCCTGGAGCCGGAGAGCGCGCATACCCGGTTGTTCGATGCCCTCCGCCATTTGATATTGGCCTACGCCAACGCTCGAGGCCCGGTCTTGCTCTGTCTGGACGACCTGCAGTGGATGGACGCCACCACCAAGGCCTGGCTGGTTCATATCGGGCGTTTCCTCACGCGTGGTGGTTATCCCATCCTGATCCTGGGCACATACCTTAGCGAAGAAGCCGAAGAGGTCCTTGACTTGCGCCATACCCTGGCTCGGGCAGGAGTGCTTACCGAACTCAAACTTTCGGGCCTGGAGGAGGTTGCTGTCCTTGAGCTGCTACGGCATCTGGTCGGCCGGCGATCCGGGGACGAAATGCTGGCCCGCCGGCTCCATCAAGCCACGGGCGGCAACCCCTTCTACTTGATCGAGACTGTTCTCAAGCTCATCGAAGAGGGCAGGCTAGAGGAGTATTTCCAGGAACCGATGCAGTTCACGTTGCCCGAAAGTGTCCGGGAAGCGGTCCAGGCGCGCTTGCAGCGCTTGAGCCCCATCGCCCGCCAGGTGTTGGAGGCCGGGGCCGTGTTAGGCCAGTCTTTCGGTATAGAGCTGCTGCATTTAACCGCGGGACGCGGCCATACCGAGATCATGTCTGCATTGGAGGAACTGGTCGCCAGAATCTTGCTGGTTGAAGCCCCGCAAGAATATCGCTTCATCCACGAGATCATCCGCCAGCACGTTGAAGAAAGCCTGGGACAAGTTCGCAGGCAATTGCTGCATCGCCGGGCCGGAAGGGCATACCAGCGCTTCAATCCGGATGCTTTCCCTGCTCTGGCATACCACTTCGAATTGGGTGGCGATCTGCAAAAGGCGCTGCATCACCATGGGCTGGCTGCTGACCAGGCGCAGATGCTGTTCGCCTGGCGGATGGCTGAGTTCCACCAGGGACACATGTTGGAACTGTTGGCGCAGATCGATCCTGGTTGCGATCGGCCAGAACTTGTCCGCCAGCGGGGAGATATCTTGGCCGAGAGGGCTCGCTCTCGCTATCTTCAGGGCAGGCTGGCCGAGCGCGACGCCGACCTGGAAGCATTGAGCGACCTGGGCCAGGCCAGCCGTGATGACCAGGTCCGCTTGCAGGCTATCCTCAACCGCCTGAGATATCTGAATCTGGACGGCGAATATGCCCAGGCGATTGTCGTAGCGGAAAAAGGTCTGGCCTTGCTAAAGTCTTCTCCCACTTTATGCGGGGATACGGAGCAGGTAAGCGTGGCACGATCTCGCCTGCTGGCTCAAACTGGCCTGGCGCACTACTTTCTGGGCAAGCCACTGGAGGCGCTGGGCGTGCTGGAAGAGGCCTGGAGTCTGTGCGAGGAAAAGACCGATCCCGAGGCGTGTGGGCGCATCCTGCATATCCTGGGCTACGTGCACTTCCACCTGGGAGACTATGCTCGGGCGCTGGAATGTCAGCAACAGGCCTATGCCTATCACGCGGAAGCGGGCGATAGCAACCACATGGCCTGGGACCTGATTGATATCGGCGCATTGCATAAAAACCTGGGCGATCTGGCTAAAGCCCTGCGTTTCCTGGAGGAGGGTCTGGAACTGTCCTGCCGCGTGGGATCGCCACGAGCCAAAGCCTACNNCCGCGTGGGATCGCCACGAGCCAAAGCCTACGGGCTGGCCCAACTTGGGAGCCTGGGCCTGTATCAGGGCGATTATGCCGCCGCGGCGGCGCACTACCAGCAGGCTCTGGAGATGCAGCAGGCAATCTACAGCAAGTACATCATTGCTACGGCTGAGACTGGTTTGGGGCTGGCCCTGTACCACCTGGGGGATCACGCTCAAAGCCGCCATTGGTCGGAGCGCGCCCTGCAACGTGCCCGGGCAACTGGCCTTGGCCGGTGGGCAGCGGAGACATTGATCCAGCTTGGGTTGTTAGATACGGCAGAAGGGCGCTTGCCCCTGGCTCGACAGCATCTGGAGGAAGGTCTGGCCATGGCTCAGGATTGCCAGTCAGGGGAATGCCTGGCTGCCGGGCTGGCCGTGATGGCACGCCTGGAAAGGCTGGCTGGCGATCCCACCTGTGCCCTGGAAATGGCTGCCGAGGCGGTGAGCACGTCACAGCAGTTCAACTTGACCTGTTGCGAGATGTGGGGCGAGATCGAGGCGGGCTTAGCCTATCTGGCGCTGGGCGATCCATCGTCTGCCCTGGGACACACCCAGCGCGCGGCCAGCCTGGCTCCGCAAGCCAGCCAGGACTGGATCGGGCGCGAGGAAGCCTATCGGGTTCATGCCCTTGTGTTGCGAGCTTTGTCCCAGGGCGAAGCCGCTGATCAGTATGACCGATGTGCCAGGAACGCCATCCAGGCCAAAGCCAGCCTCATACCTGACCCCATCCAGCGCCGCCGTTTTCTATCCAAATCCATCCAACTGTAATTGATCACTGCTCGCTGGCCACTGATTTTGTAGCCAGTTTGTAGCCACCTGTGTGCTAAGCTGTTGTCAGGAATGGCAACAGCTTTTTCTACTTAAGGAGAGAATCCTATGGCGAAAATCGAAAAATCCATCTTGATCAACGCTCCGGTGGAGAAGGTTTTCGCCTTCATGGCGGAGCCGCACAACCTGCTGGAGATCTGGCCCAGCCTGCTGGAGGTCAGGAACGTGCAACCCCTGCCCAACGGCGGCTACTGCTATGACTGGACCTACAAGATGGTCGGCATGCGCTTCGAAGGCCAGGCGGAGTGGACCGAGTTCGTCAAGGACCAGCGCGTCGTCTACAAAAATGAGAGCGGCATCCCCAGCACGTTCGTCTGGACCTACCAGTCGGAGAATAGCGGCACGCGAGTGAGCGTGAGCGTCGAGTATACCATCCCGGGGGCCGCGCTGGCCAGGCTGGCCGAACCAGTCATCCACAAGATGAACGAGCATGAGGGCGAGACGATCCTGGCCAACCTGAAGGCCCGCATGGAGGCTTGATCCAGAGCCAATCGTAGCGACCAGATCAAACCTACTTGTTTCCTAAAGAAGGAGGCTAAAGATGAAAACCAAGGTTCAGTTCTATTTGTCTGTTCTCACCCTCATGGCCCTGTTCGTGAACCCGACAGCGGCCTACGTTAGCTATCCGCCTGGAGGGCAGCGTCCAGATGCCGCTCCTGAGCAGGGCGGGCTGATCAAAGATAGGGGTGAAGAGTCCTTGCTATCTAATAAGCAGAAAGTGAACAGCCCATCAAACCTGAATCCGGCGGTCAAGCCGGGCCAACTAAAATTTTTCGTGTATGAGCGGACCTTTGGCGAGACAGAGGTGGCCTATCTTGCGGATAATACCCACATATACAACCCCGATGGCGTGGGCCTGGACGGGGCGGGCAATCTGTGGGTGGTAGAAGGCGCTGGTGCAAGGGCAATGAAGTACACCACAGATGGCACATTTCTGATGTCCATCGGTACTGCTGGCTTTACCGCCATCGCGGATGAAACGCACTTTGCGAGTCCCCGTGATGTATCCATAGATAGTGCGGGCAATGTCTGGGTAACGGATATGGGTTCAAATCGCGTTGTCAAGTTCGATCCAGCCGGCAATTATCTGACGCAACTGGGGATCAACTGGGAAGGGGGTTCGGACAACGCTCACTTCAATGGGCCGGTTGGTGTTGCCTTCGATAGTGCTGGGAACATCTACGTCAGCGATTTCTACAACCATCGTGTCCAGGTGTTCGATAGTACTGGTTTCTACAGCACGACTATCGGGGTGACAGGCGAATCTGGGTCTGACAATGCCCATTTCAACACCCCCAATCATATTTCCATTGATGCCAGCGATAACCTGTACGTGGTTGATGAACGCAACCATCGGGTGCAGATCTTCGATGGCAGCCACAACTACGTCGCCACCCTCGGCGTATCCGGCGTGCCCGGCTCAGACAACGACCACTTTAGTTATCCCAGGGGTGTAGCCGTCGATACCGACCGTATCTATGTCTCCGAAGGCAACCACCGTGTGCAGATCTTCGACCGAGCCACCCACGCTTACCAGGCCACCCTGGGCACCGGAGGGGGTTCCGGCGATTACGAGTTTGATTGGCCTACGGACGTCGCCGTGGATTCGGCTGGCAACATCTACGTGGCAGATGTGCTTAACCGCCGCGTGCAGAAATTCGACAGCAGCCTGGCTTTAGTACATACCTTTGGCATCACTGATGTGCCCTACCTGACCGATGGATACCACTACAACCAACCCGTTGACGTCGCCGTCGATGAATCCGGGAATATCGCCATAGTGGAAGACTGGGGACGAGGCGAACGCTTGATCAAACTGAGCGCCAGCGGCGTGCCGCTGTTCACGATCGGCCAGGCCGGAGTGCCGGGTTCCGACAATGACCATTTCGCAGACCCATTCGGCGTGGCTTTCGATGCCAGCGGCAAGATCTACGTGGCGGAGTGTGGCAACCACCGCGTCCAGATTTTTAGCAGCAACGGCGTGTGGGGCGCCAGACTGGGAATCGGATTTGGCACAGGGAATTACCAGTTCAAATGCCCGTCCGGCGTGGCGTTCGACAGCAGCGGGAACATCTACGTCGCCGATGCCAACAACCATCGCGTCCAGATCTTCGACAGCAGTCGCCTCTATACAGCCACGCTGGGAGTGACCGGGCAGGCCGGCTCAGACAACAGCCACTTCAATTGGCCGAATGATGTCGAGGTGGATGCCAGCGGCATGATCTACGTGGCCGATACCTTCAACCATCGGGTGCAGAAATTCAACAGCAACGGTGTCTGGCAGATGACGCTGGGAACGACGGGTACGTGTGGCTATGACAATACGCACTTCTGCGAACCCTGGGGTGTGGCCGTCGACCCTGCCGGGAACCTCTACGTGGCGGAGAAGTTTAACCCCCGGGTGCAGGTCTTTGACAGCAGCGGGGCTTATCTGACCACCATCGGGGGATCCTGGGGCAGCCAGGATGGCCAATTCCGTGAACTCTATGGCGTTGACGTAGACACCGACGGCAATGTCTACATCGCCGATTTACTGAATCACCGCATTCAGAAATATGCTCCTGGCGTGCCGGTGTACCTGTACCTGCCCCTGTTGATGCGCAACTACCCATAGACTGGATGGCGGCGGTGATGCGCCAGCCGTTAGACGCTGTCCCGCAATGCTTCCGGCAAGGTCAGCGACCGTGCGGGGCGTTCGAATAAGCTTCGAATAGGCAAGGAGAGACCCATGCCTGTCAAGCCCTACCTGCCTGGTTCTCTTTGGCGTCCTTCTTGTGATAGTGACCAGCGCTTGCACGCCCGGTGGAACGCTGATGCCAGCCACCTTCACAATAGCACCCCCGGAAGACACAATCCCTCCAGCCACTTCCAACGGGGACACGCCTAGTTCTGCAAATCCGGTGCGGTGGGTTAGTTCCTGGTCGTTGGGCGGCTTGGCTCATGGCCGCCAAGAAAGGAGGGTAGAATGAGCAGCACGAAGTTGTTCGGGTTAGTTGTTGGGTTAATATTGGTTATATTAGTAGTAGTTGGGTGTGGCGCTCCTGCAGCTACCCCGGTGCCGCCGACGGCTACGCCAGTCCCGCCGACGGCCACACCTACACCAAAGCCACCGACTGCAACCCCCACACCAGCTGGACAAGTTGAGACTCAAGTTGCGGCTACCATTGCTGCTGTTCAAACTGGGACAACTGCCGTTGAACAGGCAGTCAAATTGACTCTTACAGCGCTAGCTCCTACACCAACAGATACTCCCATTCCATCTCCAACTTTCGAGCCGACGACGGCAGTTCCAGCCACAGAGACACCATCTCCCACTGCTACTAGAGAACCCACCCTGGTGCCGACGGTAGCCCCCACTTGGACCCCAACACCACAAATCATATTTCTTCGGCCACGTTGTGGCACCAGTTATACAGTCCAAGCTGACAGGCCGCTTGAAATTCGATATGGATCCTGGCTCGCAATGGGAGTAGACTTAGCTAAACAAAATGCTCAGCATTTGACTGTCAAACTTGTGCTTGACGGTGAGCTGGTGACCGGCGTCCAACAACCTGTAGTACCGGGTTCTGAAATTCCCTGTGGTGTCGGATCGGCTGACGCTTATGGTGTTTTCTATGTCACACAAGTTGGCCCACTAAGCGCAGGTACTCATGCTGTCTCAGTAACATGGATATTGGACGAACAAGTGACCGACGGAGGTGACATGAATGGAGACGGCGCCATTGATCTATATGGCCCGGGTGAAGTCGTAACTCACCAGTTTACGATCATCGCACAGTGAGTTCAACCGGCGCAATATGTTTCCGAGTTCAGCCGACAAAAAGTCCCCTGGTTTGGAAGCATGTTGCTGTGACAAATCATCCGCCGCCCAACCCGTCGCTCTGGGATCCGTTCGCTCGAAACTGCGCGTCGTGAATTAATCGCCCAAAGCGCAGAGGATGAGCGGGCAAGGTTCGCAGGTTCAAGGTTTGAACCTTGTACAACTGTGTGTCCATGTAGGTGAGACAAAGAGTTCTGTCAGTTCCTGCCCCCCAAGTGGAGGGGTAAAAGCACCGCGAGCACCGTTCCTTCGCTTTGCTCAGGGCAGGCCTAGCCAGGCGCGCGTCACTGGCAGATGAAAGAAAGAGATGATATGTATTGGCACACAATGGCTCTCTGTTGTCTTGAACATATCGAGGAAGGGAGGTGAATGGTGTGGGTAGGTTTAGACTCAATCGCGAGGTGGGGGGCTTGGGTCTTCCCTGACCTCGTCTCCTGTGCCAAGCCCCCTATTCTCGACATCAGTATTCGGTAAAGTGAGAGAAACGATCCGCCGCAAGCATTCGTATCTACCGAGATTCAGGGTAGCAAAAAAGGGGAGCAGGAAAGCCTGTTCCCCTTTGTTTTCCGGCCTTTGCTGCAGTCCACCGATTGAGATTGGGAACAACACAGGGCAGGAACAGTTGCCGGCGCAAGGCATCAGAGGAGAAAACCCCTAGGTGGCTATCGTGATGCCCAGCGCGTCGAGGACGAACTGGATGGGATTGATGATGGTCGTGTTGTCAGAGCCGGCGAAGAGGAGACCCACCACGTAATCCTCTTCATCCAAAACGGCTGAGCCCGAATCCCCACCGGCGCTCATGGCTCCGGCCACAAACTGATCGGTGAAAGTGGCCACGCCAGCGCTGCCATAGCTGACCTGCACCGTGGCGTCAATCTGGGTGATGCTGCCGGTCGTAAAGCCCGTTGTGCGCCCGCTCTTTTTGATATTCGTGCCCAGGGTGGCTTCCCTGGAACCCTTAGGTACCCCGATGTTCAGGATGCGCCTCTCCACTAGGTCCAACGAAAGGGGCCGCGCCAGGGCTGCGTCAACCCGATTTTCTCCACTGGACTCCTGGTAGCTCACCACCCTGTGGCTCGAGCCTATTCCCGTCGCTATGGCGTTGAGAAGTTGCTCTACTGTTTTCGCTGTTGGGCATGTGGTGGGACCGGTCCCGAAATCCATGACGACGAACTCCTCTAGGGTGGCGATTTGATCGGCCAGCGTCCCCCCATCATGTTTGCCTGGCTGGATGATGGGATCGCCCTTCTTTCCCAGGTTGCTATCGGCCAAGACGTGATTGTTGCTCAGGATGAAAAGCTCGCCCCCTTTCAACACCAGGCAGCCCAGGGTCCCGGCCGTGATGTTGATGTGTCCAATAGAGACTCCCCCCGGCGCAGGGCGCCATTTTTCGGTGGGAGCCTGCCAGGCTCTGATCAGGCCCGTCTCCAGGACGTCTGTCTTCACGTCATCAACTGCCTGGGGCACGATGTCGGCCTCTGCCAGTTGGGCCAGCGGCACTTTCTTCTCCACGGAAACCACGACACAGGGTTCATCGGTCAGCACCCCTTCCTTTTCCTTGTAGCCGATACCACAGGCGACTACATTCTTCTTGGCGAGCAGGGTGTTGACATACTGCTGCTTGACCTGTCTGGCTCGTTCCACATTCATCTGAGTTCCCTCCTTTCTAGGGTGTTGTCATCTACCGCTGTTGCGGTACAGGTGGTACTCCGCCTCACAAGTTTTTCGACCATCCTCCAGCCTGCCGTGACCTAGCCGACGTCTGCACCGCAGCAGTGGCAATGGTCGGAAAACGCCTGAAGCGCAGTACTAGGTCAGAGCCCGGATCTCCCCGACCTCCTTCACGTCTATCATCACACCCTCTATCTCTGGCGGGATAACGTCCTTGGCATCCAACTGTGATAGAGGCACCTTCTTCTTCACCATCACCGTCAAAGCGACCTGGTCGGTCATCTGCCCGGCCTTCTCTCTGTAGCCGACAGCCACCCCGACCACGTTTGCCTTCCTGAGAAGTTCCGCCTGGTACTTATCCTTGACCGCTTTTACCTCGGCCATGCTCTTCTCTGCCATCATCGCCTCCTCTCCAGTGCACCCTCGTGTTATAATTGTACTACAAAACGTCTCCCTTTTCAAGGGCTTGGATAATATTTTAAGGTTGCATTCGACCATAAGGACTTTCTTGCAAGATGACTGTACTTATTTCCTCTTTTTTCTAGCTTCAGGTGATGCCCCGTAGCTAGCTTTCGTCTCTTCGTACACCCGGCCGACACTGGCTTTGAAGCGCTTTCGGATTCTTTGCCTGTTCTTGTCCGGTACAGGGAAAAAGTTTAACAAGTCTACACGGCTCGCCGTCTCGGTCTTACTGCGCCCAGCCCGATAGAGTGTACGCACCTGCGCTCTCATCCGCCGGATGTACTCGGAGAGCCTCTGAAGGGTTTCCCTGTCGCAGACCTCTCCGTGGCCAGGCACTATGGTTTTCACTCTGAGCTGCCTGATAAAAGTCAATGCGTTCAGCCACTCTTTGGAGTTGCCATGTCCTATAAAGGGATGTCTATTGTTAACTACGACGTCGCCGGTGAAGAGGACGCCATCCTCGACCACGTGAACGAGGCTGCTGGCCGCTGTGTGCCCTCCAACGTGGATCAGCCGGATAGTTTTGTCTCCCTTGTACAAGGTCATCCTACTGGTGAAGGTGACACAGGGCAGAATGATTTTCAGATTCTCAAACTCGGCCGCCACTTCGAGCTGGTTGTCTTTAATAAACCGATTGATGAGACGCTGCCGAAAGGAATCACCGTAGCTTTTCATCTCCTTCCAGGCCAGCTCGTGAGCAATGACCGCTGTGGAGAGATACTGATTGCCCAGGACATGACCACGGTGATGGTCGGTATTTATCAAATAGATAATCTCTTGATCGGTTATTTCAGCGATCTGCTCTCGCCACCAGCGGGCCTCAGAGGGGATCATAGGGCTATCAATGAGCACAACGCCTTCGCCGGTTACCACGAAACCGACATTAGCTCCCCGCACGTTCGTTTCTGCATAAACATCCTGAGTGAATTGTTGCATCTACTGATATGCCTCCCTCAAAGCCCCTAAAGCGAACTCCAGAGCCTCTTCCAATCTCTCTCCCGCCGGACCACCGCCCTGAGCCATGTCGGGACGCCCGCCTCCGCTTCCACCGATGATCTGACAGGCTCCCTTAAGGAGTGCGCTCATGTCGTATGATAAATCGGCTGAACGGGCAAAGGCCAACAAAGCCCTGTCATCTTTCAGACCCAGGAGGGCTACACAGGCTTCCTTCTTCGCCAGACGTTGGGCCAGGCCCTTGAGAGTTTCACCACCGCCTTCAGATAGAACGGCCCTCACGATGCGCAGGCCGCCACGTTCCTCAGCCTCAGCCCAAAGCCTGGTCGCCTCGTAGTCCAGGAGCTGATCTTTGGCCGCATTCAGCTCTTTGCGATGGCGTTTGGCCTCCTCGACCAGTCGGTTGACCGCCTCCACCAGTTCCCAATCCCCCACGCTAAACTGATTGGCTAGCTCGCCGACGATGCACCTCTGGCGACGGTAGTCGGTGAGGGCTCGCCCCCCGCAGAGGAATTCCACACGGGTCTCTGAGCCTCGTCGTTCGCTCTTGGTGATTACGATGGGGCCCACTTCCCCGGCCGCTTTCACGTGGGTGCCACCACAGGGCGAAAGGTCAAAGCCCTCTACCTCGACAATGCGGATGGGACCTGTCACCATGGGCTGCTTGCGTAAGGCCAAGTTTCCCATACGGTCCTGATCAACGAAATAGGTCCGCACGGGACGGTCAGCGAAGACGATGGTATTGGCTAGTTTTTCAACTTCGTCCAGCTGGGCAGTCTCCAAAGGGGCTTTGTCCACGTCAATGGTCGAGGTCTCGGCACCCAGGTGGAACCCCACCGTCTCAGCGTCCAGAAGCCGAAGGAAAGCCTGCGAGAGGATATGCTGGCCGGTGTGCTGCTGCATGTGGTCAAACCGGCGTTCCCAATCAATCTGGCCATGGACTGTTTCCCCTCTGTTTATCCTGAGTGAAATCGAAGGGCTCAGGGCAGGACCTTCCACCTCGCCACCCACAACGTGCACCACAGCCCCGTCATCCTCCCGCTCGACGACATCGCTGACGGGGAGGCCGTTAAGGGTGCCTTGATCGTGGGGCTGGCCGCCAGAGGTGGGATAGAAACAGGTCTTGTCCAGAATCAGCCCCAGCCCATTGCCCATAGTGACCCTTTCGAGAACCTGGGCCTGGAACTCCTGCTGATAGGCATCGTCGTGGTACAGTTTCTGGGTCATTAACAACGAACCTTCTGTCTCCAAGCTGTCAAATCAGTCCGTAGATCAACCATCCCGCCAGCACGAGGAACAAGCAGGTCGTCAGCAGCTTGATGGTCCCTGTGTGACGGCCGATGACACGAGCCAATTGCTCCGATGTGGTGCCAAAGTGTGCCAGCAGGAAAATGACTACCAGAGGCGTGATGAAGGCCAGATTGTAGAACAATATGTAGAGGTAAGCAC
>JABAOH010009162.1_pt1 | contig 15256 bp, 13 predicted proteins | sample 7062181 | NCBI WGS metagenome assembly JABAOH01 (sample SAMN14538630, study PRJNA623070) | marine sediment metagenome | biome: marine biome [ENVO:00000428]; feature: marine pelagic biome [ENVO:01000023]; material: deep marine sediment [ENVO:00002113]; isolation source: pool of 5 deep marine...
TGAGTCCCCGGGGTTTGCCGCGTTTATCTGGTTTTTTGGGTTTATAGGGTTTATTGGGTTTTTGGAGAAAACCGCCTTCACTTCAGTAATCCTCGGCAGGTTGAGGCTAAGGTTAAGGGCTAGTAAGTTGAGAGATGACCGGAGATTTTGCCTTATCTCCTGAACCTGGGCGGGTACGTTACTTCGGCGAGAACTTATGCTCAGGGACAAAGCAATCCCCTAAAATATCGGAAAACTCAAGTTCATCATTGACATGATCGTTTTTTCTATTATAAATAATATAAATATAATTATGACCTGATGATCGTCCAAACAGAGACAATAATTTAGGGAGGTGGGAGAAATGAAAATATTTATCGGCGGTATCGCAGCGCTTTTTATTGGGATCTTCCTCTTAATCTATTGTATTGATGAATTCCTGACGGTCCTTTTAGGTATGATTCCCATTATTCTCCTGGTGGGGGGAGCGTTTGCGGCTTACAGCGGCTATGACGAAATAAAGGAGAAGATGAAGGGCGAACCGGAGAAGTTTGAACCCACCTTTGATACGACAACGGCAGAGACCACGGCTGAGATTTCGGAGACCGCCGCTGGCACGGCCGAGGAGGAAAAGCCGGCGAAGCCAAGGGCTGCGAGGACTCCTAGAAAGAGGGCTCCCAAGAAAAAGGAGGCCTAACCGGCACTGTCCCGTAAGCCCTGCGAGAAGGTATGAATGATGGGGGGGGACATCCCAGGCGAGTGAAATAGCCAGAGGGTTTCCTGTATCGGTGATGTTTCCCATCCTTATCGTCTTTTTTCTCGGGTTTTTTCCTTTTCGCTTACATGTAATTCTCATCCCAACAAGGCCCAAAAGGGAACGGACCTTCATCTCGCCGCCCCTTTGGGCCTTTCATTTTAGTCCCTTCGGCGAGCCGCTATTTCACGCCGAAACTTCTCCCAGCAGTGGAGCTCGGGCAGGAATGTGCACCCAGAACCCTGCTCCTGCGCTTCCCCTTTCTTATAGAGATTGGAGGAGGATGACTAGTTCGCCTTGCGTTAATCCGGATCTTTCCGGGGGACTCCTGGGAGATTCTGACAGCAATGAATCGACCTTTCTTCTCCGTACACGGCTCCGATGAACACATGCGGGCCTGGTCCTGGGCGGGCGGAAAGAAATGTGATAAGATTAAAGGGGTGTACTGGCGATCCCCTTATTTCCTGTCATTGTATGGCGATTGGCATATGAAAGTTGGTGACGAGATATATCACCCGGATTTAGGCGTGCTGAGGGTTTTAGATTGGAGCGATCCATCCCTTCTGACGGTGGTCAAGAAGGAAGGCGAGAGGCAGATCCCTTTTAAGATTGGTAAGCAGTCGGGTTGGAGAAAGATAGATGCGGGGGAAAAAGAGAAAACAGAAGCTTATTCGGAGGGAGTTGACATGGCTAAGGAAGGAAAACCAAAAATGTCAGAAGAGGAATTCGTGGTTCGGGCGATTGAGAAATTGCGGAAGCCACCGTATAGAGGTATTCACAGCGTGTACAGTGGATTCAACCAGGCCTACAAGGAGTATTTCGGAACAAACCCCGTCGAAATGACCCAGAGATTGGATAGAGAGGGAAAGATTGTTACAAGGCCAGTCAAGGGCGGGGTTATGCTCTATCTGCCCCAAGATGCCCCACAACCAGGGGGAGATGCACTGGCCAAAATCTTGGAGGACGATTGAAAAGGGCACGTGAAGCTTGATTTCAAATCCTCAATCCCCTCTGTTTGGATTACAGGGGCGGAGGAAGGCTCCCTTGGGAATTACCGCAGTTTACCAAACTTTTGCTTGAAATATCTTTGTAAGTCCTCAATTTTGTTAGAAATTGGGTGTTTCAACAGGGTATTTCCCTGTTCCTTTACGGCAATGTCCTCGGGCCCTTCCCTCTCACCCTCAATTGGTACCCCACTTCTCGAGCAGATTACGCTCAGGAACAACGGAGTGCCCAGAAAGCCAACGAACTCCCAGGGAATTAAACTTGAATAAGTGAGTGATTTGCGCTATATTGGATCTCTACAATAAGGGAGGGAAAGATCCCATTGAGTATCTTGGTAACCAACGACGACGGAATCGATTCCCGGGGGATTCAAGTTTTAGCCGAGACGCTGAAGGCTCTCGGAAGGGTATATGTTGTGGCTCCGAATAAGGAGTGCAGTGCCATGGCCCATTCCCTCTCCCTCCATCGTCCCTTGAGGGTAGACCAGGTTCGGGAGGATTATCTTGCGGTGAACGGGACCCCCGCGGATTGCGTCAATTTGGCGGTTTGTTGCCTTCTATCAGAAAAGCCGGACCTCATTGTTTCCGGTATCAATAAGGGGGGAAATCTGGGGGAAGACATCACCTATTCGGGTACGGTTTCCGCCGCCTTTGAGGGGGCATTCTATGCAATCCCATCCTTTGCCATCTCATTGGTCTCAAAAGATGATTTCAAGTTTGAGACGGCAGCTTCTTTTGCCCTGAGAGTCGCCCGGTTCATTTTGAAGAACGGCCTTCCAAAAGACACATTTCTCAACATCAACGTTCCCAACCTCAATGCAGACGGGGTGAAATCATACAAAATCACCAAACAGGGACGAAGAATATATGGCGATGCGGTGGTGGAGGAGGTGGATCCAATCGGGGAAAAACACTACTGGATCCGAGGCCATAGAGGTTTCGAATCAACGGAAGGCACGGATTTCGAGGCCATAGCGAACCACCAAATCTCAATCACACCACTTCACTTGGATCTCACCGACTATTCCTCCTTCGAGGAGATGGGAAAATGGAAATTTTAGTCATTGCCTGGAATAATTTTTCGGGGGGTGAAGTATGAAGACGACGGTGAGCATAATAAAGGCAGATATTGGAAGCATCGGCGGTCACATTAAGCCGAGCCAGAACCTGCTAGAGGCGGTGGAGAATTTCCTCCGCATTGATGGAAAGAATCTCGTGAATGACTTCTATGTGGGCCACACCGGGGACGATGTTGCGCTGCTCCTTTCCCACACAGGAGGGGTAGGGGCGGAGAAGATTCATAAATTGGCTTGGGATGCGTTCCTTGCTGGTACCGAGGTAGCCAGAAAACAGGGGCTCTATGGAGCAGGGCAGGATCTCTTGAAGGATTCCTTTTCGGGCAATGTGAAAGGGATGGGGCCCGCGGTAGCCGAGATGGAATTTGAAGAGAGGCCAAACGAACCCTTTCTCTTTTTCGCGGCGGACAAGACCGATCCAGGGGCGTATAACCTCCCTCTTTATTTGAGTTTTACGGACCCCATGCATAATGCAGGATTGATTCTGAGTCCCGCCATGAACAAAGGCTTTAAATTCACCATCATGGACGTATCTTATACGGAGGGAGATAGGGTCGTCGAGCTCAACGCCCCCGAGGATCTCTATGACATTGCCGCACTCTTGAGGGACAACCAGCGGTTCGTGGTGGAATCCATTCACTCCAGAAATAACGGGGACATCGCGGCAGCCGTGAGTACGACTCGTCTCCACAATATCGCAGGGAAGTATACCGGAAAGGACGATCCGGTCATGCTGGTAAGAGTTCAGGGAGCTTTTCCGGCTACAGGGGAGATCCTTTCACCTTTCAGCATAGGACATCTCGTTGCGGGGTTTATGAGGGGTAGCCATACGGGTCCCCTGATGCCCGTGAAGCGAAATTCATCTATCTCCTTTTTTGACGGTCCACCGGTGGTTAGCTGTCTTGCCTTCTGCGTTCATAATGGGAAATTTACAGAGCCTGCCGATGCCTTCGATCATCCTTATTGGGATCATATTCGAGAGAAGGTCGCCAGAAAGGCAACGGACATTCGGGAACAGGGATTCTCCGGAGCGGCTATGCTTCCCTATAGCGAATTGGAGTATGGTGGAATCGTTGAAAAGATGAAAAAACTGGATACTCAGTTTACGGTAAGGGGTTGATGCTTTGGACTCGCACCTCCAAGGCCTCATGGAGATCTTGACAGTCACCACTGAAGTACTCTATGGTTGGGGGGTAACCTATCTGGGACCCCTGGATTGAAGGGTTTAATGGTGTCCAGCGGAAAATTCGTTTACCTTCAGACCTTCGGCTGCCAGATGAATGTGCATGATTCCGAAAAGATGCTAACGATTTTAGCGGAAAATGACTACAGGCCGACCGACGATATCCATCGGGCCGACATCATCCTGCTCAACACCTGTAGCGTCAGGGCAAAACCAGAACACAAGGTTTATAGTGCCTTGGGAAGACTCAAGAAGCTCAAGGAGAAAAACCACCACCTGGTCATCGGTGTTGGTGGGTGCGTTGCCCAGCAGGAGGGCAAGAGGCTTCTGGACCGTATCGGTCATTTGGACTTGGTCTTCGGAACACACAACCTTCACAGGCTACCTGAGCTCATTGGGGATGTTCAGTCCTCGAGAAAGCCGAAGTGCGCCGTGGAATTCTACGATGAGGTGAAATCCCTGGATATCCTTTCGGCTCCCTCCTGCGGCGAGGCGGTGAAGTCATACGTGACCATAATGCAGGGGTGTGATAACTTTTGCTCCTTCTGTATCGTTCCCTATGTGAGGGGCAGCCAGAAGAGCAGACACAGCGAGAGCATCCTCGGGGAGATCAAGGCGTTAACGAAAAGGGGCGTACGGGAGATTATCCTTTTGGGGCAAAACGTCAATTCCTACGGGCAGGACCTCTCTGGAGGATTAACCTTCTCAGAGCTGTTGACTCATATTAATGAAATCGAAGGATTATGGAGGATTCGATTTACCACTTCCCACCCAAAGGATATCTCAGAAGAACTTATCATGGCCTTCGGGAAGTTGGAGAATGTCTGCAAACACATTCATTTGCCCTTCCAATCCGGTTCGGACAAGATCCTTGAGAGGATGAACAGAGGGTATACTCGAAAGCAGTATATGGAGAAGGGAGAGCAGTTGAGGGAGGTCTGCCCAGGGATAGGGATTACCGCTGATGTAATGGTTGGTTTCCCCGGGGAAAGTGAGGAGGATTTCCATGACACCCTCGACCTGATCCGAAAGATTCAGTTCGATAATCTATTTTCTTTCAAGTATTCCACCAGGAAGGGAACGAGAGCGGCTCAGTTTCCCGACCAAATCGATGAATCCGCGAAAAGCCGTCGCTTGGAGGTCCTCCAGAAATTGCAGAGGGGGATCACCCTGGAGAGGAATCAAGCACTTGAGGGGAGCTACGAGGAGATACTGGTTGAGGGTGTGAGCAAAGGAACGAAAGGGGAGATGACCGGGAGGACGAGTTCGAATAAGGCAGTCAATTTCAGGGGAACCCCTGATTTGATAGGTCAACTGGTGAAGGTGAGGATAGAAGAGGGATATGCCAATTCCTTGAGAGGGAATATCATTTGACGGGGAGGAGATCATGCTAAAGGAGGTAAAGGTTTCAGGTTTGAGCATCGACCCGGTTACCCACACGCCTATCGTGCTGTTGAAAGACAAGGAGAGCCAAGAGGTCATTCCGATATGGATCGGGCTGCTCGAGGCGAGTTCCATCGCTACTCAGCTGGAAAATATCAAGCTAGCCAGGCCCATGACCCATGATCTGATGAAGAACATTTTGAATCACCTGGATGCTGAAGTATCGAGAGTTGAGATTAACGACCTCAGGAACAATACCTTCTATGCGATCATCCATTTGAAATGGAATGGAATGGATCTTGCCATCGACGCTCGCCCCAGCGATGCCATTGCCATTGCATTGAGGACGAAATCTCCCATATTTGTCCACCAACAGGTTATCGAAAAGTCGAGAAAGGTTGATTTAGCTCAACAGGCAGAGGGTGAGGGGGTACTCGATGAAAAAAAATGGGAGGAGATCCTCGAGGATCTTTCGCCCGAGGACTTTGGGAAGTATAAAATGTAGGGAAATGGTGGAGTTGCACTGTTACACCAGATGTAACGCTGGTCCACCTCTTACCCGCCTTTTCCGCCACCCCTCCTTCTCCTCCTAAAATGGTCATGTGTTAGGCTCCCACTGTAGGGGACCATTTGGTTCTTTCCAGGGATGAATCAATTTCTCCATTGTGCGTTCTCGGGCCCAGGCTGCCTTTTGTCCATGTTTCACCCTGCGGTGTCCGATAGCATTTAGTGCGTGCTTTGAGGTTCTTCGGAATATTCAGGAGTTTGAGGTAAGATGGCAAGGAGAATCATTATCGCCATCGATGGGCCATCGGGATCGGGTAAAAGCACCGTGGGGAGGCGGTTAGCGGAAAGGCTTGGGTATCGTTACATTGATACCGGGGCCATGTACAGAGTGGCTGCCCTGAAGGCCAGAGAGCTTTGTATCGATATCGATGACGAGGAAGAACTGACCAAGGTGTGTTCAGAAATGAGAATTGTATTCGTCCGAGAAGGGAGTGAAATCAAGATTTTTTGCAACGACAAGGACGTGAGCGAAGCCATCCGGAGACCTGAGATCAGTGCATTGGCTTCAGAGATTTCTACAAAAAAGGCCGTTAGGGATATCTTGGTCCGGATGCAGAGGATGATGGGAGCCGGGGGTGGGGTTGTGTCGGAAGGAAGGGATATTGGAACGGTGGTTTTCCCAGGGGCGGAATTGAAGTTTTTTCTCGATTCTGCGCCCGAGGAGAGGGGAAAGAGAAGGTTTAAGGAACTCTCGGAAAAGGGAATGCGAGTGCACCTTGAAGAAATCATTGCTGAGATAGGAACAAGGGATGAGCGGGACCAGAGGAGAAAATTATCGCCACTGCGGAAGGCCAATGACGCACTGGTGGTTGATTCCACCCATATGGGCATTGACGAGGTAGTGGAGAGGATGTTCGAGGAGGCACGCCGCCGAATCTCTGAGAGGGAGGTCTGTTGAAAGTGAAATACACCGTTTCAAGCTGATTAGGGGATTCCCAGGGGTGCCAATCCAGAAAGGCTAGCTGAAATCTGCCGGCCCATACCGGGAGATATGGATCATGGGGAAGAGGTTGGGGAACTGAATCCGTCGTGGTTTAGTGGGAAGGGGAGGATGGGATTTGTGGGTGGGGCTTTGACGTCTGGTTGGGTCATCGAGCAGATCGAAAAGGGTATGCGTCGCATAGTGTCACAATGTCCATAAGCATGAAAGGCTTAAAAGATTTGTCTTTTTCGGGATAGTATGCTATAGTTTTGCGAATTTAAAAGACTTTCTTTGAGGGGGTTTAAGGTTTCATGGAGGAAAATAAAACACGAGAAATGAAAGGAGTCACAGAAGATTCTACAGCGGATGAGAGAGTTGTTGAAGAGGAGACGAGGGACGGGGTCGAAGATTTCACGCAGCTTTATGAGGCTTCCTTTAAAACCATTGAGGAGGGTGATATTCTGAATGGAATTGTAGTGGCCGTCGACTCGGAATATGTCACGGTGGATATCGGTTATAAATCGGAGGGTCAAATCCCCATCTCGGAATTTAAGGATAAGGATGGGGTTGTGGCGGTTAAGCTAGGGGATAGGGTAGATGTGCTCTTGGAGAGGAAGGAGGTGGATGATAGCTTGATTACCCTTTCCAAGGAAAAGGCAGATAAGCTCATGGCGTGGAGAAGCGTCAGCAAAGCCTTCCGAGAGGGGGAGATTGTCGACGGCACGATTACCTCCAGAATAAAGGGTGGACTGACTGTGGATATCGGCATCAATGCGTTCTTACCCGGTTCCCAAGTCGATATCCGCCCGGTTCGTAATTTGGATAAGTTTATTGGAAAGCGGTTCAAATTTAAGGTGATCAAATTTAACAAGAAGCGGAGCAACATCGTATTGTCCCGCCGGGTTCTCGTGGAAGAAGAGAGGAAGGTGCTCAGGGAGAAAACCCTTAAGCATTTAAGGGAAGGGGAAATCCTTGAGGGGGTAGTCAAGAACATCACCGATTACGGTGCCTTCGTAGATTTGGGGGGAATCGATGGTCTGCTCCATATCACGGACATCTCATGGGGAAGGATCAGTCATCCCACCGAAAAGCTTTCGATAGGGGAAAAGATCACCGTGAAGGTGTTGAATTTTGATAAGGAAAGGGAGCGGGTTTCCTTGGGATTGAAGCAGATTTCCCCGGATCCGTGGGAGGAGGTCAATGAGAAGCACCCCGTCGGTTCCCAGCTGAAAGGGCGGGTGGTTAGCATAACTGATTATGGTGCTTTCGTTGAACTAGGAGAAGGGGTCGAAGGGCTCGTTCATATCTCGGAGATGTCCTGGACCAAAAAGGTAAAACACCCCTCTCAAGTTGTCGGTGTGGGGGATATCATCGACGCCGTCGTTTTGGATGTAGATGTGCCGAAGAAGAGGATTTCCCTGGGAATGAGGCAGGTTGAGCCCAATCCTTGGTCGGTGATTGAGGAAAAATACCCATTGGGAACCAGGGTGCGGGGAAAGGTTAAGACGATTACCGACTTCGGGGTGTTTGTCGGTTTCGATGAGGGTATCGACGGCCTGATCCATATCTCGGAGATGTCCTGGACGAAGAAGGTGAAGGATCCCGGAGAGATTTATAAAAAAGGGCAGGAGGTAGAGGCAGTTGTCCTCAATATCGACCGGGAGAACGAGAGGTTTTCCCTAGGAGTCAAGCAGCTTTCGGCGGATCCTTGGGAGGAGATTCCCAAGCGGTACCATATCGGTGACCGGGTGGAGGGTAAAATCACCAATATTACGGATTTCGGGGTATTCATAGAGTTGGAAGATGGCATCGAGGGTTTGATCCATGTCTCCGAACTCAGCAAGGAGAAGGTTGAAAATCCCTCAGATGTGGTAAAGGTGGGGGAGACAATTTCGGCCATAGTGATCAACATAGATCCCCAGGATCGAAAGATCGGTTTGAGCGTGAGGAGTCTAAAGGAAAAGGATGAAAAGGATGAGATCGAGAGGTACATGGCCGGCCAGAAATCTGGAGCTCCAAGTCTTGGACGGTTAATCCAGGAGGAGATGGAGAAGAAGGCTCAGCAAGAGGGTCAAGAGAAAGGGACAAAGGTAGAAAGGTCCACCGTTGATGTGGCCGAAACACCTTCCGATCAGGATACTCAGGAGGAAGCGTAAGCTTTATCACCCCCGGTGGGCTGTCGGCGTAGTGGAGGGGCTATGAGGGACATGAAATCATAGCCCTTTTTTATGCGAAGGTTGAATGAAATTTTATCGTGACATCACCTTGGGNNATTATTGAACTGATGGCCTTAATCATCTCGATCTTCTTGGTCCGAGAAACCACCGCCCTCGCCATACCGTTCTTTTTCTCCATTTTGGTCGTGAAGCAATCGAAAATTCCCCTTATGCTCGTCCTGCGGGGGATTAGGCCTTTTCTCTGGTTATTCGTTTTCATCTTTTTCATTCATTTTCTCTTTGTGCCGGGACGTCCGATCTTCCCCTTCCGTATCGGTTTCATGCACATGACGTATTCGGGGCTGAGAGAGGGGGCCCTGATTTCGTTTCAAGTGATCCTATCCATCATCTTCTCATCGATTCTCACCCTAACGACCTCTCCTATGGAGTTGGCGAAAGGGGTTTTCCGACTGCTCTCCCCCTTGAGGATTTTCCGTATCCCCATTGACGACATCGCTATCATGGTGATGATCTCCATGAGATATGTACCCCTCTTTCTAAAAGAAATTGAACGGATTACCAAGGCCCAGAGGGCCAGAGGGGTTTGTTTCGATGAAGGAGGCCTTTTGCAACGGGGGAGAACGGTATTGCCTCTATTGGTTCCCCTTATGGCCAACAGTTTGAGGAAAGCTCATGGCATTGGCGATGCACTGGCTGCGAGGGGTTATGGAGAAGGTGTTAGGTGGCCTACAGGGAGGGGAGAGAGATTGGGNNATATTTTTCGGTTTTCTGGAGGGATCTTTTTGAGGCAGCTGCACCGACAGTATGAGAAAATCGTCACCCATAATGATTTCGACGGGATCGTAAGCGCTTCTTTATGTTCCTTTTCGTTACATGTGGAAAAAGTTCTGTTTGCGGGGCCTTCGAGCATCGAACGATCACTGGTCAGTATTACTGAGGCCGATGTGGTCTGCGATCTTCCCTATCCATTGGAATGCGGCCTTTGGTTTGACCACCACGAGGGGAATTTTCAGGCCTTGCAGTATCGCAATATCGATCTTTCTGTTTTGCCGGGACGGTTTGATCTGAAACCGAGCTGTGCCCGGGTGGTCTTCGATTTTTTCGGCCAAGAGGTCACCTTTCCGCGCTGGTATGAGGAAACCGTGGCAGAGGCCGATATCATCGATAGTTTCAATTATTCCTCCATCGAGGAATGGAGGAGGGAGACACCGGGGAGGGTCATTGACAAGACCTTGAAAATCAGCGACCCGTCACCACAGGAGCGGAACGCCTTCATGAGGAATTTAGTCTTTCAAATCCGAGACCATCCCTTGGAAGAAGTCGCCAACCTCCCCATGGTCAAGAAGAGATTAGCCGCGTATGAGGAGGAAGAGCTGAGGATGACCAAGATCATCGAACAATCTGCCACCTTTTTACCGGCGGACCGCGAGGGGCAGATGGTTATCCTCGATATGACCGGGTTCAAACGGAGACCTGACATCGTCAAGAACCTGGCCTTTCTCATTTTTCCCGAGGCTCTTTCAGTCCTGGAAGTGCATACCCTCCATGATAGGGGAGTAAAGACCAACCATCTGAGCTTTTCCCTGTCCCTTTCCCTTAACTTCAATAGGGGGGAACATCAGAAGGACGTAGGGGAGATTATGAGGTGTCTCAATATCGGAGACGGTCACAAGGGGGCGGCGGGAGGAACATTCTATTGCACCTCAAAGGCGGAGATGCTGAAGAAAAAAGGGGAGATCATCAGTGAAATCTTTCGACTATGGGGAGAGCAGAGCTGATTCCATGCTCGGGTGGAAATACCTCAGCCTTGGCCCTCAAAAGGAGAGCTCGACCGGACTTTTTAACTCATGAATTTCACGAGGGCGAATGTTGAGTGAGGGGCGATAACGATGAGGCTTGGAGTTTCGCAGATATGGGCAATCGGTGAGTCGGCCATATGATGACTGCACTATTCCTGTTTGGGGTCGTTACTCATGTTGTCAGAAGGAAAAACGGCAGTAGGGGTTTCTAAAGCAACACTGTGGCGATCTCTTTCAGAGAGTGAAAGGACACAAGAAGAAGCTCTGGATGGCTATGGCTTCAGCCCCCACAAATTGGGCGGTTCCCACAGTCAGTGTTGCAACCTGTCGCCCTCTCAGCCAGCTTTATTCTCTCTGCGTGCCGCAGTTTGAAAAGAAATCATCCAAAATGAACTTTTGGATCTATGAGAAATGAGGAAAACATTCTTCTGAAAGGAATAAAAAACAGAACGGATTAATTGGATTTCACAAGAACAGTACCTTCATCCCAAGTAGTATCACGATTCCAAAAAAGAAAACCCTGACTTTTTCATCCCCCTTTTTCAGATAGAAACGAGAGCCAAAATATCCGCCGAATGCAGTTGCGACAAGCATAGGAACTGCCAAAGGATAGTGAACATATCCGGCAAGGATAAATAAAATGACTGCCAGAATGTTTCCAGCCAATAGTGGCAACCTCCTGTTTCCTGCAGACTGAAGAATCGTTTGCCCATAAACAATTATGAGCAGATATGTCATAATAGTGCCGCCGGCACCGCCAATTATTATAGCGGTCAAACTCGACGATATAGCTACAGGAGGCCCGATTACGTTTCTATATGTATAGAGTCTGCCCTTGAGCTCTTTAATTCTATCTTTGTTCTCACAATATAATACAATTGCCAGTGCAACAATCAAGAAACCTATGATTTTCTTTAATATCGACTCATTAAGGCTATCTACTACAATATAACCCAGGAAAGATCCTATTAATGCAAAGATAACGAGAGAAAAACTGAGCTTATAATTCATTTTCTTCTTTCTGTGAAACTCGATAAGTCCTGTAGCAGTCCCGCCAAGCGATGAGAACCGTCTCGTTCCCAGGGCAACAGGAATAGGAAGGCCAAGGGAAAGGAGGAGAGGTACAATAATAAGTCCCCCACCGCCCACTAAAGAACCAAACCAAGAACAAAAAAAAGCCGCAATGGACGCGATAATGATCAAGTAAGGTTCAACCATTTCACCATACCCAAAAAGAGTGTTGAGAATTATAGAATGTAAAACCCTCTCGGTGTAAGACTCCGGGGTGAAGCAATATGGACCAAAAAAGGTGAAAACCTGAAACTTGGGAGGTAAGTTTATGATACACCAGAGCTTATCACCGTTCAAGCCTGAAATTACAATAGAGAGATAACCGAAAGAACGTCCAAGAGACCGAGCATGACTTACAATCTGAAAGGCCTTCAACCGGGTTCGTCTTTTACTATTGTGGGTTTTTGATTGCTAGGTCCTTCTTATTTTGGTATGGTCTTGAAAGTAATAAAACAAGAAGGATGCAAGAATGTCGGTCCTTTGGGACAACTCTTCCTGGTGAAAGAGCATGAGAGGGGGATACCCGAATCATCCAACCTTTAAGGCCGGGGCTCTCATGTTAATCTTCGAGACAACCCAGGATTCATGCTGATATCCACCCGTCATTCTCCGACATAAATCAAAGAAAGGAATCTTGGGCGTAAGACGGGTAAGGGTTGGTATGAGTATAAAAAAGAAGAATGGATAATAGATGTCGGAAAGGAATGTGACGGTGAAAGATGTTGTTATTGTCAGTGGGGTGCGGACACCGATCGGGAGGTATGGTGGTGTCTTACGAAATGTTCCCGTATATAAATTCACGAGCGTGGTTCTGAATGAAGCATTGGAAAGGTGTCACATTGAACCTGTCCAGGTGGACGATGTGATTATGGGGCAGTCTTACCAAAATGGTGAGTGTGCAAATGGTGCCCGAATGGCCCTCCTTGAGGCTGGATGGCCCAATGAAGTTCCAGGGGTGACACTAGACCGTCGCTGCTGCTCAGGATTGGATGCCATTTTTTTCGGTGTCATGAAAATTCAGACTGACAACGCAGATATCGTCGTTGCTGGGGGAATGGACAGCATGAGCCAGGCAGAGCTCTACATTCCGGGGGATATCAAGTGGGGTTTGGGCGGGAAAACCGATGAAAAATGGGGGTACATGCCAAAAGGACACGGTGCCCTTTCGATGTGGGGAATACCGTTGTACGATAGGATTCAGCGTGCGAGAGTCATGTCCCAGCCCATCGAGAGATTCGGGGAACTCAACTCTATGATGAGCTGGGCGGAAACGGCGGCCAAGAAAGAACAGATCTCACGCCAGGAAGCAGATGAATGGGCTTTACGAAGCCATCAAAAAGCTATCGCAGCCATAGACTCTGGGAAATTCAGCGAGGAGATTGTTCCCATCCCCATTCCAGAGAGAAAAGGGGAGCCATTGATGTTTACTACCGATGAGACCCCTCGGCGAGATACCACCTTAGAGAAGCTTGCCAAACTTCGCCCCGTTTATCGTGATGGGGTGTGTACTGCTGGAAATTCATCTACCGAAAACGATGGGGCGGCAGCGGTGGTACTCATGAGCCAGACGCAATCTAAGGAACTGGGTATCGAACCAATGGCTTATTTCAGATCCTGCGCTATCGCTGGGAGCGACCCCACACTCACGTATACTGCAATACCTGCCGCTGTGAACAAAGCACTCGCTAAAGCTGGGATCACCATGGCTCATGTGGATCTCATCGAGATACAAGAGGCATTTGCTGTGCAAGCGTTGGCCGATGCCAGGATGATAGGGATCAAGCCCGAAGATTTTGATGATAAGATCAATGTAAATGGTTCCGGTATATCCCTTGGTCACCCCATTGCTGCGACTGGCGCCATGAGACTGGTAACCTTACTCCATGAAATGAAAAGGCGCGGCTCCCGGTATGGATTGGAAACGATCTGCGGTGGTGGAGGATTGGGGATAGGGGCTGTCCTTGAAAAACCGTAAAATATCNNATTACGGGGTATATCATGGCAGAAGAGCTCAACAGGGTAAATACGGGAATTGTTGGCTCGCCCCTGGTTCGGAGTGGTTTGTGTGCCCAGCCCACTTCTCCTTTTGGCTTTTTTGAAGAACAGGGGAAAAACGTTCTTATCCCCGCTATCAAAGGAGAAAAGATCGCTGGATTTGCGCTCGCCGAGTCGGCCGCTGGCTCAGATTTCGCCCCTAAAAACGCGGGCTCGCGAGGGGTGGTGATCACTTTGTTCTGAATGAAACCGAGATTGTTACTACCAATGGGCCCATCTGTAACGTGGCAACCGTGGGTGCCTGCACTGATCGTAGGAAACGAGGTGAGGGGATCGANNNNACCTTATGGGTAAAACGCTTGCTGAGAAGATACTGAGCAACAAATCTGGAGTGGATGCCAAAGCTGGGGATATCGTCATAGTCCCCGTTGATCTTGTATTCACTCATGATGTCAGCGGCCCTCTCACAATAACCCAGTTCAAGGAGAGCGGTTTGGGTAAACTGGCAAATCCCAAGTCCACTCTTATCTTTCTTGATCACTGTGCCCCCAGCCCCCGTTTGGAGCTGGCCAATGACCAGAAGGCCCTGAGAACTTTTGCTCAAGAGTTTGGGTGTCCTCTCTACCAGGTAGGCGACGGAATTTGTCACCAGCTTGTGGTTGAGGAATGGGCTAATCCAGGAGACATAGTATTAGGGGGTGACTCTCACACCTGCACCATTGGTGGACTGGGGGCTTTTGCCACTGGAATGGGCTCAACCGATATCGCTGTTGCCATGGCTTTGGGCAAGACCTGGCTCAGGGTGCCAGAGACCTTGCTGGTTAAAATTACCGGGAAATTCCCCCGCGGAGTCTACTCCAAAGACCTGATCCTTCACCTCATTGGGCTCTTGGGATCTGAGGGTGCAACCTACAAGGCCCTCGAATTTGCAGGAGGTACCCTGAAAACGATGAGCATGTCGCAACGGTTCACTGTTGCCAATATGGCGGTGGAAGCTGGCGCCAAGGCAGGTCTCTTCCCCGCAGATGAGATAACCAAGGCATATCTCGAGACTCATGGACGTGGCGATCGTTTCCAGTCTCTTCTGCCTGATCCCGATGCCATCTACGAAAAGGTTGTGGAAATAGACGTGGGAAGGTTGGTACCTATGGTCGCACAACCCCACAGCGTAGATAATGTTGTTCCGGTAAGCAAAGTGGCGGGAACCAAGGTTGATCAGGTGTTTATCGGCTCGTGTACGAATGCTCGCCTTGAGGATTTGGCCGTGGCAGCCAGCATTCTGAATGGGAAGAAGGGGCATTCTCAAGCTCGACTCATTGTTGTCCCTGCCTCCCGAACTGTGTATC
>JABAOH010001160.1_pt2 | contig 15253 bp, 29 predicted proteins | sample 7062181 | NCBI WGS metagenome assembly JABAOH01 (sample SAMN14538630, study PRJNA623070) | marine sediment metagenome | biome: marine biome [ENVO:00000428]; feature: marine pelagic biome [ENVO:01000023]; material: deep marine sediment [ENVO:00002113]; isolation source: pool of 5 deep marine...
AAGGTGGAGTCAATTGAATATGATCCTAATCGCGGTGCTGATATTGCCTTAGTCATTTATCAGGACGGTGAGAGGCGCTATATTTTAGCCTGCGAGGGAATGAAAATAGGTGACGAAATCCTTACCAGTTCTAAGGCAGAGCTAGAGAAGGGCAATCGTTTACCCTTAAAAAAGATTCCTATCGGCATGCCTATTTATAACCTTGAACTTAGGCCAGGTAAAGGAGGCCAGATAGTTCGCGGCGCTGGCACTTCGGCTTCAATCATGGTTAAAGAGAAAGGTTTTGCCCAAGTAAAACTGCCTTCAGGAGAAGTAAGAAAGATTCCTCTTAATTGTTGGGCAACAATCGGTCAGGTGAGTAAGTCTGAACATAAACAGCGGCGGTTAGGAAAAGCCGGGGCTAAGAGAAGATTGGGAATTAGGCCCAGTGTTCGGGGAGTGGTTCAGCATCCAGGCGCTCATCCTCATGGTGGCGGCGAGGGCCGATCGGGAATTGGTATGCCCAGTCCAAAGTCACCCTGGGGAAAGAAAACTTTAGGTAAAAAAACAAGAAAAAAGAAGAAATATAGTAACAAGTGGATTATTAAAAGGAGAAAATAATTATGGCACGAAGTTCTAAAAAAGGACCATACGTTAATCAGAAATTATTAAAAAAGGTCATAGCTCAGAAAAAAGCGGGTGAAAAAAGAGAGCCAATTAAAACTTGGGCTAGAGCCTGTCAAATCCCGCCTGAGTTTGTTGGCCATCGCTTTTTAATCCATAGCGGTAAAGATTTTAAGGAGGTTTTTATCGATGAATCAATGGTTGGTCACCGGCTGGGCGAATTTGTGCCTACTCGGACATTTCGTGGCCATGGCCGGGTAGTTAAGAGAATTTTGGAGAAAACTTAAAATGACAGTTATCGAAGGAAAATCAAATTATATCAGAATGTCGGCGCGAAAAATGCGTTTGGTTGTTCCTTTGGCCAAAGGTCGACAGCCAGAAGAGGCGATTACCGCTTTAGAGCAGTCAACTAAAAAAGCAGCCTTTCCTTTGATTAAGACGATCAAACAGACAACTGCCAATGCGGTTAATAATCTTAAAATTAATAAAGAGAACTTGGTTATTAAAAATATTCTTATCGAGGAAGGGCCGACTTACAAGAGATGGCAGCCAGTTTCTCGAGGCCGGGTTCACCCAATTTTAAAAAGAACCAGCCATATTAGAGTGATTTTAGAGACTAAAGAAGAGATTAAGGAAGGAGGAAAAAAGGATGGGTCAAAAAGTTAATCCATTAGCCTTTAGAATCGGAGCCGGGAAGAAGTGGCGCTCTCGTTGGTTTGCTGGGCAAAAGGATTATTCTCAAAATGTTCTCGAAGATCATCGACTCCGTCAATTTTTACGGAAAAGATTAAAATTAGCTGGTTTGGTGAGAATAGAAATTGAACGATTAATTCATCAGATGAAGATTGCTCTTTATGTTACCCGACCAGGAGTGGTTATTGGTCGAGGCGGGACTGGCCTTGAGGAATTAAAAAAAGCCCTTATTCCCTTGGTTTCTATTCCTGAGCCAGAGAAGAATCTTGAGATTGAAGTGGCTGAAGTCAAGGAGCCTGATCTCTCAGCCCAATTAGTTGCCAATCGGGTGACTAATGAGATTGAGCGAAGGTTGCCTCATCGAAGAGTGGTTAAAAGGGCAATTAGTCGGGTAATGGGGGCTGGAGCAGAGGGAGTGAAGATTGTTCTCTCGGGCCGGATTGCGGGTGCGGAAATTGCCCGAACCGAGAAATATTCTCAAGGCAAGATTCCTTTATCGACAATTAGAGCGGATATTGATTATGCCGAGGTTCCGGCGATGACCCGGTCAGGATATGTTGGGGTTAAAGTCTGGATTTGTCGGAAAAAGGAGGCTTAAAAATGGCAGTCTTAGCACCGAGAAAAGAAAAATATCGAAAAAAATTTCGGGGGAAAATGCGAGGTAAATCGCAAAGAGGAGCCAGTTTGGAATTTGGCGACTATGGCCTAAAAGCCTTGGGCCGAGCCTGGTTAACTGCCAATCAAATTGAAGCAGCGAGGAAGGCGATTACTCATTACACGAAAAGAGGCGGTAAGGTTTGGATTAGGGTTTTTCCTGATAAACCGATTACCCGAAAAGCCCAGGGTGTCCGGATGGGCGCAGGTAAAGGCGATGTTAAAGGTCATGTTAGCGTGGTCAAGCCCGGAAGAATTATTTTTGAAGTAGCCGGAGTTTCAGAAGAGATTGCCCAAGAGGCCTTGAGGCGTGCCTCTCATAAACTGCCTTTTAAAACAAAGATTATTTCCAAGGAAGAGTAAATGAAGAAAAAGGATTTTGAGAAATTAAGAAAATTGGGTCTTAAAGAACTGAAAGAGGAGCTAATTAAGACTAGAAAGGATTTGGTCGATCTCAAGATGGCTGGCAATAGAGAGAAAACAAAAGATGTCCGGCTGATTGGGAAGAAAAGAGATGAGATAGCGAGAATGATGACGATTTTAAAAGAAAAGCAATTAATGGAGGAGGTTAAGGATGAAGAAATTTAGGGGCAAAGTTATTTCTACTAAGATGGCGAAAACAGTGATTGTCGAAGTGGTTAATTATCGGGCCCATCCGGTTTATAAAAAGAGAATGAAAGTCAAGAAAAAATACCATGTTCATGATGACCTTGGAGTGAAAAAGGGTGAGGAAGTTATTTTCGGGGAAACAAAACCGATTTCCAAAACCAAAAAATGGAAGATAATTGAGAAAGTAGGCACTAAAAAGAAAAAATGATCCAATTAAGAAGTAAATTAAAACTAGCCGATAATACTGGTGTTCGTCTTTTGCAGGTGATTAGGGTTCTTGGTGGCTCTAAACGCAGGTTTGGGGGAATAGGCGATGTCGTTGTTGCCTCGGTTAAGGAGGTTGACTCCCAAAGTTTGTTTAAAAAAGGCCAGATTGTTAGGGCTTTAATTGTTAGGACTCGGAAGGAGAAATCCCGACCAGATGGCTCGTTCATCCGCTTTGATGATAATGCGGCCGTGATTATTGGCAAGGATAATAATCCCAAGTCTTCAAGAATCTTTGGCCCGATTGCTCGAGAGATTAAGGAACTTGGTTATAAAAAACTGGCCTCAATGGCTCAGGAGATTGTTTAGGAGGAAAATGAAACTAAAAAAAGGAGATAAAATTCAGATTATCAGCGGCAAAGACAAAGGAAGAAAGGGAACAATTGAAAAAGTAATTTCCGAAAAGAATCAGGTTTTAGTGCCAGGAGTTAATGTTTACAAAAAACATGCTCGGCCTCGAGGTCAGACCCAAGGAGGAATTATTGACATCGTTAAGCCTTTGGCGGCCTCAAAGGTAGCCTTGATCTGTCCTAAGTGTAAGAAATTAACTCGGATTGGTTATCGGTTGGAAAAAGAGGCTAAAACCAGAATTTGTCGTCATTGTCAGGAGGCAATTTAAATGTCCCTTTATCAAAAATATCTCAAAGAAATTAGACCGATTCTAGTTAAGGAGCTGGGATTAAAAAACTTAATGGCTGCTCCTAAGCTAGAAAAGGTGGTTATTAACGTTGGTCTTAAGGAAGCGGCTCAGAAAAAAGAGGTTCTTAATCAAGTTAGTCAGGAGCTGGCTTTGATTACTGGCCAGAAGCCAATTCCCACCAAGGCCAAAAAATCAATTGCTGGTTTTAAGCTGACTAAAGGAGCAATGATTGGTTTAAAGGTCATCCTAAGGAGAAAAAGGATGTATGATTTTCTTGATAAGCTTTTTAATCTTGTTTTACCTCAGGTAAAGGATTTTAAGGGCTTAAGTCGTCAGAGTTTTGATGGCCAGGGTAATTATACTTTAGGTCTTGAGGAACAATTAGTTTTTCCAGAGATTGATTACTCAAAAATTAAAGAAACAAGGGGGTTAGAGATATCGATTATCACCAGTGCCAAGACCAACAAAGAGGCTGAGAGACTTTTGGAGTTACTCGGCGCTCCATTTGCGAAGGAGAAATAATGGCTAAGAAATCAAAAATTGTTAAACAAATAAAACCAAAGAAATTAAAACACGAAACAAGGTACCGTAATCGCTGTAAGCTTTGTGGCCGGCCAAGAGGTTATTTGCGATTTTTTGGTCTCTGTCGGATTTGTTTTCGAGAGTTGGCTCACAAAGGTGAGTTGCCAGGAGTCAAGAAAGCGAGTTGGTAAAATGACTGATCCCATTGCTGATCTGTTAATCAGAATTAAAAATGGCTATTTAGCCAATCGTAAAACAGTGACTGTTCCTCATTCAAAAATGAAAGAGGAGTTAAGTCGGATTTTGGTTGAACACGGTTATTTAGCTGATTTTAAGGTTGAGGGTGAGAAAAAAGGAGAGAAGAAAACAATCATTGTTAAGTTAAAGTATAAAGGCAAGAAAGCGGCGATTGAAAATGTTAAAAGAATTTCTAAGCCAGGCTTGAGGATTTATGCTGATACTAGAAAATTAAAAAAAATGATTCCTGGATTAGGAATTACCTTGATCTCGACTAATAAGGGTCTACTTACTCTAGAGGAGGCTAAAAAAGCTAACCAGGGTGGAGAAATTATTTGTCAAGTTTGGTAAAAAATGTCAAAGATTGGTAAACAACCCATTAAAATACCAGAAGAAGTCAGAGTCAGCCTTGAAGATTCAAAGGTCAGGGTGGTTGGTCCAAAAGGAGAGTTGGAGTTAAGATTGCCCCGGAAGATTAAGGTAGAAGCAAAAGGAAAAGAACTGGCGATTAGTCGCCAGGCAGAAGACAAGCAAACTAGGGCTAATCAGGGAACTATTCGCCAATCACTCGTTAATATGATTGAGGGCGTTAAGAACGGCTGGACTAAGATTCTTGAGATTCAGGGAACTGGTTATCGAGCTAAAATGGAAGGAGAGAAATTGGTTCTCTCTCTTGGGTTTTCCCACCCAGTGGAAATTATTCCTGCTAAGGGAATTGAGATTCAAGTCGAGAAGAATTTAATTAAAATTTCGGGTATTGATAAAGCCTTGGTTGGTCAGGAAGCAGCTCGAATCCGGAAGATTCGGCCTCCTGATGCCTATAAAGGTAAGGGAATCCGATATCAGGGAGAGGAGATTAAACTTAAGCCAGGTAAAGCTGCCAAGATGGGAGCAGCGGGGATAGGAGGTTAAGATGGAAGGAAGGCCAAGAATTGTTGTTTTTCGCTCAAATAAATATCTTTACGGCCAGGTTGTTGATTCTCAGGGAAAGACAATCTTGACTGTTAACGACAAAGGCTTAAAAGAAAAATCAGCTTTGGTTCGGGCCAAGGAAACTGGTAAGCTTTTAGCCAAGATGGCTTTAAAAAAGAAAATAAAAAAAGTTGTTTTTGATCGCCGGAGCTATAAGTATCATGGCCGAGTTAAAGCCTTGGCCGAAGGAGCCAGAGAAGGGGGTCTTGATTTTTAAAATGGCAAAAGAAAAGAAACCAGGGGAGATTCAAGAAGAACCAGAATTTGATGAAAAAGTGGTTCAAGTCAATCGGGTTTCCAAGAAAACTAAAGGAGGCAATCAGATTTCCTTTACTGCTTTGACAGTTGTCGGTGACAAAAAAGGAAGAGTTGGTATTGGTTTAGGTAAGTCTAAAGATGTGGCCACCGCGATTGGCAAAGGAATGAATTATGCCAAAAAACACATGATTACCGTTCCTTTAAAAGGGAAAACTATTCCCCATGATGTCCGGGTTAAATTTGGAGCCGCTCAGGTTTTGCTTAAACCTGCTCCAGCTGGCAGCGGCCTTATCGCCGGTGGACCGGTCAGGGCTGTGGTCCAGGTAGCCGGGATTAAGGATTTAAGTTCAAAAATTTTAGGGACGAGAAATAAAGCGAGTAATGTCCACGCCACTTTTGAAGCTTTGAAAAAATTGAGGGGAGAAAAATGACCAAATTAAACCGACTACCAAAAACAAAGACTAGACCTAAAAAGAGAGTCGGCCGGGGCTATGGCTCTGGCAAGGGTGGTCATACTGTTGGTCGAGGTCAAAAAGGTCAGAAAGCTAGATACAAAGTTAAGCCTGGTTTTGAGGGGACAAAAACAAAGAAGTCGCTTTTAAAAAGATTGCCTCTTTTAAGAGGGAAAGGTAAACTGAAGTCAAGAAAGCCAAAAGTAATTATCGTTAATTTAAAGTATCTTAATATCTTGCCAAAGAATAGCAAAGTAACCATTGAAAGTTTGAGTAAACACAAGATTATTAGAGAAGAAGAGGGGAAAAAATTTGGAGTGAAAATTTTAGGTGAAGGCAAGTTAGAAAAGCCTTTAACGATTTGCTTGCCGATTTCTAAGGGAGCTAAAAAGAAAATAGTCAAAGCTGGTGGAAAGGTGGAGGTTAATGCCTAAGGGAGACCAATTTTTTGGTAATAAAATATTGACGGTCATTAATAATGCTTTCAAAATTCCTGATTTAAGGAAAAAGCTGTTATTTACCTTATTGATCTTCTTGATTTTCCGGATTGCTGCCCATATCCCGGTTCCTGGAGTTGACTTGGTGGCTTTAAAAAACCTTTTTGCCCAGAATCAGTTCTTGGGATTACTGGATATTTTTTCAGGAGGGACTTTAGCTAGATTTTCAATTATTGCCTTAGGGCTTAACCCTTACATTAATGCTTCAATTATTTTTCAGCTTTTAACCATGGTTTTTCCTCGGCTTGAGGAGCTTCAGAAAGAAGGTGAGGCCGGTCGAGAAAAGATTAATCAGTATACTCGAATCGTGACTGTTCCTTTGGCCGTTCTTCAGTCACTGGGAATGTATGCCCTTTTGAAAAATCAGGGGATTATCTCTCCTTTAGCCGTTCCCAATCTTGTTGCTTTGGTGGCGACGATGACCGCTGGTTCGATTTTCTTGATGTGGCTGGGTGAGTTAATTTCTGAACATGGGATTGGTAACGGAATTTCTCTTTTGATTTTTGCTGGTATTGTTGGCCGTTTTCCGATTTCCATTGGCCAGACTTTAGCCACCTTCGAAGCCACTAATGTTTTTAATTTAGTAATTTTTGCGATTATGGCCTTAGTGGTGGTGGGCGCGATTACGGTTGTTAATGAGGCTAGTCGTCAGATTAGAATTGAATACGCTAAGAGAATTCGGGGAGGTCGAATTTATGGTGGTCAGCCTACCTATCTTCCTTTAAGAATTAATCAAGCAGGAGTGATTCCGATTATTTTTGCGATTTCCCTGGTCCTTTTGCCCTCAATGTTTGGCCGTTTCTTAGAACAAGTCCCTCAGCCTCAGGTGGCGGCCATTGCCAAGTTTTTGGCTGACAGTTTTAATCCAGGCAGTTTGATTTATAATCTTGTTTATTTCCTTTTGGTGGTTGGTTTTACTTATTTCTATACCGCGGTTATCTTTAATCCCGAGAAGATTGCTGAGGAGTTAAGAAAACATGGTGGTTTTATTCCTGGCATTCGGCCTGGAAGGCCAACCTCTGATTATCTTAACTGGATTCTGACCCGGATTACTTTGGCCGGAGCGATTTTCTTGGGTTTGGTGGCGATTCTTCCTTCAATTGCTCAGAATTTAACTGGGATTGCCACTTTAACCATTGGCGGAACTGGAATCTTGATTGTTGTTTCTGTTGTTTTGGAAACAGTCAAGCAGTTAGAAGCAATGATGATTATGAGAAGTTATGAAGGATTTTTAAAATGATTTTGCTTTTTCTCGGACCACCAGGCTCAGGTAAAGGAACACAGGCTAAGTTAATGGTCAAGAAGTTGAAAGCTGAATATTTTGAATCAGGCGATATTTTAAGAGAGAAAGCTCAAGAGAAAAATGCTCTTGGTCAGGAAATTGACCAGATAATTCACCAAGAAGGGAAATATGTGCCTGACGAAATGATGAAAAAGATAGTCAGTGGTTGGTTAACAGAAAACAAACTAGAACAGGGGATTATTTTTGATGGTTTTCCTCGAACCCTTGAGCAATATCGAGATCTCCAAAAAATTTTAACTGAGAAAGGAAAGGAGATTGAAAAAGTTGTCTATCTTAAAGTTAGTAAACAAGAAAGTGTGAGGAGGTTGTCAGCCCGGAGAATTTGTCCTCAATGCGATCTTGAGTTCAATTTAATCACCAAACCACCGAAAAAGGATGAACTTTGTGACCAATGTCAGAGGAAGTTGGTTCAACGTAAAGATGATTCTCCAGAGATCATTAAGAAAAGACTGGAGACTTATTATCAATTAACTAAACCCTTGGTTGAATTTGTCCGCCAGGAGGGGATTTTGGAAGAGGTTGATGGTGAAAGGCCAATTAAGGTGATTCACCAGGAAATTGTTAACCGTCTTGGTTTATAAAAATGATACCCATTCTTAATGAAAAGGAGATAGAAAAGATGAGAGATGGAGGTAAAAAATTAAGACAAGTGATGGACAAGGTTTTAGAAGAAGTTAAGCCTGGAATGACTCTTCGGAGGTTGGATGAAGTCGCTGAAGAGAAAATTAAGGAGCTTGGGGGTAAGGCCTCATTTAAGATGGTTCCTAAATATCACTGGGCAACCTGTCTTAATCTTAATCAAGGTGTGGTTCACGGCATTCCTGATGAAAGAGTGATTAAAAAAGGAGATATTGTTTCAGTCGATATTGGTTTTTATTTTCAAGGATTCCATACTGATATGGCTCAGACGATTGAAGCGGGAACAAGGAAAAAAACCAAGTTTTTAGAGACTGGAAGAAAGGCTTTGAAAAAGGCAATTAGTCAAGTTAAGCCAGGCAATCGGGTTGGTGATATCAGTTTAGCGATTGAGAAGACAATCAAAAAAGGAGGCTATAATCCGGTTAAGAATTTGACTGGCCATGGGGTTGGCCGTCAGCTTCATCAGGAACCAGTCATTCCTTGTTTTCTTAAAGGCAAGATTGAGAAGACGCCTCTTCTTAAAAAGGGAATGGTTTTGGCAATTGAAGTGATTTATGCTCTGGGAAAGCCTGAGATTTTCGTGGCTGATGATGGCTGGACAATCCGAACTCAGGATGGTAAAATAGCAGCGCTTTTTGAAGAGACCGTTGCTTTAGGAGCTAACGGTCCTTTGATTTTAACTAACTAATTTTAAGATGATTCACAAAGGAACAGAAGAATTTGAAGGAGTAGTCACTGAGTGTCTACCGAATACTTTATTTAAGGTTAAACTCGATGATGAACGCGAGGTTTTGTGTATGTTGGCAGGCAAGATGAGAAGGTATTATATTCGGGTTCTACCTGGTGACCGAGTCAAGATTGAAATGACCCCCTATGATGAGAAAAGGGGAAGGATTGTTTATCGGTTCAAATAAGATGAAAGTTAAAGCCTCAATCAAAAAAAGATGTAAGCAATGTAAGATTGTTAAACGTCGGGGTAAGTTATACGTGATTTGTTCTAATCCCCGGCATAAACAAAGACAAGGATAAGGAGGAAAATGACTCGAATTATTGGAGTTGATATCCCTAGTGAAAAAAGAATTGATATTGCCCTCACCTATATTTATGGAGTGGGTCGGAGTAACGTGGAAGAAATTCTTAAAAAAGCCAAAGTTGACCCAACTAAAAGGGCCCATCAGTTAACTCGGGAAGAGATTGCTAAACTTACCAAAGCCTTAGAATCAGTCAAGACTGAGGGTGATTTAAGAGAGGAGCGAGTTAAGAATATTAAACGATTAAAGAGAATTGGTTCCTATCGAGGCTTAAGACACAGCCAGAATCTGCCTGTTCGAGGCCAAAGAACTCGGAGTAATGCTCGGACTAAGCGGGGTAAAAGAGTGACAGTTGGAGCCTTTAAGAAAGAGGCTTTGACCAAGGTTGAACAAGCCAAGAAAGCTAAAGAGAGAGAAGAAAAGTAAAGAAAGATGACTGATAAAAAAAAGACTAAAAAAAAGATTAAGAAGAAGATGCCTCGTTCACTTGAGAAGGCGAGGATTAATATTCAGGCTACTTTTAATAACACCCTGGTAACCGCAACTGACCAGGAAGGCAAGGCAGTTGCTTGGCAAACAGCTGGTAAGTCTGGTTTTCGGGGAACAAGGAAATCAACTCCTTTTGCGGCAACAACGACCGTGGAGAGACTGGTTGATGAGCTGAAAAAGTTAGGGGTTAAACAGGTTGAAATTTATATTAAAGGACCAGGGCCAGGTCGAGACGCGGTCCTTCGAGTCATTCGGGCCGCTGGTTTAAAAATAAATCTGATTGCTGATGTGACGCCGATTCCTCATAATGGATCTAGGCCAAAAAAGAAAAGGAGAGTTTAATGGGTCGTTATCTTGATTCTAAATGTAGATTATGCCGTCGAGAGGGAATGAAATTATTCCTTAAGGGTGATCGTTGTTTTTCACCAAAATGTCCTTTGGAAAAAAAAGGAGCCGTTCCGCCGGGAATTCATGGTTTAAAGAGAAGAAGGCGATTATCAGAATATGGGGTTCAGTTAAGAGAAAAACAGAAGGCTAAAAGACTTTATGGGCTTCGAGAAAAGCAATTCAAAAAATATTTTGATGAGGCCCGGAAGGCAAAGGCGGCCACTGGCGAAGTCCTTTTTCAGCTTTTGGAATCAAGACTGGACAATCTTATCTATCGTTTAGGCTTGGCCCCTTCAAGAGCCTCTGCCCGGCAGTTAATTTCTCATGGTCATGTTAAAGTTGATGATAGAAAAGTTAATATCTCCTCCTATCAGGTTAAGGTGGGTGAGACGATTTCTCTTTCGGAGAAAGGAGCGAAGATTAGTTCAGTTAAAGCTCAGCTTGAGAAAAAGGATTTTAAAGTCCCTGAATGGTTGGAAAGAAAGGCAACCGCAGGCAAGATTAAACGCCTGCCTAAGCGAGAAGAAATTGAAGCTAATATTAATGAGCAAGCAATTGTTGAATTTTATTCAAGATAATATCTACAAGATATTGTTTTGTCCAAAATAGATTGGAGGTGAAGAATGAAAGAACCACTTTTTCAAATCAAAACTGAAAAAGAAACCAAAAACGAAGGGGTTTTCATCATCGAGCCCCTTGAACAGGGTTATGGCCATACTTTGGGTAATTCTCTTCGTCGGGTTTCACTGACTAGTTTGCCAGGAGCAGCCGTTACTTTTGTCAAAATCAGTGGTGTTCGTCACCAGTTTACCACCCTTGAGGGATTAAAAGAGGATTTGGTTGATTTAATTCTTAATATTAAGAAAATAAGGATTAAGTATCAAGGTAAAGACCCAGTCAAAGTTAAACTTGAGGCGACTGGCCCAGGTGAGGTTAAGGCGAAAAAGATTAAAACACCAGCCGGGATAGAGATTGTTAATCAAGATTTGGTTTTGGCTCATTTGGCTGATAAAAAGACAAAGTTGTCAGCTGAGCTAACGATTGAGTCAGGTTATGGCTATTCTCCTTTTGAAGAGAGGAAGAGTGATGTTTTGGGAATAATTCCGGTTGACGCCACTTTTTCTCCGGTTATTAAAGTTAATTATCAAGTTGAAGCAACTCGGGTGGGCCGTTTGACCAATTATGACCGTTTAATTATTGAATTAAAGACAGACGGAACAATTTCTCCTTCTGAGGCAATTAAAGAAGCGGCTCAGATTTTGATTGGCTATTTTAAACAAATTGTTGAGCCTAAGGTGCCTAAGAAAAAGATTGAGGAACAGCCAGCTATTTCTCACGAGACTCTGAGATTGACAGTTGAGGAATTAAATCTGCCAACGCGGATCGTTAATGCTCTCGAAAAGTCAGGTTACAAGACAGTGGCTGATTTAATTGCGGTTGACAAAAAAGAGATTAAAAAGGTTCGGAATTTAGGTGAGAAGTCGTTGAAGATAATTGCGGCCGCTCTTAAAGAAAAGGAGGTTGATTTTTAATGAGACACCGGGTTTTTGGCCGAAAATTAGGCCGAGACGCGAAAGCAAGAAAAGCCCTTTTTAAGAACCTGATTAATGCCTTAATTGAGCATCAGGAGATTAGGACGACTGAGGCTAAGGCTAAGGCGATTAAGGGGTTGGTTGATAGGTTTGTTAGTCGGGCAAAGAGAAAGGACCTTCATTCTCGACGACTGGTTTTTTCCTATCTCCAGAATAAAAAAATGGTTAATAAGTTGTTCGAGGAGATTGCTCCTCGGTTTAAGAACCGGCCAAGTGGTTTTACTCGGATTATTAGGCTGGGAAGAAGGCGGGGAGACGCGGCCATGATGGTCAAAATGGAGTTTGTTGAAGGAGAAGAAATTAAGGAGAAACCTAAGGCTAAGCCTGCTTCAAAGAAGAAGGCTAAAACTAAGACTAAGAGTAAGAAAGTTTCTAAGAAGGAGAAGAAGAAATGAAAACTCATTCACCTAAGGCTAAAGAGATCAAGCGGGAGTGGCATCTGGTTGATGCTCAGGATAAAGTCTTGGGAAGATTGGCGACCAAGATTGCTCAGTTATTAATGGGTAAGAATAAGCCTTATTTTACCCGCCATTTGGATTGTGGCGACTATGTGGTTGTTATTAATGCTCAGAAAGTAAGGGTAACAGGCAGAAAGGAAAAACAAAAGATTTATTATCGTCATTCAGGCTATCCAGGGGCTTTAAAAGAAACCCCTCTTTGGCGGTTAAGGGAAAAACAGCCAGAGAGGATTATTATTAACGCGGTTTCAGGAATGTTGCCAAAGAATAAGTTAAGAAAAGGAATGTTGGTGAGATTGAAAGTCTATTCAGGAGAAAAACATCCACATCAGGATAAATTTAAAAAGAAAAATGAAGGAAAAAAAGACTAAAGAGAATAAAGAATTTACTTACGCGGTTGGCCGGAGAAGAGAGTCTGTGGCTCGGATTAGGCTCTATTCAGGTAAAGGTCAGAATCTGGTTAATAATCAGCCAATTAGTGATTATTTTCCAGGCCAAGTGGCCCAGATAGTTTATACTCGACCTTTTCAGTTAACTGATACCCAAGGAAAATATTATGCTACTGTTCGGGTAGTGGGTGGTGGTAAAAAAGGTCAATTAGGGGCTGTTATTCATGGTCTGTCTCGGGCTTTGGCTGAAGTTGAGGAGAAAAAATTTCGACCAGTTTTGAAAAAAGAGGGTTTGTTGACTCGTGATCCCCGAACTCGAGAGCGTCGGAAAGTTGGTACGGGTGGGAAGGCAAGAAGGAAGAAGCAATCGCCGAAGCGGTAAAGACTGCTTCGTTTAAGTTTTGAATTCCATTTGGGAGTTAATATTTCGGGTATTTCTCACCAGCGAGAAGGGTTTTCATATATAGTTCGGGATCGAAGTTAATCTCAAAAACTTCTTTAAGAATTATTTTAGCAATGTAGGCGTTTCCTAATGAATTTGGGTGTTGGAAATCTACTTCTCCTGGTTTAATACCAATTTCTTTATTTCCATACTCAGAGATGAAAGTAAAGAACTTATCAAGGTCAAATTGTTGATAGATTTCAAACATGTTAATGAATTGAGTTTTGGGGTGAGGGAAGAGCGGTTTGATTTGAGCCACGTAATTTGCGTATCTTTCCCTAGATTCTTCATTATTGTCTGGAGTAGAAGTACAGAAAATTAAGTGAGGGATTTTGCTAGAAACTTTTTCAATTAACTCTTTTACATTCTTTTTGTGTTGAGAAGGACTAATCTTAAAATATGGGTCATTTGAGCCGATCATACAAATAAGCATTTCTGGTTTATGGTCAAAGACTTCTATTTTTAGACGCTCTAATAAATCCCTGGTAGTAGCGCCGTTAAGACCTGAATTGATAAATTTTATTTCCCAATCTGCAAGCTTCCAGTCATTGAGGACCTCTCCTACTTTGCCCTTTATCACATACTCAACTATCCCTCGCCAGTTGGGATGAACTGCTTCAGTCGAGACCAGGGAGTCACCTAGAAAAACGATTTTGAATCTTTTTTTAGAGAGAAGGTGTTTTTCAATTTCTTTTATTTTTTTATTGCCCATATATCTTTGGTAATTTTCCGATTTGGATGGTGTTTTTCATTTGAGCTTATTATACTAAAAATTTCAACCCTTGAGTTTTTACCCCTTGACAGCTAGAATATAAACATGGCTGATAAAATTGGAGTTTGTGGAATAGTTTGTTCTAAGTGTCCGCTTTTTGTGATAGAGGAGTGCCCTGGTTGCAGGCCGAACGAGGTTTGTCCTTTACCAGCTTGTTCTCAAGAAAAGAATGTGGATTTGTGTTTTGAGTGTGATGAATTTCCTTGTGAGAAGAACTACAAGAAAGGCCCGATTGTTAAAGAGCTTCTAGATTACTTCAAAGAGAAGGGGAAAAAGTAAGTTCTTAACTCTCTGGGGCACCCCCGTTTGTTATAATAGGCCCATGACTAAGTTTATTCTTCATGGTGGAGCAACTAGTCTTCCGATAAAAGAAAATGAATTATTTTTCAAAGAGATTTTGAGGGGGTTGAGGAGTCCAATTAGACTCTTAATTATTTACTTTTCCAGAGAAGAAACAGAATGGCCAAAGCTACTTAAGCAAGACAGACCAAAATTCAAATTAGCTGCTGGAAAACGGAAGGTTGAGATTATTTTGGCTAGTAAAAACTTAAGTGGATTTGATAACCAGCTCAAAAATGCCGATGCGATTTATATGAGGGGAGGTGATACCCTGAAGCTTAGGAGAGCTTTATCTAAAGTAAAGAATTTCAAGAGACTTTTAAAAGGTAAGGTTGTTGCCGGTTCCTCAGCCGGTGCTTATGTTTTAGCAAAATATTTTTATTCCAATAATTTGAAAAGATTCATGAAGGGTTTTGGCATCCTTCCCATTAAAGTTTTTGGTCACTATACCAATGACCAGAAAAATATTTTAGAAAAGTTTAAGAAACATAAAGAAAACTTAAAAACTTACGCCATCGAAGAAGGGAAATTTGTGGTCTTATACGACTGATTTTTTCTGACCGTCCCCTCGAAGAATATTTAGATTACTTCAAGGAGAAGAAATAGCCGTAATTTTTCGATTTCCAAGGCAAAAGTTGATATAATAAGCCTATGAGTGGAGAGCATGAGCAATTAATAGGCCAGCGACCTGAGGAATATTCTCGGAATGAGATGGTCCTAGTTTCGGAAAATACAGAGGCAGTTGTTTCTCGCCTAGGATCAATGGTGATGGAATGGAAGGTTGGTAAGAAAGATGTTCTTTATCTTCTTCAAATGGTTGATGGGAAACTGAGAGGAGGCAATTTTTTTGTTTTTCCAATTGCTGGGCCCCCAACTAAAGAAGGAGAGTTCCCTAATCTTCCTCAGCATGGGTTTGCCAGGGATAAAAAGTGGACTGGCTGGGTTTCTCCAGGCGGCAATGAGGCCTTTTTAGACTTACATGCGGATTCAGAAACAAGAGAAGTCTATCCT
>JABAOH010004827.1_pt1 | contig 15239 bp, 10 predicted proteins | sample 7062181 | NCBI WGS metagenome assembly JABAOH01 (sample SAMN14538630, study PRJNA623070) | marine sediment metagenome | biome: marine biome [ENVO:00000428]; feature: marine pelagic biome [ENVO:01000023]; material: deep marine sediment [ENVO:00002113]; isolation source: pool of 5 deep marine...
AGTATTAAAACACTTGTCTTTTCTGCAATAATGTTTTTCCTTTTTGTGATACATGTAATGTTTTCAATCTACCTTGTTTTTTTATGAAAATCAGTCCTTTATCCTCCAACAATCGAATTTTTTTGGTAGCGGTTTTACTAACTATATCAAATTGTTTGCTGATCTTTTTAAAGGGAACCTCGGTGTTATTTTTATTCTGTTCATATACGAATACCAAGATATTATGCAATTCATCTCCGATTATAATATCATCTATTTTGTGGCTTGGTAAGAGCATCAATTCGTTTTCTACAACAGCCATTTGTCTTTTATCCAACAATGACGGATCAAGATGCATGAGCAAAATGGAATTTGTGCTTGATACAATCTCCCTAATTTGGTACAAAGCATCAGTGAATTTTTCAAATGAAAATCTGGTTAATAAATAATGAATTCCATCGAATAGAATTATCGGATCTTTGTTCTCCTTTGAGAATTTCTTTATTTTGGTTATTAATTCCTTCTGATCAGAGATATTTTCAAAACCAGCCAATTTTTCCTGGCTTAGTAAAGCTACCTCACTGTCTCTTACTAAATCCATGCTTTTTACCATCTCAGGAGTATCACGGGTAATATATAACCCCTGATGATCTGATTTACTCAGCGTTATATAGAGATTTAATGCAGTTTTATTGTCTTTTTCTGGGATAAGATAGCTATTGCCACGTAGTAATCTCCCGTGACTTTCTAAATCACGGGTTATATCTGTTCCAACAAAAAGAATTCCCTCATTTTTCTTACCCTCGGTTTTAACAGGAGAACAAGATACCTTAATTATTCTTTTTTCACCGTTCTTTGTTTTCAATATCAATTCATTAATTCCAGATATCTTGCTATTAGTGATGTTTTTAAAATTGTTGAATAATTCATCTGACCAGTTAAATACAGGCAGCTTCGATATATGTTTTTCAGTGATCTCCCTTCTGTTAAACCCTGTAACAATCTCTGCTGTTCTGTTCCATAACGATACTCTGTTATTTTTATCAATTGAAACGATTACTTCAGATGCACTGTCAATAATATTTTCGAGATTGTCCTTCACCTCATTTGATTTTTCTTCTGCCTTTCTTCGATTGGTAACTTCCTGTTGAAGTTGTTCATTGGTTTTGGTAAGTTCTTCAGTACGTTTTTCCACTAAATCCTCCAATTGGTGACGGTGTTTGTCCAATTCTAATTCAGTCTGTCTACGGTTGGTTATATCATGGAAAACAATGATGCTCCCTGTGATGTTTCCTTCATTATCCTTGATCGGTGCAGCGCTATCATCGATTGGTTTTTCTTCTCCATCTTTCGTAATAAGTAAGACATTTCTATCCTCCAGATTGACAATGGCATCTTTTTCAATTGCTTCTTTTGCTAGGCTATCTTCAACGTCGCGTGTTTTTTCGTTTATGATATTGAAAACTGTTTTGAGGGATTTCCCTTTGGCATCATTATATTTCCACCCGGTCAGGGATACGGCAGTAGGATTCATGAATGTTATGCATTCTTCGTTATCGGTAGCAATCACTGCGTCGCCTATGCTTTCCAGTACTGTTGAAAGCCACTCTTCGTTATCTCTTAATTTGGTTTCGATATTATGTTTGTGAAGTGCCATCTCAATGTTACTGTGAATTTCTCTTATTTCGAATGGTTTGAGTATGTAACCATATGGTTCTGTAATCTTCGCTCGTTGCAGAGTCTGTTCATCCCCATAGGCAGTAAGATAAATCACCGGGATGTTAAAACGTTGCCATATCTGGTTGGCAGCTTCCACGCCGTCCATCTCCCCTTCCAATTTAATATCCATCAAAACCAAATCTGGTTGAATTTCTGCCGCCTTTTGAATAGCCTCTTCCCCATTGGAAACGACGGCGGGTACAGAATATCCAAGACTTGTCAGTCTACTCTCAATGTTCTTCGCAACAACAAGTTCATCTTCTACAACAAGAATTTTCTTATTCAACACAATATTATTTACCCTTTTACCCATATATTAATATTACCCTTTTTCCTATATTTTAATCAAACACTAATATTAGAATATGATTATAAATTTTGTCCTCCCTCTATTATCAAGTTTAATCGTTCCCTTAAGCTGTTTGACGAATATATTTACTAGCTGCAATCCTAAAGTTTTTGTTTTTCTAAAATCTACATTCTTTGGGAAACCGATACCAGTATCAGCAACAGCTAGTCTACGTTTACTATTCTCCACATAAAAATCGATGATAATTTTACCTTTCTTTCCATCAGGAAATGCATGCTGCAAAGAATTTGAAACCAGTTCATTGACAATTAAACTGCAAAGAAGAGAAGTATCTATATCCATGAAAATATCTTGGATATTTAGAGTGAGGTTGATGATTTCTGGATCAATTTTATATGAATTGAATAAGTTAGTGGTAATATTTTGAAAATATTCTTTAATATTAATTTTTTTTAAGTTTTTAGATTGATACAATTGTTCATGGAGATCTGCCATCAGTCTGATACGGTTTTGACTATCTCTAAACATTCCTATTACGTCTTTCTCTTTAGTTTCAACTTGCTGGGATTGAAGGTCAAGCAGGCTGCTGATTAGCTGTAAATTATTTTTAACCCGGTGGTGAATTTCCTTCAGAAGTAATTCTTTCTCTTTAAGCGATTTCCTGATTTCGGTTAAATCTCGAGCTACTATTACAACACCGTCGATATTTTTTTTATTGCTATAAATAGGGGATGCAGAGATATCTATCGGAATGGTTTTTCCGTTTTTAGATAAAAATTCTCCCTCAACATATTTTAATCCGTTATCAGTAAATAATTTTTGGAAGGCAGTGGATTTAAATATTTTCTTGTTTTTTTTTCTCCTCTTTTTCAGATAATCTAATAATCCGATTTAAAGAAGAATTTATTAATTCGTTTTTATGGTACCCCAATAGATCTAACGTGGATTTATTCACATTAATGATGTTCTCATTTTGATCAGCAACGATTAAAGAATCTTTTATCGTATTTAGGATATTCTTTGCAATCATTGTTGTTGAAAGAGACAAAAATTTGTATTTTATAATTGCATAGCCAACGAAAAGTACAAAAATAGATGTAAATAAGGATGTCATTGGAAAGATATTAATATTAAATAAAGGAGGTAGAATATTTGTTCCTAGGGCGATTATTATCATTAAAATTCCACCTGTCAATATTAATTTAATTTGTTTTTTCTCAATTTGGTTGACATCCCTCTGAAAATATTTGTACGCTAGATTACCAATTGACGCGCCCCCAACTATAATAAACCATATAGCGACAAAAAAAGTCGATGGATTTATAGGAAGGCGGTATCCCCATTCTGAATATTGAATATCGTTAACAGATGTCAAATTGATAAATAAAAAATATATAATTAGACCCATTATATAAACACTAGATATTAAATATTTATAGACTAAATTATATCTTTTTGGAATGTTTTTACGTGGAAAAAACAGAGAAAAACTTAGGGCGAAACATGGTCCCAGTATGATTATATTGTAACCGATTCTACCCCAGAATAGTGCTGTTTCTACAGTAATTGATTGTCTAATAAAAAATTCACTAATGTTGAATACTACTATACTCAATACAAATAAGAAAAAATATCTATTTATCTTATTTTTAGGATTCTTAGAAAGAATATAAACTCCTATACATAGATTGAATATTGCAGAGAATAATGCTATGTATAATACAATACCCATGAAGACTATTATCAAACCATTACTATTTAATCTGTTTTATTTATCCCTTATAGACATATATTAATTTTCTTCTACTATTTAATGAAAACTTATAAAGACATTTTTAATGAGTAAAATAAGGTAAAGGTTGTTAACAATGGTACATATAGATCTAATTTTTGCACCATTCTGGAGTCCTGTAGTACCACCATATGGAATAGCAAGTCTATCATCTTTTTTAAAAGAAAAAGGACATAGTGTTAAAACATTTGATTTCAATGTCGAATTACCCCATGTATATAAATTGTTTAAAAGAATGCTTTCGATGCCTATCGATCTTGAATCAACTGTCGAATCCTTATCATATCCCTTTCTTCTCTCACTATTTTGTAATGAAAAGGATTGGAAAAACATATTGAAGGAATTGATACAAAACAGTACCCTGTTTCAAGGTGATGATTTAGAATTTTATGTTGATTGGTTATTTAGCAATAAATTAAAAAGAATTGTTGAGGATAGAATTAAGATATGGGTAAATAATATACTTGATAATGATCCAGATATTGTTGGTTTCTCTTCTATTTGTACAAATTTTCCATTAAGCTTGATCATTGCAAAAGAAATAAAAAAAGAACGAAAGGAGATATTAACAATTTTGGGAGGACCTCATGTGTTTTGGTTTACTAGGGAAATATTAAAAAATTTACCATGGATTGATTTCATAGTAAAGGGAGAGGGAGAATTGGCCTTTTTGAAGATTATAGACAAATTAAAGAATCATCATTTGCATCAGGGTCGTATCATCTTTGAACCATATTTAAAAGATATCAGAAATCTTCCCTATCCAGACTTTAGTGACTTTTATTTTGAAAAATATATCTATGGAGCAATACCAGTTTCAATGAGCCGAGGTTGTGTTTATAATTGTAGTTTCTGTCATGAAAAGAGATTTTGGAAAACATATAGATCTAAAAACATCGATGTTGTCATAAACGAGATCGAGTCAGATTTAGAAAGATATAACTTTGATTCCTTTCTTTTTTGTGATTCCCTTATTAATGGTAATAAAAAATTGCTAGAAAGATTTTGTGAAAAAATAATATCAAAAGAAATTGGTATTTATTGGAGTGCTCATGCAAGTATTAGAAAAATGGATAAAGAACTATTAAAAAAAATGAGAAAATCGGGCTGTGGATGTCTATTATATGGAATTGAATCAGGGAGCCAAAAAGTCTTAAATAAAATGCATAAAGGAACCTTCGTATCTGAAATTGAGAACATATTAAAATTTACAATGGATATGGATATTTGGCCTCTTACATATTGGTTGATTGGTTATCCTGGTGAAGAAATTTATGATATCAGGAAAACAAAAGATTTTATTATAAAAAATAAAAACAATATAGGGAGTGCTGTTTTTCACCGGTTCCTCTTAACAAAAAATACTCCTATTTATGACAATCCGGGGAAGTTTAATATATCGATAGAAAGAAATCCTATGTTAAATAATATTGATCAATTTTTATGGTCCCATGATTATACTATTAATAAAGGAATTACGAACCAAGACGCGTTATTGCAAACTATAAATTGTAGGAAAGAAATAAATTTCGGTTCTAATATATCGATGTATTTTCCATTAAATAAAGAGCTTTATCCATTATTTTATAAGGAAAAATTTTCTGGTAAAATTAAGGATCAATGGCATGATACCCCAAATTTTAATGGAATGTTTAATTAATTGTAACAAATTAACAAAAATAAAAAATTTCTATTTATATTATATTCTAAGAAACTTAGACAGAATATAAACTCCCATGCTTTGATTGATAACTGGAGAGAATAATGTTATGTATAATACAATGTCCATAAAGACCATTATCAAATCATTTCTGTTAAATCTGTTTCATTTATCTCCAAATATAATAATTAATGTTCACCAAATAATAAATTAAAAACTTTTAAACCCTTATTTCCGATTATTAATTTGGCAACAATGAAGTATCTAATAGTTAAAGAGGGAGGATTTTTGGAAATTGATTTTAATAAATTATTTCCATCAGCTTCTGTTATTATAAACGATTTTTGTCATATATGGAAAAAAATCGTTAGAGAAACCGAGATAGATATCAGTGTAAGTACTGCGCTTGCAGAATTTAAAAATCTGATGATTTACGAGGCTCTTGATGGTAGCCGTTCAACTGTTATTTCAAATCAAAATTTCGATCGTGGTATAGAAGGAGCTTTGTATGTTATTAATTTTATTCATATAATAAAGACATTAGGTGCTAAAACTTGTTTAATAATGATTCATACTTCTTACAATAGGAAACGAACTAAAAATGATTTTAAAAATGTTTTAATTGATATTGAGAGTGGCGCGACATTAGTAAAAAAATATGCAATTGAAAATAATATTTGTTGTTCGTGTATTTGTTTAAATGAAAATCATGAGCTAATAAATTTATTAAAAGATGTGTCAGATTCAACTAAAGCTGGCAAGTTTTATGCATATTTATTATTTGATTATAATGAGGAGTGGGTGATGAATGAAAAGGGACAAAATATAATAAAAATTCTACCTAATATAGACGTACATATCAGACATACGAAATTTCAATTTTCAGGAGGCTGGATTCCAGGTAAAATGTCACGCTCGGTATTTCTCTATTCTCAAAATGGTACGACCTTCAGCAATTGGGAGTCTGATGAAATAGTAACCCTTATGGCTCTTGCACTATTAACAAAATTACTCCATTCCGGAGAACTCTTGACAAAAACCTATGCAACCAAAAAGGAGATTTATCAACGATATACGTCGAGAGAGTTAAAACTTTTTAATAAAGTAATTAATCTACGAGAAAATCCTAAAAAATTATTCATGATAGGATCACCAATCGGTATGTATCAGTTCTACTATTAGTAACGATTAGTATTAACTTCTTCATACCTAAGAAATTTTATATTCATTGCTTACAAATTCTCAATGTTTGTATAAGCTTTTCACCCTAAGTACCTAAATTCATTGACTTTCAGTGCAAAAATACGATTTTGGATTAAGATAAGATTCCAATTTTTCAGTATAAAAATCGTATACGAATACAGGATGATGCGTAGAACGGAGGGAAACGGTAGGTAAAGGCAAAATGATTGATTTGTACGATACCTCCCTTCGTCCCAACAGATTATTTATTGGAATTACTATTATTAAAAGTTACACCTTAAAACATGGTTATTGAAACATCTGTAAACATAGTTTTTACTGTAGTAGGGGCATCAATAAAAGGAGGGATAAGAAAAACAAAAAGAAAATAATCGCTCTGGTGTCGAGGTTTCTATTTATTTACTGATCCCCTACCACATTCTTTCGGGCTGATGAAAAAAAGCGTTTAAATTAAAAAATAAAATAAGATTTTTAAATATAACTTAATAATAGGCGTAAATTAGAAGTAAAATAATAGTAATTTAATAAATATTTGAATAAAGTTGGATTTATTAAACTAATTCTGTAACAATAAATTCCAATCTAAATTTTTTAATTAAAAATTTCTTTAAAATGTCTGTACTAAAGTCGTAGAAATAGTTCTATTATTTTCGGATTTTATTAAAAGAGGTTGCCGTTTTACCACTATCTTTCCTCTATTTTACCTCTAATATTCCATTATCTTTAAAATAAAATTCATATTAATATAATTACCAAAAAGATTTTTTTGGTGGGAGGTGAAACATGAAAAAGAAAGGACATTACTATGTGTGCTGATAGCAACAGTATTCCTAGTACCACTCATGGGAAATACAGCTATGGGAAGTAGATCTCCCTATTATTTTAACGATTATGATCCAAATATTGCGTGGGAGAGAGATCCAGATAAAATGGTCGATGGTTATCCAGAAAGATATGCATCGACAACTATTGATGAAGATGTACAGTTATGTGATGAAAACTCGTATTCCGGTCCTCCTCCATCCCTTAATATAACCAAAGTTGAAATCAGAGCCAGGGCTAAAGCAAGTGGACCGAACCTTAAGGGGTACAAAATAAATTTGACACCCGTATTTGGTGGAACAACTGATGGTCTTAATTATACCATTGACATAATCGCAGGTCCTTATGGACAATGGTCACAATGGTTCGATATAACAAACGATCCAAGTGCACCAGATATATGGACTTGGTCAGATATTGATAATCTTGATATGAAGGTCGCTGCAGATATTTCCTATACTGGTACGATATACTGTTCAATAGTTCAGATACAGGTTAATAGTTAATCCTGGTAGGAGTGAAAAATGGAATAACAAAAAGTAGAGAGGAGCTAATAAAAAAGGGAGTCCAACTCCCTTCAACCATTTTTAATTATTAAGCGCCCGTTATCATCAGCCCGAAAGATTGTGGTAGGGGATCAGTGAATAAACAGATATATCAGTGCCAGTAAGATTATTTTCTTTTTTTCTTTTCCCTTCTTTCACTGATCCTCCTCCCACTCAAAGTTATTGGATCTAATAGTTTTATATCATGTGATGGTGCTGAATCTCCAATGATGGAATCATATTATATATTGCAATTTCCCACTATTTTTACCTGTATTTTACCTCTATTATTAAGTTATCTTTAAAAATATAATTTTATTTTTTAAGTACCAAAAAGATTTTTTTTGGTGGGAGGTGAAACAATATGAATGGAAAAGAGAAAACCATATTATGCATATTGATGGCAACGGTTTTTCTAATACCACTTATGGGAAATACTGCAGTAGCAAGTGTGACAACTGGTTGTTTCAGTGGCTATGATCCCTTTGAGGCATGGGAAACAAATCCTTGGAATATGGCTGATTGTGACCAATATACCTATGCTTCGACAACAAGTGATGGGGATGTTCAGTTGTTAAAAGATGTTGTTACTACCACTTCCATTTCTGATACGATAACAAAAGTTGAAATCAGAGCATGGGGTTATTACTCTGTGTTAGGTAATGATGCGGATATCATCTTACGACCGGTTTTCCGTTTGGGCGATGGAGACAATCATGTTTATGATTGCGATTCAATGCCTGGCTGGTCACAATGGTTTGATATAACGACTGATACGAATGCACCAGATCCATGGACTGCAGCGGATGTTTATAATCTTGAGTGCGATGTTGAAGCAGATGGTAGCGGCAGGTTCACATTGTACTGTTCTATATTGCAAATACGTGTCACCTGGACATAATTAAGTGAAAAGGAAATGAAAAAAATTGGAAGCAAAGAGGAGTTAATAAAAAAGGGAGTTCTACTCCCTTCCGTTTATTTTTTATTTTTAAGTGGATAAAGTGTATAACATCAGCCAGGAAACATCTATTGTATGGGGAGTCAGTAAGATATATGGAGTTACCACTCCTGAAAGAGAAAAAATTTGATGTTTTTTCGTAATCTTTCCTTCCTTTACTTACTCCCCACCCAGATTTAAGTTCTCTACTGATTATTTTTTTATAAATCCTATTTTGCCGTCAAATTATCGTTCTGCAGAACAGTCCGAGGGATTTTTGACGGTATTTACCACTAATTTTACACATATTTTACACCCATTTTCCCATTATCTTTAAAAAAACGCAAACAATTGATAGTATTCCAAGAAGAATACTTGGAGGAGGTGAAACATGAAAAATAAGGAAAGGACAATACTATGCATGCTGATAGCGATGGTTTTTCTAATACCGCTCATAGGAAATACTGCGGTAGCAGCTACAACAACGTATTGTTTCAGTGAATATGATCCGTTGATAGCATGGGAAACAAACCCTCAGTATATAGCCGATTGTGACGAACATAGTACCATGGCATCAACGACTATTGATGACGATGTTGAACTGTTATATGAACCTATAACTTCAGGAGGTACCCCCGATACAATCACAAAAGTAGAGATCAGAGTATGTGGTTATTTCACTGGTGGTTGTTATGCGTGGATCATTTTACGTCCAGTATTCCGTTTAGGAGAAGGAGACGATCATAATTGGAGCCTACCCGGTACCGCCTGTTGGTCACCATGGTTCGATATAACAGAAGATACAAACGCACCGGATCCATGGACTATTGATGATGTTACTAATCTCAAAGTCAAGGTAATTGCAGGGATGCCTACATGTCCAGGGCCATATATTACATTATATTGTAGTAAGGTCGAAATGCGTGTTACATGGACATCATAGTCTGGTAAAAGTGAATTATAAAATAATAAGAGGAGTAAAGGTTTCTCCTCTATTCTTTAATTTTTAAGTGTTTAACATCATCAGCCCGAAAGAACGTGGTAGGGAATCAGTGAATAAACAGATATATCAGCGCCAGTAAGATTATTTTCTTTTTTTCTTATCCCTCCTTTCACTGCTACCCCTATCACAATATAAACTTTGGTTATAGATGGTACAATAACCATTTTTTTAGGTATATGTTTAAATATTATTAATTACAATAAGAAATCTGTTGGAACGGAGATAAGTATTTTACAAATCAATTATAATTCCTTAACCTCCTTTTCTCTTCGTTCCAAATTTCTGATAAACTCTGGTTTTTATTACTTGAAATTCTCCTAGATACATACTAAACTTTCCATCTTTCAGTTAATAATGAAAAATTGTCTTTCAACTTTGTTATTTAATGGGCATATGGGAAAAATATTTATACCCATATTTTATTCAAAAATTGGGAGGTCAATTTATGAATGTGATGAGAAGAGTAGTTACCATATTTGTGGTAACGATGTTTTGTGCATCCACGCTATTTATGACAAATCCATTCATGGATGCAAAGGCTAGTGAAGGACAACCTGAAATACCATTAGATACAGATTTTATTTATAATATAACAGAAAATCTTTCTAAAAGATTCATAGATTTTTCAAAATATTTTCAAAGTAGATATTATGGAACTGAAGGAGAAATTAATGCATCAAAATATTTAGAAGATTGTTGGAAGGGGAACATCTCAACCACCAACATAATTAGGCAAAAAATCGATAAAGGAATTATAGATGCTATTGACAACAAATATGACATACACGACCGATCGGATATTAAACTTAAAATAGGAGGAGATGTAATATTTGATACTGAGATTTTTCCTGCGCTTGGCCCATGTCGTACTCATAATTGGAATAATGCAAGAATAATTATTACAGATGAAACGTTATATGGCAAAGCAGAAGAATCGTTAAAAAAAGGTAATAATTTCAATGATTATCCCAGAGCAGCGGAATATGTCTTACTTAATGATTCAGGGGGAGTAAGCGGAGAAGTTGTTTATATTGAAGATTATTTGACAGCATCAAAAAATGACACTGAAGGAAAAATTCATTTACTGGAGTTCGCGTCAAATGAAAATAATGATGTTTTCAATGAAAAAGTACAGCAAGTTGAAGAATCTGAGGGAATTGGTTTTATCGCCATAGCGACCAATCCATCGTTTATTGATAAAATCTATACCAATGTTACCGGAGTTGCAATTTCAGAAAATGATGGTAACAGAATCAAAATGAATCTGTCAAACAATGAAACAGTCTTCGTCGATATAGTTGGTGATCCTGTTTCAGAATCAGGTTATTTAACTATTTATCAATGGAAGGAAGAAGGTAGCTGTTGGCCAAAGAATATCTATCTAATAGATGCAAAGGAATTACAGGAAAGAGAAATTAATCTGTTTGATATGGTTGAATTTTTATGGAAATTCACATGGAAAATTACCAATAAACGTCCAAATGCTCATGGATTCCTCTGTGATTATTATAACGAAGATGTTACCATAAGTGATTCATTGCATAATATGGTACGTGCAGGGCTTAAAGGTGGAATAGACGGAAGAGGTTTTGTTACCTTTATGGAGTATATACTTCCCGGTTTTCTAATAAATCGTACTTTATCTAGCGAAATTGTTAATAAAAGTGCTGCAGAATTTATACACAAGACCTATGATGACAGATTCGTACCGAGCTATAATGTCATAGGGACGATTAATGGTAAAATTAGTAATAAATTTGTTGTGATTGGTGCTCATTATGATTCTTATTGGTCGCCATCCGCAGTGGATAACGCAGCGGCAGTTGGAGCTCTTTTTGCAATAGCGAAATTTTTCAAGGATAACAACATAACACCAGAATATACGCTTAAATTTATCGCGTTTGGTGGGGAGGATTTAGGCTGTCGGGGATCCAAACATTATGTTTGGAAATATTGGAAGTGGCAAGGAAAACCCCAAGATAAATTCCAGTGGATGATTTGTATAGATACGATTGCTTATCATCATGGGGATTACAATATAGAGGATGTTACATTCAACATTTGGAATACGACCTATAGTGGGAGCATGGAACTTATTGAAAATTTAGAGGCTATATGTGAACGAGCGAATTATAATACACGAAGTGGGGGGTATGATTATTTTGTACGAGATACTATCGAGAAATGTGGGCCTAGTGATTGGAAGTCATTTGCCTACATAGATAAGAATGGAAAAAAGGTTGTCCCGAATGCGGTTTTAGCTATTGATAAAGGTTCTCCAAGTAATCCTCCAACAGCTGGGCATTTTCACCATAGGGATGGTGAAAAACATACAAAAGGGGACACATTGGATTTGGTTGTTCAGGATGATTTAAATGTATCAGCGGAGATCATATCGAACATAACAAAATTCCTGGCGATTGAGCAACCGGATAATGAATTTGTCAGCTGTGAATTTACTACCTTCGACCAGAGCGGTAACGGTCAGGATGATTCGGTGAATATTTCATTCAATGCAACCACGAATTTGACATCTTTGGCGACTGCGAAAGCACGTCTGTATAATATCACGACAGGAAATCATGTCTCATGTATAAATAAAACGAGTTTCACGGTTTACAAGGACGAGAATGTAAGTGGATATCTAACGGTTACCCTTCCTGCCTGTAAGAAAAATGGAACCTATAATGCTACCATTCGTCTTTATGATGACCGTGGTAATCTCGATGATGAATGCTATCAACATGTTAACCTTACTCGTTATTCAAAAGTGGTTAATGATTTCTCTTATGCAAGTGAGACAGTAAAAAAATACGCTTTCAATGATTTATCGCTTCCTTCTCCAGGGGCAACGATTGTTAGCTGGAACTGGTCTTTCGGGGATGGATATTACTCCGAAAGCCAGAATACAACTCATATCTATGGAGATAAAGGTAGTTATAATGTGACGTTAATTGTCTGGGACAGCAAAAACAAATCTGCAAATAAAACCATTGTTTTACCTGTAGCAAATAGCATTCCAACTGTTTCGTTCTCTGCCAATAGGACTGTTGTTTGTCCAGGGAAATCAATCAAGTTCACTTCCTCTGCTGATGATAGCGATGGTTCACTTACGAATCATACCTGGGATTTCGGTGATGGGAACTATGCATACACAACGAATGCAACACATTCGTACAGCAAGAGTGGTTTTTACACTGTAATTTTAACGGTGATTGATGATGATAATGCAACGAATTCGACAGCGAAAACAAATTATGTGGTGGTTGCTGATGCGTTGGTTGATGATGGATTTACTGATGATCCAAGTAATCATGAATGGGATAGCATCCAGGAGGGAATAAACGATGTCAGCGATAATGAAATGATTTATGTGTACAATGGTAATTATCAACCGTATCTGGTAAATAAATCGGTGTCAATCTATGGTGAGAGTAAAGAATCTATCCGGTTAACCACTATGCCGTGGGCTATCAGCATTGATATCCAATCACATGATGTGTATATCAAGAATTTCACAATTGAAGGGGGTATGACCGGAGTGAACATCATCAGCACTACTAACGGCACCGGAAATACCACTATTGAGAATGGAGCTATTTTTGGACCAATGACTTATGGAATCTATATTGATAACTCGACCAATAACACTATCAAGGATTGCTCGATCGATAAAGCTGATGATGGTATTAAAATCTGTAACGGTGCTAAGTATAATGTAATCGATAACTGTCAAATCAAAGGATGTATTAATGGAGTTGGTATTTACAGTTCTTCGTATAACTGGGTTGGGAAGCCTTCTATCCATGAATGGTATCCGAATGACTGTGAGTTCACATTGAATACGAACGCTGTGTATATTGATGAATCAGATTATAACTATATTCTAGGATGTATCATTGATGCTGGACCAATTATTTTATCTGGACCTGATCCACAAACCAAAGGTATATATCTTGATGAAGCTAGCAACACTACAATTTGTACTTGTAAAGTTTTTAATAATTCACAACAAGGGATATATTTCAAAGATTCAAGGGATAACAAAGTCGAGTTCTGCCTAATCATAGATAACAATTATGGTATCAAATGCTATGGTAGTAATGCAAAATATAATCTAATCGTTCAGAACAATATATCAGGTAATACCAACTATGGAGTCTCTATTCCTGAAGCCCCGCAGTGCAACAAGGTATATTATAATGATTTCTTTGACAATGGAGACCCGTTTACACATCAGGCATGCGACGATCACCCACCGAGACTTGAATCACCTAATGAGTGGTGCAAAGTAGGTGGTAGTTTGTTGACAAAAAGTGGACTTGGTGAGGGCAACTACTGGAATGATTATACTGGTTCTGATCAAGATTCCGATGGTATTGGAGACTCTGCTTATACCATAGATGGACTTGCCATGGAGACTGACGATTATCCACTAATGATGCCTTATGGATGGTGTACTGGTACTGGTTGGGACTGAGGTAATCTAACCTTATCTCTTTTTTCTTTTTATTCTTTTGACATTTTGACACGATAATTTTAAATAACCATACAAACAAAAATTATCATGCTTTTGGCTCTGCTGAGTCGAATAATCCACCCAATAAACCAGAAATAAAAGGGAAGGTAAGTTGTTCCCCTTTGGAAGAATATTATTATAGATTTAAAGCAATTGACCCTGACAATAACCTTGTTAGTTATTATATCAAATGGGATGATGGAAAAACAATAGAGTGGACTCGCTATCATGGTTCTGATGTTTATATTTCAAAAAAACATACATATCTAAGGAGGGTAATTTTACGATTCAAGCAAAGGTCAAAGATACTCTAGGTGAGGAAAGCGACTGGGCATATCTTGAGGTCACGATGCCTAAAAGCCAGAATGTGTATCTGGGGTTGTTGGAGAGGTTTCCAGATTTGCAGAAGATATTGGATGTTTTGAAGNNTATTTATTTTTATACGTAACAATCATTGTCAAGGATTATTGTGCAAAAATTCTTAGCAGTAACTATTAAAAAACTTTCATGGTAACTACAATGCTTTAGGTAATCATTTGGAAGAAGATTATTATTTATATACAAAAAAGTTGTTTAAAAAATGGTCACCCATCTATTATATAGTAGATGTATTCATATTTAGAATAAGAAACAGAGTTGTAGATTTTGTTAATGCAAAAAAAAGTTCAAAAACAACCTGAACTAAAGGAAAAATTACTTCAGTCATTTATGAAAAAAGCAGAAAATATTAATTAATATTCATTGTCATAT